>Ga0308166_1000201_pt1 | contig 108622 bp, 99 predicted proteins | sample PhyCR2_2_FD_202137 | JGI IMG/M metagenome (GOLD analysis project Ga0308166, IMG submission 202137) | Phyllosphere microbial communities from UC Gill Tract Community Farm, Albany, California, United States - DLSLCC.R2 | ecosystem: Host-associated > Plants > Phyllosphere > Unclassified | place...
CGTTGAGCTAACCGGTACTAATGAACCGTGAGGCTTAACCTTACAACGCCGAAGATGTTTTGGCGTGATTTGAGTGACGATTTTCAGCTGATACAGATTACATCACTGCGCGAAAGCGGGGTGATAAACAGAATTTGCCTGGCGGCACTAGCGCGGTGGTCCCACCTGACCCCATGCCGAACTCAGAAGTGAAACGCCGTAGCGCCGATGGTAGTGTGGGGTCTCCCCATGCGAGAGTAGGGAACTGCCAGGCATCAAATTAAGCAGAAGGCCATCCGTAAGGATGGCCTTTTTGCGTTGCGGCAGATAAACGCCGGGCGGCATTACATTTGCCCGGCCTACAAACGCTACCTATCCTGCCTTAATGACCCTGTTGCTTTAACCACTGCACGATAAAATCGGCAATATTCGGCACGTCATTCAAATCTAACACCGGAACGGCAGCGTTAATCACGACATCACTGGCGATCGCAATAACGCGATCGTCAATCTCCAGCTCCTCTATCTGACGCCCGGTATCTGCGCGAAACAGCAGGATCTTCGCCACCGGCTCATGTTTGAACCCCTCTACCAGAACCAGATCTAATTTAGCGTGATCCATTCTGCTGGCGAGAAATGCTAAGTCTAACGGCGCTTCATCCGGCGTTTCGGTCATTAGGGCCCACCGCTGCTGGCTGGCGACGAGGGTTTGTGCTGCACCCGCCTTACGTAACTCATAACTATCCTTGCCGGGCTTATCGACATCCATATTGTGATGCGTATGCTTAATCAGGCCGGGTCGAATACCCCGTTCACAGAGAGCAGGGATCAGACGCTTAAGCAGCGTGGTTTTACCTGTACCGCTCCAGGCGGCTATGGCGAGGATCGGTTTCATTGTTTCTCCTGCCTGGCGATGAGATCGTCTGGCGTATTGATGTTGATAAATGCCGACCGGCAATCGCTAAAGTCCACGGCATGCCCTCCGACCTGGCGCATAAACAGCATCACCCGCCGTTCACCGGCGGCCAGATAAGCCGCAAGCTGTGGGATCACCTGGCGATGAACTAGCGCAACGGTGGGGTGATCGCGTTCGCCATCCGTCACCCATACTACCGGCGCGTCGTTACGCCCAGAGGTCAGCCGTTCTGCCAGATCGGACGGTATGCCCGGCGTATCGCACGGACAGAACAGAAACCAGTCGGCTGCCGTCTGATTCATCACGGCCAGCATACCGGCCAATGGGCCATGGAAGTTATCCAGCGTATCTTCAATAACGGCCAGACCGCTTGCCCGATAGCGATCGAGGTTGCGGTTAGCGCTCAGTACGACACGGTCTACCTGTTTAGCCAGACTGTTAGCGACGTGCTGCCAGAGCGGAATGCCGTTGAGCAGCAATAATCCTTTGTCTTCTCCGCCCATACGCGACGCTCTGCCGCCAGCCAGCACGACGCCCGTAATGTCTAGTCCACTATTCACCAATATCGCCTCTTTTATTGTGGGTTTGACCCTGCTAACGTGTCTCTATCACGAGTAAGGAGCAGTGACCATGAAATGTAAACGTCTGAACGAAGTAATTGAACTCCTCCAGCCCGCCTGGCAAAAAGAGCCCGAGCTTAACCTGATGCAATTCTTGCAAAAATTGGCGCAGGAGTCAGGCTATGACGGTGAGCTAACCGATCTTTCTGACGATATCCTGATCTATCATCTCAAAATGCGCGACTCGGCAAAGGATGCGGTTATTCCCGGGATCCAGAAAGATTATGAAGAGGATTTCAAAACGGCTCTGCTGCGTGCCCGGGGCGTAATTAAAGAGTAAAAGGTTGTAAGCGGTGCAACGGAAAACGCTTCGAAATGATATCCTGAACTATTCGTAGTAATTTCCGGATGATGGGATGAACGACAACGCTTTTACTTTCCAGACGCTACACCCGGATACCATCATGGATGCGCTGTTCGAACAGGGGATCCGGGTGGATTCCGGTCTTACCCCGCTCAACAGTTACGAAAACCGTGTCTATCAGTTTCAGGATGAAGATCGCCGCCGTTACGTGGTGAAGTTTTACCGTCCGCAGCGCTGGTCGGCAGAACAAATCAGCGAAGAGCACCAGTTCGCCCATGAACTAATGAACGATGAGGTACCGGTTGCTGCCCCGCTTGAATTCAACGGCCAGACGCTGCTGACGCATCTGGGGTACTACTATGCCGTATTCCCCAGCCTTGGCAGTCGTCAGTTCGAAGCCGATAGCCTGGATCAGATGGAGTGGGTAGCGCGTTACCTCGGCCGCCTGCATCAAACCGGGCGTAAAAAATGCTTTACCCATCGCCCCTCCATCGACGTTAATGAGTACCTGATTGAACCTCGTCACGTCTTTGAACGGTCGACGCTTATTCCCTCAGGCCTGAAAGCCGCTTTCCTCAACGCCACGGATTCTCTTATCGAGGCGGTAATGGCGCACTGGCATACGCGTTTCGATCTGCTGCGCTTGCACGGCGACTGCCATGCCGGGAACATTCTTTGGCGTGACGGACCGCTGTTTGTCGATCTCGACGATGCCCGTAACGGTCCGGCCGTTCAGGATCTGTGGATGCTGCTCAACGGCGATAAGGCCGAGCGGCGTATGCAGCTTGAGACGATCGTTGAAGCCTATGAAGAGTTTAGCGAGTTCAACACCGATGAAATCGCGCTCATCGAACCTTTACGTGCCATGCGTATGGTTTATTATCTGGCATGGCTGATCCGCCGCTGGGACGATCCCGCATTCCCCAAAAATTTCCCGTGGCTTACCGGGGAAGACTATTGGCACAGGCAAACTCTGACCTTTATTGAGCAGGTTAAGGTTCTGCAAGAACCGCCTTTGCAACTTACGCCGATGTATTAATTTGACACGTTCAGGAGAGTATTAACCATGAAGAAAATTTGGCTGGCGCTTGCAGGTCTTATTCTGGCATTTAGCGCATCTGCGGCTCAGTTCACCGAGGGTAAACAGTACATCGCCCTTGATAAACCAGCGGTGGGAGAGCCGCAGGTGCTGGAGTTCTTCTCCTTCTACTGCCCGCACTGCTATGATTTTGAGCGCGTGTGGCATGTTTCTGACACGGTGAAACAGCAGCTGCCGGAAGGCACTAAAATGACGAAATATCACGTCGAGTTCCTTGGTCCATTGGGTAAAGATCTGACCCAGGCATGGGCTGTCGCGATGGCGCTGGGCGTAGAAGATAAGATCACTGCCCCGATGTTTGAAGCGGTACAGAAGTCCCAGACCGTGACTTCCGTCGCCGATATTCGCAAAGTGTTTGTTGATGCCGGTATTAAAGGCGAAGACTATGACGCCGCGTGGAACAGCTTTGTGGTGAAATCCTTGGTTGCCCAGCAGGAGAAAGCGGCCGCCGATCTGCAGCTGCAGGGTGTTCCAGCCATGTTTGTTAACGGTAAGTACCAGGTTAACCCACAGGGAATGGATGCCAGCAGCATGGATATCTTCGTTCAGCAGTATGCCGCAACGGTAAAATATCTGGTTGGCCAGAAGTAATCAGAAAGCCGGTCAATGACCGGCTTTTTTATAGGTTCTGTATCAGGAGCAAAGCTTATATCCACATGGAGTAAATTGTCACCTAATGGACATAAGGATCGCGATCCTTTTTCTATTTATATGATTTAAATAGATAAATAAACCGCCCCGCCAAATTCACATGGTCTATTATTTCTTCAGCAAAAAAGCATACACAAAGTTATCCACAGGATAATAATGCGAACGATCCCGACGATCCGGAAATCTTTTCCACGAATTACCGTGAAAAACTCAAGTTTTCGTCCCGTATGTGGCATCCTTTAACCATAAATTATTAAACAGGCACGGATATCATGGTTCAGATCCCAGAAAACCCGCTAATCCTCGTTGATGGCTCCTCCTATCTCTATCGCGCTTACCACGCGTTTCCACCGCTGACTAACAGCGCAGGAGAGCCAACCGGCGCCATGTACGGGGTGCTGAACATGCTCAGAAGCTTGATCATGCAGTATCAGCCCACGCATGCCGCAGTGGTGTTTGATGCGAAAGGGAAGACGTTCCGTGACGAACTGTTTGAGCACTATAAATCCCACCGTCCGCCGATGCCTGACGACCTGCGCTCGCAGATCGAGCCGCTGCATGCGATGGTAAAAGCGATGGGCCTGCCGCTGATGGCTATTTCTGGCGTTGAGGCGGATGACGTTATCGGAACGCTGGCGCTGGAGGCTGAAAAAATGGGTCGCCCGGTACTGATCAGCACCGGCGATAAAGATATGGCCCAGCTGGTTACGCCGAATGTGACCCTGATTAACACCATGACCAACACCATTCTCGGCCCGGAAGAGGTGATCAATAAATATGGCGTGCCGCCTGAGCTGATCATCGATTTCCTGGCGTTGATGGGTGACTCTTCAGATAACATTCCCGGTGTGCCGGGCGTGGGTGAAAAAACCGCACAGGCGCTGCTGCAGGGGCTAGGCGGTCTGGAAACGCTGCTAAACGAGTCCGATAAGATCGCCACTCTCAGCTTCCGCGGGGCGAAAACCATGGCGGCGAAGCTGGAGCAGAATAAAGAGGTGGCTCGCCTCTCCTATCAGCTGGCGACCATCAAGACCGACGTTGAGTTGGATCTCTCCTGCGAACAGCTGACTGTACAGCAGCCAGCCGCAGATGAGCTGGTGAGCCTGTTTAAACGATACGAATTCAAACGCTGGACGACGGATGTCGAAGCGGGAACCTGGCTGCAGGGTAAAGGGGCAAAACCGGCCGCGAAGCCGCAGGCGGCGCCTGTCGTTGAGGTTGAAGACGATGAGCCTGCAACATCGCTCTCCGCAGAGCATTACGTTACCGTTCTGGATGAGCCGACGCTGAACGAGTGGATTGTGCGACTAAAGAAAGCGCCGGTATTTGCCTTCGATACGGAAACGGATAGCCTGGATAACGTTAGCGCTCAGCTGGTGGGTCTGTCGTTTGCTACCGAGCCAGGTCTGGCGGCCTATGTACCGGTTGCGCATGACTACCTGGATGCACCAGAGCAGCTCTCCCGCGATCGTGTTCTGGAACTGCTGAAGCCGATTCTGGAAGATGAAAAAGCACTGAAGGTAGGACAGAACCTTAAGTTCGATCGCGGCATTTTGCAGAACTATGGCATCGAACTGCGTGGCATCGCCTTCGATACCATGCTTGAGTCCTATATTCTCGACAGCGTCGCTGGACGTCACGATATGGACAGCCTCTCCGCTCGCTGGCTGAAGCACCAGACCGTGACCTTTGAGCAGATTGCTGGCAAGGGTAAAAACCAGCTGACCTTTAACCAGATTGCACTGGAAGAGGCCGGTCACTATGCGGCGGAAGATGCTGACGTCACGCTGCAGCTGCATCTCAAGATGTGGCCAAAACTGGAGAAACATGCGGGCCCGCTGAATATTTTCCAGAATATCGAAATGCCGCTGGTGCCGGTGCTTTCCCGCATCGAGCGTAACGGGGTGAAAATCGATCCGGCGGTACTGCACAAGCACTCTGGCGAAATAACGCTGCGTCTGGCCGAGCTGGAGAAAAAAGCCCATGAGATCGCGGGCGAAGCGTTTAACCTCTCTTCAACCAAACAGCTGCAGGTTATCCTGTTTGAAAAGCAGGGCATCAAGCCGCTGAAGAAGACGCCGGGTGGCGCACCGTCAACCTCAGAAGAGGTGCTGGAAGAGTTGGCCCTGGACTATCCGTTGCCGAAGGTGATTCTGGAGCATCGCGGCCTGTCGAAGCTGAAATCGACCTATACCGATAAGCTACCGCTGATGATCAACCCTAAAACCGGGCGCGTACACACCTCCTATCACCAGGCGGTCACCGCAACGGGACGACTCTCATCTACCGATCCGAACCTGCAGAATATTCCTGTGCGTAACGACGAGGGACGGCGCATCCGTCAGGCGTTTATTGCGCCGGAGGATTACGTCATCGTCTCTGCGGACTACTCGCAGATTGAGCTGCGCATCATGGCGCACCTGTCTCGCGATCGGGGGCTGCTCTCTGCCTTTGCCGAGGGCCAGGATATCCACCGCGCCACGGCGGCAGAGGTATTTGGCATGCCCCTGGAGAGCGTATCAAACGAGCAACGCCGCAGCGCGAAGGCGATTAACTTTGGCCTGATCTACGGCATGAGCGCCTTCGGTCTCTCGCGCCAACTGAATATCCCGCGCAAAGAGTCGCAGCGCTATATGGATCTCTACTTTGAGCGTTATCCGGGCGTGCGCGAGTATATGGAACGCACCCGGGCGCAGGCAAAAGAGCAGGGCTACGTTGAAACGTTAGAGGGGCGTCGCCTCTATCTGCCGGACATCAAATCCAGCAACGCCGCGCGCCGGGCTGGCGCTGAGCGTGCTGCGATCAACGCCCCGATGCAGGGCACGGCGGCAGATATCATCAAGCGGGCAATGATCGCCGTGGATGCCTGGCTACAGGCGGAGCAGCCGCGCGTGCGTATGATTATGCAGGTTCACGATGAACTGGTGTTTGAAGTACACAAAGATGATGTGGAGCAGGTTTCCCAGAAGATCCATGAGCTAATGGAGAACAGCACCCAGTTGGATGTGCCGTTGCTGGTGGAGGTGGGCAGTGGTGAAAACTGGGATCTGGCGCACTAACCTTTGGCGTAATGACGCAGTTTTATGTAAGTAAGCAACATAAGATAGAGCTTTTTGTGATGATCATTAGAATTACCTATGTAAAGAATGAAAAAAAATTACAAAAAGCGTTTGTAACTGTCTAAAAAAAGAGTAGAGTTAAAGACGTAGGGTACAGAGGTAAGATGTTCTATCTTTCAGACCTTTTACTTCACGTAATCGGATTTGGCTGAATATTTTAGCCGCCCCAGTCAGTAATGACTGGGGCGTTTTTTATTGGATCACGCTTCGGCGTCTGCTTCCGTCACCGGCGTCAAACCGCTAAACCAGCTATCCAGCTTCGCCTTCAGCTTATCCACGCCCAGCTTCTTCAGGGATGAGAACGCCTCAACCTGGACGTCACCGTTAAACGCCAGCACCGCCTCACGCACCATATTCAACTGCGCCTTTCGCGCGCCGCTTGCCAGCTTGTCGGCTTTGGTCAGCAGCACCAGCACCTGAATTTCGCTCTCAACCGCCCACTGGATCATCTGCTGATCGAGATCTTTCAACGGATGGCGAATGTCCATCAGGATCACCACGCCCTGCAGGCACTGGCGCTTCTCCAGATACTCACCCAAGGCGCGCTGCCATTTGATCTTCATCTCTTCCGGAACTTCGGCGTAGCCGTAGCCGGGCAGGTCAACAAGACGCTTGCCTTCCGTGACCTCAAACAGGTTGATAAGCTGGGTACGACCCGGCGTCTTGGAGGTTCGCGCCAGGCTCTTCTGATGCGTCAGGGTATTCAGGGCGCTCGATTTACCCGCATTGGAACGGCCAGCAAAGGCCACTTCTATTCCGGTATCGGCAGGTAAGTGGCGAATATCAGGCGCACTGGTAACAAAGTGCGTCTGTTGATAATTCAAATTAGTCAAAGCGGTCGTCTCCATAAGTAAAGCTTTGGGGGATTATACCTGAACGCAGGAAAAAGGCGGCTTTTCTCGCCATACCTCTTGCATGGCCTTACTGGCTATAGACCTTGTAGGAGATTGGCTACTTTACATCTACGATATTTCAGAGTAATTGCAGGTTTGATAAAGGTGTAACTCTATTTAAATCAAAGAGATGGTTGATTAGAATTTTCTGAATTTAGCCTTTTATGCCTCTTTGCATCTTGTTACTTTTTTCTAACACGGTAAAGTAGCGGGCAAAGGCGAGGAGCGCTGCAGGAACGTGACTTAGGGAAAAGGGGTCAGGAGCGCCAGGAGGCGAAGACGCTGGATAGCCAGGATGGCGAACGTCAGGAGACGTGATACACAGGGAAATGGACCGCAACAGGGAACGTTCATGCTAAGGGATAAACAGGGTCGGTTGTAAGCAAACACGGAATAGTTAACCCGCTGAGGGTGGGTGGTCAAGAAAAAAGGCGACAGTTTACTCTGTCGCCTTTTTTCTTTGCTTGCTTTCTGCTAGATTCCGCCGCAATTCTATACTGAATAAAACGGCTCAAAGACCAACTATGATGAATAAACCCGCATCGTCTCCGCGTGGCAAAGGCCCCGCAAAAGCGCACCGCAAAACGCGCGATGAAATCAATCAAGAAGCACGTGACCGTAAGCGTGATAAAAAGCATCGTGGCAACGCGGCAGGCAGCCGTGCGACCGGCAGCGATGGCGCATCCGGCTCGCGCGGCCAGAAGCAGCAGAAAGATCCCCGTATCGGCAGTAAAACTCCCGTACCGTTGGGCGTAACCGCTACTCCGGTCACCCGTCAGCACAAACCCAAGAGCGAGAAACCTATGCTTTCACCGCAGGCTGAACTGGATTTGCTGGAAACTGATGAGCGCCTGGATGCGCTGCTGGAACGTCTGGAGAATGGCGACACCCTGAGCACAGAAGATCAGGCATGGGTTGACGCTAAACTGGACCGCATTGACGCGCTGATGCAGCAGCTCGGTCTCTCCTATGACGACGATGAAGACGAAGAAGAGGAAGAGGAAAAAGAGGATATGATGCGCCTGCTCAAAGGTGGCAACTAATCCCTGCACTACTCGCTTTACAGCATGGGCTTGCTCGTCCTGCTTATAACCCTTCCGGTTATGTGTTATCTGGCGTGGTTATTCGTTAAACTACGCCGGTTGTCGCAGCGCCAAAAGTGGCTGCGCAACCGGCTTGCACTTCGTCATGGGGGCAGGCCAGGCCGTCGTCGTCGTCAGCGACGCTACCCGAAGGAGTGAGCATGTCTTCGCAGTTAATCGACTGGGATCTGGCCCTGATCCAGAAATATAACTATTCTGGGCCGCGCTATACCTCATACCCGACCGCCCTTGAGTTCGCCGATACCTTTGGCGAAGCAGATTTCCAGCAGGCCGTGACTCGCTATCCTGAGCGTGCGCTGTCGCTCTACGTGCATATCCCATTTTGCCATCGGCTGTGCTACTTCTGCGGCTGCAATAAGATCGTCACCCGCCAGCAGCATAAGGCAGACCAGTATCTCGATGCGCTTGAGCAGGAGATTATCCACCGTGCGCCGCTGTTTGCCGGCCGTCACGTTAGCCAGCTGCACTGGGGCGGCGGGACGCCAACCTATCTCAACAAAGCGCAAATTAGCCGCCTGATGGGGCTTCTGCGCCACCATTTCAATTTTAATGCCGACGCTGAGATCTCTATTGAGGTCGATCCGCGTGAAATTGAACTGAACGTGCTCGACCACCTGCGCGCCGAGGGCTTTAACCGCCTGAGCATGGGGGTACAGGACTTCAACAAAGAGGTGCAGCGGCTGGTCAACCGCGAGCAGGATGAGGAGTTTATCTTTGCGCTGTTACGTCATGCGCGCGAGATCGGCTTCACCTCGACCAATATCGATCTGATCTACGGCCTGCCGAAGCAGACGCCGGAAAGCTTCGCCTTCACCCTGAAACGCGTTGGGGAGCTTAACCCGGATCGGCTGAGCGTATTTAACTATGCACACCTGCCAACGCTCTTTGCCGCGCAGCGAAAGATTAAGGATGCCGATCTGCCTTCGGCGCAGCAGAAGCTGGATATTCTGCAGCAGACAATTACCTCGCTTACTGAGGAGGGCTATCAGTTTATCGGGATGGATCACTTTGCGCGCCCGGATGACGAGCTGGCCGTGGCCCAGCGCGAAGGTGTGCTGCACCGCAACTTCCAGGGTTACACCACCCAGGGCGATAGCGACCTGTTAGGCATGGGCGTATCGGCCATCAGCATGATTGGCGACTGCTACGCGCAGAACCAAAAAGAGCTGAAGCACTACTATCAGCAGGTGGATGAGACCGGTAACGCGCTGTGGCGAGGCATTGCCCTGACCAGAGATGACTGCATCCGCCGGGACGTCATCAAGTCGCTGATCTGCAACTTCAGGCTGGACTTTAGTGCAGTAGAAAAGCAGTGGGATCTCGATTTCGCCGACTACTTTGCGGAGGATTTAAATCTGCTTGCCCCGTTGGCGAAGGACGGGCTGGTGGCGGTGGATGCGCATGGCATTCAAGTAACGGCGAAAGGTCGGCTGCTGATCCGCAATATCTGCATGTGCTTTGACGCCTATCTGCGCCAGAAGGCGCGACTGCAGCAATTTTCTCGCGTGATTTAATAGACAGGTATTGGTAGGCCCGGTAAGCATCGCGCTACCGGGCGTTTTCCCGCTACTCCATCCCTAACTCTTTCAGCTTGCGCGTCAGGGTATTGCGTCCCCAGCCGAGCAGCCTTGCCGCTTCCTGCTTATGTCCCTGAGTATGACGCAGGGCCGTGGTCAGCAGGGTACGCTCCATCTCCGGCTGTGCTTCAGAGAGCAGGTTTTGATGACCGGAACGCAACGCGCGATCCGCCCACTGCGCCAGCAGCGTGGCCCAGTTGTCCGGCAGCGTCTGGGTCGGGCTGTCGGGCACCGTTGTCTCAAACAGCTCGCTGGGGAGATCCTGAATCAGCACCTCCTGACCCGCAGCCATCACCGTCAGCCAGCGGCAGGTGTTCTCCAGCTGGCGAACGTTGCCTGGCCAGGCAACGCGGGTCAGCGCCGCCTCGGTCTCCGGATGCAGTTGCTTGGCCTCTACCCCCAGTTCGCGGGCGGCCACCTGTAAGAAGTGACGCGCCAGGCGAGGGATATCTTCCCGCCGCTCACGCAGGGGCGGGAGATGCACGCGGATCACGTTCAGGCGATGGAAGAGATCCTCACGGAACTTGCCCTCCTGCACCCGCAGCTCAAGATTCTGGTGGGTGGCGGCAATGATGCGCACGTCCACCTTCACCGGCGCATAACCGCCGACGCGGTAAAACTGCCCGTCAGCCAGCACGCGCAGCAGACGCGTCTGCACATCCAGCGGCATATCGCCAATTTCGTCCAGGAACAGCGTCCCGCCGTCGGCCTGCTCAAAACGCCCCTGGCGAACGGTATTCGCGCCGGTAAAGGCCCCTTTCTCATGGCCAAACAGCTCGGACTCAATGAGATCCTTTGGGATAGCGGCCATGTTGAGGGCGATAAAGGGCGCTTTAACGCGCGGGCTATGGCGATGCAGCGCGTGGGCAACCAGCTCTTTACCGGTTCCGGACTCGCCGTTGATCAGTACGCTAATCGACGAGCGGGAGAGGCGGCCAATGATGCGAAACACATCCTGCATGGCGGGCGCTTCGCCGATGATGTCCGCGGTCGGGCCAAAATCCTGCACGTTACGCGGCTGCTGCTGCTCCTGATAGTGGCTGATGGCTCGCTCAACCAGCGCCACCGCCTCGTCGATATCGAACGGTTTAGGCAGGTAGTCAAACGCTCCCTGCTGGTAGGCGCTGACGGCCGCATCGAGATCGGAGTGCGCGGTCATAATGATGACCGGAAGCATGGGATGCCGCTGTTTGATCTGCTTCAGCAGTGCCAGGCCGTCCATGCCCGGCATGCGGATATCCGACAGCAGCACGTCCGGGGTTTTAGTGGTCAGCGCATCGAGCACCTCATTCCCACTCTCAAACGTTGTACAACTCAAGCCGGCACCGGCAAGGGCGCGTTCAAGCACCCAGCGGATGGAACTATCGTCATCAACAATCCATGCTATCCCTCGTTGCATCATCGTCACCTTTATTTTTTAATTGGCAGGTAAACCGAAAACTCGGTATGACCCGGCCAACTGGTAAATTCAATTTTGCCGGAGTGTTGATCAATCAAACTGCGGGCAATTGACAGCCCAAGCCCGGTGCCACCTTCGCGTCCGCTTACCATGGGGTAAAACAGCGTGTCCTGCAGATGCGATGGGATACCCGGCCCGTTATCTTCGATATCAATACGCGCCGCCAGACGATAGCGTGCGCCGTGCAGCGTAAGCTGGAAAGCCGTACGGGTGCGCAGCGTAATTTCGCCGCCTTCTGGTCCCAGCGCCTGCAGAGCATTGCGTACGATATTCAGCAGAACCTGCTCAATCTGGTCGGGATCGTGCGGTAACTCTGGCAGGCTGGGGTCGTAATCACGCACCAGCGTAACGTTCTCCGGCAGCTCCATTGAGACCAGCTTCACCACGCGCTCCGCGACTTTGTGAATGCTCTCGGTCACGTGCATGCCTGGATGCTGCGGCCCCAGCAGGCGATCCACCAGGTTACGCAGCCGGTCCGCCTGCTCAATAATGACGTTGGTGTATTCAGTTAGCGCCGGATCGGGCAGCGCTTTGCTCAGCAGCTGCGCCGCGCCGCGCAGGCCGCCCAGCGGATTTTTAATCTCATGGGCGAGGCCACGTACCAGATCGCGTGCGGCGACCTGCTGGGCCTGCTGAAGCTGCTCCTGGCTCAGGCGTCGCTGGTTATCCATCGGTGCCATCTCCAGCAGGATCAGCCCCTCAGGCAGTCGTTGTGCCGTGACGGAGAGAATGTGCGAGCGGGCATCGATCACCAGAGTGACTTCGTTATCGGTAAAGCCTTGTCCGGCCTCCAGGCTCTCCTGCATCAGGGCGACGTTCAGGGAGAAATAGCTCAGCAGCTCCGGAAGAGGTGTACCAAACAGCTTGCGTGAGCTTTGTGCCAGCAGCTGTTGAGCGGCAGGGTTCGCGTAGTGAATCGCCAGCTCGTCATCAACCAGCAGGATGCTGTTGATCAAAGCGTTGAGGATCTGCCCAGCATCGGGCAGCGTGCCAGTTGCCATTAAGCAGTCTCCTGAAATGAGTTGCACTGTTTTAGTGCATTATAGCTTTTTATACTTAAAAAGCGCGTATTATCAGGCCGTTGGCGGAGAAAAAAGCCCATCAGGGATGGGCTAAAGTTTCCACGGCAACTAAAATTCTCTGCACTTTCACGCAGAGCATTACTAAATTAAACGCTGTAGTAGAGTTCAAACTCAACCGGGTGCGGCGTCATACGAACGCGGTCATTCTCTTCGATACGCAGGGCGATGTAGGCATCGATCGCATCGTTAGTGAACACGCCGCCTGCTGTCAGGAACTCGCGGTCTGCATCAAGCGCCTGCAGGGCCTCTTCGAGGGAGCCAGCAACCTGCGGAACTTCTTTCGCCTCTTCCGGCGGCAGGTCGTACAGGTTTTTGTCCATGGCTTCGCCCGGGTGGATCTTGTTCTTGATACCGTCAAGACCCGCCATCAGCAGGGCAGCGAAGCACAGGTACGGGTTAGCCGCCGGGTCCGGGAAGCGCACTTCGATACGGCGCGCTTTCGGCGAGGTCACTACCGGAATACGGATAGAGGCAGAGCGGTTACGCGCAGAGTAGGCCAGCATAACCGGTGCTTCGTAACCCGGGACCAGACGCTTGTAGGAGTTAGTGGTCGGGTTCGCCAGGGCGTTGATCGCTTTAGCGTGTTTAATTACGCCGCCAATGTAGTACAGGGCTTCTTCAGACAGGCCAGCATATTTGTCGCCAGAGAACAGGTTGGTGCCGTTCTTGGACAGAGACATGTGGCAGTGCATACCGGAGCCGTTATCGCCAAACATCGGTTTTGGCATAAAGGTCGCGGTTTTGCCGAAGCGGTGCGCGACGTTGTGCACGACATATTTGTAGATCTGAATTTCGTCCGCTTTTTTGGTCATGGTGTTGAAGCGGGTCGCCACTTCGTTCTGACCTGCGGTCGCTACTTCGTGGTGGTGTGCTTCAACGACCAGGCCCATCTCTTCCATCACCAGACACATGGTAGAGCGGATGTCCTGAGAGGAGTCAACCGGCGGAACCGGGAAGTAACCGCCTTTCACCGCCGGACGGTGACCTTTGTTACCACCTTCGTATTTGGTGGAGGTGTTCCATGCGCCTTCGATATCGTCGATAGCCACGTGGGAACCGGAAATGTTGGCACCAAAGCGAACGTCGTCAAACAGGAAGAACTCTGGCTCTGGCCCGAACAGAACGGTGTCTGCGATGCCGGTAGAACGCAGGTACTCTTCAGCGCGTTTCGCGATGGAGCGCGGGTCGCGATCGTAGCCCTGTAGCGTGCCTGGCTCAAGAATATCGCAACGGATAATCAGGGTAGTCTCTTCGAAGAACGGATCAATAACTGCGGTAGAGGCGTCCGGCATCAGTACCATGTCGGATTCGTTGATGCCTTTCCAGCCACCAATCGAAGAACCATCAAACATTTTGCCTTCTTCAAAGAAGTCAGCGTTAACCTGATGAGCTGGGATAGTGACATGCTGCTCTTTACCTTTGGTATCAGTGAAGCGCAGATCGATAAACTTCACTTCATGTTCGTTCAGCATTGTCAAAACGTGTTCAGCGGACATACTTAACTCTCCCGGAATTTTTGGTCGTCGTGGTAACGAGGTTCTACACTTTATAATTGGCATAATCGCCTTGGTTAAGTTAAAGCGAAATCTGTGCCAACTTTTAAAACACCCCCAAAAGGCGCTATCATGCACGTCATAGTGCAAAAGGGCTGCACCATAATGGTTATCTTGCATCAATATAGTGCATATGCGCGATTGCAGTGCACTCTATTGGTGCAATTTACATTAAGGCGGCTCTCTACCGCTTCGTGAAACCGATCACAAAGCCCTACTTTCTATATTGTTTGTAAAGGTTCTTTGTGATCCTGTTCTGTACTGCGATTAATACGTGTACAATAACGCGCTATTTCTAATGCCTGAGGCAAAGTTGTGATCGAAAATTTGCGTAACATCGCCATCATTGCGCACGTTGACCATGGTAAAACGACCCTGGTTGACAAGCTGCTGCAGCAGTCTGGTACCTTCAGCGAGCGTGCTGAGACTACCGAACGCGTGATGGACTCCAACGATTTGGAGAAAGAGCGTGGGATTACCATCCTCGCGAAAAACACCGCTATTAAATGGAATGACTACCGTATCAACATCGTTGATACCCCGGGTCACGCCGACTTCGGTGGTGAAGTTGAACGTGTCATGTCCATGGTAGACTCCGTACTGCTGGTGGTCGATGCTATGGACGGCCCAATGCCGCAGACCCGCTTTGTAACCAAAAAAGCGTTTGCGCACGGCCTGAAGCCAATTGTCGTTATCAACAAGGTTGACCGTCCGGGCGCGCGTCCTGACTGGGTTGTGGATCAGGTCTTCGATCTGTTCGTTAACCTCGACGCCACCGACGAGCAGCTGGACTTCCCGATCATCTATGCATCTGCACTGATGGGTATCGCGGGTAACGACCACACTGACATGGCGGAAGATATGACCCCGCTGTATCAGGCGATCGTCGACCACGTCCCGGCACCGAACGTTGACCTTGACGGTCCGTTCCAGATGCAGATCTCTCAGCTGGACTACAACAACTACGTTGGCGTTATCGGTATCGGTCGTATCAAGCGCGGTAAGGTTAAGCCGAACCAGCAGATCACCCTGATCGACAGCGAAGGTAAAACACGCAACGGTAAAGTGGGTAAAGTACTGACCCACCTCGGTCTGGAGCGTATTGAATCCACCGAAGCTGAAGCGGGCGATATCATCGCGATCACCGGTCTGGGCGAGCTGAACATCTCCGACACCCTTTGCGATCCGCAAAACGTCGAAGCGCTGCCGGCACTCTCCGTAGATGAGCCGACCGTAACCATGTTCTTCAACGTCAACACCTCACCGTTCTGCGGTAAAGAGGGTAAGTTTGTGACCTCGCGTCAGATCCTTGACCGTCTGAACAAAGAGCTGGTGCACAACGTGGCGCTGCGCGTAGAAGAGACTGAAGATGCGGACGCATTCCGCGTATCCGGTCGTGGCGAGCTGCACCTGTCAGTTCTGATCGAAAACATGCGTCGTGAAGGCTTTGAGCTGGCGGTTTCCCGTCCGAAAGTTATCAACCGCATGATCGACGGCCGTCTGCAAGAGCCGTTCGAGAACGTGACCCTGGATATCGAAGAGCAGCATCAGGGCTCGGTTATGCAGGCAATGGGCGAGCGTAAGGGCGATGTCAAAGACATGATCCCTGACGGCAAAGGCCGTATTCGTCTGGACTACCTGATCCCGGCACGTGGCCTGATCGGCTTCCGTACCGAGTTCATGACCATGACCTCTGGTACTGGTCTGCTGTACTCCACCTTCAGCCACTACGACGACGTGCGTCCGGGCGAAATCGGCCAACGTAACAACGGCGTGCTGATCTCCAACGGCCAGGGCAAAGCAGTCGCGTTCGCGCTGTTCAGCCTGCAGGATCGCGGTAAGCTCTTCCTGGGTCACGGTGCTGAAGTGTATGAAGGCCAGATCATCGGTATTCACAGCCGTTCTAACGACCTGACCGTGAACTGCCTGACCGGTAAGAAACTGACCAACATGCGTGCGTCGGGTACCGACGAAGCAACGGTTCTGGTTCCGCCGATCAAGATGTCCCTGGAGCAGGCGCTGGAGTTCATCGATGACGACGAACTGGTAGAAGTCACCCCGACCTCTGTCCGTATCCGTAAACGTCACCTGACCGAGAACGACCGTAAACGTGCGATGCGTGGTCCTCGCGACGCGTAATCTGTTTTTCGCATGACGATAAAAGCCGCTGAATATCAGCGGCTTTTTTTATGCAATGCTGGCAGGAGTGTTCTCTCTGTCTTCAGTCTCTCTGGCGGAGGAAGCGGATTTTTTGCGCTGCGCAATCTCAGCGATAATAAAGGCGAAACGCTGTTCACTGAGCTTATAGAAAAGCCCCATGATAACGGCAGCCATTATCGCCAGGGCGCAAGGCCAGAGGAATATCAGCTGGCGCAAGCCTAATAGCGTGGTGGCGCTTTGCACGGCATTCGGAATATAACCAATTTCCGTCAGCATGATGCCTGGCAGGAAACCGGCAAGCGCGGCAGAGATTTTGCGTGAGAAAGTATACCCCGTATAGACTGACCCCTCTGCACGGATACCTGTTTTCCACTCGCCATAGTCTACGGTATCCGGTACCAGGGCCCAGTTCAGGCTATTCACAAAGGCCGTGCCGAAAAACGCCATGCAGGAAAAGAGCACGAACAGCAGCGAGCTGGTTCCCCAGAAGAAGTTCAGCACATCGCCCACCGCCCACAGCGCCAGCCCGCCCAGATAGACCGGCTTCTTGCCAAAACGCTTCACCGCACCGGGCACCAGAAACACGCCAATCAGAATGCAACCCATGCTGAAAAAGCCCATCCACGACAGCAAATGCAGATCGTTGAGCACGTACTGGGTGTAATAGACCTGAATCGCCAGCTTGATGTTAAACGCCGCCAGGGTGCAGAGGTTCGCGATGCACAGCACCAGCAGCGGTGGGTTGCGGAAAATAGCGCAGAAGGACTTCAGGATGCCGGGCTTATGGTGATCGGGCGAGATCTCGACATACCGCTCTTTTACGCCGCTGTAGCACCACCACATGCAGAATAAGCCGCCGGTGACAAACACCAGTGCGGCCACCAGATAGCCGAGGGAGGGCTGGCTGACAAACAGCGCCTGAATGGGCATAAAGCCGACGGTGCAGAGTAACAGCCCCACCGTCGCACCGCCCTGACGCCATGCCGCAAGCTGCGCCCGCTCGTTCGGGTTTTTGGTCATGGCCGGGACCATTGCACCGTAAGAGCAGTTCATCAGGCTATAGCACAGGCCGAACATCATAAAGAGCACGGTGGCGAGGGCTGTTTTCACCGTCAGGCTGAAATCGTTGGCCATAAACTGCGCCGTGGCAACCAGCGCCACCGGCACGGAGGCATACAGAATGAATGGCCGGAACTTTCCCCTTGCGCCGATATGACGTCGGGAGTCCAGCACTACGCCGGTCAGCATATCGGTAAACGCCGTGAAAAACTTTGCGACCAGGAAGATAATCCCGCCGTAAAATGCAGGCATACCTAACTCATCGGTGTAAAACTTTAGCAAATAGAGCGTGCCAATACAGAGCATGAGGTTAGAGCCAAAATCGCCCATCCCATAGGCACATTTTTCGCGCAGGCTTAGTTTTAGGGTCAACGGATCAGGGAGGCGGTTCATAGTCGATCCTCATAGCGCCCTGAAGAGCGCTATCTCAAGTTATTCAGGCCGGATGCTTACGCAGCTCTATCTCCTTAACGATGCGCATATACATGGTCTCGTTAAGGTTATAGAAGCATCCCATCGCGACAATGGTGATCACCGCCAGAATACTGGGGTAGATGAAAATCAACTGCCGCAGACCTTCAACCGTTCCCGTAGACTGCACCACGTTCGGTACATAGCCAATTTGCGTGAGCATAATCCCTGGGAAGAAGCCCGCCAGCGCCTGGGACACCTTACGGAAGAAGGTGAATCCGGTATAGACCGTTCCTTCCGAACGTACGCCGGTACGCCATTCGCCATACTCCACCGTGTCGGAGACCAGCGCCCAGTTCAGGCTGTTCACAAACGCCGAGCCGAAGAACGCCAGGCAGGAGAATGCGACAAAGCTCACCGAGCCGCCGCCATAGAAATAGTTAAGGAGATCGCCTGCTACCCAGATCAGGAGTCCAGTGATATAGACTTTCTTCTTGCCGAAGCGACGTACCGCACCGGGCATCATAAATACGCCGATAAAAATGCAGCCCATGCTGAAGAAACCCATATACGACAACAGGATCGGGTCGTTGAGCACATACTGCGTGTAGTAAACCTGAATGGCCAGTTTGACGTTAAACGCGCCCAGCGTGCATAAATTGGCGATACACAGAATAAACAGCGGGCGGTTACCGGCGATGGCGCGAAACGACTGCAGCAGCCCCGGCTTATGTGTCGCACTGGCGGGCTGCGCCTCGACGTAACGCTCAGTCACGCCCTTATAGCACCACCACATAAAGAACAGCCCGAACAGCGAGAAGAGGGTGGCGGCAAAGATGTAACCCAGCTGGTCATTGCCTTCAATCAGGTTCATTACCGGCACAAACCCAACGGTACAGAGCAGCAGACCCAGCGTGGCACCGCCCTGACGCCAGGCGGCCAGCGACGCACGCTCATCCGGGTTTTTGGTAATAGCGGGGACCATCGCTCCGTAAGAGCAGTTCATCATGCTGAAGAACAAGCCGTACAGCATGAACAGCACCGTCGCCATCACCGTTTTGCCGGTGATTTCAAACGGCGTGCCGACGAAGTTTGCAATCGCCAGCAGCGTGACCGGAAACGCCGCATAGAGCACGAACGGACGGAACTTGCCCTTGGGGCCAATTTTGCGTCGCGAATCGAGCATGATGCCAGTGCCCATATCGGTAAAGGCGGTAAAGAATTTGGCAATCAGGAAGATAATACCGCCATAGGTGCCGGGCAGACCCAGCACGTCGGTGTAGAACTTCAGCAGGTACAGCGTGCCGATATCCAGCAGGATGTTAGAGCCGAGATCGCCCATCCCGTAAGCGAGTTTTTCTTTAAACGGCAGGCGTAGGGTTGCCGGGTCAGATGATTGTTGACTCATTATTGTTCTCCATCTGCCCGCAGGTTGCCCCGCGGGCGAGCCTGATTAGATATGACGCAGAGTGCTAAACAGATCTGCCCATTCGCTTTGCTGGCGATAGAAGACCGGCGGCTTGCCGAGCGGGGCATCAACGGTCACGTCACCGCCACGGTAAATTTCCCCGGTCCAGGCATTGACCCAGCTGTCCTCTGGCAAATAGAGCGTCCACTCGCTGCGGCCCTCTTCATAAACAGGCGCTACCAGCAGATCGCGGCCAAACAGATACTGATACTTCAGCGTGTAGGCGCGCACCTCGTCCTCGTAGTGCAGGAACAGCGGACGCATCACCGGCAGGCCACGCTGTGCGTTCTGCGCCACGGCATCTTTGATATAGGGCTTCAGGGTGGTGAAGACGGTGGTCATACGTGCAAAATGCGCAATGGTTTCGGCATCACCGTCAAACTGCCAGTTATCGCCAGGGCGGTTTCCTTCATGGGTGCGCATCATCGGCGTGAAGGCGCTGAAATCGCACCAGCGCAGCAGCAGCTCTTTACTGCGTTTCATCTCGAACAGGGTGGTATAGCCACCGATATCGCTGTGGTGCAGGCCATGTCCGGTCATCGCCAGAGAGAGCGCCGCAGGGACCACGGAGGCCAGCCCATCATCCAGGCTCCAGTCGACGTTTTGATCGCCCGCCCACATCATCACGGAGTGTTTCTGGCTGCCGGTATAGCCCGCACGCATGAAGAACAGGATCTCGCCGAGCTTACCGGTCTCCTCCAGCGCCTCGTAGTTACATTTCGCCCACAGCGCTGGCCAGGCGTTATGCATGATCTCCGCGCTGACGCCGTTGTGCAGGAAGGTGTCGGTCGGCAGATACTCACCGAAATCGGCCATCCAGCCGCCGCAGCCCAGTTCGATCAGGTTCTTTTTGATGACCTCTTTGTACCAGCCATAGGCTTCGGGGTTGGTCAGGTCGATAACGCCCGCGTAGAACTCACCGAACTCGACGTGATAATCCTCGCCGCTGGCATTTTTGGTGAGATAGCCACGCGCCGCCGCCTCTTCGCATAGATCGCGATCGCTGGCGACATACGGGTTGATATAGGAGAGGAAGTGCACACCTTCCTGTTTCCACTGCGCAATGCGCTTATCCAGCTGCGGGTATAGCTCACTGTTCCACTTCCAGTTCCACATCACGCGTTTGCCGAAGGAGGTCATGCGAATGCCGGACCAGTCCTGCGCCCAGATGCCGTTAACCTTCACGCCGCCGTTACGCAGCTTATCCAGCTTCTGCTGACACACCTCGGTGCCGCCCTGAATACCCAGCGTCACGCCGTCGTACACCCAGTCCGGCAGCTCTGGCTGGCGGCCCAGCAGCGCGGTCAGTTTTTCCAGCAGATCGACGTAGGTTTCTGCACATTCGAAGCGCAGCGTGGCGTTATCTTCCCAGAAGGCCAGCTCGTGGAAATCCGGGGCGCTGAAGTCGAAATTCATATAACAGCTGTTATCCACGTGGCAGTAGTACTTCTGGGTGCTGACGAAGGTTGGCTGTGGGAAGAAGGTCCAGAAGTAGTCCCCGCCCGCGTTCTCTTTGCAGTCGGCCTGCCAGGTCACATAGGTCTGCTTATTACGGCCTACACCCTGTTCGCTGGTCCACAGCGGGAACGGTTTGCCTCGCAGGTCGAAATACGAGAACTGCTCGCCGCAGCCGTAGATATGATCCTCAGGCTGCGCTGCCAGCCGCAGCCAGATGCGGTTATGGCTGGTGGCGTCGTTTTGCAGCTTGAGCTCCAGACGACCCTCCGCATCCACACCCACTCGCAGCGTGGCGCTCACCGTGTCGCCGCGGGTGAAGCGGATCGCCCAGCCCGCGTCTTGCTGCGTAACCGTAGCCTCGGTCAGCGCAATCTTCTCGTTCAGGCGGTCTTTGATGCTGAAGTTGCCGCGAAACATCTCGATATCCGCCTCACCCGCGCCGATCCACAGGCAGGGCGCATCGGCGGAGTGGGACACAATCAGGCGGTTCTGCCAGCGTAGGGTGAAACCATTTTCACTATTTTTCAGATCAATATTGTGTAGGGTACGCATAAAAACTCCGTATTTCTTATTTGGCCTGGCTATCCAGTAAACCAGCGGCAACAGCCGGGGCGAGTCCCGGTGCCAGTGGCAGGCGCGGGATCACCAGACAGTGCAGCAGGTGATAAATATCCTGCTTGCCGTCCCAGACTTTGGTGGTCACGTTGTTATTGGTATCCAGCTCCTGCCACCATGAACCGTTTTCGTAGTCCATCAGGTACGTGATGCAGTAATCCCACCATTTCTGATACCAGGCTTCGTACTGCGCCTCGCCGGTCACGGTGTAGAGGGCATAGGCCGTGCCCATCGCCTCGACGATTGGCCAGCGTACGCGCTCGCGCACAATAGGTTTGCCGTCCCAGCCCACCGAGTAGACAAAACCATCCGCCCCGTCCGGGGCCCACGCATCGCGGATAGTGGCGTGGAAAAGGCCTTTTGCATCTTCCAGCAGCCAGTCAGGCGGGGTTTCAAAGCGGGCTTCCAGCGCGGCGCGCAGGTGCAGCATCAGGCGGCCCCACTCAATCCAGTGGCCCGGAGTGCCGCCGTAGGCGCGGAAGCGGTGGGCGGGGTTATCGATGTTGTAGTCGCGGATCGGGTTCCAGTGAGTGTCGAAATGCTCATTAACGCGATACTCCCCTTTGCGGGCCACGTCGTGAATAATGACCGAGGCGATGCGCAGGGCGCGGTCGAGCCATTTACGGTCGTGGGTGACGTCATGGACGATGAGGAACGCTTCCACGGCGTGCATATTGGCATTGCCCCCGCGGTAATCCTCTGTTTTGCTGAACGCTTCGTCCCACGACTCGAGGCACATCTGCTCCTCTTCGCTCCAGAAGTAGCGCTCGATCACCGCAATCGCCTCGTCGAGGAGAGGACGCGCCTGTGGATGGCCGGTGGTCACCGCGCTCGCCGCCCCCAGCAGCACGAAGAAGTGCTGGTAACCCTGCTTGGAGGCATCAATCACGCCTTCATCGTTTACGCAGGCGTACCAGCCGCCGTGCTGCGTGTCGCGCAGCGGGCCATTGAGGGCATTAATGCCGTGCTCAACCAGCGCATACGCGCCGGGGCGGCCCATATTTGCCGCCACCGCATACACGTGCAGCATACGGGCGGTGATCCACAGATGGGTGCCCATGTCGCTGCGTACCTGGCCGTTATTGCCGAGCCAGCCGAAGCCGGTCGGCACGGCGGCGTTTTTACCGAAATCGAGAATGCGGTCGGTCTCTTGCTCAAGCCAGCGGTTGTGGCTCAGGGTGTTAAACCATTTCATGTTCAGATCCTTTCTTAACGGCGAGCCATCATTTCGTCGACGATCTCACCTAAACGCTGCAGTTTCGGTAAAGAAATATCGCGAAGCATCATTTCGGTGTCCGGCAGGCCCACCACTGACGACCAGACGGCTCGGCCAGCAAGAAAACCGGATGCGCCTGCCTGCATGGCAACCTGTACCGCACGGGGGAAGAGTTTGTCGTCCACGCCGGAGGAGAGGATCACCCACGGCATAGCGATGTTCTCGTTCAGCCTCTGCGAGGCGGCCAGCAGCGCTTGCTGCGAGCCTTTACCAAACAGCGGCATCTCCACCTTGTAGAGGTCGGCCCCGCTGTCACCCAGCTCTTTCGCCGCCTCGATAATGGCCTGCTCACGGTCGAAGGTGTCACCCCGACGCGGAGGACGCACCACCGGCTCAATAATGCTCAGTAGCCCGTGGTTGTGGCACAGCGTGTTGAACGCCTTCACCATCTCCAGACGCTGCTGCGGATCCTCATCGCTGCGCCAGAGCACCAGCAGCTTCAGCGCCTTGCCGCCGTCGCGCTTCACTGCCTGCGCGTCGATATTTTTATCAATCATCACGCTGTCGACCGGAATACCGTTGCCTGGAATAAACTCGTCGGCTGCGACAATCATCGCGCAGCTTTTGGCTATCGCGTGCTGCTCAACGACCTGGCGATAGCAAAACTGCTGGTCGACGAGGATCGCTGAAGCGTACGGCGACAGAATCTTCGCCGCGTTGACCTTAAAATCGGTCAGATGCTGGTCGCTAACCGGCACCGGGGCACCCGCTGCGGCAAACATCAGGCGCATCGCTTCGCGCTGATCCACGGCCAGCATCGCAAAACCGCCGGAGGGTCGGGTGATATCTTTCAGGGTGTACGTCGTCATTCCTCAGTCCTTTCGTATCAGTGTGATTTTTTCAGCCCGGCAGATGCGCGAACCTGTTCAAGAATGGCCGTCCAGTCTTCGCGCCCGCGCCCGGCGGCGCGCGCCTGGTTGTAAACTTCGCGGGAAGCCGCGCCAAGCGGCATTGGAACGTGCAGCTGGTTGGCGACATCCAGGGCAATGCCCAGATCTTTATGCGCCAGATCGATCATAAAGGCGGGTGAAAGATCCCCCTTCAGCACCTTGTTCGGCCACGACGTGGTGAAGTGCCCTTTTCCGGCAGGCGTCCCGCTCATCACCTTCAGCGCGACATCGAAGGAGAGTCCCAGCGCCTCGCACAGCACGGCGGCTTCAGCGGAGAGCGCGTTCAGAGCGATGCTCATGTAGTTGTTGATAAGCTTCACGCGGATGCCCATGCCTGGCCCGCCAGCGTTAATGAGCTCGTTGCCCATCGCCATTAATACGGGTGTCGCACGTTCAACCTGCTGCGCCGTGCCGCCTGCCAACAGGAGCAGCGTTCCAGCAATAGCATGGTCAGACGTACGTCCGACGGGGACGTCCATCATGCTGAAGCCTCGCTCAGCCATGTCGCGGATCAGCGCGTCGGTTTGCAGTGGATGAATGGTAGACATATCAATCACCAGCGCTTCACGGGATAATCCTTCGCAAACGCCGTGCTCGCCGAACAGTACGCTGCGCACCAGGTCGCCGTTTGGCAGCATGGTGATCACAAATTCGGCATCCGTTGCTGCCTGCGCTGGCGTTCCCGCCGCCTGCGCGCCGCTCTCCACCAGCGCCTGAACCGCCTGCGGGTTCACATCAAAGACCTGAAGCTGGTGACCTTGTTGCAACAGATTCTTCGCCATTGGCGCGCCCATCTGCCCTAAACCGATAAATGCGATTGCTGACATGCCTCTCTCCTGTCACATCGTGTCAATTTCTGCGCGTTTGTGTTGTCTGTTTTTGATCGTATTTGTAATTTAAAGTCAAAAAATAGACATGAGTCACTTTTTAAACATTTGGTGAAATTAAAATGTCACTATCAGAAAACAGGAGAAACTCACTATGGCTCGAATAGCCTGTATCGGTATTACCGTACTGGATCGCATCTGGTATCTCGCTGATTTACCTGCCGAAGGGGGAAAGTATGTGGCGCATGACTATACGGAAGTGGGGGGCGGACCAGCCGCAACGGCAGCGGTGGCAGCGGCAAAGCTGGGCGCGGAGGTGGATTTTATTGGCCGCGTGGGGGACGACGATACGGGGAGGAGACTACTGTCGGAGCTGGACGCCCTGGGGGTAAATACGCGCTATACCCGGGTTATGCCGGGCGCACGCTCGTCCCAGTCGGCGGTGCTGGTCGACGGAAAGGGGGAACGGATCATTGCTAACTACCCCAGTCCCGATCTGCCAGAGTCGGCGGACTGGCTTGACGCTATCGACTTCTCCCGCTGGGACACGGTACTCGCGGACGTGCGCTGGCACGAGGGGGCTAAACGCGCGTTTACGCTGGCCCGGCAGCAGGGGGTGACTACGCTGCTGGACGCGGATGTGACCCCGCAAAATATCGCTGACCTGGTGGCCTTAAGCGATCATGTCGCCTTCTCTGCGCCTGGCCTGCAACGCCTGACCCAGGAGAGGGAGACCGTTGCCGCTCTTAAACGCGCACAAATGCTCACAAAGGGTCGCGTTTATGTTACTCAGGGCGCAGAAGGGTGCGTCTGGCTGGAAGGTGACCGCGTATGTCATCAGCCAGGCTTTAAGGTAGAGGTCGTGGATACTACCGGGGCGGGAGATGTTTTTCATGGCGCGCTGGCGGTAAGCCTGGCGCAGCATGACGCCTCTGTCGAGGCAGTACGTTTTGCCAGTGCCGTTGCCGCGTTAAAATGTACCCGGCCCGGCGGACGTGCAGGGATCCCTGACTGTGATCAAACCCGCTCTTTTTTGTCCCTTTTTGTATAGAATGCGAAACGTAATGGTTTTTCGAGGACAATCCATGAGCCTTACCGAACTGACCGGCAACCCGCGGCACGATCGCCTGCTGACGCTGATCGCCGATCGTGGCTACATGAATATTGACGAGCTGGCGCAGCTGTTAGCGGTCTCTACGCAAACCGTGCGCCGTGACATCCGCAAGCTCAGCGATCAGGGGCTGATTACCCGTCATCACGGCGGAGCGGGGCGCGCTTCCAGCGTGGTGAATACCGCGTTTGAGCAGCGGGAAGTGTCGCTGACGGAGGAGAAGCGTGCCATTGGTGAGGCCATTGCCGACTATATCCCGGATGGCTCGACGATATTTATTACCATCGGCACTACCGTCGAGCATGTTGCACGTGCGTTACTCAACCATAATCATCTGCGTATTATCACTAATAGCCTGCGCGTGGCGCATATTCTGTATAAAAACCCTCGTCTTGAGGTGATGGTACCCGGCGGTACGCTGCGCTCCCACAATGGCGGTATTATCGGGCCTGCCGCCACGGCATTCGTCTCCGGCTTCCGGGCTGACTACCTGGTCACCAGCGTGGGCGCGGTTGAAACCGACGGCGCAATGATGGAGTTTGACGTGAACGAGGCCAGCGTAGTGAAGGCAATGATGGCGCATTCGCGTCATATTCTGCTGGCTGCCGATCATACGAAATACCACGCCTCTGCTGCCGTTGAGATCGGCAACGTCTCTCAGGTAACAGCGCTCTTTACCGATGAGCTTCCCGGCCCGGCGCTACAAAAACTGCTTAAAGCAAGCCAGGTAGAGACGGTAGACGTCATGGCTGACGAGCAGGCGAGCCAGGCCCCGCTTTAAATCTACTCTGCAGGCTCTCTTCCTGAGGGAGCCTGCCCCCTTTCAGGCTGACGCTAACGCATAGCCAAAGCGTATCTTTCCCGCTACAGTTATTTTTCCACGGCAAGCAAGGAGAGAAACATGCTCTATATCTTTGATTTAGGTAACGTGATTGTTGATATCGACTTTAATCGCGTGCTGGGCGCATGGAGCGATCTCAGCCGGATCCCACTGGCGACGCTGAAGCAGAGCTTTACCATGGGCGAGGCGTTTCACCGCCACGAGCGGGGCGAGCTGTCGGATGAAGATTTTGCCGAGGCGCTGTGTCTGGAGATGTCGCTACCGCTGAGTTATGAGCAGTTCTCCCACGGCTGGCAGGCGGTGTTTGTCGGGCTGCGTCCGGAGGTGATCGATATCATGCATAAGCTGCGTGCGCAGGGGCACCGTGTGGTGGTGCTCTCCAATACCAACCGCCTGCACACCACCTTCTGGCCAGAGCAGTATCCTGAAGTGCGCGCCGCAGCGGATAAGATCTACCTCTCCCAGGAGATGGGGATGCGTAAGCCCGAGGCGCGTATCTACCAGGCGGTGTTGCAGGAGGAGGGTTTCTCGGCCGAGGATGCGGTCTTTTTTGACGATAATGACGATAATATAGAGGGAGCTAATCAGTTAGGTATTACCTCAATCCTGGTGACCGGAAAAGAGACGATACCGAACTACTTTGCAAAACAACTATGCTAAAAACCGTTCATCATAAAGCGAGTCACCATACTCGCCCACTGCGGGCGTGGCTCAAACTGCTCTGGCAGCGAATCGACGAAGACAATATGACGACGCTGGCGGGTAATCTCGCCTACGTTTCGCTGCTGTCGTTAGTGCCGCTGGTGGCGGTGATCTTTGCACTTTTCGCTGCATTTCCGATGTTTAACGATGTCAGTATGCAGCTGCGACACTTTGTTTTTGCCAATTTCCTGCCGTCGACCGGCGATATCATTCAACGCTATATCGAACAGTTTGTTGCTAACTCCAGCAAAATGACGGCGGTAGGGGCATGCGGCCTGATTGTCACCGCGCTGCTGCTGATGTATGCCATTGATAGCGCCCTGAATACCATCTGGCGTAGTAAGCGGGCGCGCCCCAAAGTCTACTCCTTTGCCGTCTACTGGATGATCCTTACCCTTGGGCCGCTGCTGGCAGGCGCAAGCCTGGCGATTAGCTCCTATCTGCTCTCGCTGCGCTGGGCCACCGAGTTGGATAGCATGATCGATCACGTCCTGCGTATCTTTCCACTGATCCTGTCGTGGCTCTCGTTCTGGCTGCTCTACAGCATCGTGCCGACAACGCAGGTGCCGAACCGCGATGCCGTCATTGGCGCGCTGGTGGCCGCGCTGCTCTTTGAACTGGGGAAAAAGGCGTTCGCGCTCTATATCACCATGTTTCCCTCCTACCAGCTCATCTACGGGGTGCTGGCGGTGGTGCCTATTCTCTTTGTCTGGGTCTACTGGACCTGGTGTATCGTCTTGCTTGGTGCGGAAATAACTGTCACTCTCGGGGAGTACCGCAAACTCAAATTAGCCGCAGAGCAAGAGACATTAGACCAACCATGATTGCATTAATTCAGCGTGTTTCCCGTGCCAGCGTGACCGTGGAAGGTAACGTGACGGGTGAAATTGGCCCAGGACTTTTGGTGCTGTTGGGTGTCGAAAAAGAGGACGATGAGCAAAAGGCGAACCGTCTTTGCGAACGCGTATTAGGCTACCGTATCTTCAGCGATGCCGACGGCAAGATGAACCTCAACGTTCAGCAAGCCGGTGGCAGCGTGCTGGTGGTATCGCAGTTTACGCTGGCAGCGGATACCGAGCGCGGCATGCGTCCGAGTTTCTCCCGGGGCGCAGCCCCGGATCGCGCCGAAACGCTTTATGACTACTTTGTCGAGCGTTGCCGCCAGCAGGAGATCCTTACGCAAACCGGGCAGTTCGCTGCCGATATGCAGGTTTCGCTAGTCAACGACGGTCCGGTTACCTTCTGGCTGCAAGTATGAGCCAACAGCTAGCCTGGCCCCAGGTCACAAGAGAGAGTGCTGCTATGTATCATCTTCGCGTACCGCAAACCGAAGCAGAGTTAGAGCGCTATTACGCGTTTCGTTGGGAAATGCTGCGTAAGCCCCTTCATCAGCCGCGCGGTTCCGAGCGCGATGCCTGGGATGCGATGGCGCATCATCAGATGGTGCTGGATGAAGAGGGCCAGCTGGTTGCCGTTGGGCGACTGTATATCAACGCCGACAACGAAGGCTCGATTCGCTTTATGGCCGTGCACCCTGACGTGCAGGATAAAGGGCTCGGCACGCTGATGGCCATGACCCTGGAGTCGGTCGCCCGTCAGGAAGGGGTTAAGCGAGTCACCTGTAGCGCCCGCGAGGACGCCGTTGAGTTTTTTGCTAAGCTTGGGTTTGTTAACGAAGGTGAGATCACCGCCCCGCAAACCACGCCGCTGCGCCACTTTCTAATGATGAAACCCATCGCCTCGCTGGACGATATTCTGCATCGCGGCGACTGGTGCGGACAGCTACAGCAGGCCTGGTATCAGCACATTCCGCTCAGCGAGAAGATGGGCGTGCGCATACAGCAGTACACCGGGCAGAAGTTTATTACCACCATGCCGGAGACGGGTAACCAGAATCCACACAATACGTTGTTTGCCGGGAGTCTTTTCTCTCTCGCCACGCTGACCGGCTGGGGGTTGATCTGGCTGATGCTGCGCGAGCGTCACCTCGGCGGCACGATTATTCTCGCGGATGCCCATATTCGCTACAGTCACCCTGTCACCGGCAGACCCAGTGCGATTGCCGACCTGGGTTCGCTCAGCGGCGATCTCGACCGTCTGGCCCGCGGCCGCAAAGCCCGCGTGCAGCTGCAGGTTGAGCTGTTCGGCAACGACGTCGCCGGCGCTATCTTTGAAGGGATCTTTATCGTGCTGCCAGCGAAACCCTTCGGTTCGTACGAAGAGGGCGGTAACGAGGAGGAGTAACGGGCTGCTTCCAGATTGCTGGAGGCGGCTCGCAAAACGACGAGAAGAAAACAAACATCACTTTATCTCCGCATCATCAGACGGTATTTTTGGCTGCAAATTGACCACCGATGATATACTGGAGCGATATATGAGTATGGTTACGGGTATGGATATGGGCAGAATATTACTCGACCTGTCGGATGACATGATTAAGCAACTTGACGATCTCAAGCAGCAGCGCAATCTTCCTCGGGCTGAACTGCTGCGCGAAGCCGTTGAACAATATCTTGAAAAGCAAAATCAAGCCGAAACCGCTATTGCTAATGCGCTAGGGCTTTGGCAAGGCTGCGATGAAGATGGCCTCGAATATGAAAGGAAACTACGCGGGGAGTGGTAGCTATGAAGCATCCAGCCCTTTTCGATACGAATATCTTAATCGATCTTTTTAGCGGACATCTTCAGGCAATACAGGTGCTTGATGACTACCCTTTTCAACGTGCTATCAGCCTTATCACATGGATGGAGATCATGGTCGGTGCAAAAAAATATCATCAGGAGCACCGAACCCGAATCGCCCTGAAGGCGTTTGAGGTTATTGATATTTCACGCGATATAGCTGAAAGCAGCGTAATGCTAAGACAGAAATATAAAATGAAGCTTCCGGACGCGATTATTCTGGCTACGGCGCAGGAGCACCGACGTGAGCTTTTGACGCGTAAAACACCAAAGACTTTGCAGGTATTCCAGGCGTAGTAACACCCTACCAATTGTAGGCCGGGCAAGCGTCGCGCTGCCCGGCATTGTTACAGAGGATTACTCCCCTTCACCCGGGAACAGGAACGGGTTGATGGAGCTGCGGGCGAAGCCCTCCTGCTCCATACGTGCGTCCAGCACCAGCGAGGCCAGATCGTCTGCCACCGGCTCGACGTTCGGGTCTTTTTCCTGATACAAAATCTTCAGGTAGGTGCCGCAGTCGCCGCAGCTCTCCGCTTTGACCGAAGCCTGCTCGTTGTCCAGTGACCAGTAATGCAGATCGCGGGTTTGCTCGCAGTTGCTGCACTTCACGCGTACCACGTGCCACTCGGTTTCACACAGGTTGCAGTGCAGATAGCGCAGCCCCTGTGAGGTACCAATTTGTACGATGCTGGAGACCGGCATTGAGCCGCAGACCGGACAGAACTGACGCTGCTCACCGTACTCGGCGCGGGCTTTACCTGGAATAAGGCTGGCCATCTGCGCCCAGTAGAGCGACAGCGCCGCCCAGATGAACGGCGACTTATCGCTGCTCACCGCCGCGAAGTTGCTGGCGAACAGGGCGCTCGCCATCTCTTCCAGCTCCTGAGTCGAAGCCTTCTCCAGATTCTCAATCACCGCCAGCGCCTGACCGCTCATCTCTGGTTTCAGCTCGGCAATCAGAGAGTGCAGCAGCTTATGCCAGTGGGTGTCGCGTGGCAGGACGTGAATATCCAGCGGCGGCTTGCCCTGTTCGGCAGCCTCTTTGATGCGCGCGGTCAAATCCAGGGTTAATGGATGATCGTACAGCACCACCTCCTGGGCATGGGCCACCAGCGCGGCGAAGCGCAGATAGTCACCCAGCGGATTGCTCTCGGCCAGCGTGCGCAGGCGTTCTGCTCGACGGTTATAGAGATTTTTCAGCCGGGGAAACAGCAACGGCGGAATGGCTTCCGCCGCACGTTTCTCGCCTTTCTCCAACGCATCTTGCGGGATTATGCGAATACTCATTCAGCCTCTTTTTCCGATTTGCTCCGGACTTCACGATACCAGCGCGGGTGATGTCGCTCCGCCCAGGTTTTCGTTACCCATCCTTCTACCATGGCGGTAATCGTGCCTTTTACCCAGAGGGCGGCGTAGATATGCACCATAATAACCACAATTAGCCCGACCGCGGCAAATGAATGCAGCATGATCGCCAGGCGAATTGTCGGGATGGAGAAGTAAGGCGCGAGCCACGGACGCCACATGATAATTCCGCTGATCAGCAGCAGCACCAGCAGAATAATCGCGGCCCAGAAGACGCACTTCTGACCAAAGTTATAGCGCCCGGTGTCGCCAACCTCTTCGTTAACGATGATTTTCTGGATGTTTTTCGCCCAGAAGATATCGTCCCGGTTGATCAGGTTGTGGTGCCAGTAGCGGAAAAACATGATGATAAACGAGGCAAACATCACCACCCCAACGAAGGGGTGGAGGATCCGTGCCAGCTGCGGCGTGCCGAGAATATTCATCAACCAGTTAAAGGAGGGGAAGAAAAAACCCAGCCCGCTCACCGACGCCAGCACGAAGCAGAAGGCGGTGACCCAGTGGTTGATGCGTTCCGGCGCGGTATAGCGCACGATGGTGTCACGTTTTCTCATTTGCGCACCTCATCATCTTTTTTGTCGTGAAGATTGTCTTCATCATCGTCAGCGCGGTTTGGCCCGACGCCTATGTAGTGGAAGACGCTGGCGGCAAATGTCGCCGCAAAGCCAACGGCGGCGAGCGGTTTCCAGATCCCTTTCCAGAACTTCACGGTGGCGCTGATCTCCGGGTTTTCCGGCAGGCCATGATAGAGATTCGGCTTGTCGGCATGGTGCAGCACGTACATCACGTGCGTACCGCCAACGCCTGCCGGATCGTACAGGCCCGCGTTATCGTAACCACGGGTTTTCAGCTCAGTGACGCGCTCGCCCGCCAGCGTTTTCATATCCTCTTTGGAACCAAAGTGGATAGCGCCGGTTGGGCAGGTCTTCACGCAGGCTGGCTCCTGGCCGACGGTCACGCGATCCACGCACAGGGTGCATTTGTAGACGCGGTTATCTTCCGGGTTCAGGCGCGGAACGTCGAACGGACAGCCAGCGATGCAGTAGCCGCAGCCGATGCACTGCTCAGACTGGAAGTCGACGATGCCGTTAGCGTACTGAATGATTGCCCCTTCAGACGGACAGGCCTTCAGACAGCCAGGATCGGCGCAGTGCATGCAGCCATCCTTACGGATCAGCCACTCCAGTTTGTCGTTCTGCTCGACTTCCGAGAAGCGCATCACCGTCCAGGATTTGGCCGTCAGGTCCGCCGGGTTATCATAGACCCCGACGTTATGACCGACCTCATCACGGATGTCGTTCCACTCGGAACAGGCCACCTGACAGGCTTTACAGCCGATGCAGGTGGTCACGTCGATGAGCTTCGCCACTTCGAGCTGGTGATCCCGCGCCTGAGGCGCGGGGGTAAAGCTGTTAGTCGCGGAACGACGAATAATGTCTTGCGATTGATAAGCCATAGGTCGTCTCCGTTACACCTTTTCCACGTTCACGAGGAACGCCTTGAACTCCGGCGTCTGCGTGTTCGCATCACCAACAACCGGCGTCAGCGTATTGGCAATAAAGCCCTTCTTCGCCACGCCTTCATAACCCCAGTGGATTGGTATCCCGATGGTGTCGACTTCCTGGCCGTGCACGTTCAGCGTGCGAATACGCTTGGTCACCACCGCTTTAGCTTTGATATAGCCGCGGTTAGAGGAGACCTTCACTGTATCGCCCTGGACGATGCCCAGCTTGCCTGCCAGCTTCTCGCCAATCTCCACAAACTGCTCCGGCTGCGCAATGGAGTTCAACAGCGCGTGCTTGGTCCAGTAGTGGAAATGCTCGGTCAGGCGGTAAGTGGTCCCGACGTACGGGAACTTATCCGCTTTACCCATCGCGTCCATATCATCTTTGAACACGCGTGCGGCCGGGTTAGAGATCACATTCGGATGCAGCGGGTTGGTACCCAGCGGCGTCTCAAACGGCTCGTAGTGCTCCGGGAACGGCCCTTCCGCCATCTTATCGATCGCGAACAGACGTCCGACGCCCTCTTGCAGCATGATAAACGGCCCAACGTTGCTACCCGGAGGCGCGGTGCTGTAGTCCGGAATATCTGCCCCTACCCATTTACCATTGGCATAAGAAAGTAGCTGGCGTTTCGGATCCCACGGTTTACCCTGCGGATCCGCCGAGGCGCGGTTATAGAGGATGCGGCGGTTCAGTGGCCACGCCCATGCCCAGCCAAGGGTGTTACCCAGCCCTGACGGGTCGGCGTTGTCGCGGCGCGCCATCTGGTTACCGTCCGGCGTCCAGCTACCGGCAAAGATCCAGCAGCCGCTGGAGGTAGTACCGTCATCACGCAGATGGGCAAAGGAGGAGATCTGATCGCCTTTCTTCGCCAGCACCTTGCCGCTCGCCGGGTCGATGATATCCTCCAGCGCCTTACCGTTGCTCTCCATCGCCACCTCTTCTGGCAATGGGTTCTCCGGCGTCGAGTAGTTCCAGCTCATGTTCAGAACCGGTTCCGGCGTTGCGCCACCCTCTGTGGCATACATCTTACGCAGGCGCAGGAAGATGCCTGCGAGGATCTCACCGTCGTTCAGCGCTTCGCCCGGAGCATCCTGCCCCTTCCAGTGCCACTGCAACCAGCGGCCGGAGTTAACGATGGAGCCGTTCTCTTCCGCAAAGCAGGTTGAGGGTAAACGGAATACTTCGGTCTGGATCTTCGAGGAATCAACATCGTTCTGCTCGCCGTGATTCTGCCAGAAGGTCGAGGTCTCGGTATTGAGCGGATCGATAGTGACCAGGAACTTCAGCTTCGACAGCGACGAGACGACCTTGTTTTTGTTCGGGAACGATGCCACCGGGTTGAAGCCCTGGCAGATGTAGCCCGTCACCTCGTTTTTCGCCATCATGTCGAAATACTGCAGGACGTCATAGCCTTTATCCCACTTCGGCAGCCAGTCAAAGCCCCAGTTGTTCTCCGCCGTCGCCTTATCGCCGTAGAAGGCTTTCATCATCGACACGAAGAATTTCGGGTAGTTGCTCCAGTAGTTAACCTGGCCTTCCAGCAGCGGCTTGGTGGTGTTGCCGGCGAAATAGGTTTCCAGATCGTTCTGCTTATCGTTCGGCAGCGTCATGTAGCCTGGCAGACTCTGGGTCAGCAGGCCCAGGTCGGTCAGACCCTGAATGTTGGAGTGACCGCGAAGGGCGTTAACGCCGCCGCCTGCCATCCCCATGTTGCCAAGCAGCAGCTGGATCATCGCCATGGTACGAATGTTCTGCGCACCAACCGAGTGCTGCGTCCAGCCGAGTGCGTAGAGGAACGACGCGGTCTTATCATGAGCGCTGGTTTCGGCGATGTATTCGCAGACCTTCAGGAAGTCAGCTTTTGGCGTACCGCAGATGTTTTCCACAACCTCAGGCGTATAGCGAGCCAGATGCTTTTTCAGCAGATTCCATACGCAGCGAGGATGCGTCAACGTCATGTCGCGTTTCGCATAGCCATTTTCATCCAGCTCGTAGTTCCAGCTGGCTTTGTCATACTTGCGCTTATCCGGGTCATAGCCGGTAAACAGACCGTCATCAAAACCGAAATCTTCCCGCACGATCAGGCTGGCATTGGTATAGGCTTCGGTATATTCACGGTTATATTTTTCGTTATTCAACAGGTACAGCATGACGCCTGACAGGAAGGCGATGTCAGTACCGGAACGAATAGGCGCATAGAAATCCGCGACCGAGGCGGTTCGCGTAAAGCGCGGATCGACGACAATCAGCTTCGCGCCATTGTGGATCTTGGCTTCCATCGCCCAGCGGAAACCCACCGGATGCGCTTCTGCCGCGTTCCCACCCATCACGACGATGAGGTTGGCGTTCTTCATGTCGACCCAGTGGTTGGTCATCGCACCGCGACCAAATGTTGGAGCAAGACTTGCTACCGTTGGTCCGTGTCAGACACGCGCCTGGTTGTCGACGGCTAACATGCCGAGTGCGCGGGTAAATTTCTGGGATAAATAGCCGGTTTCGTTACTGGACGCGGAGGCGCACAGCATGCCGGTGGAGAGCCAGCGGTTAACGGTCACGCCCTGCTCATTCTTCGCGATAAAGTTAGCGTCGCGATCCTCTTTCATCAGTTTGGCGATGCGATCAAACGCCTCATCCCAGCTGATACGCTGCCACTTATCAGAACCTGGCGCGCGGTATTCCGGATATTTCAGGCGGCTTTCGGAGTGGATAAAGTCCACCAGACCGGCCCCTTTAGGGCATAGCGCGCCACGGTTAACCGGGTGATCCGGATCCCCTTCAATATGGAAGATGGATGATTTGGCATTTTTTGCACCGTCGCCAAGGCTATACATTAATAGCCCGCAGCCAACGGAGCAGTACGTACAGGTGTTACGTGTTTCGCGGGTGCGCAGCAGCTTATACTGCCGTGTTTCCGCCAGCGCGACGCTGGGTGCAAAGCCCAGTGCGGCTGCCGTTGTACCTGCCATACCGCCAGCACAGATCTTAAAGAACTGTCTTCTGCTGACCTGCATGGGGTCGCTCCTCTCTTTTTTTATTTATGTCGACATTGTCTCGAATGGTGATCTCGAGTCTTTACGCTTTGCGGGCATGGCCGTAAAGGTTCAGAATAGGTTGGTCCTCCTCGCTCTGGAGGAATTGCCGCCAGAATACCACAATGTCACCAGGCCTGTTCCCATTCAGTTAACAAAAAGTGAACAATAAAATGCTCTCTACTCCTAAAAAGTCGACCGATATCACAGGGTGCCGCCAGATGACGCTGTGGAAACGTGATGATCTACAGCATCCTCAGCCGGACAGCCTGGCGGAAGAGGTGCCCGTCGCGCTGGTCTACAACGGGATTTCTCACGTGGTAATGATGGCCTCGCCGAAAGATCTTCACGAGTTCGCCATTGGGTTCTCTCTTTCGGAAGGCATCATCGACGCCCCGGCGGAGATCTACGGGATGGACGTGGTGCCCTCCTGTAATGGTCTGGAGGTGCAGATTGATCTCTCCAGCCGCCGCTTTATGGGACTAAAAGAGCGCCGTCGGGCGTTGGCGGGCCGTACCGGCTGCGGCGTATGCGGCGTGGAGCAGCTTAATGATATCGGCAAGCCGATTACCCCGCTGCCTTTTACCCAGACATTCGATCTGGCGAATCTGGATCGGGCGCTTCGCCAGCTGAGCAGCGTCCAGCCGGTCGGCCAGCTTACCGGCTGCACCCATGCTGCGGCATGGATTGCGGCCGATGGCGAGCTAATGGGCGGGCACGAGGATGTCGGCAGGCACGTGGCGCTGGATAAACTGCTGGGCCATCGCGCCCGGGAAGGCGCTGGCTGGCAGCAGGGGGCGGCGCTGGTCTCCAGCCGGGCGAGCTATGAGATGGTGCAGAAGTCGGCCATGTGCGGCGTAGAAATTCTGTTTGCAGTCTCGGCGGCTACAACGCTGGCGGTCGAGGTTGCCGAACGCTGCAACCTGACGCTAGTGGGTTTTTGCAAGCCGGGCAGGGCCACGATCTATACCCATCCACAGCGGTTGGTGGGCGCATAATATTTATTCAAAAATTTTGAATGTAGTCAGCAAATCCCTTTACTTTTAGTTGGTGATGAACAGGTCTATTATTTATCACATCAAGGCGACACGCCTTATACAAACAAATTAATTAAAGGGTAATCATCATGAAAAACATCAAAACTTTTGTTGCAGTTATCGCTCTTACCGCTTCCTTCGGTTCTTTTGCTGCCCAGTCCATCTCTGCGATTGACACCACGCTCTCCGGTGCGGAAGCAAAAATCGCCGCTCAGGCCGAGCAGGCTGGCGCGTCATCTTACAAAATTACCCAGGCTTACTCAGGTAACTATGTACACATGACCGCTGAGTTGACCAAATAACATCTTCATCGTTGAAAGAGCGCCTACGGGCGCTTTTTTTATGCCACGCCCGCCAGCCGCAGCAGCGCCGTCACCACCGCTGCCGCCACAATCACCACAATTAACGGCATCTTGCGCCAGGCCAGGAATAGGGCAAAGGCGACGCCGATCACTCGCGCCATACCGGCAAAATGATCCCCTTCGTAAAAGGTGGTTGCCAGCGCCACGGAAAACAGCAGCACGGTGGCCGCATCGGAAAGCAATGCCTGCGAACGTTCAGAGAGGGCCAGCCGGCTACCGAGTTTGGCTCCGCCCAGACGCATCAAATAGGTGCCTGCTGATAACAGGACGATGCCGAGAATAAATACCGTCATGTTTTCCACTATTTTTTCCTTGCGGCCAGGCCGAGCAGAGAGAGCAGGACCGGTAAACCTACCGGCGCAAAGGGTACGGCGGCAAGTGATAACGCTGCGCCGCTACAGGCGCGAATAAGCGTGGTGCGATTTTTAAAAGCCGGTACCACTAACGCCAGCAAAATAGCCGGGAAGACCGCATCCAGACCGATGGTCTCTGGATCGGGCAGCAGTTTACCCACCACCGCACCCAGCAGTGCGCCAAGCGGCCAGATAATCGCCACCCCTAATCCGCACAGCCAGTAGGCGGCTTTACGCTGTTCAGGCGTTTTCTGCGACAGGCCAAACACCACGCTTTCGTCATTCATGATATGGCAGCCGAGCAGGCTGGCACCACGCTTGCCGACCAGGTCGCGCACCGTCACGCCAAACGGCACATGGCGGGCATTAACCAGTAAACCAGCGGCGGCGGCGGCCAGCGGATTACCGCCGCTGGCAACGATGCCGATGAACATAAATTCAGACGCGCCCGCCAGCACGGTAATAGAGAGCACAAAGGGTACCCAGATCGGGAAGCCGTACGCCATTGCCAGTGAACCGTAGGACATGCCGACAATACCCACCGCCAGGCAGACCAGAACGATCGCCTTTATCGTGTCGCCTTTCAGGCAAGAGAGATGATGTTTCATACTGTTTTAGCCGTATTGGTTTAGCCATATCGAACGAATATCCATTATAATGAACGCATCAAAATCGTTTTACAAGATGAACGATTCGTTCGATTTATAGAGAAAGGGCCGTTATATGACGCAGCCAATTAGCGTGATCGCTAAAAGTTTAGTGCGAGAACGACTGCGAACCGGACTTTCCCTGGCAGAAATTGCGCGCCGGGCCGGGATCGCCAAATCCACGCTCTCTCAGCTAGAGTCTGGCAACGGCAATCCGAGCCTGGAGACGCTCTGGTCGTTATGCGTGGCGCTGGACATTCCTTTCGCCCGTCTGCTGGAGCCGCAGCAGCCTGCGACGCAGGTAATTCGCCGGGGAGAGGGCACGAAGGTGATTGCTGGCCAGGCGAACTATGAGGCAATTTTACTGGCCGCCTGTCCACCGGGCGCGCGGCGTGATATCTATTTACTGCTGACCCAGCCAGGCGCGGATCGCATCTCCCAGCCTCATCCGCCGGGATCGGTGGAGCACATCATTGTGACCCAGGGTCGAGCGCTCGTAGGGCTGACCGACGCGCCGGAAGAGCTGGGGGAAGGGGATTACATCTGCTATCCCGCCGATCGGCCGCATATCTTTAAAGCGCTTGAGCCGGATACGCATGCGCTTCTGGTTGCGGAACAAAACTAAACAGCAAGACACGGAAAAACATGTCGCTTAAAGCCATTGCCAAAGAACTCGGGCTGTCCGTTACCACCGTTAGCCGTGCACTCAACGGGTATGATGATGTCTCCAAAGAGACGCGTGCCCGGGTTGAAGCGGAAGCGCAGCGCCGCGGCTATCGTCCGAATACCTTTGCCCGCCGTCTGAAGATGGGCAAAATCGACGCCGTTGGGCTGGTTTTCCCGGTGCATCCTGTTCCGCTCAATAACAGCGTATTTATGGAGATGGTCGGCGAAATTAGCCACGAGCTTGCGCGGCATGAGATTGATTTGCTGCTCATTGCCGATGACGATCTGGCCGATAAGCACAGCTATATGCGCATGGTACAGAGCCGCCGCGTGGATGCGCTGATCGTAGCCCATACGCTTGACCACGATCCGCGTCTTGAGCAGCTTCAGAGCATCGGTTTTCCCTTCCTGGCGCTGGGCCGCAGCCAGCTGCCGCAGCCGTATGCATGGTTTGACTTCGACAACTACGCCGGGATGTATCACGCCACGCGCTGGCTGATTGATAAGGGCCATCAACGTATTGCCCTGCTGGGCGAAAATAATTCTCAGGCTTTTATCACCCAACGCCGCCAGGGCTACCTTGATGCCCTGGCCGAGGCGGGACTATCCAGCGAATGGCTGCGCACCATGCCGCCTTCACGGCGTGCAGGCTATACCACGACGCGGGATCTGCTCTCGCTGGCATCGCCTCCAACGGCAATTCTTACCGACTGCAATACCCACGGCGATGGGGTGGCGATGGCCCTGTCCCAGCGTGGCCGATTAACCGGCGATAATGCCGTTTCGCTGGTGGTTTACGACGGTCTGCCGCAGGACAGCATCGTGGATGTCGACGTGGCGGCGGTGATCCAGGCTACCCGTCAGGGCGTCGGCAAACAGATCGCCGACATGGTGCTGCGGTTAATTAACGGCGAGGATATCGCCCAGCTTCAGGTGCTGTGGCAGCCAGGCTTCTCTGCCGGGCAGACGGCGTAAATCTCCTGAAACTCTAAAGCCGATCACAAATCCGAAACGTTTTGGTTTGTATCCGAAACGTTTCGGATCAACACTCAAGACATCCCGACGACAGGAGATGTCTGATGCATGATTCGATCTTACGACTGGAAAGCAAGACGGTAGACGTGGTGTTGAAAACTCACCCGTTTGCTGAAATTCTTTACTGGGGCCCGCACCTTAACCACTTTTCGCCGCAGGATGCAGAGAGTTTGTCTCGCCCGGTTGCCAATGGCAGACTAGACGTTGACTCGCCGGTCACGCTGATGGCCGAGTTGGGTCACGGTCTGTTTGGAACGCCAGGTATTGAAGGCCATCGCGATGGTTTAGACAGCTCGCCAGTATTCAAAACCACACACGTGCAGCAGCAGGGCCAATCCCTTACCGTGACCGCGGAAGATGAGCATGCCGGCCTGCGTCTGGTCAGCGAGCTTGCTCTCGACGCCAGCGGCGTACTGGTGGTACGCCACGGTTTAACCAATCTGCGGGCGCAGGCGTGGCAGGTCGATCGTCTTGCCGTCACGCTGCCCATTGCCGAGCGCGCCGGAGAGGTGATGGCCTTTCACGGACGCTGGATCCGCGAATTCCAGCCGCACCGCGTGAAGCTTGAACATGACAGCTTCGTGATTGAAAACCGTCGCGGTCGCACCTCTCATGAACACTTCCCGGCGCTAATTAGCGGTACCCAGGCATTCAGTGAAATGCACGGCGACGTGTGGGGCGTGCACCTTGGCTGGAGCGGCAACCACCGTCTGCGGGCCGAGGCCAAAACCGACGGCCGCCGCTATCTGCAGGCCGAAGCGCTCTACCTGTCGGGAGAGATGGCTGTTGCCGAAGGGGAAACCCTCTGGACGCCGCGCCTGTATGCCAGCTACTCCGCAAACGGACTGAACGGGATGAGCCAGCAGTTCCATCACTATCTGCGGGACAACGTTATCCGCTTCCCGGAAAACAAGCCGCGCCCGGTGCACCTCAATACCTGGGAAGGGATCTATTTCGACCACGATCCGCACTACATCATGCGGATGGCGGACGAAGCGGCAGCGCTGGGCGTGGAGCGATTTATTATCGATGACGGCTGGTTTAAAGGGCGCAACGACGACCACGCCGCGCTGGGTGACTGGTATCTTGATGAGAAAAAGTACCCCAACGGCCTGATGCCGGTGATTAACCACGTTAAAAAGCTCGGCATGGAGTTCGGTATCTGGGTGGAGCCGGAGATGATCAACCCGGACTCCGATCTCTACCGGGCGCATCCGGACTGGGTGCTGGCAATGCCGGGATATACGCAGCCCACTGGGCGCCATCAGTTCGTTCTCAATCTGAGTATTCCGGCAGCGTTCGAGTATCTGCTGGAACGTATCTCCTGGCTGCTGGGTGAGCACCCGGTGGACTATGTAAAGTGGGACATGAACCGGGAGCTGGTCCAGCCGGGGCACCACGGCAAGGCCGCCGCCGATGCGCAAACGCGCCAGTTCTATCGCCTGCTCGATATCCTTGGCGAACGCTTCCCGCAGGTCGAGTTTGAGTCCTGCTCCTCGGGCGGAGGACGTATTGACTACGAGGTGCTGACCCGCTGCCATCGCTTCTGGGCATCCGATAACAACGACGCGCTGGAGCGTAATACCATTCAGCGCGGGATGAGCTACTTCTTCCCGCCGGAGGTGATGGGCGCGCATATCGGTCATCATAAATGCCACGCCACCTTCCGCCAGCACAGTATTGCGTTTCGCGGGCTGACGGCGCTGTTTGGCCACATGGGGCTGGAGCTGGATCCGCTCAGCGTCGACGAGCAGGAGCGTGAGGGCTACCGGCATTACGCCGCACTGCACAAGCGGTGGCGCGAGGTGATCCACACGGGTACTCAGTGGCGCGTGGAGATGCCGGATACCACCACCCTGGCGCAGGGCATCGTGAGTCAGGATCGAAGCCAGGGCTTGTTTATCGTCAGCCAGCTTCAGATGCCGGATTACACCCTGATGATGCCGCTGCGCATGCCGGGGCTGGAGGCGGGGGCGGGGGCGCAATACCGTATCACGCTGCTCGATCATCCTGACATTCGCTTAACCGGCGAGGGCGGACATACCATGCGCAAACTGCCTGCGTGGATGGAGGCCCCGCAGACGGTAAGCGGTGAGTGGTTGATGCAGGCAGGCATTGCACTGCCGATTCTGGATCCGGAAAGCGCCATCCTGATTGGTGTCGAACGGGTGTAATGGTGATGGGCCGGGGAGCCGGCCCAGGCTGAGGATAATAATAATGAGCACAACAACCTGTACCCATAAAGACAACCCTAACTTCTGGATCTTCGGGCTGTTTTTCTTTTTCTACTTCTTCATTATGGCCACCTGCTTTCCGTTCTTGCCGATCTGGCTGTCGGATATCATCGGCCTGAATAAAACCCATACGGGGATCGTCTTCTCCTGTATCTCGCTCTCTGCCATCGCTTTCCAGCCCGTACTGGGCGTGATTTCGGACAAGCTGGGGCTGAAAAAACACATGCTGTGGATCATTGCGGTACTGCTGTTTCTGTTCGCACCGTTTTTCCTCTATGTTTTCGCCCCGTTGTTGAAAACCAACATCTGGCTGGGGGCATTAAGCGGGGGCCTGTACATTGGCTTTGTTTTCTCGGCGGGCTCGGGGGCTATCGAAGCCTATATTGAGCGCGTAAGCCGCAACAGCTACTTCGAATATGGCAAGGCGCGCATGTTTGGCTGCCTTGGCTGGGGACTCTGCGCATCGACAGGCGGGATCCTGTTCGGTATCGACCCGTCATATGTATTCTGGATGGGCTCGGCGGCGGCACTGCTGCTGATGCTGCTGTTGATTATCGCCAAACCAAAACCCAACCAGACGGCAGAGGTGATGAACGCACTCGGGGCCAACCAGCCGCAAATCACCGCGAAAACGGTATTTAACCTGTTCCGTCAGCGCAAAATGTGGCTGTTTATTCTCTACGTGGTGGGTGTTGCCTGCGTCTATGATGTGTTCGACCAGCAGTTTGCTACCTTCTTCAAATCCTTCTTTGCCACGCCGCAGGAGGGCACCCGCGCCTTTGGTTTTGCCACCACGGCCGGAGAGATCTGCAACGCCATTATCATGTTCTGCTCGCCGTGGATCATTAACCGCATCGGGGCAAAAAACACGCTGCTGATTGCCGGGCTGATTATGGCGACGCGTATTATTGGCTCGTCGTTCGCCACGACGGTGGTTGAGGTGATCGCTCTGAAGATGCTGCATGCGCTGGAGGTGCCGTTCCTGCTGGTGGGGGCCTTTAAATACATTACCGGCGTATTTGATACCCGTTTGTCTGCCACTATCTACCTGATTGGCTTCCAATTTGCTAAACAGTCAGCGGCGATATTCCTCTCCGCTTTTGCCGGGAATATGTATGACCGGATCGGCTTCCAGGATACCTACCTGATGCTGGGCTGCTTTGTACTGGCGATTACGGTGGTATCGGCGTTTACGCTGAGCGGCAGACAGCAGAGTGTCACCCAAGGCAACACGGTGAAAGTGAATTAAAGGGGCGCTGCCGGCCAGGCGGCAGCGTGCAATCTCTCACTCCAGATAGAACACCTCTTTTAGCTCGGCGCTAACCGGGCTGTTATCGGCATTGGCGGGCATGACGTCGCGCATATGTTGCCACCAGCGCTGGCAGACGTCGGTGTTAGCGACCGCGTTCCAGCGCTCCTCAGACTCAATCTCCACGGTGGCAAACAGCAGGTTACGCGCTTTATCGAGATAGATAGCATAGTGATGCGCGCCGTGATCCTTCAGAACCGCCTCCAGCTCGGGCCAGATGGGATTATGGCGGCGCTCGTACTCCTCATGCGCGTTGGCGTTGACCTGCATGACAAAAGCTTTACGGATCATAATGCCTCCAGATAGAGTTAATTTTGTTAAATTCGTCTTCGCTGCACAATCCGGCGGGTGATTATCGGCAGAGAGATGACCACAATCAGCATCGCGCCGATGATGATCGACATCACGATGCCCGGCACGTTAAGCAGGCTCAGGCCAAAGGTCACCAGCCCCATCAGGAAGGCGGCGATAATCACGCCCACCATGCTGCCGGAGCCGCCGAGAATATTGACCCCACCCAGCACCGCCATAGTCACTACCGCCAGCTCCCAGCCGGTAGCGATAGTGGGACGGGTACTGCCGAGGCGCGAGGTGAGCAGCACCGAGGCCAGCCCGGCCATCAGCCCTACCAGGGCAAACAGCAGCAGGTTGTGACGCTTGACGTTGATGCCGGAGTACCATGCTCCCGTCGGGTTATTGCCGATGGCGTAGGTGCGGCGGCCAAAGTTAGTGCGGTGCAGCACAAACGCAAAGATGCCTGCCAGCACGATAAAGAGCGCAAACTCAAACGACAGCGCCCCCCAGACATAGCCTTGGCCGAACCAGGCGAAGCTTTCGGGGTAGTCGTTCAGCGCCTTATCGCCGAGCAGAATGTAGGTGATGCCGCGATAGAGGCTCATGGTGCCGATGGTGATGACGATGGAGGAGAGATTAAACCGCGTCACCAACATGCCGTTAAACAGCCCGCACAGCAGACCGACGCCTAACCCCACACCCACCAGCAGCGGTGTATCCACCCCCGCCTGGGCGCAAAAGCCCATCACGGTAGAGCTAAGGGCGATAGTGGAGGCCACCGACAGGTCAATCTCCCTGGCAATAATCAGCATCGCCATCGGCAGAACGATGATCGCCTTCTCGGTGAAGTTAAAGGTGGCGTCAGAGAGGTTCCAGATATTGAGAAAGTAGGGGGAGGCGAAGGCGTTAATTAAAAACACCAGCAGCGTGACGGCGAGTAAAAAGCCCTCCCAGCACAGGAGCCGTCTCCAAAATGGCTGGCTCTCAGGCAGGCTCTGCACGGTATCAGTGGTTAATATTTTGCTCATGATTTCACCGCCTGTTTCTGTCGGGCCAGCGCCGCATCGCGCAGGATCAGCCGACCTTTGCGTTTATTGCCGCGCTCATTAAGCAGAACCGCTATCACAATCACCGCGCCGGAGATGGCCATCTGCCAGAAGGGCGAGATACCGATCACCGGCAGCGCGTTATTGATCACGCCGAGGAACAGCGCGCCAAACAAGCAGCCGAGTACGCGACCCGTACCGCCCATGGTGCTAACCCCTCCGATTACGCAGGCGGCCACCACCTGCAGCTCAAAGCCGTTGGCAACATCGACATAGGCCACGGCGAAGCGGGATATCCACAGGTAGCCGCAGAATCCGGCCAGCGCGCCAGAGAGGCAGAAGCTGACGAACTGCATTTTTCCGGCGTTGATGCCGGTGTAGTAGGCTGCCGTGGCGTTGCCGCCTGCGGTATAGAGCGCCCGCCCGGTGCGGCTGTAGCGCAGGAAGTAGCCTACCAGCAGCAGCGCGGCGACGGCGCACCAGCTCAGCAGCGGCAGCCCCAGCACGCTGGCGCGCGGCAGGGCAAGGAAATCGCCGCTCATCTGGTGGGAGTTGATCCAGCCCCCGTCAGAAAGTAGAAAGATAATGCCGCGATAGATGCTCATGGTGCCGAGCGTCACCACAATCGCCGGAATGCCCATCTTCCACACCAGCAGGCCGTTGATCGCGCCCATCACCAGTCCAAGGCCGGTCGCCAGGATCAGCAGCGCCCAGACCGGAATATCGGGATGATGGAAGTTGAGCAGGGCAACGATCATCCCGGTCAGCGCCAGGTTGGCGGCCATCGACAGATCGATGCCCTTGGTCAGCAGCACCATCATCTGGCCGAGGGCGAGAATAATCAGGATCGCCGTATCGTTAAACATCTCTGCCAGGTTGCCAGGGGCGATAAATGACGGTACGCGGCTGCCGATAGCCAGCACCATCAGGACGATCACCGCGGCCAGCAGCGCCTCGCGGTTTTTAAGCAGTTGTTGCCACATTATGCTGCCTCCTGTTTCGCACCGCTGGCAGCGCTAACGATGGTCTCGGCGGTGGCTTCACCCGCCGCGTATTTGGCGACCATCCGCCCCTCATGCATCACCACGATCCGATCGGCCATGCCCATTACCTCAGGCAGCTCCGAGGAGACCATGATCACTGCCAACCCCTGGCCGACCAGCTCGGACATAAACTGATGTACGGCCGCCTTCGAGCCGATATCGATGCCTTTGGTAGGCTCATCAAGAATGATGACGTCGGGGTGCGTGGCGAGCCATTTACCGATCACCACCTTCTGCTGGTTGCCGCCGGAGAGCGTCTCCACCGGCTGTTGCCAGCTGAACGCTTTGACCTGGAGCCGTCTGGCATACTCGTCGGCGAGTCGCCACTCACGGTCGTCGTGCAGCACGCCGTTCGGATTTAGCTTGCCGAGCTGCGGCAGGCTGATGTTCTGGGCGATGGGCAGGGCAATAATGGCTCCCTGCTTCTGCCGCTCCTCCGGCACGCAGACGATACCGGCCCGGATAGCATCCGCAGGCTGGTGGAACTGCACCGTTTTGCCGTTAAGCACGATGCTGCCGGAAGAGGGGCGCGACACGCCGGAAAGCGCCTGCATCAGCTCGGTACGACCTGCGCCCACCAGCCCGTAAAAGCCAAGGATCTCGCCCTTGCGCAGGGTAAAGTTGATGTGGGCAAACTCGGTGGGATGGCAGAGATCCTTCACCTCCAGCACCGTTTCGCCAGGATCGCAGGCGATCTTGGGATAGGTCTGGGTAATGGCCCGGCCTACCATCATCGCCACCATCCGCTCTTCGCTAATCTCGCTCATCGCCCCGGAGCCGACGTACACCCCGTCGCGTAGGATGGTGTAGTGATCCGCCAGCTCAAAAATCTCGTCGAATTTATGGGAGATAAACAGGATCGCCTTGCCCTCCTGCTTCAGGCGCTCAACGATCTGGTAGAACTCCAGAATCTCGTGCTGGGAGAGCGCGGCAGTAGGCTCGTCGAGGATCACTACCTGCGCATCAAAGGAGAGGGCGCGTGCAATGGCGACCATGTGGCGCTGGGCGATGCTCAGGGTTTTCAGGGTCGCATGGGGATCGATCTGCACTTCGAGGCGTGCGAGGATATCCCGGGCTTTCTGGTGCATGGCGGGCCAGTCGAGCTTTTTCAAAAAACCCTTATAGAGGTACTGGCCGACAAAAATGTTCTCCGTTACCGACAGCTCATCAAACAGCACGGTCTCCTGGTGGATCGCCGTAATGCCCACCCGATGGGCGGATTCCGGTGTTGGTAGTTGGATAGGGATCGCCTTATAGAGAATTTCACCCTCTTCAGGCTGATAGATGCCGGTCATCACTTTAACCAGCGTGGATTTGCCTGCGCCATTTTCACCAATCAGCGCGGTGACTTTGCCAGGCCAGAGGTCAAGCTGTACGTTCTCAAGAGCGCGCACGCCAGGGAACACCTTGGTGATCCCCTTGAGCTGAAGCAGTGGTGTCATGATAAGTCTCCGTAATCGTAGGGCGGGTCGGCGTTAGCGCCACCCGCCGTTTAGCCGGATAGCGGATTAGAAGATCTTCGAAAACTTATCGATATTGCTGGCATCGTAGACGAACGGCTCAGACATCGCACCACTGCCGTCTGCATCCAGCTTCACCTTGCCGAGTTTGCCCATATTGGCTTCCGTTTTAGTGGCCGTGCCCTTGACCAGATCGTCCGCCAGATAGGTAGCGGCGTAGCCCAGATCGATCGGGTTCCAGATTGCAAAGCTCTTGGTTGCGCCCGATTTCACCGCGCCTGCCATCTCAGACGGCAGGCCTAATCCGGTGATGTACACCTTGCCAATCTTGCCCTGATCCTTTACCGCCTGGGCGGCAGCCACGATACCCACCGAGGAGGGGGAGACGATCACCTTCAGGTCCGGGTAGGTTTTCAGCAGGCCGACCGCTTCGCGGTAGCTCTTATCGGAGAGGTCATCGCCGTAGGCCACCGTCACCAGGTTAACGGAGGGGTACTTCGGCAGCACCTTTTTCATCTCTTCAATCCAGATGTTCTGGTTGGTCGAGGTTGGCGTTGCGCTGAGGATCGCCACGTCGCCTTTCTCCACGTTCAGCGCCTTCAGCGCCTCGGCGGCGAGCTTAACGTTGGTTTCACCAATCAGGGCATTGTTGGATGGATTGAGATGGATCTGGCGGCCCGCTTTCGCGACGCCGGAGTCCCACGAGACAACTTTAATCCCGCGCTGCATCGCTTTTTTCAGTACCGGCACAACGGCATCCGGATCGTTTGCTGAGATAGCGATCGCATCTACCCCCTGGGCGATCAACCCGTTAAGCACTTCGATCTGCGCTTCCGCCGTGGTGGTGGTCGGACCGGTATAAATGACTTTAACATCCCCTAACTCTTTAGCCGCCTCCTGGGCACCGACGTTCGCTGCCTCAAAAAAACCATTGCCGAGGGATTTTGCGACCAGGGCAATTTTGACTTCTGCTAGTGCGGAACCGGACAACGCCAGAGCGGCAACGGTGAGGATCAAGCTTGTCTTTATTCTCATTGCTTTTACTCCACTGATATTGAGTTAGTTGTGTAGGGCTTGCAGGTGTGGCTTCGCCCCGTCTCAATGAGCGGGGCGCGATGTTCTTATTTATAAAGCTGTAGTGCGCTGGCCATCGGGGTGACGCCAAAACGTTTACCGAGGGCGATTAACTCCTCCTGAGTGATGGTCTGCTTCATGCCGCCCATCGAGTAGACCTTCACCAGTACCTCGGCAGACTTCTCGGCGGTGTCGATCAGGCCAAAGGCTTCGTCCAGCGTTGGACCGCTGCCGAAGACGCCGTGGAACGGCCAGAGCACCAGCGAGTGCCGTGACATCTGCCCTGCGGTGGCCTGGCCAATCTCATCGGTGCCGGGGACCATCCATGGCAGAATGCCAACGCCGTCAGGAAACACAACCAGGCATTCGGTACTGCCTTCCCACAGTTTGCGGGTGATCACATCCGTATCGTTTTCCAACACATAGGTGAGGGCGATCAGGTTGGTGGCGTGGCAGTGCATAATCACACGGTCTTTGCCGTCGGTAGCCTTGATGCGCTCGCAGTGGGAGAGAAAGTGCGCTGGCAGCTCGGAGGTGGGAACCGCTTCATCGGTGAGCCCCCAGAGAATGTGGTAGCCCGCGCCGTCGCTGTCGACCTTAACGATGCCTAAGTTAGCGACCGGGTCGAGCTGCACGTTACGGAAAAACTTGCCGGAGCCAGTGACGATAAACGGCGTATTGGCCAGCAGTGGCATCGGCTGGCTCAGGGCGATATAGCGCGGACTGGCGTGGAATTCGACTGTAAACGGGGCGATATCGCCGTCGTCCAGCCGCAGGGTCAGGTTGCCGCCGTTGCGCTCGTCCCAGCCCTTCAGCCAGGCGTCAGAGGTCGCTTTGATCATCCCCTGGACGAACCATGAATTAGTGATGGTCTGCATAGTCTTATAATTCCTTTGAAAATGCCGGGTGGCGCTGCGCTTACCCGGCCTACTGTTTATTTACGGTGACTTAAAATCTCTTGCTCATAGGCCCGTACGCTGTCCAGCCACTGGCTCCCCGCCGGGGTATCGTGACGCTGACAGTACATCTCCCATACCGCCTGCCACGGCAGCGATTTTTGCTCTTCCAGCAGCGCCAGCCGGGCGGTGTAATCGCCCTCGGCCTCCAGCGTGCGCAGCTGGTCAGTCGGCTCCAGCAGGGCACGCAGCAGGGCTTTTTTCATATTGCGGGTACCGATCACCCATGCGGCGATGCGGTTGATCGACGCATCAAAGAAGTCGAGGCCAATGTGCACCCGGTCAAAGAGATCGTGGCGAACGATTTCGCTGGCAATGGCCTGGGTTTCGTCATCCAGCAGCACCACATGGTCGCTGTCCCAGCGCACCGGGCGGCTAACGTGCAGCAGCAGGCGCGGGATATAGAGCATGGCGGCGGAGATCTTGTCGGAGATCACCTCCGTCGGATGGAAGTGGCCCGCATCCAGGCAGAGCGCGGTCTGCCGGCTGGTGGCGTAGCCCATATAAAACTCGTTCGAGCCAACGGTGTAGCTCTCCGCACCGATACCGAACAGCTTGCTCTCTACGGCATCGATGTGATGGTCGAGGCTCAGCTTTTCGCTCAGGGCTTCATCCAGCGCGGCAAGCAGGCGCTGACGCGGGGCGAGGCGGTCAACGGTGACGTCTTTCATGCCGTCCGGAACCCAGATATTCATCACCGACGGCGTGCCCAGCTGCTCGCCAAACCAGGCAGATACGCGGCGGCAGGCTTTAACGTGGTCGATCCAGAACTGGCGGATCTCGTCGTTGGCGTGGGAGAGGGTAAAGCCATCGGCGCTCAGCGGATGCGAGAAGCAAGAGGGGTTAAAGTCCAGGCCCAGTTTCTGCGCTTTTGCCCACGCTACCCAGTTGGTAAAGTGCTCGGGCCTGATGGCGTTACGCTCCACCGGCGTCTCTGATTCAAGGTAGATGGCATGCAGATTCAGGCGCATTGGCCCGGGGATCAGGCTCAGGGCCTGCTCCAGATCCGCCCGCAGCTCCTGGGCGCTGCGCGCTTTGCCAGGGTAGTTGCCGGTGGCCTGGATCCCGCCGGTCAGGCCGCCCTGCGGGTTCTCAAACCCAGCCACGTCATCGCCCTGCCAGCAGTGCATGGAAACCGGCAGGCGATCGAGCTGGCGCAGCGCCTCCTCAACGTCAACGCCTACCGCGGCAAACCGCTGCTTAGCAAGTTCCCAGGCTTGTTCAATGGGAGTGGTCATGCGCAAAGCTCCTTTCTCTGTTGTTTGGTTTGAAACTGCGCGACGTGGCGGGCAATTTCACTGTCAGGTTGTGGAATAAAGGTTGTCAGGGGGTAATTGGCCGTCACGACCTGACGGAAAGCGTCGACGTTGTCCAGCTCGTCCAGGGTCATGAGTTGAATACCGATATTGCCCAGCGTCGAGGCTTCGATGGGGCCAGCGACCACCGTGACGCCGCAGGCGTCGGCGCAGAGCTGGTTGAGGAGACGGTTCTGACAGCCGCCGCCAACGACATGCAGCTGGCTGAACCGTTTGCCGCGCAGCGCCGCCAGCTCGCCGAGCACGTCGGCGTAGAGCAGGGCGAGGCTGTCGAAGATGCAGCGCGCCAGTTCAGCCTGGCTGGCTGGCTCTGGCTGGCCTGACTCGCGGCAGGCAGCGCGGATCTCGGCGCTCATGTTTTCCGGGTTGATAAAGCGCTCATCGTTGGGATTAATCAGCATCCGGCATGCGGTTAGCGGCTCGGTTTCCGCAATCAGGGCGGCCAGGTCGGTAACGTTCTGCTCTTTCAACACGCGCTGTAGCAGCCACAGGCCCATGATGTTTTTCAGCACCCGGTAGCGCCCTTCGGCACCGCCCTCGTTGGTGATATTGGCCACCAGCGCCGCCTCGTCGGTATAGGGGGTTTGGCTCTCAAAACCCATCAGGGACCAGGTTCCAGAGGAGAGGTAGGCGCTGTCCGCATCGCTCAGCGGCGAGGCGATCACGGCGCTGGCGGTATCATGGCTGGCGACGGCCACCACGGGAATTTCACTCCCCTGGGGGCCTCGCCAGTGGCCAATCACGTTGCCCGGCTGGGTCGGTGTGCCAAACCACGCTGGGTTAGCGCCGGTCCAGGCCAGCAGGACGTCATCCCAGTCATTGCCATTGATATTCACCAGTTGGGTCGTGGTGGCGTTGGTGTACTCCCAGTTCATCTTGCCCGTCAGGCGAAAGCTGAAGTAGTCCGGGATCAGCAGGGCATGAGCCACCTGTGCCGCCTGCTCTGGCTGCTGTTCGACAAATGCACGCAGCTGATAGAGCGTGTTGAAAGGTAGAAACTGGATACCGCTGCGGCGGTAAATTGTCTCTCTGCCGAGCTGCGCCTGGGCACGGGTCATTATGCCGTGGGTGCGCCCGTCGCGGTATGACACCGGCAAACCGACGCGCTGGCCGTGCTCATCAAGCAGCACATAGTCCACGCCCCAGGTATCAATGCCGATGCTATCGATCTGAATGCCCTGCTCGCTGACCTTGTTTAGCCCAAGGCGAATCTCACTCTCCAGGCTGTCGATATCCCAGGTAGCAAAGCCGTCCACGTTTTGCAGGCCGTTGACGAAGCGGTGAATTTCACGCAGCGTCAGGGCGCGCTGTTCACTGTCGTAACGCGCCAGCATGACGCGTCCACTGGATGCGCCGAGATCGACCGCGACACAATGGCGAAAGGTCATAGTGGAGTCCTCTGAAAGTCAATGCCGACAGTCTACGAACCCCCTTAGCGGCGTACCTTCTCGCTATGGACAGGCAAAATTAGGCGCTGGCAAGAAAGCAAAGATGAACGTGATAACGTTCACAATTTCCAGTAATAGCGCCTCTTATCACCGGTGTGACGCCAGCCGCATTTCCGGATCTTTCCCACCGTTTCTTGAAAAAGCGACCGGGTTTGCGCGCTTTGATGTCAAAAATTCAAGGTGGGATTGTCAGCCCTTCATTACTCTTTTTGGCATGTTCTTCATTTCAGGAAGCCATCATGACCGTACTACACAGCGTGGATTTTTTTCCGTCAGGTAAAACGCCTGTGGCCATTGAGCCGCGCCTTCCCCAGTCGGCGTTTCCTGAACATCACCATGATTTTCATGAGATTGTTATCGTTGAGCATGGCACGGGCATTCATGTCTTTAACGGCCAGCCCTACTCCATCAGCGGGGGCAGCGTCTGTTTCATCCGTGACCACGATCGCCATCTCTACGAACACACGGATAATCTCTGTCTGACCAACGTGCTCTACCGCTCGCCGGAGGCTTTCCAGTTCCTGACGGGGCTGAACCAACTGCTGCCTCAGGAGCAGGACGGGCACTACGCCTCCCACTGGCGAGTTAACCAGGGCGCGCTACAGCAGGTGCGGCAGATCGTCGGCCAGATGGAGCAGAGCGCCGAGGAGGAGAGCACCGCCGCTCTTGCCAGCCGGGAGATCCTGTTTATGCAGCTGCTGGTGCTGCTGCGTAAGAGCAGTCTTGAGGAGGGAGCCGTTAACAATGATGCCCGCCTGAACCAGATGATGGCGTGGCTGGAGGATCACTTCGCGGATGAGGTTTGCTGGGAGTCCCTGGCTGACCGTTTCTCTCTCTCGCTGCGTACGCTGCACCGTCAGCTGAAGCAGCACACGGGCATGACCCCGCAGCGCTACCTCAACCGCCTGCGCCTGATTAAGGCCCGCCACCTGCTGCGCCACAGCGATGAGAGCGTCACCGACATTGCGTTTCGCTGCGGTTTCGGCGACAGCAACCACTTTTCGACGCTTTTTCGCCGCGAATTTAGCTGGTCACCGCGGGATATCCGTCAGGGGCGGGATGCTCCGCTGCAATAGCCGTAAACGAGAAGAGAGTCACCGTTTTTTTGCTAAAAAACAGCTAAATATAGAAGGTTGAAGGCTGTTGAGGTGACGCTGTGGCAGGTCAGTTAATTCTGCGGAGGGATGATTTTTTTGCCAGGCCCGGGCAGGCGGTTGCGGTGGCCGATCGCTATCCGCAAAACGTCTTTGCTGAACACACACATGAGTTCAACGAGCTGGTGCTGGTCTGGCGCGGCAACGGCCTGCATATTCTTAACGATCGCCCGTATCGCATTACCCGGGGCGATCTCTTCTATATCCGTGCCGAGGACCGTCACGCCTACGCCTCGGTAAACGATCTGGTGCTGCAAAACATCATCTACTGCCCGGAGCGGCTGACGCTCAACCTTGACTGGGCTGCGCATATCCCCGGCCTGGACGGCGGAGAGCCGATACCCTACTGGCGCATTGGCAGCAGCGGTATGGCCCAGGCCCGGCAGGTGATTAGCCAGCTTGAGCATGAGAGCACCAAAGCGGATCCGCTCTCCGATCCGCTGGCGGAAACGCTGTTTGCCCAACTGGTATTAACCCTGAAGCGCCATCGCTACGCCACCAATAATCTTTCGGCGACCCGTAGCGAAGCGTTGCTGGATAAACTCATCACCGCCCTGGCCAGCAGCCTCAACCGCGCCTTTTTGCTTGAGCAATTTTGCGAGCAAAATCAGTGTAGTGAGCGTACACTACGCCAGCAGTTTCGTACCCAGACCGGCATGACAATCAACCACTATCTGCGCCAGCTGCGCATCTGTCACGCTCAGTATCTGCTTCAGCACAGCGAGCTGATGATCGGTGAAATTGCCACCCGCTGTGGTTTTGAAGACAGCAACTATTTTTCCGTAGTTTTTACCCGTGAAACCGGGGTGGCACCGAGTCAGTGGCGTCACCGCAGCAGGACGCTCACGGGTACATAACAAAAGGTTATAACCATATAAAAACTACGGCATTGATAAACATTTTCAATACTACTTAATTAACTATAATGAACCAACTGCTTACGCGGCGTTAACAGTATCGCCGCCCGACAATTAATGGAGATGATTATGAGTTACACACTGCCATCACTGCCGTACGCTTATGATGCACTGGAACCACACTTCGATAAGCAGACGATGGAAATCCATCACACTAAACATCACCAGACCTACGTTAACAACGCTAACGCCGCACTGGAAAGCCTGCCTGAGCTGGCTAACCTGCCGGTAGAAGAGCTGATCGCTAAGCTGGATCAGGTTCCGGCCGACAAAAAAACCGTTCTGCGTAACAACGCGGGCGGCCACGCTAACCACAGCCTGTTCTGGAAAGGCCTGAAAACCGGCACTACCCTGCAGGGCGATCTGAAAGCCGCCATCGAGCGCGACTTCGGCTCCGTTGAGAAATTCAAAGAAGAGTTCGAGAAAGCAGCGGCAACCCGCTTTGGCTCCGGCTGGGCATGGCTGGTACTGAAAGGCGACAAGCTGGCCGTTGTCTCTACCGCAAACCAGGATAGCCCGCTGATGGGTGAAGCTGTTTCTGGCGCATCCGGCTTCCCGATCCTGGGCCTGGACGTGTGGGAACACGCTTACTACCTGAAATACCAGAACAAACGCCCGGACTACATCAAGGCATTCTGGGAAGTTGTGAACTGGGATGAAGCTGCTGCCCGTTTCGCTGCTAAAAAATAAGGTTGCATTGCGACCAGTGAAAAGCGAGTCTTATGACTCGCTTTTTTTGTATCTGGATAAGGCGCGGCGATGCACCATCAGGTTAACGTTTTTACTGGTAAAGTAAGAGATTACGCAGGTAGTCGGCCAAGCGCCATTGCCAAAGTGCAGGTTGACGGCGAGCTGACGTTAACCGAGCGGGGGCTTGCGGGAGATGAGCAGGCCGAGAAGAAGATCCACGGCGGGCCAGATCGTGCCCTGTGCCACTACCCACGCGAGCACTATCGCCACTGGGCAAGCGCATTTCCTGAACAGGCAGAGCGCTTTGTCGCGCCAGCGTTCGGCGAGAACCTCTCCACCGAGGGAATGACCGAGCAAAACGTCTATATCGGGGATATTTTTCGCTGGGGTGAAGCGCTGATTCAGGTGACCCAGCCGCGTTCGCCCTGTTTCAAAGTTAACTACCATTTTGCCATTCATGACCTCTCCTCCCTGATGCAGGAGAGCGGCCGCACGGGCTGGCTCTACCGGGTAGTTGCCCCGGGCAGCGTCTCCAGCGATGCGCCCCTTGAGCTGGTTTCCCGCTGTAGCGACGTGAGCGTCTATGAGGCCGCCGCCATCGCCTGGCATCTGCCGTTTGACGACGAGCAGTACCACCGCCTGCTCTCTGCCGCTGGCCTCTCGGTAAGCTGGGCCAGAACCATGCAGAAACGACGCCTGAGCGGCAAGATTGAAAGCTTTGCGCCCAGACTGTGGGGCAGGAAATAGCAGGCCGGGGGTTGCCCGGCCTGGAGACGCTACACGTTTAAACTATGAACGCTTATGCAGCGGTAGCCACATGGTTAAGCGCAAGCCGCCTAACGGGCTGTCGTCGGCCTTCACCCAGCCACGGTGCTGCTGGATAGCCGTCTCGACAATCGCCAGCCCCAGCCCGCTGCCGCCGGACTCACGGTCACGCGCTTCGTCGGTACGATAGAACGGGCGGAAAATCTGCTCGCGATCCTCCGCACTGACGCCCGGACCGTCGTCATCTACGTTAACCGTCACGCCCTCTTTATCCACCGCAAAACTCACCTCAATCTTCGTATGCGAGTAGCGCAGGGCGTTACGCACGATATTTTCCAGCGCGCTCTCCAGCGCGTTCGGGTTACCGTACAGCGGCCACGGTCCCGGCGGGAAGTTGACGGTCAGTGATTTGCCCATCTGCTCGGCTTCAAAGGCGGCGTTATCCAGCACGTCGTTCCACAGGTGATTGGCCTTAACGGTTTCGCTCACCAGCGCATTTTTCTGCTGATTACGTGACATCACCAGCAGATCGTTAATCATGCTGTCGAGACGCTGCGCCTCGGTCTCAATGCGGGCCAGCTCCTTGCTCTCACCGCTGCGGCGGCGCAGCAGGGCAGTGCCCAGCTGTAAACGCGTAAGCGGGGTGCGCAACTCGTGAGAGATGTCAGAGAGCAGACGCTGCTGGGTGGTCATCATGCGTTCAAGCGCCGTAACCATCTGGTTAAAGCTGGCCCCGGCAGCAAGAAACTCCTGCGGCCCGGCTTCCAGTTCGGGATGCTGGCGCAGGTTGCCCTGAGCCACCTCGTCCGCCGCGTTTTTCAGCTTACGCGCCGGTTTGGCCAGGCTCCACGCCAGCCAGAGCAGCAGCGGAGAGCTGATCAACATCGTCACAATCAACAGCAGGAGCGGTCGGTCAAACAGCAGGTTGATAAAATCGGACTGGGAGTTGCTCGCCGGGCGGATGAGGTAGAGCTGGTAGTTATCTTCCCCGTCGCGGATGGAAAACGGCCCTACCAGCTCTACCCGTCCATATTTTTTCTTCTGCGGATGATCGGAGTTATCCGCCTGGCCAATAAAGTTACGAATGATCTGCATTTCGCTACGTTCAGCGCCTATCACCCGGCCTTCACTGGTCACCAACAGCAGGCGCTGCCCCGGCGGGGCCCACTTATCAATAGCGCGAAACAGCCGCCGCCACCACATCAAATCGTTCGGTGGATCGAGGGCCAGCTCCGCCTCAACGTGCTGCTCAATCATAATGCCCTGGCGCTGCTCGCTATCCAGCAGCTCCGTCATTTGCCGGGAGTCCAGCTTGGGCACCATTAAGACCAGCATTAGCACCAGTGCCAGCGTTAGCCAAAAAATGGCAAAGATGCGTGCCGTCAAACTTCCTATCATGAAGCCGCAACCATCAGATAGCCGCGTCCGCGCAGCGTTTTAAACCACGGATGGCCATCTTTACGCTCCGGCAGCTTACGGCGCAGGTTAGAGATATGCATATCGATCGCGCGATCGAACGGCGTCAGGCGTTTACCCAAAACCTCCTGGCTAAGATGCTCCCTGGAGACCACCTGGCCAAGATGCTGCGCCAGCAGGTAGAGCAGGGTGAACTCGGTGCCGGTCAGCTCCAGCGACTGGCCATCAAAACTGGCCTCCTGCCGGCCTGGATTCAGGCTCAGGGCGTCCACTTCCAGGGTCGGTGAACCGTTATCGCTGTTCTGCTGCTGCTCACTCCAGTGTGAGCGGCGCAGAATGGCGCGAATACGGGCCACCAGTTCGCGATCGTTAAAGGGTTTAGGCAGATAGTCGTCCGCGCCCAGCTCAAGGCCGAGAACGCGATCCAGCTCGCTACCGCGTGCCGTCAGCATAATGACGGGTGTCTGGTGTGTCTGGCGTAGCTCTTTAAGGGTGTCGATACCATTCTTCTTTGGCATCATTACGTCGAGCAAAAGCAGATCGATGCTGTCGTCCAGGAGGTCGAGCGCCTGCTCCCCGTCATGGGCAACCTGCACATTGAAGCCTTCCATGTCGAGCAGCTCCTTTAAAAGGGAAGTAAGCTCTCGGTCATCGTCAACTAACAAAATTTTATTCATTATTTAAATACCTCCGAGGCAGAAATTACGTCATCAAGGCTCGCTAATCCATGACTTTACGTTGTTTTACACCCCCTGACGCTAGTTTGCAGCCTGAATCGTAGACTGAGTTCAGTTGATTGGCGACACAAACGATTTTGGGAGCAAGTGATGCGCATTGTTACCGCTGCCGTCATGGCCTCAACGCTGACGTTAAATACCGTTGGCCACGCAGCTGAAGGTGTAACAGGCGATAGCTGGCACGGCTCTGAAGAGCTTGCACCGCGTAGCACCCAGAGCCATATGTTTGACGGCATCAGTTTAACCGAGCATCAACGTCAGCAACTGCGTGATTTGATGCAGCAGGCGAGGCACAAGCTGCCCCCTGTTAATGTTAGCGAAATCGAGACGATGCACGGCCTCGTGACCGCAGAAAAATTTAATGAAAGCGCCGTACGCGCTCAGGCAGAAAAAATGGCGCAGGAGCAGGTTGCCCGCCAGGTCGAAATGGCCCGGGTTCGCAACCAGATGTATCACCTGCTCACGCCCGAGCAACAGGCGGTTTTAAACGACAAGCACCAACAGCGAATTAACCAGCTGCGCGACGTTGCAAAAATGCAGCAGGAATCGCCGCTAACGTTATCGAGTAGCAGTACCGGTAGTAAGTAGTAACCAGTAACAACCCTGTTTTCCTTGCCATAGACACCATCCCTGTCTTCCCCCTCATAATGAGGGGGTTTTTTTTGTCAGTCACTTAGAAAAATGGCTTATAAATCAATCATCCGTGCAACAGCCATAAGTAGTTGCAAGAAGGATGTCGCGTTATGTGGACCGATCCCGTAAAGCCAGGTAGGTCAGTTAAAGGGTTTTGATCTCAGTTGGTAAGAATTGAGTTTATGCCATGAATGAGTTCAGGAAAGTAGCTTTCATCAATGAGCATGCCACCTTCCAGAGTCCAAAGACTTAGCCTATTTGGCGTGATTTTGAAATTGAAACCAATAGCGTAAGCGTCTATTGCATGGTGAATATCGAATTGAAAGGTATTAACGCGAGGTGCATAGACTACTGGCGTCGGAGCCCGATCATTGGATAAGCAGTGCCAGAATTGGGTTAGCTTATCCCGGAGCTCCTCAAGATCAAAAAGGCTAAATTCACATTCGCACCCCAGGTTTACGCCCGAACCTTGTACTTCCAACCAGCATATAATCAAATCCTGACGCCTGTCTTCCGGCTCTTCAACCCTTTCAACAAAGGAAAATCGGAAAAGTGCGTCATCGGTTTTTATCTCAAACATAAACGTGGCTCGCTGAGGCTTAATCGTAGTGAAAGTGCATAATTGTCCAGTCTTTTTCTCTGACAAGAACGTGAAGGCGGTAACGTTGATGGGCATATTTTACTTGACCGCCAACAGTACGTTTAACTAACCGATACATTTCCGTCCGGTAAACAAATTGCCCGGCAATTTTTTGTGGGTCTGGATTTCTTGAACCATACCGGATTGTTTTTTCCATAATTTGTAAAGGTACATAACGGCCTGGATCACTCATACGCATCGCAACTGTTTTTGTTACTTTCAGGTTTCGCGCCGACAGACCTGCTTTTAGCCGTCCACGTAAAAAACTTATCGTCGTATGGCTTAGTTTTGCAGAAAGGGCTGCACGGCTACTGGCCTCAAAAAATGCGCGGCCAGTACGGAGTATACGGAACACGCCAAAAGCGATAAGGGCAATATCTATTGGATCAATCAAGGGGCTTTCTAGCGGAGCCTCTTCCATGCGCAAAAAGATACCGTCTGTATCATATATTTGCCATAAACCGGGCGCTTGCAGGACCGAATAACCAATGCACATTCCCGTTTCTTCATCAAGAATAGGCTGGGAATTATGCGGTCTGTTACGTGGTGGTAACTCAAAAAATACACCATCAGGGAGACTCGAATGAATCGTTAAAAAATATCCAGGCCCTTCCTGCATGGTGGGGACGTACCCTGTCACGGGTTCGCTCCTTTGTATCAGTTGAAGAAAGATATGCTATCGGCCCTTTTTCTACTTGACCAGTCACTACACTCTTTTCATGGTAGTGGGCGTTAAGGCACATAAACAAAAAAGAACGAGATGGGGAAACGACCCTGCTTTTTTTGCAGAGCCGTTCTGTCGAAGTGTAGTCAAAATGTAGACTAAAATTAGAATAAATGCTTTTATTCCAGTTGGTTAAGCGAAAAATATCTTCGCCCCCCCGTGCATCTCCCTTATGATGAAGGGTTTTTTGTCTGAAAATTAGAAAATCTTCTTTAAGCAGGTTGTTAGCCTTTGTCCATCGCTTAAAATGTACAATGATGCTAACAGGTTGCGCCAGGAGACCGACAATGCCAAACAAAGCGGCACAGGTAAGAGCGCTTATTAAAAAGCATTTCTGGGCGATGGCTGATGATACTTCCATCAGTACGGGAAATAAGCGTGTCCTGCCTGAAGATGCAACTGAGTTTCTCGACGAGTACAGAGAGACGCTGGGCGTAGATATGTCTGGCTTCAATTTTAACCGCTATTTTCCCAACGCGGGCATTCGTTTCCTGCCCAATGCCATACTTCCGCGCTATCTAAGAACAGATCATCACGTACCCGAACCCCTCACTGTCAGCATGCTTATTGAGTCGGCCGAGGCTGGCCGCTGGTTGTTTTAGTGATTCGGGCGCGATAGATGGCGCTGCTATTTACTGGTAAACCGTTTTAATGGCTTTAAACCAGCATGTATCTGCTGAGCTATCGCAATCGTAAAAACGCTCTGTGGCAGACGATGATTCAGGCGTCCAGTTAGCGTTGCCTTCAATTGCGACAATAAGATTGCTGAGCGTGTCCTCTTCTCCTTTACGGCTGTAGGCCAAATCGATCTCGTTGCCGTTTGCCAGTTCATAGGTACAGTTAACCAGCACGCCTTCCTTCACGCCCTCTTTAGCAAAATAGAGGCTGCTAACAAAGCGTTCTACGTTTTGTTGCCTGTGCGGCTGAGAGTTCCAGCTTCCCTCCCAGCCAGGCTGCGTCACTGGCGCGGTATAAATATGATTGGCATAACTAATGGCTTCCGGCGTCGGGCAGCTCATTTGGACGGGGGCAGATTGCTTGAGTGGCGAAGCAGAGGCAGCAGTAGCGATGAGCATTGCCGGTAAAAGAAAAAATGAAGATAGCTTCATGTTGAACTCCTTAATTTTGTGTCTTGTTTTAGAGGGATAGAATGAAGAGCAAAATTAAGGTCAAGGTTACAGAGGTTAGATTTTTGTAATCATCTAAAAATAAACAATTATTTTCAAAAAGGCGTCGCTTCTCATGGCTCTTTTAGCGTAGTGCGGCAGGGGCATGCGTTATACTACCCGCTGTGTCCGGGTAGGAGTGTGTATGAATCAAATGTATGGGCAGCTGGTGAGCCGGGCAGCTATTGCCGCGACGGTAATGGCCTCGTTGCTGCTGGTAATTAAAATTTTTGCATGGTGGTACACCGGATCGGTGAGCGTGCTGGCGGCGCTGGTCGATTCGCTAGTGGATATTGCCGCCTCTTTAACCAACCTGCTGGTGGTGCGTTATTCCCTCCAGCCAGCGGATGATGAGCATACTTTTGGACACGGCAAGGCCGAGTCGCTGGCAGCGCTGGCTCAGAGCATGTTTATCTCCGGCTCGGCGCTGTTCCTCTTTTTAACCGGTATTCAGCACCTTGTTAGTCCTGAGCCAATGAAAGCGCCGCAGATCGGTATCATCGTGACGTTGGTTGCGCTGGTGTGTACTGTGATCCTCGTCACTTTTCAGCGTTGGGTGGTGCGAAAAACGCAAAGCCAGGCCGTGCGCGCCGATATGCTTCATTATCAGTCTGATGTTATGATGAATGGCGCTATTCTCATCGCGCTGGGGCTGTCGTGGTACGGCTGGCACCGGGCCGATGCGCTCTTTGCGTTGGGTATCGGAGCCTATATCCTCTACAGTGCGCTGCGTATGGGGTATGAAGCGGTTCAGTCGCTGCTGGATCGTGCGCTACCCGATGTAGAGCAACAGGAAATAATCGCTATCGTTACTCGTTGGCCGGGGGTCAGCGGAGCACACGATCTTCGCACGCGGCAGTCAGGGCCGACTCGCTTTATTCAGATTCATTTGGAAATGGACGACAATCTCCCGCTTGTTCAGGCGCATCTGGTAGCCGAGCAGGTTGAAGAGGCGATTTTGCGCCGTTTCCCGGGTTCCGATGTGATCATCCATCAGGACCCTTGTTCCGTGGTATCCCAAGGATGAATTTCCTGGCGTAAGCACAGGTTACAAGGTGTAAAAAGGTGAAGCAGACCAGCATTTTGTGGATAAATTACCGCCATTTGGTCTGACCTGAATCAATTCAGCCAAGGGAGATTGATATACTATGCGCAGCATAGCCATTCACTCCCAGGGGCGTCGCTTCGGGCAAGAATTTATTTTGCATTCCTAAGTTCAGAGGTAGTCATGATTAAGAAAATCGGTGTGTTGACAAGTGGCGGTGATGCGCCTGGCATGAACGCTGCAATTCGTGGCGTAGTTCGTGCAGCATTGACTGAAGGTCTGGAAGTTTGCGGCATTTACGACGGCTATCTTGGCCTGTATGAAGATCGCATGGTGCAGCTCGACCGCTACAGCGTCTCTGACATGATCAACCGCGGTGGTACGTTCCTCGGCTCTGCCCGTTTTCCGGAGTTCCGCGAAGAGCACATCCGTGCCGTGGCTATCGAAAACATGAAAAAACGCGGCATCGACGCGCTGGTGGTTATCGGCGGCGATGGCTCCTATATGGGGGCGAAGCGCCTAACCGAGATGGGCTTCCCATGCATCGGACTGCCGGGCACCATCGATAACGACGTTGCCGGGACCGACTATACCATCGGCTATTTCACCGCACTGCATACCGTTGTTGAAGCGATTGACCGCCTGCGTGATACCTCCTCTTCCCACCAGCGTATCTCCATCGTTGAAGTGATGGGTCGTTACTGTGGCGATCTGACCCTGGCGGCAGCTATCGCTGGCGGCTGCGAGTTCATCGTCCTGCCGGAAGTTGAGTTTAACCGTGAAGATCTGGTGAGCGAAATCAAAGCTGGGATCGCGAAGGGTAAAAAGCATGCCATCGTTGCGATAACCGAGCACATCTGCGATATCGATGAGCTGGCGAAGTACATTGAATCTGAGACCCAGCGTGAAACCCGCGCGACCGTTCTCGGCCATATCCAGCGCGGCGGCTCTCCGGTTCCTTATGACCGTATTCTGGCTTCCCGCATGGGGGCTTATGCCATTGAACTGCTGCTGCAGGGCCACGGCGGCCGCTGCGTCGGTATTCAGAACGAGAAGATGGTGCACCATGACATCGTCGACGCTATTGAAAATATGAAGCGTCCGTTTAAAGGCGACTGGCTGGATTGCGCTAAGAAACTCTACTAACAGTAATTTCGCCGGGTGGCGGCTGCGCCTTACCCGGCCTACAGCGCCATCCCGTAGGCCCGGTCAGCGTAGCGCCACCGGGCTTTTTTTCGCCTGACGCCATCTTTATTCCCCTACGTTATAGCCAATCTTTTTTTATTCTTTAATCATTGATTCGCTTTCTGGCACGCTGAGTTCATCACAACACAATTCAATCTATAAGCGAGTGAGCGATGAACAAATGGGGTGTAGGGTTAACGTTGCTGCTGGCCTCCGGCAGCGTTCTGGCAAAAGACATTCAGCTTTTAAACGTCTCATACGATCCAACGCGTGAGCTGTACGAGCAGTACAACAAGGCATTCAGCGCGCACTGGAAGCAGGAAACCGGTGATAATGTGACCATCCGCCAGTCGCACGGCGGCTCAGGTAAGCAGGCGACCTCCGTTATCAACGGTATTGAAGCCGACGTGGTGACGCTGGCGTTGGCCTATGATGTTGATGCTATCGCCGAGCGTGGGCGCATCGATAAAAACTGGATCAAGCGTCTGCCGGATAACTCCGCGCCCTATACATCGACTATCGTTTTCCTGGTGCGTAAAGGCAACCCGAAACAGATCCACGACTGGAACGATCTGATTAAGCCGGGCGTCTCGGTGATCACGCCGAACCCGAAAAGCTCCGGCGGCGCACGCTGGAACTACCTGGCGGCGTGGGGCTATGCTCTGCACCACAACAACAATGACCAGGCTAAAGCGCAAGACTTCGTGAAGGCGCTGTTCAAAAACGTAGAAGTGCTGGACTCCGGCGCACGCGGCGCGACCAACACCTTCGTTGAGCGCGGCATCGGTGACGTACTGATCGCCTGGGAGAACGAGGCGCTGCTGGCGACCAACGAGCTGGGCAAAGACAAGTTTGAAATTGTCACCCCGAGCGAATCTATCCTCGCCGAGCCGACCGTCTCCGTGGTCGACAAAGTGGTTGAGAAGAAAGAGACCAAAACCGTGGCCGAGGCCTACCTGAAGTATCTCTACTCCCCAGAAGGGCAGGAGATCGCCGCGAAAAACTTCTACCGTCCGCGTAACCCGGACGTAGCGAAGAAATACGATAGCGAGTTCCCGAAACTGAAGCTGTTCACCATTGATGAAGAGTTTGGTGGCTGGACAAAAGCCCAGAAAGAGCACTTCTCCAACGGTGGTACTTTCGACCAGATTAGCAAGCGTTAAGCGTAACGGCCCTGCGGGGCCGTTTTTTTACCCCACCATTAATGGCGTTTACTGAACCTGCTCGTCACCGTAGACTCGGTGAAAAAATAGCAGGAGACAGGCATGTCACTCTGGTTAACGCACCCTCTGCTTCTTCCCTCACTAATTATCGGCGTCACCATCGTGCTGTGGGCGACATCTCTGCTGCCGGAGTTTATTACCGCGCTGCTCTTCTTTGCTGCCGCCATGGTGGCCAAAATCGCCCCGGCGGATGTTATCTTTGGCGGCTTTGCTTCGTCGGCGTTCTGGCTGGTCTTTAGCGGCTTCGTGCTGGGCGTGGCGATCCGCAAAACCGGCCTGGCGGACCGTGCGGCGAGGGCGCTTTCGGCGAGGCTGACCGATTCGTGGCTACTGATGGTGGGCAGCGTGGTACTGTTGAGCTACGCCCTGGCGTTTGTCATGCCGTCCAATATGGGACGCATCGCTCTGTTAATGCCCATCGTTGCCGCAATGGCGGCGCGAGCCGGGATCCACGAGGGATCGCGGGCATGGTTTGGCCTGGCGCTGGCGGTGGGTTTTGGCACCTTCCAGCTCTCCGCGACCATTCTGCCCGCTAACGTGCCGAATCTGGTGATGAGCGGTGCGGCAGAAGGAGCCTTTGGTATCCATCTCAATTACGTTCCCTATCTGCTGCTGCACACGCCGGTGCTGGGCATTTTAAAGGGGCTGATCCTGATTGCCCTTATCTGCTGGCTCTTTCCCGGCAAACCGCATGCGGCGCGCGATCTTGACCCTGCTACGCCGATGAGCCGGGATGAAAAGCGGCTCGCCTGGATGTTGGTGGTGGTACTCACTCTATGGGTGACGGAGAGCTGGCATGGCATCGGCCCGGCCTGGACCGGTCTGGCAGCGGCCTGCGTTACCCTGCTGCCGCGCATCGGCTTTATTAACGGCGAGGAGTTCGCCACCGGAGTAAATATCCGCACCTGTATCTACGTGGCGGGCATTCTGGGCCTGGCGATCACGGTGACGCAAACCGGTATTGGCCGCGCCGTAGGGGATGCGCTGCTGCACGTTATGCCGCTGGATCCACAAAACCCGTTCACCAGCTTTGCGGCCCTGACCGGCATTACCACCGCGCTTAACTTTATCATGACCGCCAACGGCGTGCCGGCGCTCTATACCAGCCTGGCGCAAAGCTTTTCTGATGCCACCGGTTTCCCGCTGCTGTCGACGATTATGATTCAGGTGCTGGGTTACTCGACGCCGCTGCTGCCGTATCAGGCCTCGCCGATCGTGGTGGCGATGGCGTTAGGCAAGGTGCCTGCGCGGGCGGGAATGCTGCTCTGTCTGGCGCTGGCGATAGCGACCTATCTGCTGCTGCTGCCGCTGGACTATCTGTGGTATCAGGCATTGGGACAGCTGTAAAAAAGCCCGGTGGCGCTTACGCTTACCGGGCCTACATTACCGTAGGGCGGGTTAGCATAGCGCCACCCGCCGTTACAATATCAATTACGCCTGCTTAGCTGCTTCCGCTGCCTTCACAATCACTGCAAACGCATCAGCTTTCAGGGAAGCACCGCCAACCAGCGCGCCATCAATATCCGGCTGGGTGAACAGTTCAGCCGCGTTAGAGGCGTTAACCGAGCCGCCGTACTGAATGATCACCTGCTCAGCGACTTTCGCGTCAGCTTTCGCAATGTGGTCACGGATGAATTTATGCACCGCCTGCGCCTGCGCCGGGGTCGCTGATTTGCCGGTACCGATAGCCCATACCGGTTCGTAGGCAATCACTACGCCTTCGAACGCTGCTGCGCCCTGGGTTTTCAGCACGGCGTCAATCTGACGCGCGCACACTTCTTCGGTTTTACCCGCTTCGTTCTCTTCTTCGGTTTCACCGATGCACAGAACTGGGATCAGACCCTGCTCTTTCAGTACGGCGAATTTTTTCGCGATCAGCTCGTCAGACTCGGCGTGGTAGGTGCGACGCTCAGAGTGACCGATAATGATGTACTGCGCGCCCACGTCTTTCAGCATCTCAGCGGAGGTTTCACCGGTGAAGGCACCGGAGAGGTTTACGTCAACGTTCTGCGCGCCGAGGATAATGTGGCTGCCCGCTGCGGCCTGTTTCGCCAGATCCAGATACATTGCTGGTGGCGCGATGGCCACGCCGCAGCCGGTAACGCCAGCCAGCTCTTTACGCAGGTTAGCTACCAGCTCGTTTACCATGTGGCGGCTGCCGTTCAGTTTCCAGTTACCCATCACTAAAGGATGTCGCATTTTTATTCTCCACGCTTTGTCAGCGAATCAAGGAATATGGCTGCCGTTTGCAGGCAGCATGGTTGTCAAACAGTATAGAGATTCATCCCTGCAAAGGCTTTGCTTTTTATCATTTATTGTTACCTTCGGCACTATCAGATAACGTCAGCTTAATCGGTTCAACAGCGAAGGTCAGCCCTTTTTCACCGTTATCTGCGGCAACATAGCGCAACGCACCTTCGGTCTCGGCATACCAGGCTTTGCCTTTGCCTCTGTTCAGCAGTTTCTGCAGTTTTTGCAGGCTATTGGCTTTGCTCAGCTGCGGCGAAAAGGCGCGTAATACCGCCGCCATATACTCCTGCGCTTTGGCTTTCGACGCTTTCAGCTCCGGCCCCTGAACGGGCAGCCAGGTGATCTGCATCGACTTAATCTTCAGCGTGCCGCGCTCAAGAGCCGTAGAGGCGTAGAGCGACTCGTTGATTTTGCTGGCGGCCCGCGTCAGGTTCGCCCGATCGTTGTGCGATTCGATGGCGCGAAACTCGTTGAGCGCCAGCCCAGGATTATCGGCGTTGAACTTCTCCCGGAACTGACTAATAGATTGATCGAAGGTTGGCGCACCCGCCAGCAGATAGGGGGCCGTGGCCGCCTGAGGAACCTCTACCGCCAGTGCAGGCAGGCAACACGCCAGCCATGCCAGCAATACGCTCCATCTTTTCATGATCTCTCCCTCTGTTTAGCTATCCCGATTAAAACGATAACCGTCTGGCTTGTCAAAAGCTGACCTGACTAAGGTAAACTACGCAGCACTACGATTATAAGGAACCTTACATGACCATACAGCAGTGGTTATTCTCATTTAAAGGACGTATTGGACGTCGTGACTTCTGGATCTGGATAGCGCTCTGGGCGCTGTCGATGGTGGCACTCTTTTCGCTGGCGGGAAGCGGGCTGGTGGATCTGCAGCTGGCAGCCTTTGCGCTGGTCAGCCTGCTCTGGCCCACCACCTGCGTGGTGGTAAAACGGCTGCACGATCGCGGTAAGTCTGGCTACTGGGCCTTGCTGCTGGTGCTGGCGTGGGTGCTGCTGGCCGGGCGCTGGGACGTGCTAGGCGGCGTCTGGACGTGGGCGGTGGGGCGCTTTATCCCGACGCTGATTATGGTCATGCTGCTGGTGGACCTCGGCGCGTTTCTCGGCACGCCGGGCGAAAACAAGTTTGGTAAAACGGCGCTGGACGTTAAATTCCGTTAATTACCAGGTCTGTTAATTACCAATAGTGCTCAGCGGTCATATGGCCTGGACGGCGGCGCAGGTGTTTGGCCATCTGCCGGGTCTCTTTCAGCAGCTGCTGAGTATCACGTACCATCTGCGGATTGCCACACAGCATCACATGGCTATCTTCCGCGCGCATTGTCAGCCCGACGGCGCGCTCTAACTCTCCGCTCTCAATCAACGCCGGTACGCGCCCGTGCAGTGAGCCCGCTACCGTTTCGCGACTGACGACCGTCTGGATCCGCAGTTTACCCTCATAGCGCTTTTGCAACTCCAGCATCAGCGGCAGATAGCTGAGATCCTCGGCATAGCGCGCGGCATGAACCAGCACCAGGTTTTTAAAGCGCTCCAGGTCTTTTCCTTCCTGTAAAATCGACAGATAGGGGCCGATGGCCGTCCCGGTTGCCAGCATCCACAGGGTGTCACACTCAGGGATCTCCTCAAGTACAAAGAACCCTGCTGCCTCGCTCACGATCAGCACCTCATCACCCGGCTTCAGCACCGCAAGACGCGGACTGAGCTTGCCGTCCGGGACGGTGACCAGGTAAAACTCCAGATTAGGATCGCTGGGGGCATTAACGTAGGAGTAGGCGCGCTGGACGCGCTCGCCGTCAATCTCCAGACCCAGCTTAGCAAACTGGCCCGCCTTGAAGGGGTGGACAGGAGCATGAACGGTGAGACTAAAGAGCGCGTCGGTCCAGAATTCAACCTTCGTAACTTTTCCTGTAACCCAATCCGCCATGATCGTCTCCTGTTCTGTGTAACCTTATCTTCGTCGCTTAAAGCGAACTTTTCCAGCCCGAGCGGGCCGGAAAGCTCGATTGATCAAATGACCTTAAAGAATGTGGCGCTGTACGTCCGTATCTTTGCGATCGAGGTAATGAATGGACTGGATCCGGCGGATAGTGCGAGATTTACCGCGGATCAGCAGGGTTTCGGTGGTGGCCATATTGCCCTTGCGGCTAATGCCGTCGAGCAGATCGCCCTTGGTGATGCCGGTGGCAGAAAAAATCACGTTATCGTTGCGGGCCATATCATCCAGCTGCAGCACGCTGTCTGCCTCAATACCCATCTCTTTACAGCGCGCCAGCTCCTGCTCGCCGATGCGGCGATTCTCTTCGCTGTCGCCCTTCACGTGATGACGTGCCAGCAGGCGGCCCTGCATATCACCGTCCAGCGCGCGGATGGCGGCGGCAGAGACCACGCCCTCTGGCGCACCGCCGATGCCGTAGAGCACGTCCACTTCGCTGTCTGGCATGCAGGTCAGAATCGAAGCGGCCACGTCACCGTCGGGAATGGCAAACACGCGCACGCCGAGCTGCTGCATCTGGACGATGACCGCATCGTGGCGCGGCTTCGCCAGGATGGTCACGGTTAGCTCGTCGAGGGGCTTACCAAGCGCGGTGGCCACGTTACGCAGGTTCTCTTCCAGGGGAAGGTTAAGATCGATAGCGCCCTTTGCGCCAGGGCCAACGATCAGCTTCTCCATATACATATCCGGCGCGTTCAGGAAGCTCCCCTTGTCGCCCACGGCCAGCACCGCCAGTGCGTTAGCCTGGCCCATCGCTGTCATGCGGGTGCCTTCGATAGGGTCAACGGCAATATCTACCGCATCGCCCTGGCCGGTACCGACGCGCTCGCCGATATAGAGCATCGGTGCTTCGTCGATCTCACCCTCGCCAATCACGATGGTCCCGTCAATGTTGACCTGATTGAGCACAATGCGCATGGCGTTAACCGCCGCGCCGTCGGCAACGTTTTTATCGCCCCGGCCCAGCCATTTGTAACCGGCCAGCGCGGCCGCTTCCGTCACGCGGGAAAATTCAATCGCAAGCTCTCGTTTCATTGCACACTCGTCGTTTAAGAACGTCATTAAAGAAATTGTGCAAAGTTTAACACAGAGAGAGAGGCGGTATGCCCCCTCTCCGGACGGAGAGGGGAGCGGGGTGATGATTACTCGTCGTGCTCTTCCCACGCCATGGCGCGTTTCACGGCTTTTTTCCAGCCGCTGTAGCGGTAGTTACGCTCGGTGGTTTCGATACCCGGACGGAACTCGCGCTCGATAACCGCTTTCTCCTGCAGCTCGTCGAGGTTCTGCCAGAAACCGACCGCCAGGCCTGCCAGGTAAGCGGCGCCCAGGGCCGTCACTTCGCGAACTTCCGGACGCTCAACGCGGGTGCCGAGAATATCCGACTGGAACTGCATCAGGAAGTTATTGGCTACCGCGCCACCGTCCACGCGCAGGGCGTGCAGACGAATGCCGGAGTCGGCCTGCATGGCCTCCAGCACGTCGCGGGTCTGATAGGCAATGGATTCCAGCGTCGCGCGGATGATGTGGTTTGAGTTGACGCCACGGGTCAGACCAAAGATTGCACCGCGGGCATAGGGATCCCAGTAGGGTGCGCCGAGGCCGGTGAAGGCCGGCACCACGTACACGCCGTTGGTATCTTTCACCTTGGTGGCAAAGTATTCCGAGTCGAACGAGTCGCTGATCAGCTTCATCTCGTCGCGCAGCCACTGAATGGATGCCCCTGCCATAAATACCGCGCCTTCCAGGGCGTAGTTCACCTCGCCACGCGGGCCACAGGCGATGGTGGTCAGCAGTCCATGCTCGGAGGCGACCGCCTTCTCGCCGGTGTTCATCAGCATAAAGCAGCCGGTGCCGTAGGTGTTCTTCGCCATCCCCTGCTTGACGCAGAGCTGACCAAAGAGCGCCGCCTGCTGGTCACCGGCGATCCCAGCGATAGGAATACGCGTGCCGCCCTTGCCGCCGATGTTGGTCTGACCGTAAACCTCGGAGGATTTACGCACCTCTGGCAGCATGGCGCGCGGAATATCCAACACCTCCAGCATTTTGTCATCCCACTCCAGGGTGTGGATGTTAAACAGCATGGTACGGGAGGCGTTGGTGTAGTCGGTGACGTGAACGCGCCCTTGGGTCATCTTCCAGATCAGCCAGCTGTCGACGGTGCCGAACAGCAGTTCGCCGCGCTTAGCGCGCTCACGGGAGCCGTCAACGTGGTCGAGGATCCACTTCACCTTAGTGCCGGAGAAGTAGGGGTCGATGACCAGGCCGGTGGTGGCTCGAATATAGTCTTCCAGGCCGTCGCGCTTCAGATGCTCGCAGATGTCGGCGGTGCGACGGCACTGCCAGACGATGGCATTGTGAATGGGCTTACCGGTCTCTTTATCCCAGATCACCACGGTTTCACGCTGGTTGGTAATACCGATAGCGGCAATCTGATCGGAGCTGATGTCGGCCTTCGCCAACACTTCTACCAGCGTTGAGCTTTGGCTGGCCCAGATCTCCATCGGATCGTGCTCAACCCAGCCTGGTTTAGGGTAGATTTGTTCGAATTCGCGCTGTGAAACGCTGATGATATTGGCGTCGTGATCCATTACCACGGCGCGAGAGCTGGTTGTACCCTGGTCCAGCGCAACGATATATTTTTTCTCAGTCATCTTTTTTCCCGTAGTCACATTACAGCGACGCTTTGTGTTGTGCGGCAGTGGCAGCAGGCTCTTTCACCTCTTCCTCGCAGGTGTCGCAGGGCAGATGGCGGCCAATCAGCTTACGATAACCAAACGCGCCGAGCGCTGCACCTGCTACCGGGCCGAACAGCGGCACCAGGAAGTAGGGGATATCCTTACCGCCGGTAAAGGCGACGTCGCCCCAGCCTGCAAGCCAGGCGAAGGTTTTTGGCCCAATATCACGCGCCGGGTTCATCGCAAAACCGGTCAACGGCCCCATCGAGGCGCCAATTACTGCGATCAGCAGGCCAATGAGCAGCGGAGCCAGCGGGCCGCGTGGAATACCGTTGCCATCATCGCCGAGCGCCATGATCACGCCCATCAGGATAGCGGTAATCACCATTTCAACCGCGAAGGCCTGCACAAAATTGATGTGTGGATTGGGGTAGGTTGAAAATATCCCGGCAAGATCCAGGCTTTCAACGCTGCCGCGTACAATGTGGTGCGTCTGTTCAAAATCATAAAACAGGTTGTAGTAGAGGCCGTAGACCAGCGCGGCGGCACAGAACGCGCCTGCAAACTGCGAGGCGATAAAGGGCGCGACTTTGCGCTTGTCAAAGCAGGCGAACAGCCACAGCGCAATGGTTACCGCCGGGTTAAGATGCGCACCGGAGACCCCGGCGGTCAGGTAGATGGCCATCGCCACGCCTAGCCCCCAGATAATGCTGATCTCCCACTGGCCGAAGGAGGCACCTGCCACCTTCAGCGCCGCAACACAGCCAACCCCGAAGAAAATCAACAACCCGGTACCGAGGAACTCGGCGATGCACTGGCCTTTTAAGGTCGATGTTTGACTCATAATCGGATCCTGAAGTGTGTAATGGTTATTGTTATCATGGCGAGCAGAGACAACCATGATGTCTGTAGACACAGTGTTAATTTATCGTTAACGAGCAAAAACGAGAAATATCGAAATTAAAATGTGTGTACTGCGTCAACAAAATGAGCGTTTTCGCGCTATGGAGCACATATTTGCTCCGGAAGATGATTTGAGGCTGAATCATTTCATTAACGAATCGATTAACAAATCATACGGCACGGCAGGGTGTAAACCAGGCGAAGGATGAAAAGTGTTGCAAACCGCAAACTACGCGCCCTGGCGCTGGACAGGGGCGACGGGGCTTCATACAATCGGGGCTATGTTGTGCGCGTTTACATTAAAGCGTCGCCTTGCAATTCAGGAGAGGTATGACCATGTCATTAGAAGTGTTTGAGAAACTGGAAGCAAAAGTACAGCAGGCGATTGACACCATCACGTTACTGCAGATGGAAATCGAAGAGCTGAAAGAAAAAAACAACGGCCTGTCGCAGGAAGTTCAGAATGCGCACCACCATCGCGAAGAGCTGGAGCGTGAAAATCATCAGCTGCGCGAACAGCAGAACGGCTGGCAGGATCGCCTGCAGGCGCTGCTAGGTCGCATGGAAGAAGTCTAATTACGCTTTATCTTTCGCGCCGTAGCGGTGTTGGCTGCACTCTGCCACCCCAGTCACGTAGTTTACTACGCTCCTGGGGATGCCTTCGTTTGCCGCCTTGCTACAACACGAAATCTTTCGCGTAATCAGCAATTTTGAGCGGTAAGTAGGCCGGGTAAGCGAAGCGCCACCCGGCTTTTTATTACTCAATATCGAGCGGATCTTCAGAGAGGATAATGCCGGTGTTATCGGCATAGAGGTGGTCGCCAGAGAAGAAGGTGACGCCGCCAAAGTTCACGCGGATATCGCTTTCGCCAATGCCATCACCTGCGGCACCCACCGGGATCGCGGCAATCGCCTGGATACCGATGTCCAGCTCTTCAAGATCGTCCACCTGGCGCACCGCGCCGTAGACCACCAGCCCTTCCCACTCATTCTGGGCGGCAAGGCGTGCCAGCTCGGCATCAATCAGTGCGCGACGAACGGAACCACCGCCATCAATCAGCAGGACACGACCACGGCCATTCTGTTCGAGCAGATCGTAAAGCAACCCGTTATCCTCGAAACATTTCACCGTGATGATCTGTCCGCCAAACGACGACCGCCCACCAAAGTTGGAGAACAGCGGTTCCACGACGTTGACATCTTCCTGGTAGATGTCACAAAGCTCGGAAGTATCGTATTTCATAGGATTTACGTTTAGTTGCTGCGAGAACTGTCAGTATATCGCGCATAATGCATTGTTGGCAAAATCATCAATTGTTAATTGATATTTGTCAGCTAAAGCAGCGTCTTGCTGAGCACAATCCCGACGACAAACAGCAGGTTAGTTAAAAGCGTGCCTTTTACAGTGCGTTCCAGCATCGGCGGCATGGCAGCGGGATCCTGCTCACGCAGGATAAAGCGCGCCTGACGCACCAGCAGCGGAGCGGCCAGAATGAACAGCCAGCCCCACAGGCTATGCAGGTAGAGCAGATTGAACAGCCCAAAGCAGAGCAGCGCGCCCAGCAGCAGACAGGCGTGATAGCGGCGGGCGTTTACCGGCCCCAGGCGCACTACCAGCGTGTTTTTACCGTTGGCGCGATCGCTGTCGATATCCCGCAGGTTGTTGACGTTTAGCACCGCCGTTGCCAGCAGGCCGCAGGCGGTAGCCGGTAAGAACATCGCCGGGATCAGGGTATGCGTCTGGAGGTAGCCGCTGCCCATCACGCTGAGCCAGCCAAAAAAGAGCAGCACCGAAATATCCCCCAGGCCGAGATAGCCATACGGGCGGCGGCCAATGGTGTAGGTAATAGCGGCGACGATCGATAACCCGCCCAGTATCATGAAGCCGATAAAATCCCCGACCGTTTGATATGCAACCAGCACCAGGGTCAGTCCAGAGAGGCAGCTGAGCGCGACGGTAACCAGCAGGGCGCGTTTCATCTGCGCCAGAGTGATAGCCCCTTTCTGCATGCCACGTAGCGGCCCGATACGATCCGGTTTGTCGCTGCCCTTCACCGCGTCGCCGTAGTCGTTAGCCAGATTAGAGAGGATTTGCAGCAGCCCGGCGGTGGTGAGCGCCAGCACCGCGACCCGCAGATCAAAGTGGCCCTGCCACCAGGCAAGCGCGGTGCCCACCACAATCGCGGCAAACGCAAGGGGAAGGGTCTTTGGACGCAGGCTTTCCAGCCAGGCTTGGGTACGCGTCAGGGTATATTCAGTCATAGGATTCAGCCAATAAAAATGGGGCTATATAGCCCCATCAACAGTAATGAAAACGTGCTGAGCGCGATTATAAGATAAAACGGCTCAAATCTTCATCTGCTACTAGCTCATCCAGGTGCTTGCTCACATAAGCGGCGTCGATTGTCACCGATTCACCGTTCAGGTCGCTGGCGTCATAGGAGATATCCTCCATCAGACGCTCCAGAACGGTGTGCAGACGACGCGCACCGATGTTTTCGGTGGTCTCGTTCACCTGCCATGCGGCCTGGGCAATGCGCTTGATACCGTCATCGGTAAAGTCGATGTTTACGCCCTCGGTAGCCATCAGCGCCTTGTACTGTACGGTCACGGAAGCATTTGGCTCGGTCAGAATGCGCTCAAAATCTTCCGTGGTCAGCGGCTGCAGCTCAACGCGGATCGGCAGACGACCCTGCAGTTCCGGGATCAGATCCGACGGCTTCGCCACCTGGAATGCGCCAGAGGCAATAAACAGGATGTGGTCGGTTTTCACCATGCCGTGCTTGGTGGAGACGGTGCAGCCTTCTACCAGCGGCAGCAGGTCGCGCTGGACGCCTTCACGGGAGACGTCCGGGCCAGAGGATTCACCGCGCTTACAGATTTTATCGATCTCATCGATAAACACGATACCGTGCTGCTCAACGGCGTCGATGGCGTCCTGCTTTAGCTCTTCCGGGTTCACCAGCTTGGCCGCTTCCTCTTCGATCAGCAGCTTCATGGCGTCTTTGATCTTCAGCTTGCGCGGCTTCTGCTTCTGGCCGCCCAGGTTCTGGAACATCGACTGCAGCTGGCTGGTCATCTCTTCCATGCCTGGAGGTGCCATGATCTCTACGCCCATCGGCGCGGCGGCGAGATTAATCTCTACCTCTTTGTCATCCAGCTGGCCTTCACGCAGCTTTTTGCGGAACGCCTGGCGGGCGGCAGAGGGCTCCTGGGACTGTTCAGCCTGGCCCCAGTTATCTTTCGCCGGTGGGATCAGCACGTCGAGAATGCGCTCTTCCGCCATCTCTTCCGCACGGTAGCGGTTTTTCTCGATCGACTGCATACGCACCATTTTCACAGCGGCATCGGTCAGATCGCGGATAATCGAGTCAACTTCTTTACCGACGTAGCCCACTTCGGTGAATTTAGTCGCTTCTACTTTGATGAAAGGCGCATTGGCCAGCTTCGCCAGACGACGCGCGATTTCGGTTTTACCGACGCCGGTTGGACCGATCATCAGAATGTTTTTCGGCGTCACTTCGTGGCGCAGCTCTTCGTCGAGCTGCATACGACGCCAGCGGTTACGCAGGGCAATAGCAACAGAGCGCTTGGCATTGTCCTGACCGATAATGTGTTTGTTCAGTTCGCTGACAATTTCGCGTGGGGTCATTTCAGACATGGGAGATCCTTACGCTTTAGAGTTTAATTCTTCGATGGTGTGGTTATGGTTGGTATAGATGCAGATATCACCTGCAATATCCAACGCCTTCACCGCAATGTCGCGCGCGTTCATGTCGGTGTTTTCTAACAGGGCGCGGGCGGCGGCCTGGGCGTACGGGCCACCAGAGCCGATAGCAATCAGGTCGTTTTCCGGCTGCACAACGTCGCCGTTACCGGTGATAATCAGCGAGGCGTTTTCATCCGCCACCGCCAGCAGCGCTTCGAGCTTGCGCAGCATACGATCGGTACGCCAGTCTTTGGCCAGCTCAACGGCGGCTTTTACGAGGTGGCCCTGGTGCATCTCCAGCTTGCGCTCAAACAGTTCAAACAGCGTGAAGGCATCTGCGGTACCGCCTGCAAAACCGGCGATCACTTTGTCGTTATACAGGCGACGCACTTTTTTGACGTTGCCTTTCATTACGGTATTGCCCAGCGTGGCCTGGCCATCACCGGCAATCACGACCTGGCCGTTACGGCGAACACTTACAATTGTTGTCACGAGCAGACCCCTTTGTTGCAATCAGATGAGTCGCCCCGCACGGTGTACGGGGCAGAATGCAATTATAGATGGGGGAGATTTTGGGGGTTTCAACCCCCGGAGGCGAGACGAATGCAGTTTGCGTGACCGGCCAGCTTCAGACGGTTAATAGTACCATCGGCGTTATCTTTGCCTTTGACCGGGCCAATCACCACGCGATTCCAGCCGTTGTTGGTAGTGATCCGTGAGTCAAAGCCTTCAAACGCCAGCTGGGCGCGGACGGTCTCGGCCTGCTCTGCGCCTTTAAACGAACCGCACTGCACCATCCAGCGACGCTCATCTTTTTTCTCAGCGGCAGGCTTCGCCGCTTCCGGCTCACGGGTGATCGGGGCAGCCTGCTGCGTTTTCGGCGCGGCGGCAGCGGTATGCGCCGGCGTTTGCAGCAGATCCTGATACGGCTGGCTGTTTGCTGCGGGCTTCGGCTGCTGCGTCTGGCGTGGTGCCTGCGCGCTCTGCACCGTGCGGGTCTGCGGCTGCTCCGTCAGGCGCGGCTGGGTTTTTGGCGCAGCGGCGGCCCATTGCTGCTGGGTCTGCTGCTGAGCTTGCTGCTGTTGCAACTGCTGCACCTGACGCTGGCGCTGCAGGGTCTGCTGGCGTTGGGCAGGCGTCTGCTCATTCCACGGCACTTCATTAAGCTGGGTAGGCTGCTGGCGCATATCGGCCTGCATCTGCTCTAACAGCTGACGCTGCTCGTTGGTCAGCTGATCCGGGTTCATCACTTCACCGCCCGCTGACGGTTCGGTTGGCGCACGTACGCCCGGCTGACGGCTCTCCAGCTCTTTAATATAACGCCAGCGCTCTTCCGGCTTCGGCGGTAGCCCGTTGCCCGTGACCTTCTGGCTCTGCAGGGTCTCGGACTCCTCTTTTTTGTGATGGGTAATAAAGTAAAGGCCACCGAGAAAGGCCACCAGCACGGCGGCTGCAATCGCCACCATAGCAGGCGAGACAGCAGGCGTATTACGTTGCTTCTTCCTTGAGGTGCTCGTTTTTCGCCGCGAAGGAGCCGATTGGCTGCGGCGTACATAATCTCGTTGGGCCACTATCGTTTCGCTGTATTCATTCGTTTATTGGTCCGTCATGTTACTTAAGCGACGGGGCTTTGACCAGACGCGGAAGTCCGAAAGCAGGCGCTGTTACGTAAGCGCCTGTGTCGACCCGCGCACGATTAATTCGCAATCCAGCAGACGCGATCCGCTGCTGACTATCTGTCCATGTAGCTGATCCAACAGCAATAGCATCGCCTCACGGCCAATCTCAAAGCGCGGCTGGGCGACCGTCGTCAGCGGCGGATCGCAGAACTGGGCGAGTGAAATATTATCGAAACCAATAATAGACAGATCCTGCGGAATTTTAAGACCCTGCCGTTTCGCGCAGGAGAGTGCGCCAAGGGCCATGACGTCGCTGTGGCAGAATACCGCCGTAGGCGGCTTCGGCAGCGCCAGCAGCTGCTCCATGGCGCTGCTCCCCGCCTCGTAGGTGAAGTTGCCGCGGGCGATATAGTGCGGGTCAACGGTGATGCCGGATCGGCGCAGCGCCTGGACGTAGCCCTGCAGGCGGTAGTGGCACAGCGGCATCTCTTCCGGCCCGGCAATACAGCCAATCCGCTGATGCCCCTGCTCCAGCAGGTAGTTAACGGCGTTAAAGGCCGCCGTCAGGTTATCGATGTGCACCGTGGGCAGCTCCAGCTCCGGCGCGAACTCGTTGGCCATCACCATCGGCGGCAGGTTGCGCTGCTCCTCGATGCTGGCGTCGAAGGGCAGGCGCGAGCCGAGCAGCAGCATGCCGTCAATCTGCTTGGTAATGATCAGGTCGATGAACGTCTTCTCCTGCTGGTTCTGGTGGGCGCAGTCGCCAATCAGTACCAGATAGCCCTGCTCGGCGGCGGTCACTTCAATACCGCGAATGATTTCGCTGAAAAAGGGATCGCAGATATCCGGCACGATGACCAGCAGCGTACGCGATTCGTTGCGCTTAATATTGCGGCCCATCGCCTGCGGCAAGTAGCCCACCTCCAGCGCCGCCTGCTCAACGCGATTGCGGGTCGCCTGGGAGACTTTATCTGGGTTCATCAATGCCCTGGACACGGTTGCCGTAGAAACCTTCGCTTTCTGGGCCACATCTTTCATGGTCGCCGCAGCAACCTCTTTCTTAACCTTCAACTCTTTCTCCTCGCATGCCTGGCATAAGCGCAGGCGCATCCCTTATGTGCGACATTACCCACATTTTTAGCAGATCGTTTATCAGTACGGTTACACTATTTTCAGGAAAATTGTGATGGAGGTTGAATTTTTCGATCCGACTCGCATCCCTGGCCTCGCTAACCCTCAATCGGATCCACGTCCAGCACCCACTTCACTTTGCGCGCCTCCGGCAGGGTATTGATCAGCGCCAGCGCGCCGCTGACGATATGCTGCAGGCGAATACGCGAGGGGTGCTGAAGCAGTAGCTGCCAGCGATAGCGACCGCCGCGCTTCGGGGCAAGGGCAGGCACCGGGCCGAGTAGCCAGAGATGGCTATCCACCAGCGGGCTGGCCTGCAGCAGATTGCGCAGCTGCTGCAGAAAGAGCGGGGCCTGCTGGTTGTTATGATCCTCTGCACGGATGATGACATGGCTGGTCCACGGCGGCAGCTGTAGCGTCTGCCGCTCTGCCAGCGCCTCCTCGGCAAAAGCATCATAGCCTTTATAGAGCAGGGTTTGCAGAAGCGGGTGCTCAGGGTGGTGGGTCTGTAAAATCACCTCCCCCTGTTTGCCCGCGCGTCCGGCACGGCCGGAGACCTGGGTGTAGAGTTGGGCAAAACGCTCGGCGGCGCGGAAGTCAGCCGAGAACAGCGCTCCGTCGACGTCCAGCAGCGCCACCAGGGTGACGTCCGGGAAGTGATGCCCCTTCGCCAGCATCTGCGTGCCGATCAGAATACGCGTGCCGCCACGATGCACCTCTGCCAGATGTTGCTCCAGCGCGCCTTTGCGGCTGGTGGTGTCACGATCGATACGCGAAATAGCCACGCCGGGAAAGAGCGGGGTGAGCGCCTGCTCAAGCTGCTCCGTGCCTAGCCCCACCGGAACCATATGCGTGGAGCCGCAGGCGGGGCACTGGCGCGGCACCGGGCGCTGGCTGTCACAGTGGTGGCAGCGCAGCTGGTGCTGGGCCTGGTGTAGGGTGTAGTAGTGATCGCAGCGCGGGCACTCGGCGATCCAGCCGCAGTCGTGGCACAGCAGCGCCGGAGCAAAGCCGCGACGGTTGAGAAACAGGATCACCTGGTTATTGGCCTGCAGATGCTGGCGCATCCGGCTGATTAATGCCGGGGAGAGACCCGCCTGCAGCTGCTGACCTTTGAGATCGAGCACGTGCTGGTTAGCCGGTCGCGCGTTGCCTGCCCGTCGAGTGAGGCGCAGCAGGCGGTACTTCTTCTGTCGTACGTTGTGCAGGGTCTCCAGCGCAGGCGTGGCCGAGCCAAGGATAATCGGGATCTGCTCGCTGTGGGCGCGGTAGACCGCCAGATCGCGAGCGTGGTAGCGCCACCCCTCCTGCTGCTTATAGGAGCTGTCATGCTCCTCGTCGATCACAATGACGCCGAGGTTTTTAAACGGGGTGAACAGCGACGAGCGAGTACCAATGACAATTGCCGCCTCGCCGTTGCTGGCCTTCAGCCAGCTGCTCAGGCGCTCGCTGTCGTTCAGCCCCGAGTGGAGCACTTCCACCGGGGCGTTAAACCGCTCCCGGAAGCGGGCGATGGTCTGCGGCGTCAGGCCAATCTCCGGCACCATCACCAGCGCCTGCTTACCCTGGGCCAGAATGTTCTCCAGCACGCTCAGGTAGACCTCGGTCTTCCCGGAGCCGGTCACGCCCGCCAGTAGCCAGGCGGAGAACGTATTGGCCTCGCTGTGAATGGCCCCTACGGCCGTGGCCTGCTCGGTGTTGAGCCGCAGTCGCTCGCCGCTGACGGCGTAACCTTCGCGCCAGTCGCGGGGGGCTGGCGCTTCGCTGTTCAACTCGCACAGGCCTTTGCTGCGCAGCGCCTGGAGCGCCGCATCGTTAAATTCCAGCTCTGCTACCTGATGTCGCCAGATTTTCCCCTGGCGCAGAGCAGAGAGCGCCTGCTGCTGCTTTGGCGAGCGCTTCAGGCTGTTGATATCCACCGCCTGGCCCTGTTCAGTGGCGAACCAGTACCAGAGCGGTGCGGCGCTGGCGGGTTTTCCCTGGCGCAGCAGCACGGGCAGGGCGTGAAACAGCACGTCGCCCAGCGGATGGTGGTAATACTCCGCTGCCCACAGCAGCAGTCGCCAGACCGAGGGGGAGAAGACCGGCTCACTGTCCAACACCTCCGCCACGCTCTTAAGCTCGGCAAGCGGCAGCTCGCTCTCGTCGCTTACCGCGACCACGATGCCCACCCGCTGCTGCTTGCCGAACGGCACGCGCACGCGGCAGCCCGCACGGGCAGACAGATCGGCGGGCAGCAGATAGTCAAAGGTGCGGGGCAGCGGGACGGGTAGGGCAACGTGAGCAACGGGCATTTTTTTATCCATGCACTTGAAATTGGCGGGATAGTATACACATTGTAAGAAGGCAGATGCGGATCTGTTTGCATACGGCGGTTAATTTCTGTATGATTCGCCGCCTTTGGTGTTGCATTCTGCCGCCAGAGCTTAAATTAATTATCTCGCATGGTGTCCGGCGTTAGGGCTGGAAGAGCGATGCGGCCTTAACTGAGGTTTCTCCCATGAAAAAAGGTATTCACCCGAATTACACTGCGATTACTGCAACCTGTTCTTGCGGTAACGTGATCAAAACCCATTCAACCGTGGGTCACGATCTGAACCTGGACGTGTGCGGCGCTTGCCACCCGTTCTACACTGGCAAGCAGCGTGACGTTGCTACCGGTGGCCGTGTTGACCGCTTCAACAAGCGCTTCAGCATCCCAGGCAGCAAGTAAGAATCCGCTGCTTAGAAAAAACCGCCTTCGGGCGGTTTTTTTGTGCCTGAATGTTGCTGAAGCGGTAACAGGACCGGAGTCTATCGATGTTCGATATTAAAAATGAAGAGCTTACTTTTACAGTATCTCCTTTTGAGAGAGTTATTGATAACGAAATTGACCCCGAGCATCATCGTTGGGATTGGATTAAGTCTTTTATTGAATTTTCAGTTCCGGGCCTCACCGCACAATTCCAGACTGAGTTTACAGTAGGTGAGTTACAGACGCTGTGTAAGCAGTTTTCTGCTCATTATGATTCACTCATCACCCGACGTGAAATAAACCCCTTTGAGTTTCGCAGCGAACGGCGTCAGCTGAATATGATAATCAGAAAAATGGCTGGCACTGACAGTGTGATTATCGAATATGAGCTTCGACCGGAAGCACATGCTGATAGTGTTCAGGTCAAAGGTGATTTTAGTATTAACGAGAGCTATTTCGCCGATATTTTGAAGCGGTTGGATGAAATGATTGCATGGGTTTCTTAGATGAATACTGCGGGTTTACACCAGCCCCGTATTCACCCGCTTGCCAATATCGCTAAGCTTTGAGTACTTCTCAAGCAGCTGCGGCGCATCGTCCAGGCTCATCACGAACATCCACAGGTAAGTTATTACCGAGTAGATGTGGCCCGCTTCAAGATGGGGTCTGAGGGTTAACATGGTTATCGCTATGCCAAACAGCATTGCACTGCCGATACCGATGGCAAGGTAGCCCCACGCCTCACGATCGGAAAGACGAATGCGCAGCCGGGCCATCAGCAAGTAGTGGCGCGTCAGCGTTTGCTCTCTCGCCACGCCAACAAATCCCACCTCTTTCTCGAGCCGGTTATTGAGCCGGAACCAGAGCGCATCATTGACCTTCACGTAGCGGGGAAGCAGGGCGGCAAAAAACACGACCATCAGCAGCGCGCCGGCGCCGACAACCGGCTCCAGAGCGAACAGCATCAGCGCCGCACCGACGATGGAGATCGATGAGGTCACCAGCACCGGCATATGGGTCTCAAAGAAATCCACAAACTCACGGGAGAGGGTGACGCGAGCCGCCACGGTGGAGTGTGCCTGCTGATGGCTACGCTGGTGCAGTATGACCGGCACGGCAAGCTGGGCATAGATGCGTGAGAAAGTGCGCGTATCGACGCTGCGTCGGGCTGCGCCCACCGCCCACATGCCAAGCACAATCAGGGCATAGACCAGCGCCTTATGCAGATTGCCCGCCATCATGGCGTTAATGGCAAAGCCAGCAAATAGCGGATAGGTAATGAGCAGAATGTTCTCGGCGAGCACCAGGGAAAAGGTCCAGATCAGCTTTTTCGCATGGAGAACGGTGAGCTGGCGCAGGGTGCCCCAGGCCGTTGAGGATGATGTTTGCAGCATGGTATTTCTCAGATAATATAGGAAATAGAGCGATCGCTCTATTTGCGATGAATTTACTTGAGCAGTTGCTCAAAGTCAACAAGGCGAGTATGACCCGACAACCATCTGAACAGCGGCGTGAGGCAATCTTATCTACGGCTATCGCGCTTTTTCGTACTAAGGGATTGCTGCAAACGTCGACCCGGGACCTGACCGAAGCGCTGGGGATCTCACGCAGCCATATCTATCACTACTTCCCTAACTGGCAGGCGCTGTGCCTGGCCGCGCTGGAGTACTACATGCAGCAGGACTGGCAGGAAGCGAGAGATGAACTGGCGGAGATGGAGCCGGAGGCCGCGCTGAAACGGCTGACCGAGTGGTTTTTGCCGGACGAGGTCGATCCAGACTGGCTGATCTATGCCGATGCCTGGCAAATTGCGGCTCGGGATGAGGCGTACAAGGCGCTAGCGCAGAAAGTGACGGTGGAGTGGAATGGTTTGATTGAGCAGGTCATTACGCGAGGATGCGAGACGGACGTGTTCCGCTGTAAAGATGTCGCGCAGACCGCCCGGCTACTTGGCGGAACGATCAATGGCTATGCCGATATGGTCTCTCTCGAACCCAGCGGCCACAGCCGACAGCAGGCGCTGGCGGATATCGATACCTTAATCAAGGTGTTATTGCAGCCGACATAAGCCCGGCGGCGTTCTACTTGCCGGGCCTACGGGATAGAGCGATTTGGTAGGCCGGGTAAGGCGGGAGCCGCCACCCGGCGTATCACGCTGTCAGTATTCCCATGTGTCCGGGTCAATGCCCAGCTCGCGCATGATAATCTTCGCCTCTTCAGGGATTTCGTCGCTGCGCTCTTTGCGCAGGTCTTCATCGTTCGGCAAAGGCTGGCCGGTGAACGCATGCAGGAACGCTTCGCACAGCAGCTCGCTGTTTGTGGCGTGACGCAGGTTATTGACCTGACGACGGGTACGTTCATCGGTGAGGATCTTTAACACCTTCAGAGGAATGGAAACCGTAATTTTTTTTACTTGCTCACTCTTCTTACCGTGCTCAGCGTAGGGGCTGATATATTCGCCGCTCCATTCAGCCATGAGATACCTTAATCCTCTTTCTCATTAATAAATGGCCAAAACCCGACTTACCGCAGGGACAGGGCCGTAATCTCGCGTAGTTTACCGTAGAGACGCCACCGTGACACGGAGTATTGGCTCCGGGGATGTGCGCTAATGCAGATAATTTTAACGGTTATTATCGATTTGCTCAATCTATACGCAAAGAAGTTTAGATGTCCAGATGTATTGACGTCTATTGTCACAATGCTATTCTGTGGCCTGATTTTTCATCCATTAAGCCAGGAAGCCTTCACATGACGCGTAAACAGGCCACCATTGCAGTGCGTAGCGGATTGAATGATGACGAGCAGTACGGCTGCGTTGTCCCGCCGATCCATCTCTCCAGCACCTATAACTTCACCGATTTTAACGAGCCGCGTGCGCATGACTACTCCCGACGCGGTAATCCGACGCGTGATGTGGTCCAGCGTGCGCTGGCGGAGCTGGAAGGCGGGGCGGGGGCCGTGCTGACCAATACCGGCATGTCCGCTATCCACCTGGTGACCACGGTTTATCTGAAGCCTGGCGATCTGCTGGTGGCCCCGCACGACTGCTACGGCGGCAGCTACCGTCTGTTTGACAGCCTGGCGAAGCGCGGCTGTTATCGCGTTCTCTTTGTCGATCAAAACGATGAGCAGGCTCTGAAGGCGGCGCTGGCTGAACAACCGAAGCTGGTGTTGATCGAAAGTCCAAGTAATCCATTGTTGCGCGTCGTGGATATTGCGAAAATCTGTCAGCTGGCCCGCGAAGCCGGTGCCGTGAGCGTGGTGGATAACACCTTCCTCAGCCCGGCGCTGCAAAACCCGCTGGCGCTGGGGGCGGATCTGGTGCTGCACTCCTGCACCAAGTACCTCAATGGTCACTCTGACGTGGTTGCGGGCGTGGTGATTGCCAAAGAGGAAGCGACCGTCACCGAACTGGCATGGTGGGCGAATAATATTGGTGTAACCGGTAGCGCGTTTGATAGCTACCTGCTGCTGCGCGGCCTGCGTACGCTGTCGCCGCGTATGGAAGTGGCCCAGCGTAACGCCCAGGCGATCGTTGCGTTTCTGAAGACGCAGCCGCTGGTGAAGAAGCTTTATCACCCGTCGCTGCCGGAAAACCAGGGCCATGAGATTGCTGCCCGCCAGCAAAAAGGCTTCGGCGCGATGCTGAGCTTTGAGCTGGACGGCGATGAGCAGACCCTGCGTCGTTTCTTAAGCGGCCTGTCGCTGTTCACGCTGGCAGAGTCGCTGGGCGGGGTGGAGAGTCTTATCTCCCACGCGGCGACCATGACGCACGCGGGCATGGCCGCCGAAGCGCGCGCTGCCGCCGGCATCTCCGAGACGCTGCTACGCATCTCGACCGGTATTGAAGATGGTGAAGATTTAATTGCCGATCTGGAAAATGCATTCCGGATCGCAGCGAAGGGGTAAACATGAGTGTGATTGCGCAGGCAGGGACGAAGGGTCGTCAACTGCATAAGTTTGGTGGGAGTAGTCTGGCGGATGTGAAGTGTTACCTGCGTGTCGCCGGTATCATGGCGGAGTATTCGCAGCCTGGCGATATGATGGTGGTCTCGGCCGCCGGCAGCACCACCAACCAGTTGATCAGCTGGCTGAAGCTCAGCCAGACCGACAGGCTCTCTGCGCATCAGGTTCAACAGGCGCTGCGCCGCTACCAGTCCGAGCTTATCAGTGGATTACTTCCCCCTGAGACAGCTGATGGATTAATCAGCGAATTTATTCACGATCTGGAGCGTCTCGCTGGCCTGCTCGACAGCGGCGTTACCGATGCGGTCTATGCCGAGGTGGTAGGCCACGGCGAGATCTGGTCCGCGCGATTGATGTCCGCCGTACTTAATCTGCAAGGGCTGAACGCCGCCTGGCTGGACGCGCGGGAATTTTTACGCGCCGAGCGCTCTGCCCAACCGCAGGTTAACGAAGGGCTTTCTTATCCGCTGCTGCAACAGCTGATGGTGCAGCACCCTGGCAAACGGCTGGTGGTGACCGGTTTTATCTGCCGCAACGATGCGGGAGAGACCGTACTGCTGGGGCGTAACGGCTCTGACTACTCGGCAACGCAGATTGGCGCCCTGGGCGGCGTCTCTCGGGTGACCATCTGGAGCGACGTGGCCGGGGTCTACAGCGCCGACCCGCGTAAGGTAAAAGATGCCTGCTTGCTGCCGCTGCTGCGTCTCGACGAAGCCAGCGAGCTGGCCCGTCTGGCCGCGCCGGTGCTGCACGCCCGCACGCTACAGCCGGTCTCCGGCAGCGATATCGATCTTCAGCTGCGCTGCAGCTACAACCCGGAGCAGGGCTCTACGCGCATCGAGCGCGTGCTGGCTTCCGGGACAGGCGCGCGCATCGTCACCAGCCACGATGACGTCTGCCTGATTGAGTTCCAGGTCCCGCCGAGCCAGGACTTCAAGCTGGCGCATAAAGAGATCGACCTGATCCTGAAACGCGCCCAGCTGCGTCCGCTGGCGGTAGGTGTGCATACTGACCGCAACCTGCTTCAGCTCTGCTATACCTCAGAGGTTGTCGACAGCGCCCTGAAGCTGCTCGACGAAGCCGGGCTGCCGGGCGAGCTGCGTTTACGCCAGGGGCTGGCGCTGGTGGCGCTGGTTGGCGCGGGCGTGTGTCGTAATCCACTCCATAGCCACCGCTTCTGGCAGCAGCTCAAGGGTCAGCCGGTAGAGTTTATCTGGCAGTCCGACGACAGCATCAGCCTGGTGGCGGTGCTGCGCGTGGGCCCAACGGAGAGCCTGATCCAGGGCCTGCACCAGTCGCTGTTCCGCGCCGAGAAGCGCATTGGCCTGGTGCTATTCGGCAAAGGTAACATCGGTTCGCGCTGGCTGGAGCTGTTTGCCCGCGAGCAGAGCGCGCTTTCCGCCCGCACCGGCTTTGAATTTGTACTGGCGGGGGTGGTAGACAGCCGTCGCAGCCTGCTGAGCTACGAAGGGCTGGACGCCAGCCGCGCGCTGGCCTTCTTTAATGACGAAGCGGTGGAGCACGAAGAGGACTCCCTGTTCCTGTGGATGCGGGCGCACCCCTATGACGATCTGGTGGTGCTCGACGTCACCGCCAGTGAGCAGCTAGCCGATCAGTACCTCGACTTTGCCAGCCACGGTTTTCACGTTATCAGCGCCAACAAGCTGGCCGGCGCGAGCACCAGCGACAAGTATCGCCAGATCCACGACGCCTTCGAAAAAACGGGCCGTCGCTGGCTCTACAACGCCACCGTGGGCGCGGGCCTGCCGGTGAACCATACCGTGCGCGATCTTATCGACAGCGGTGACTCAATTCTCTCTATCAGCGGCATCTTCTCTGGAACCTTGTCGTGGCTGTTCCTGCAGTTTGACGGTACCGTGCCCTTTACTGACCTGGTCGATCAGGCCTGGCAGCAGGGGCTGACCGAGCCGGATCCACGCGTGGATCTCGCCGGTAAGGATGTCATGCGCAAGCTGGTGATCCTCGCCCGCGAGGCGGGGTACAACATCGAGCCGGATCAGGTACGCGTTGAGTCTTTGGTACCCGCCGGGTGTGAAGAGGGGTCGGTGGATCACTTCTTTGAAAACGGTGACGTGCTGAACGAGCAGATGGTGCAGCGTCTGGAAGCCGCGCGGGAGATGGGGCTGGTGCTGCGCTACGTGGCACGCTTTGACGCCAACGGCAAAGCGCGCGTTGGCGTAGAGGCGGTGCGTCCTGAGCACCCGCTGGCGGCGCTGCTGCCGTGCGATAACGTCTTTGCCATTGAGAGCCGCTGGTACCGCGATAACCCGCTGGTGATCCGTGGCCCAGGCGCAGGGCGCGACGTCACTGCGGGCGCTATTCAGTCGGACATCAACCGTCTGGCGCAGCTGCTGTAGTGAATATCTATCCCCTCTCTGCCAGGAGAGGGGCTTTCTGCCTCTGACATGCGCTTTTTTCATCATCCCTGAACACTCTTCACTTATAACCGCGATATTTCTGTTGACGTTATCCCGCTTTTACGTCATTTTGGCATCTGGACGTCTAAACGTATAGAAGTTCACAAGACAACAACCCAGACACGCGATTGATGAGGTAAGGTATGAGCTTTTTTCACGCCAACCAGCGGGAAGCCCTAAATCAGAGCCTGGCAGAAGTGCAGGGGCAGATTAACGTATCCTTTGAATTTTTCCCGCCGCGCACCAGTGAAATGGAACAAACCCTCTGGCACTCCATCGATCGCTTAAGCAGCCTGAAGCCAAAGTTTGTCTCGGTCACCTACGGGGCGAACTCTGGCGAGCGCGACCGCACCCACAGTATTATCAAGGGCATTAAGGATCGTACCGGCCTTGAGGCCGTGCCGCATCTGACCTGTATCGACGCAACCCGTAATGAACTGCGCGCGATTGCCCAGGATTACTGGAACAACGGTATTCGCCATATTGTAGCCCTGCGCGGCGATCTGCCAGCAAACGGCGGCAAACCAGAGATGTACGCTGCCGATCTGGTTGCGCTTTTAAAAGACGTTGCCGATTTTGATATCTCTGTGGCCGCCTATCCTGAAGTGCATCCCGAGGCCAAAAGCGCCCAGGCAGATCTGCTCAATCTGAAGCGTAAAGTCGACGCCGGTGCGAGTCGGGCCATCACCCAGTTCTTTTTTGACGTCGAGAGCTATCTGCGTTTTCGCGACCGCTGCGCGGCGACCGGCATTGACGTTGAGATTATCCCAGGCATTCTGCCGGTCTCTAACTTCAAGCAGGCGAAAAAATTTGCCGACATGACCAACGTGCGTATTCCGGCCTGGATGTCGCAGATGTTTAACGGCCTCGATGACGATGCTGAAACCCGCAAGCTGGTGGGGGCGAGCATCGCCATGGACATGGTGAAGATCCTGAGCCGGGAGGGGGTAAAAGATTTCCACTTCTATACTCTGAACCGCGCTGAGATGAGCTACGCTATTTGCCACACGTTGGGCGTACGCCCCGCGCTGTAAAAACCGCTTCGGCGGTTTTTTATTGTCCAATTGATTCGGGTGATGAATGCCATTGTCAGAACCCATATCTGCCACTTAATTACTAATAAAAACAGACGGATTTAACTATCAAATCTGTGGATGAATTCAACTATCTCTCATTAACAGTGGTGTATATCGTAGCGGTAACACCATATTGGGAGCAGATAGATGAGTGCATCAGACGATATCCATAACACACTTTCCACAGGCAAATGCCCGTTTCACCAGGGCAGCGTCGACCGCAGCGCCGGGGCGGGAACAACCAGCCGCGACTGGTGGCCGAAACAGCTCCGCGTTGACCTTTTGAATCAGCACTCAAACCGCTCTAATCCGCTGGGCGACGATTTTGACTACCGTAACGAATTCAGCAAACTCGACTACGCTGCACTGAAAGGCGATCTCAAAGCGCTGCTTACCGATTCACAGCCGTGGTGGCCTGCGGACTGGGGCAGCTACGTCGGTCTTTTCATCCGTATGGCATGGCACAGCGCAGGGACCTACCGCTCTGTCGACGGGCGCGGCGGCGCGGGTCGCGGTCAGCAGCGTTTTGCCCCTCTTAATTCATGGCCCGATAACGTCAGCCTGGACAAGGCGCGTCGTCTGCTGTGGCCGGTTAAGCAGAAGTATGGCCAGAAAATTTCCTGGGCCGATCTCTTTATCCTCGCCGGTAACGTGGCGCTGGAAAACTCTGGCTTCCGCACCTTTGGTTTCGGTGCCGGGCGTGAAGACGTTTGGGAGCCGGATCTGGACGTTAACTGGGGCGACGAAAAAACCTGGCTGAAGCATCGCCATCCTGAAGCGCTGGCAAAAGCGCCGCTGGGCGCAACCGAGATGGGCCTGATCTACGTTAATCCGGAAGGCCCGGACCATAGCGGAGAGCCTGTCTCTGCCGCTGCCGCCATTCGTGCCACCTTCGGCAACATGGGGATGAATGACGAGGAGACCGTAGCGCTGATTGCAGGCGGTCACACGCTGGGTAAAACCCACGGCGCGGCGGCGGCCACGCATGTTGATGTCGATCCTGAGGCCGCGCCTATTGAAGCGCAGGGCCTGGGCTGGAGCAGCAGCTACGGCAGCGGCAGCGGCGCGGATGCCATCACCTCCGGGCTGGAAGTGGTCTGGACGCAGACGCCAACCCAATGGAGCAACTACTTCTTTGAGAACCTGTTCAAATACGAGTGGGTGCAGACCCGCAGCCCGGCGGGCGCGATCCAGTTCGAAGCGGTTGATGCCCCGGAAATTATCCCCGATCCTTTCGATCCGGCGAAAAAGCGTAAGCCCACCATGCTGGTGACCGATCTAACGCTGCGTTTCGATCCCGAGTTCGAGAAGATCTCCCGTCGCTTCCTGAACGATCCGCAGGCTTTCAACGAAGCCTTTGCCCGGGCCTGGTTCAAGCTGACGCACCGCGATATGGGGCCAAAAGCGCGCTATATCGGCCCGGAAGTGCCAAAAGAGGATCTGATCTGGCAGGACCCGCTGCCGCAGGCGATCTTTAATCCATCTCAGGATGATATTGCCAGCCTGAAAGCTGAGATTGCCGCCTCTGGCCTCTCGGTAAGCGAGCTGGTGTCGGTTGCCTGGGCTTCTGCCTCTACCTTCCGCGGTGGCGATAAGCGCGGCGGCGCGAACGGGGCACGGCTGGCACTGGCTCCGCAACGTGACTGGGAGGTCAACGCAACGGCGGCTCGCGCTCTGCCGATGCTGGAGGCCATTCAACGCACGGCAAATAAGGCGTCGCTGGCGGACGTTATCGTTCTGGCTGGGGTGGTCGGCGTTGAGATGGCGGCGAAAGAGGCGGGCGTAGCTGTTGATGTGCCGTTCGCACCGGGTCGCGTGGATGCGCGTCAGGATCAGACCGATATCGATATGTTTGAGCTGATGAACCCCATTGCCGATGGTTTCCGTAACTACCGCACGGCGCTTGATACGTCGACCACCGAGTCGCTGCTGATCGATAAAGCGCAGCAGCTGACGCTGACCGCACCGGAAATGACGGCGCTGGTAGGTGGCCTGCGCGTACTGGGCGCGAACGCCGACGGTAGCCAGCACGGCGTCTTTACCCAGCGCGTGGGCGTACTCAGCAATGACTTCTTTGTTAACCTGTTGGATATGCGCACTGAATGGAAGGCAACGGATGATAGCGCTGAGCTGTTTGCGGGGCGGGATCGCCTGAGCGGCGAGGTGAAATATACCGCTACCCGTGCCGATCTGGTGTTTGGCTCTAACTCCATCCTGCGGGCGCTGGCGGAAGTCTACGCCAGCAACGACGGCCACGAGAGGTTTGTAAAGGCCTTCGTCGCCGCCTGGGTGAAGGTGATGAACCTCGACCGCTTCGATCTGCGTTAAACGCTAAATATGAAAATCCCCGCTTGTGCGGGGATTTTTTTAGGCGTTATTGCACGGTATCTAACGGCAGTGCATCAAAGTCATGCAGGGCGTTTTTCTTGTACGGGTTACCAATCCAGCGCGTGGCCTGCACAAACTGCGGGCTGGTGATTGACCGGGTAGGGTCAAAGCCATCGTAGCGCAGCCCTGCCAAATCGGACCAGGTATGGATCAGCTGTGAGCTGCTGTACTTGCGGTCGACGTCGGCGGCCAGGTCGCGCGGGTGCGTCTCCTGCCATGACGGTGAGGTCCACAGAATAAACGGGATGGTATACATATGCCGCGTCGGAGCCTCTTCATTACGCCCTTGAATATTATGCGGTGGCGTATCGTAGACCTCTTCCCCATGATCGGAGAAGTAGAGAAGGAAGCCGTTGGGATCGGTGGCTTTGTAGTCGTTAATCAGGCTAGCCAGCACATGGTCATTAAAATGGTTAGCGTTATCATAGGCATTATACGATGCCAGCTGATCCGGGCTTAAGCCCGCCGGAGCACCCTCAGTTTTGCCATCAAAGGTGTTCCACTGTTCTGGGTAGCGGTACGCGTATTTGATATGCGTCCCCAGCAGATGCACGATGATGAACTTCTTCGGCGCGGGATCGGCCAGCACCTTCTTAAACGGCTCCAGCACGTTGGTGTCGTACTCGCGAGCGCTCTGAGTGCGCTGCTGGTTCATATAGAACTGCTTGTCTGTCTGCTGTGAGAACACCGTCAGCATGGTGTTGCGTTCGGTCATGGTCTGCTGGTTGGTGATCCAGAACGTCTTGTACCCGGCCTGCTTCATCAGGTTCATCAGCGACGGTTTGGTCAGGTAGAGATCCGGGTTCTTCTCGTCGGCAAAGGTCAGCGCCTGCTGCAAAATCTCAATGGTGTAAGGGCGCGACGTCACTACGTGGTTGAAGACCGTCAGGTTCTTGTCGGTTTTATGCATCTTATCCAGCTCCGGCGTGGTTTCACGCGGGTAGCCGTAGAGGCTCATATGGTTACGCTGCGTTGACTCACCAATCACCAGCACCAGCGTGCGCGGTGCGCTGCCGGAGCTGTCCTGCAGGTTCGCCAGCGGCGGCAGGGCACTGTTGCTGTCTAACAGTTTGGTCAGGCTCGCCAGCTGATGGCGATACTCGACGTAGCCCGAGACAAACTGCCACGGGGCGGCGGGTTCAAGGCGACCTGAGAGGCTGATCAGCGCCCGCTTAACGCTCTTCTTCTGGAACAGCACCTTATGCGCGATCGGGTTAACGATCAGCCCATAGAAGATGGCAACGCAAACCAGCCAGCGCCATGGCTTCGGAACCGTGACCGGACGCAGACGCGTCCACAGGAAGATGGCCACCGCCGTATAGCCCAGCGCCACCAGCACCAGCTTCAGGCTGAAGTACTGGCTCAGAAATTCACTGGCCTCGCTGGTGTTGGACTCAAACATGACGTACAGAACGCTCTGAGAGAACTCCTGCCCGTAAATAACGTAGTAGCCCAGTGCGGCGAGCGAAGGGAGCCACAGAATAACGCCGATAATCGCCGCCGTCGTACGTATCCGCTGCGGAAAGAGCAGCAGCGGAATCAGCCACAGGGCGCTGAACAGCAAGGAGTCGCGCAGGCCCACGGAGCCGCTGTAGCCGGTGACAATAATGGCGACCTGCAGGACGGAAGAGAAGTAACAGACAAAGAGCAAGGCCCAAAGTAAAGCCTTCCAGCTAAAAGCAGCCTTGGCCGGAGAAGATGTAGAGAGCATAACAGAAACGTGCCTTATCAAAGTCGCTGGAGTAGCGCGCAAAGATTAAGCAGGGTTGCTTAAGTTAACCTTAACGAGGCGGGGGATACTGTAAATAGCGCTTCCCCCGCCCGATTGCGGGGGAAGCGGAGAAGAGCAGGATTAACCGGTGTTACGCATACCGGCTGCCACGCCAGCGATGGTGACCATCAGCGCCTGCTCAACGCGCGGATCGGGCTCCTGACCTTGCTCTTCCGCCTGACGCGAGCGGTGCAGCAGCTCGGCCTGCAGCACGTTGAGCGGATCGGTGTAGATGTTACGCAGCTGAATGGACTCGGCGATCCACGGCAGATCGGCCATCAGATGCGAGTCGTTGGCGATGGCCAGCACCACCTTGATGTCATCTTCCAGCCGCTGACGTAGCTCGCTGCCCAGCGGCCACAGCGCCTGTTTAACCAGGCGGCGGTCGTAGTAGTCCGCCAGCCAGAGGTCGGCCTTGGCGAAGACCATCTCCAGCATCCCCAGACGGGTGGAGAAGAACGGCCAGTCGCGGCACATCGTTTCCAGATCGCTCTGTTTACCCTCTTGCATCACCTTTTGCAGGGCTGCGCCCGCGCCTAACCATGCAGGCAGCATCAGGCGGTTCTGCGTCCAGGCAAAGATCCATGGAATAGCGCGCAGGGACTCCACGCCGCCGGTAGGGCGACGTTTTGCCGGACGCGAGCCGAGCGGCAGTTTGCCCAGCTCCTGCTCCGGTGTGGCGGAACGGAAGTAGGGGACGAAATCTTCATTTTCACGTACGTAGCCGCGATACATCTCACAGGAGATATCCGACAGCTCGTCCATGATGTGACGCCACTCCTCTTTCGGCTCCGGCGGCGGCAGTAGGTTGGCTTCCAGAATGGCGCTGGTGTAAAGCGACAGACTGCTGACGGTGATTTCCGGCAGGCCGTACTTGAAGCGGATCATCTCGCCCTGCTCGGTCACGCGTAGGCCACCTTTCAGGCTACCCGGCGGCTGGGAGAGCAGCGCCGCATGGGCCGGGGCACCGCCGCGGCCGATAGAGCCGCCGCGACCGTGGAACAGCGTCAGCTCAATGCCCGCTTTTTCACAGGTCTTGATCAGCGCATCCTGCGCCTGGTACTGCGCCCAGGAGGCAGCCATCACGCCCGCGTCTTTCGCGGAGTCGGAATAGCCGATCATGACCATCTGCTTGCCCTGAATAAAGCCGCGATACCAGTCAATATTCAGCAGCTGGGTCATCACATCGTTGGCGTTGTTCAGGTCGTCGAGGGTTTCAAACAGCGGCGCAACCGGCAGGGCAAAGGTGATCCCGGCCTCTTTCAGCAGCAGGTGCACGGCCAGCACGTCGGACGGGGTTTTCGCCATGGAGATGACGTAGGCGGCAACGGAGCCCTGCGGTGCATCAACAATCGCTTTACAGGTGTTAAGCACTTCACGGGTTTCGTTGCTTGGCTCCCAGCTGCGCGGCAGCAGGGGACGCTTCGAGTTCAACTCGCGGATCAGGAACGCCTGCTTGTCGGCTTCGGACCAGCTTTCGTAGTCGCCAATACCGAGATAACGGGTCAGTTCGCCCAGCGCTTCGGTATGGCGGGTGCTCTCCTGGCGAACGTCGATACGTACCAGCGGCACGCCAAAGCACTTCACGCGACGCAGGGTGTCCAGCAGCTCGCCGTTGGCGATAATACCCATGCCGCAGGCCTGGAGTGATTTATAGCAGGCGTAGAGCGGCTCCCATAGCTGCTCGTTCTGGCTGATCAGGCCAGCCGGCTTCGGCAGGCGCTGGCCTTTCAGGCGTGCTTCCAGCCAGACCTGGGTCGCCATCAGCTGGCCACGCAGGCCTTTCAACAGGTAGCGGTACGGCTCGCTTGCGCCAGCTTCGCCAACCAGCTCGCTCAGCTCATCGGTACACTCCACCATTGACAGCTCGGAGATGAGCACCTGAATATCTTTCAGGAACAGATCGGTGGCTTTCCAGCGGCTCAGCAGCAACACGTGGCGGGTGATCTCTGCGGTGACGTTCGGGTTGCCGTCGCGGTCACCGCCCATCCAGGAGGTGAAGCGCACCGGGACAAAATCCACCGGCAGCTTATAGCCAAGGTTTTCGTCGAGCTGCTCGTTCAGCTCGCGCAGGTAGTTTGGCACCCCTTCCCACAGGCTGTTTTCTACTACCGCAAAGCCCCACTTGGCCTCATCAACCGGGCTGGGACGGTGCTTGCGGATCTCATCAGTATGCCAGGACTGGGCAATCAGCTGGCGCAGACGGCGCATCAGCTGATGGCGTTCGTAATCGGCAATCTCTTTATTATCCAGCTGCTTGAGGCAGTTGTTGACCTCAACCATCTTGTGGATCAGGGTCCGGCGGGTGATCTCTGTCGGATGCGCGGTCAGCACCAGCTCCAGCGACAGCGACTCCACCGCTTTTTTAATGATGCCTTCATTGAGATCGGGCTGATCTTTCAGCTTTCTGAGGGTGCGGGCAATCACTTCCGGGTTGCTGGCCGCTTCGCCCTGCGGCGAAATGCTGTGGTACTGCTCGGCGGTATTCGCCAAATTCAGAAACTGGCTAAAGGCGCGGGCGACCGGCAGCAGTTCGTCATTTGACAGATTTTGCAGCGTGGTAAGCAGCTCCTGGCGGTTGGCTTCGTTGCCAGCACGTGAGGATTTAGACAGCTTACGGATCGTTTCGACGCGGTCGAGAATGTTCTCGCCCAGCGCCTCTTTGATGGTCTCTCCCAGCAGCTTGCCGAGCATACTGACATTACTACGCAAAGCGGAATATTGTTCGTTCATGTTAACCCAGACACCCCATCTCAATTATAAATGTCCTGTATCTGAAACCTGCCGGACATTTTTCTCAGTTGTTCTTTATAAAGCCACGTAAAACCCCGGGCGTCAATTGCGGCGAAATCGGTTCAGCAAACGAATAAACGTGCGTAATTTACGAAATTTAATTCGCTTTAAAGCAGATAAGTAGAACTTATGTTAACGGCGGCGTTTTACCCTCTCCCGCAGGAGAGGGTAGCGTGTTTAGTGCCAGCAAAAGTGGTGCACGACCTGGGTAATCAGCTCCCGGGTGGGCTTGATAAAGCGTGTCTCCAGGTACTCATCCGGCTGGTGGGCCTGGTTGATCGACCCTGGGCCTAATACCAGAGTTGGACAGAGCGTCTGAATAAACGGCGCTTCGGTGCAGTAGTTCACCACGTCGGTCCTGGTGCCGAGCAGCTTTTCCACGACCTGAACCAGCTGGTGATCCGGCGGGCATTCGTAGCCTGGGATCGGCGGATGCAGCTCGGCAACGTTCAGACGTCCCGGCCAGCGCTCGCTCACCGGAGCCAGCGCGTCATTCACCAGGCCGTTGAGATCGTTCAGCGTCATACCCGGCAGGGGGCGAATATCCATGTGCAGCTCGCAGCAGGCGCAGATGCGGTTTGAGGCATCGCCGCCGTGCAGGCTACCGAGGTTCAGCGTCGGATAAGGTACGGTAAAGGCATCAAAGTGATAGCGCTCTTTCAGCGCGTCGCGCAGCTGCATCAGGCGACCAATGGCGTCGTGCATCAGCTCAATGGCGTTGACGCCGCGCGCCGGATCGCTGGAGTGGCCTGACTGGCCCAGCACCCGTACCGCCGTAGAGATATGGCCTTTATGCGCGCGGATCGGCTGTAGCGAGGTCGGCTCGCCAATGATCGCGCAGTCCGGGCGAATGGCGGCGTTCTCAGAGAAGTAGCGCGCCCCCGCCATGCTGGTCTCTTCATCGGCTGTCGCCAGAATATAGAGCGGCTTTTTCAATCTGGTCACGTCCACGTCACGCAGCGCATCAAGAATAAAGGCAAAAAAGCCTTTCATGTCCGCTGTGCCGAGGCCGTAGAGCTTGTTGTCATGCTCGGTCAGGGTAAAGGGATCGCGGGTCCAACGACCATCATCGAAGGGCACCGTATCAGTATGTCCGGCCAGCAGCAGGCCGCCTGCGCCCTCGCCAATGCTGGCCAGCATGTTGAATTTGTTGCGCGTGTCGGGTACCGGCTGGATCTCTACGTTAAACCCGAGGTCGCCAAACCATCCGCCAAGCAGATTGATTAAAGACGCATTGCTCTGATCCAGCGCTTCTTCCGTTGCGCTGATGGACGGTGTGGCTATCAGGGCGCGGTAGATCTCGATAAATGGCGGTAAATTCATTTTCATTGTTGACACACCTTAGGTCGTGATAGTATCAATATTCATGCAGTAAATGTGAATAAAAATACATTAACGTAGAGCATAAAGGAACCCGATGTTGAATACGCTGATTGTAGGCGCTAGCGGTTATGCGGGCGCAGAGCTTGTAAGCTACGTGAATCGCCATCCTCATATGACCATAACCGCTTTGACTGTCTCAGCGCAAAGCAATGATGCAGGAAAGTTAATTTCCGATTTACATCCGCAACTTAAAGGGATTGTCGATCTGCCGTTGCAGCCAATGTCGGATATCAGCGAGTTTACCGACGGCGTGGACGTGGTGTTTTTAGCCACCGCCCATGAGGTGAGCCACGACATGGCACCACAGTTTCTGGCGGCCGGCTGCGTGGTATTCGATCTCTCCGGTGCGTTCCGTGTGAACGACCCCGCGTTCTATGAAAAATACTATGGTTTCACCCATCAGCACCCGGATCTGCTTGAACAGGCGGTGTATGGTCTGGCGGAGTGGAGCGCAGATGCGTTGAAAGAAGCGAACCTGATTGCCGTGCCGGGCTGCTACCCGACAGCGGCGCAGCTGTCGCTGAAGCCGCTGATCGACGCCGGGCTGCTGGATCTCAACCAGTGGCCGGTGATCAACGCTACCAGCGGTGTCAGCGGTGCCGGGCGCAAGGCGGCCATCTCAAACAGCTTCTGTGAAGTAAGCTTGCAGCCGTACGGCATCTTTAACCATCGCCATCATCCAGAGATCACCACTCACCTCGGCACGGATGTGATTTTTACCCCGCATCTGGGCAGCTTCCCGCGTGGGATCCTCGAAACCATTACCTGTCGCCTGAAGCCGGGCGTGACCAAAGAGCAGGTTGGAGTCACGTTCCTGCAGGCGTACGCCGATAAGCCGCTGGTGCGCCTCTACGATAAAGGTGTACCAGCGCTGAAAAACGTGGTGGGTCTGCCGTTCTGTGATATCGGTTTTGCCGTACAGGATGAGCACCTGATTATCGTCGCCGCAGAAGACAACTTACTCAAAGGCGCTGCCGCCCAGGCAATGCAGTGTGCAAATATTCGTTTCGGCTACCCTGAAACGCAGTCTCTTATTTAAGGTGTGATGATGAATCCATTAATTATCAAACTCGGTGGTGTACTGCTGGATAGCGAAGAGGCGCTGGCGCGTCTGTTTACCGCCCTGGTTAACTATCGTGAGGCGCATCAGCGTCCGCTGGTGATCGTTCACGGCGGCGGCTGCGTGGTGGATGAGCTGATGAAGCAGCTTAACCTGCCGGTGACCAAGAAAAACGGCCTGCGCGTGACCCCTGCCGACCAGATCGACATTATTACCGGCGCGCTGGCGGGCACCGCCAACAAAACGCTGCTGGCTTGGGCGAAGAAGCATAAGATTGCCTCGGTGGGCCTGTTCCTCGGCGATGGTGATAGCGTCAAAGTGACCCAGCTTGATGACGATCTGGGCCACGTCGGCCAGGCGCAGCCGGGTTCGCCGGTGCTGATCAACTCCCTGCTGGCGGGTGGTTTTCTGCCGGTCATCAGCTCCATCGGCGTGACCGACGACGGTCTGCTGATGAACGTCAACGCCGACCAGGCAGCGACGGCGCTGGCGGCAACGCTCGGTGCGGATCTGATCCTGCTCTCCGACGTGAGCGGCATTCTGGACGGTAAGGGCCAGCGCATCGCCGAAATGACGGCGGCAAAAGCCGAGCAGCTGATCGATCAGGGCATTATTACCGACGGCATGATCGTCAAGGTCAATGCCGCGCTGGATGCCGCCCGCACGCTGGGCCGTCCGGTGGATATCGCCTCCTGGCGCCACGCCGAGCAGCTTCCGGCGCTGTTCAACGGCACGCCGATTGGCACGCGTATTTTAGCGTAAACTTTTATTGAATGACCGTAGGCCGGGTAAGCGCAGCGCCACCCGGCGGAACTAACGTATAAAGGAACGATGTTATGGCACTTTGGGGTGGGCGTTTTACACAGGCAGCGGATCAACGGTTCAAACAGTTCAACGACTCTTTGCGCTTCGACTACCGCCTGGCCGAACAGGATATCGTCGGCTCTGTGGCCTGGTCCAAAGCGCTGGTGACGGTGGACGTTCTGACTGCCGATGAGCAAGTGCAGCTAGAAGCGGCGCTGAACAATCTGCTGGAAGAGGTACGTCTTAACCCGGAGCAGATCCTCGAGAGCGATGCCGAAGATATCCATAGCTGGGTGGAAGGCAAGCTGATCGACAAGGTTGGCCCGCTGGGTAAAAAACTGCACACCGGCCGGAGCCGTAATGACCAGGTGGCAACCGATCTGAAGCTGTGGTGTAAAGAGACCGTAGCCGAGCTGCTGGCGGCAAACCGTCAGCTGCAGGGCGCGCTGGTTGAGACCGCGCAGGCTAACCAGGATGCAGTGATGCCAGGGTATACCCACCTGCAGCGTGCGCAGCCGGTGACCTTTGCCCACTGGTGCCTGGCCTACGTTGAGATGCTAGCCCGTGACGAAAGCCGCCTGCAGGATGCGCTGAAGCGTCTGGACGTTAGCCCGCTGGGCTGCGGGGCGCTGGCAGGAACGGCCTATGAAATTGACCGTGAGCAGCTGGCGGGCTGGTTAGGCTTTGCCAGCGCGACCCGTAACAGCCTCGATACCGTATCCGATCGCGATCACGTGCTGGAGCTGCTCTCTAACGCCTCTATCGGCATGGTGCACCTGTCGCGCTTTGCCGAAGATCTGATCTTCTTTAACACCGGTGAAGCGGGCTTCGTTGAGTTGTCTGACCGCGTCACCTCCGGCTCCTCGCTGATGCCGCAGAAGAAAAACCCGGATGCGCTGGAGCTAATCCGTGGCAAATGCGGTCGCGTGCAGGGGGCACTGACGGGCATGATGATGACCCTGAAAGGTCTGCCGCTGGCCTATAACAAAGATATGCAGGAAGACAAAGAGGGGTTGTTTGATGCCCTCGACACCTGGCTGGACTGCCTGCACATGGCCGCGCTGGTGCTGGACGGCATTCAGGTGAAACGTCCGCGCTGCCAGGAGGCGGCGCAGCAGGGTTACGCTAACGCCACCGAACTGGCGGACTACCTGGTCGCGAAGGGCGTGCCGTTCCGTGAGGCGCACCATATTGTGGGTGAAGCCGTGGTAGAAGCGATTGCCCAGGGTAAACCGCTTGAGGATCTGGCTCTCGCCGATCTGCAAAAATTCAGCAGCGTGATTGGCGACGACGTCTATCCGATCCTCTCCCTGCAATCCTGCCTGGATAAGCGTGCAGCGAAGGGCGGAGTATCACCAACGCAGGTTGCGCAGGCCATCAACGATGCCAAAGCTCGCCTGATTTAATCACGCCATCGCAAGAGACGCCGGGCCTGTACCCGGCTTTTTTTTGTACAAAAAATGGCATGCAGGGTCAGAGAGTGCTTGATAGGGATAATCATTGATTGCTATTCTATCTATCGCCATGAACTATCGTGGCGTCGGAGGATGAATAATGAATATTCGTGATCTTGAATACCTGGTAGCGTTAGCCGAACACCGTCATTTCCGCCGGGCGGCCGACTCCTGCCACGTTAGCCAGCCCACGCTCAGCGGGCAGATCCGCAAGCTGGAAGATGAGCTTGGCGTGATGCTGCTGGAGCGTACCAGCCGTAAAGTGCTGTTTACCCAGGCTGGCCTGCTGCTGGTAGATCAGGCGCGCACCGTATTACGCGAGGTCAAGGTGCTCAAGGAGATGGCAAGTCAGCAGGGTGAGGCCATGTCTGGACCGCTGCATATTGGCCTGATCCCGACCGTTGGACCCTATCTGCTGCCGCAGATTATTCCGCTGCTGCACCAAACTTTCCCTAAGCTGGAGATGTATCTGCACGAAGCGCAGACGCAACAGCTGCTGGCCCAGTTGGACAGCGGCAAGCTGGACTGTGCCATTCTGGCGCTGGTGAAAGAGAGCGAAGCCTTTATCGAAGTGCCGCTGTTTGATGAGCCCATGATGCTGGCAATCTATGAGGATCACCCGTGGGCGAACCGCGACCGCGTGCCGATGGCAGACCTCGCCGGTGAGAAGCTGCTGATGCTGGAGGATGGCCACTGCCTGCGCGATCAGGCGATGGGCTTCTGCTTTGAGGCGGGTGCGGACGAAGATACGCACTTCCGCGCGACCAGCCTTGAAACGCTGCGTAATATGGTTGCTGCAGGCAGCGGGATTACCCTCCTGCCAGCGTTGGCCGTGCCGCCTGAACGCAAGCGCGACGGGGTGGTTTACCTGCCGTGCATCAAGCCGGAGCCGAAGCGCACCATTGGCCTGGTTTACCGTCCGGGATCGCCGCTGCGCAGCCGCTATGAGCAGCTGGCTGAGGCCATCCGTACAACAATGGATGGCCATTTCGACAGAGCGTTAAAAGAGGCGGTTTAAGCCATTTAACGCGGCTACCCGATAGGCTTCCGCCATGGTTGGATAGTTAAAGGTGGTGTTAACAAAGTACTCAATGGTGTTACCGCCGCCTTTCTGCTCCATAATCGCCTGGCCGATATGAATAATTTCGGCCGCGCGCTCACCAAAGCAGTGGATCCCCAAAATCTCTTTCGTCTCGCGGTGGAACAGGATCTTCAGCGTCCCGACGCTCATCCCCACAATCTGCGCCCGCGCCAGGTGCTTAAACTGCGCCCGACCCACCTCATAGGGCACCTTCATGGCGGTGAGCTGCTGCTCTGTTTTACCGACCGAGCTGATCTCCGGAATGGTGTAGATCCCGGTGGGAATATCTTCCACCAGATGCGCCGTCGCTTCGCCTTTGACCATCGCCTGAGCAGCAATGCGCCCCTGATCGTAGGCGGCAGAGGCCAGGCTTGGGTAGCCGATAACGTCACCCACGGCGTAGATATGCGGCTGCGCGGTCTGGTACATGCTGTTAACCTTGAGCAGTCCCCGGCCGTCAGCATCCAGGCCAACGTTGGCCAGCTGCAGGCTATCGGTATTACCGGTGCGTCCGTTGGCGTAGAGCAGGCAGTCGGCCTTAAGCTTTTTGCCTGACTTCAGGTGCATAATCACCCCGTCGTCCGTACCCTCAATCTGCTCGTACTCTTCGTTGTGGCGGATCACGACGCCGTTGTTCCAGAAGTGGTAAGAGAGCGAGTCCGACATCTCCTGATCGAGGAACGCCAGCAGACGATCGCGGGTGTTAATCAGATCGACTTTGACATCCATTCCCCGGAAGATCGACGCGTATTCACAGCCGATCACCCCCGCTCCGTAGATGATCACATGGCGTGGTTCATGCTGCATGCTGAGGATCGAGTCGCTGTCATAAACGCGAGGATGAGAAAAGTCGACGTCTGCCGGATGGTAGGGGCGGGAGCCGCAGGCAATGACAAACTTCTCTGCCGTCAGCGTCTCTACCGTACCATCATGGCACTCCAGCGCCAGGGTATGCGCATCAACAAAGTGGGCATCGCCCTGCAGAATTTCACAGCGGTTACGCTCGTAAAACCCCTGACGCATGCGCGTCTGCTGATTGATAACGCTGTCGGCGTGGTTAAGGATGTCGGCAAAAGAGGAGCGCAGAAGGCGGGAGTGGTCGCTGTACAGAGGGTTTTGATTAAATTCGATAATCCTGCTGACCGCGTGGCGAAGCGCCTTCGAGGGGATGGTGCCCCAGTGGGTGCATCCGCCGCCCACGTTATGGTATCGCTCAAGGACGGCGATCCTGGCACCTTGTTTCACCAGCCCCATGGCGGCGCCTTCGCCACCGGGACCGGAACCTATCACTATTGCATCGTAATCGTAAGTGTGTGGCATGGTAGGGCTTACCTGTTCTTATACATAAAAACAACATAATACTAACATCGTTAGGGTGATAACCCAATTATCGCGCTGTTTTTTTGCCTTGCTATTTTTTAATTCTGCTGGCGCGCGCATTAACATCATTAAAGGTGCAACAGCATGTAAACAATCATTCACAAAGCCAGGCAAACCGATTAGCTTATCTCTGGTATAGTGCCAGCAGGCCTTTGGAAGGATTCAGACATCGTGATGGGCGTTAGAGCGCAACAAAAAGAACGAACCCGGCGTTCGCTGGTGGAAGCGGCATTTAGTCAGCTAAGCGCTGAGCGTAGTTTTGCCAGCCTGAGCCTGCGCGAAGTGGCGCGTGAGGCGGGCATTGCCCCCACGTCATTCTATCGTCACTTCCGCGATGTCGATGAGCTTGGCCTGACCATGGTCGACGAGAGCGGCCTGATGCTGCGCCAGCTGATGCGCCAGGCGCGCCAGCGCATTGCCAAAGGCGGGAGCGTTATCCGCACCTCCGTCTCTACCTTTATGGAGTTTATCGGCAATAATCCCAATGCGTTTCGCCTGCTGCTGCGCGAACGTTCTGGTACCTCCAGCGCTTTTCGTGCTGCCGTAGCCCGCGAGATCCAGCACTTCATCGCGGAACTTGCCGACTATCTTGAACTCGAAAGCCATATGCCGCGGTCGTTTACCGAGGCACAGGCCGAAGCGATGGTCACCATTGTATTTAGCGCCGGCGCAGAAGCGCTGGACGTCGGTCCGGAGCAGCGCAGGCAGCTGGAAGAGCGGCTGGTACTGCAACTGAGGATGATTTCGAAAGGCGCTTACTACTGGTATCGCCGTGAGCAGGAAAGAATGTCGCACCAACCCGAAGAGTGAAGGACGAGTAATGAAACAGTCAGGTCAAGATAAAGGTACGTTGCTGCTGGCGCTGATCGCTGGCTTATCGATTAACGGCACGTTTACGGCGATTTTTAGCTCGATTGTGCCGTTTTCGCTGTTCCCGGTTATCTCGCTGGTGCTGGCTGTCTACTGCCTGCATCAACGCTATCAAAACCGCACTATGCCGCTGGGGCTGCCGGCGCTGGCCGCCGCCTGCTTTATCTTAGGCGTGCTGCTCTACAGCGCGGTGGTGCGGGCCGAGTATCCGGCCATTGGCTCTAACTTTGTCCCTGCCGTCCTGTCGGTGGTGCTGGTATTCTGGATTGGCTACCGCATGCGTAACCGCAAGTACGAGCTGACAGAGTAGACGAAGCGTTAGGGTTATTAAGTAGGCCGGATAAGCGTAGCGCTATCCGGCGTTTTCAGCGGGCAGTAGGTTTATTTTCTGGTCAGCAGTACCCCGCACTCCATATGGTGCGTGTAGGGGAACTGATCAAACAGCGCCAGGCGTTCAACCTGATGCGTCTGGCTGAAGGTTTCCAGATTCTGGCACAGCGTCTCCGGGTTGCAGGAGATGTACAGAATACGAGGGTAGGCCTGCACCATCTTCTCTGTTTCGCTATCCAGGCCGCTGCGCGGCGGATCGACAAAAATCGTTTCACAGCGATAGCTCTTCAGATCGACGCCCTGCAGGCGGTTAAATTCACGCACCCCGTTCATCGCCTGGGTAAACTCCTCTGCTGCCATGCGGATAATCTGCACGTTGTCGATCTGGTTGGCGGCGATGTTGTACTGCGCGGCTGCCACCGACGGTTTGGCGATTTCGGTCGCCAGCACGCGCTCGAAGTTGCGAGCCAGCGCCAGAGAGAAGTTGCCGTTACCGCAGTACAGCTCCAGCAGGTCGCCGGTTGACCCTGCGGTTACGTCCAGCGCCCACTCTAGCATCTGAATGTTCATCGCCGCGTTAGGCTGGGTAAAGCTGTTCTCTACCTGACGATAGATCATCTCCTGTCCCGCTATTGGCAGACGCTCGTCAACGTAGTCCCGATCCAGCATGACCTTGGTTTTGGTCGCCCGACCAATAATATGCACGTCTAGCCCTTGCTCACGCAGCGCAGCGCGCAGTGCCTGCGCCTCGGTCTGCCACGCTTCGTCCAGCTTTTTATGGTACAGCAGGGTCACGATAGCCTGACCGCTAAGGGTGCTGAGGTAGTCGATCTGGAACAGCTTGAAACGCAGGGCATTATTACCCCGCACGCTGTCCATTATTGCAGCCATTAACTGGTTGATCAGGGCGCTGGCGGCTGGGAAACTATCTACACGGATCCGGCTTTTGGTCTGCTGATCGAAGATGATGTGGTACAGATCATCTCCGTCGTGCCAGATACGAAACTCGGCCCGCATCCGGTAATGGCTGACAGGAGAACGAAACACCTCCGGCGCAGGCGCGGAAAAGGGCGTCATCATCTTTTGCAGACGGACCACTTTTTCGGCCAGCTGAGCGTCGTACTGTTCTATCGGGAGGTGTTCGGGGGTCATGATGCGTCCTGAGTGAAAATAGATTACGCGGGGATTGTAGGGATTGCGTGCGTATTGTCCAGCCCCAGCGTTTTTACTTTTCTTCTCTTAGCAGTCTGGACATCTATAAGTACCTACAGGTAGCATCCACGCTCCGGTCCTGTGAGTTAAAAGGGAATCCAGTGAAAATCTGGGGCTGACGCGCAGCGGTAAGGAGAGTTGGAGTGATAGCAAAAGCAGACACTGCCGCAAGGTGGGAAGTCATCACTCCGGAAAATCTCCAAGCCCGAAGACCTGCCGGTATACGTCGCATTTGGCTTTCATCATCGCGAGCTATTGATGGGCCTGCGGCATCCTTCTTATATTGTGGATGCTTTTACAATGATAAAAAAAGCTTCGCTGATGACGGCGCTCTCCGTCACGGCATTTTCCGGCTGGGCGCAGGACAGCAATCCAGACACGGTGGTCATCACCGCAAACCGTTTTCAGCAGCCGGTAAAAACGGTGCTGGCACCGGTCAGCATTGTTACCCGCCAGGATATCGATCGCTGGCAGTCAACCTCCGTAACCGATGTGATGCGTCGTCTGCCTGGCGTAGATATCTCGCAGAACGGCGGCATGGGGCAGATCTCTTCTCTTTATGTGCGCGGCACTAACTCCAGCCATGTGTTGATCCTGGTCGATGGCGTGCGCCTCAACCAGGCTGGCGTCAGCGGCTCGTCCGATCTCAGCCAGTTCCCGCTGGCCTTAGTACAGCGCATTGAATACATTCGTGGCCCGCGTTCGGCAGTGTACGGCTCCGACGCTATCGGCGGGGTGGTGAATATCATTACTACGCGCGAGAAAAACGGTACGACGCTGTCGGCAGGCATCGGCTCGAAAGGCTATCAGAACTACGAAGCCAGCACGCAGCAGGATCTGGGTGACAGCACCCGTGTGACGCTGGCAGGCGACTATACCTATACCAAAGGCTTTGATATCGGTGCTGAAGGGAACACCGGTGGCCTGGCGCAGCCTGACCGCGACGGGTTTATGAGCAAGACGCTGTACGGTGCGCTGGAGCATAGCTTCTCTGAACAGTGGAGCGGCTTTGTGCGCGGCTACGGCTATGACAACCGTACCGACTACGAAGGCTACTACAGCAGCTTCACGCCTGACGTGTTAGTAGATACGCGCCAGCTCTACAGCCAGACCTGGGACGCGGGCCTGCGCTTTAACGGCGATATCTTCCGCTCTCAGCTGCTGACCAGCTATGGTCACAGCAAAGACTTTAACTACGATCCGCATCTGGGGCGTTATGACTCGAACGCCACGCTGGATGAGATCAAGCAGTACAACGTACAGTGGGCCAATACCGTTGATGTTGGGCAGGGCAACGTCGGGGCGGGCATCGACTGGCAGAAGCAGAGCACCGAGCCGGGAACCAACTACGTCGATGAGGGCTATGACCAGCGCAACACCGGCGTCTACCTGACCGCGCTACAGCAGCTGGGTGACGTTACGCTGGAGGGCGCAGTGCGTAGCGATGACAACTCGCAGTTTGGCCGCCACGGCACCTGGCAGAGCAGCGCGGGCTGGGAGTTCATCAAAGGCTATCGCTTTATCGCCTCCTACGGCACAGCGTATAAAGCACCTAACCTCGGCCAGCTGTATGGCTTCTATGGTAATGACGATCTCAATCCGGAAGAGAGCAAGCAGTGGGAAGGGGCCTTTGAAGGCCTGACCGCAGGCGTGGACTGGCGTGTCTCCGGCTATCGTAACGATGTGGACAACCTCATCGACTATGACGATGGCGCGATGAAGTACTACAACGTGGGCAAGGCGCGGATTAAAGGCGTGGAAGCGACGGCATCCTTCGATACCGGCCCGCTGGGACACAGCCTGAGCTACGACTACGTTGATTCGCGTAATGCGGTGACTGACGAGCCGCTGGCACGCCGTGCGAAGCAGCAGGTGAAGTATCAGCTCGACTGGCAGGTCTACGATCTGGACTGGAGCGTAACCTATCACTACCTGGGCACGCGCTACGATACCGACTACACCACCTATCAGCGGGTCAAGATGGGCGGCGTCAGTTTATGGGACGCAGCAGTATCGTATCCGATCACCTCACAGTTCACCGTTCGTGGTAAAATAGCTAACCTGTTCGATAAAGATTACGAGACAGTTTATGGCTACCATACTGCAGGACGAGAATACACCGTCTCTGGCAGCTACACCTTCTGACCCAAGACCCACCGTGCTGGTGTTTGACTCTGGCGTCGGTGGGCTATCCGTCTATGATGAGCTCCGGCGTCTCCTGCCGGATCTCCATTACATCTATACGTTTGATAACGTTGCCTTCCCGTACGGAGAGAAGTCAGAGGCGTTTATCGTTGAGCGCGTGGTGGAGATTGTCACCGCCGTTCAGGCCCGCTATCCGCTCTCTCTGGCGGTGATTGCCTGTAATACTGCCAGCACCGTCTCGCTTCCTGCGCTACGCGAGAAGTTCGGCTTCCCGGTGGTGGGCGTTGTGCCCGCTATTAAGCCTGCGGCGCGCCTAACAGCCAACCGCATCGTTGGCCTGCTGGCAACCCGCGGCACGGTAAAGCGTCCTTATACGCACGAGCTTATTCAGCGCTTTGCTAATGAATGTCACTTTGAACTGCTGGGCTCGTCTGAGCTGGTGGAGATAGCCGAAGCGAAGCTGCATGGCGAACCGGTCTCTCTCGACAAGCTACGTCGTATTCTTCGCCCGTGGTTACGGATGGCGGAGCCGCCGGATACCGTTGTCCTCGGCTGCACCCACTTTCCGCTTCTTCAGGAAGAGCTGCTACAGGTGCTCCCGGAAGGAACGCGGCTGGTGGATTCCGGTGCGGCGATTGCGCGTAGAACCGCATGGCTGCTTGAGCATGATGCACCCGATGCTAAATCCTCTGATGAAAACATCGCATACTGCATGGACGTAACGCCGGAGACTGTACAATTACTGCCCGTTTTGCAGCGATACGGCTTCAAATCGCTTGAAAAACTCGCAACAGATAGCGGGTTTGCACAAAAAAGAGACGCTTGAAAGATTTTTTCAAATTAGCGCTTGTCAGCCCGGAATAACTCCCTATAATGCGCCTCCACTGACACGGAACAACGGCGAATAAGCCGGCCGGTCAGCGGGACTTCTTCGGAGGTTCTGACAGAGAAAAGCGAAAAATAAACGCTTGACTCTGGATGAGGAAAACGTATTATACGGGACCTCGCAACGGTGAGCGAAAGCCGCGTTGCACTGCTCTTTAACAATTTATCAGACAATCTGTGTGGGCACTCGAAGACATGGATTCTTAACGTCGCAAGACGCTA
>Ga0308166_1000202_pt1 | contig 108573 bp, 104 predicted proteins | sample PhyCR2_2_FD_202137 | JGI IMG/M metagenome (GOLD analysis project Ga0308166, IMG submission 202137) | Phyllosphere microbial communities from UC Gill Tract Community Farm, Albany, California, United States - DLSLCC.R2 | ecosystem: Host-associated > Plants > Phyllosphere > Unclassified | place...
TTCAATTGTAAACACACCTTCTGCTCCAACTGCAAATGCTACTCAATCATTTTGTAAAAGTGAAAATGCCACTTTAAGCAATATTCAGATTTCGGGTCAAAATATAAAATGGTTCGAAAATAATTTGTCGGCTTCGGTTTTACCGAATACCACTTTGCTTGAAAACAACAAAACGTATTATGCTTCGCAAACTGTTGGATGTGAAAGTAACAGAACGCCAATTCTCGTTCAGGTTTATGACACACCATTACCAACAGGAAATAACAATCAGCAATTTTGTATTGATGAAATTGCAACAATCGAGAACATTCAGATAACAGGGACAAATATAAAATGGTACGATGCTGCAGTAAACGGAAATATTTTATCAGACACCGATTTATTGCAAAGCACAACTTATTATGCAACTCAAACATTGAACAGCTGCGAAAGCAAAAGATTTGCAGTAACGGTAAAAATTCAAGACACACAAATCCCAATTGCTGATTCTCCACAACAATTCTGTATTCAGAAAAATGCAAAAATTAGGGATATTAAAATAATAGGACAAAATATTAAGTGGTATGAAACAGCTTCATCTACTATTGGTTTATCCGAAACAACTGAACTTGCAGACGGAATCACATATTATGCGTCACAAACTTCCAGCAATTGTGAAAGCGACAAAATTCCTGTTACTATACATATTCTTGAAGCTACAACTGCGGATTGCATTCACTTTGTGGATGAACTTCCCTACCCTAAATTCTTTACCCCGAATAATGATGGCTATAATGATACATGGACTATTGATTTTATATATTTAGCACCAAATACCGGGATTAAAATTTTTGACCGCTACGGAAAGCTCATCAAAGAATTGCGATTGGATAATTCTTGGGATGGTACTTATCTTGGGCATCAGGAACCAGCCAGTGATTATTGGTTTACAGTTACAAGACTAAATGGAAAAGAATTTAGAGGACACTTTTCTTTAAAAAGATAATTTAGAAAATGAAAAAGAAATTTACATCTTTATTATTACTGCTTTTTATTTTGGGTTTTTCTCAAAGTAAAAACCAATCTGTAGGTTTTAAAGAAAATAAAGGCCAGATTATAGATCAAAAAGGAAAGCTGAATTCTGCTGTAAAATATTTATTGAACACAGGAGGATTAAATGTTCAGTTAAAACAAAATGGTTTTTCGTATGATGTTTATGAAGTAAAAAAGACTCCAATTTCTCCATCTAAAGATCCAAGAAATTCAAGAGAATCTATTTCGCATTTTCATAATAAACCAAAAGACGAAACTGAATACAACTTGGAATATACATTCCACAGAATAGATATCGATTTTCTAAATTCAAATTCAAAAGTTGAATTAATTGCTGAACAAGAATCTGCCGATTTTGACAACTATTACAACGTTCCCAACAAACCAGAAGGAATTCTTGGTGTTCATCAATACAAACAAATAACCTACAAAAACATTTATCCTAATATTGATGCTATTTTTACCATTCCAGCTGATCCAAATAAAACAGTCGAATACAATTTCATAATTCATCCAAAAGGAAAAATTTCTGATATCCAGTTAAAATTTTCTGGCGCCGAAACAGATTTAGTCGATAATAAAATCCAGATGAATGTTCGTTTTGGAAAAATGGAAGAAACACTTCCAGCAAGCTGGATTGAAGATCGAGAAGGCAAAAAAGAAATTGACATTGCTTATACCAAAATAAAAAAGAATGTTTATGGATTTAATTCTTTAGATTCAGTTGAAGGAAAAACTATTGTGATTGATCCAGTTCCAACGAGACTTTGGGGGACTTTTTATGGAGACGAAACTGGAAATAATGGTTCAAATTGGTGGGTGGCTGATTTAACAACCGATTCTCTTGGCAATGCCTATGTCTCCGGGTCTACAACATCGCAAAGTCCTTCTTATGCTACTTCTGGAGCACATCAAACAAATACCAATCATCCTTACCTGAATTCAATTACAAATGGCATTTTATTTAAGTTTGATAAAAACGGTAATAGGCTTTGGGGAACTTATTATGCGGGCACACAAGCTATCTATATTTATGGAGTAAAAACCGATTCTCAAGATAATGTTTTAATTACAGGTTATACATGGTCAGAAACAAATATTAGTACTCTAGGATCTTTTCAACCAAATTTACGAGGATCATCAGATTCTTTCTTAGTAAAATTTAATAGTAATGGAGTAAGACAATGGGGTACTTATTTTGGAGGCGAGGACAGCGATTATGCTACTGACTTAGATCTTGATACTAATGATAATGTCTATATTGTTGGCAAAACTTCTAGCAAAACAAACATTGCAGTAAATAGCAATTTTCAAAATAAGCTTAGCAATTCGACAAATCCGTACACAATACCAACTGATGGATTTATTACAAAATTTAATAAAGATGGTAATCTAATTTGGAGTACATACGTTGGAGGCAATGGAAGTGATATTCTTAGTACTGTTGCTGTAAAAGATTCTTATCTGGTCGCTGCAGGTAGTAGTGAGAGTACTAATGATATGACAACATCTGGTGTTTTTCAAGAAAAAGCAGATCCAACATATCCAGGAGAAGGCTATGTTTGTAAATTCTCATTAGATGGTACAAGAATTTGGGGCAGTTATTATGGTGGTAGTTCTCAGATGGAAAATATTGAAGCAGTCGAGATAGATAATAAGGAAAACATTTATATTGGTGGATATTCCTATAGCTCTGATAATATTGCGACACCTGGTACTTTTGAAAGCTCAAATTTTAATCTTTATAAAGGTTTTTTATCAAAACTAAATAGTTCTGGGCAAAGGGAATGGGGTACTTACGTTGGTGACATTAATATTTCTTCTATAATTTCTAAAAATAATTCGCTTTATATTGGAGGTGGAAATATCGATTTTAAAACTGATTATAATCTAACTACCCCGTGTTCTTATAAACCAGATCGAATTAGGACTCATTATGGATACATTGGTAAGTTTTCTGAAGAAGGTCAGTATATTTGGGGAACATATATTGGTAATGATAACACATTAAAAATAGATTTAGATCCTCAAGGATCAATTTTTGTAGCTGGATTATCAAGTTTTAATGAAGATATTGCCGATGGAAGTTCGTATCAATCGAATATTTTGGGTGATAAAAATTATTTTTTAATGAAATTTTCCGAAGATATTAATTTTTCTACTCCTGAAATTTTCAGTAATTCCCCTATTTGCATAGGCAAAACATTAGAACTAAAAGCTTCCGGAGGAACTACTTATTTATGGACAGGTCCAAACGGATTTACATCAACAGATCAGAATCCTACAATTACAAATGCCTCAACACTAAATAGCGGAGAATACAGTTGTTTAATTACTGGAACAGGCGGTTGTGATGATACTAAAAAAGTAAATGTAGTAATTGGCGATATCGAAGCTCCAATACCAGATTTAGCGACTCTTCCAGCAATAACAGGAGATTGCAATACTACTGTAACCACAATCCCAACCGCTACTGATGCTTGTGCAGGAATAATAACTGGAACAACTACTGATCCACTTTCTTATATGTTGCCGGGAACTTATACAATAGTTTGGAATTATGATGATGGAAATGGAAATATTTCACATCAAAATCAAACGGTTACTATTACAAGTCAGCCATTACCAACTGCAAATTCTCTACAAACCTTTTGCGTTGAGCAAAATGCGACATTAAACGAAATTCAAATTACGGGACAAAATATAAAATGGTATAGTAACTTAACAGGTGGAACACTTGTATCAAGTACAACAGTCGCTCAAGACAAAGCAACGTATTACGCTTCACAAACCATAAACGGATGCGAAAGCGAAAGAGTAGCAGTTAAGATTAATATTCAGGTTACTTTTCCTCCCACAGGAAATACAAATCAGTCTTTCTGTTCGGGACAAAATCCAACAATTGCCGATCTTCAAATTACTGGAACATCAATAAAATGGTATGACGCACAAACCAATGGCTCTTTGTTGACCGAAACTACAAATCTTGTTAATGGACAAACCTATTATGCATCACAAACAGAAAATAATTGTGAAGGTTCAAGATTAGGAGTTACTATTTCAATTGTAAACACACCTTCTGCTCCAACTGCAAATGCTACTCAATCATTTTGTAAAAGTGAAAATGCCACTTTAAGCAATATTCAGATTTCGGGTCAAAATATAAAATGGTTCGACACTAATTTCTCGGCTTGGGTTTTACCGAATACCACTTTGCTTGAAAACAACAGAACGTATTATGCTTCGCAAACTGTTGGATGTGAAAGTGACAGAACGCCAATTCTGGTTCAGATTTATGACACACCATTACCAACAGGAAATAACAATCAGCAATTTTGTATTGATGAGCTTGCCGCTATAAGCAATTTAAATATAAACGGAACAGCCCTAAAATGGTATGATGCTGCGGTAAACGGAAATATTCTATCCGACACCGATTTATTACAAAACGCAACCTATTACGTAACCCAAACATTGAACAATTGCGAAAGCGAAAGATTTGCCATTACGGTTAAAATACAAGACACACAAATTCCAATTGCAGATTCTCCTCAATCTTTCTGCATACAGCAAAATGCAAAAATAGGTAATATTGATATTAAGGGACAAAACATAAAGTGGTACAGCAATAATGCTACTTCCATTAATCTTTCGGAATCGACACTGCTTGAAAACGGAATTACTTATTATGCTTCACAAACAATTGGTAGTTGTGAAAGCGACAGAATTCCGATAACTATAGAAGTGTTAGAAGCGACAAAAGGAGTATGCATCAATTTTATTGACGAACTTCCTTATCCAAAATTCTTCACCCCAAATAATGACGGATTTAATGATACTTGGACAATTGATCCAGCATATCTGGCTCCAAATTCATCCATCAGAATATTTGATCGTTATGGAAAATTCATCAAAGAATTAGGACCAAATTCAGCTTGGGATGGAAACTATCTTGGCCACCAGGAACCAGCCAGCGATTATTGGTTTACCGTTACAAGACTAAATGGAAAAGAATTTAAAGGACATTTTTCTCTTAAACGATAATCCTCAAAAAAACAAAAGAGTCTGTATATTCAGACTCTTTTTGTTTTAATTTACTTTTAACGTGCCATTATATATTTAATAAGCAATGTCATTAGAACAATTACTACTTTTATCATCACTCTTTCAATTAATTGATTTATAAATTTTCTCCTTTTTTCAAGCTGCTATATTTAAAATAAGAATATACAATTGGCATAATTGCCACAATAAGGACAAATGGGAAAAAAACTTTTGAGAAAACAGGCATTTCAAAAATCAGGCTGTTTAAAATGATTAAAAAGCCCGCAATAAACCACAACTTTCCTGCAAAAACGTGTGTTAGTTTCCAAACTTCTTCATTTTTTAAAGTCCACGGTGTACGAATTCCGATAAAATAATTGGGGCGGATTACTTTAAAATAATTTCCGAAAATCATTAACAATGCGCCAATCATAACAAAAGTGAAATTCGGACTTGAAAAAGATTGATTTTTACTGCTGTACACAATAAACAAAGCCAGAATTGACATAAAAAGAACTAGAAAAAATTTAAGCTGATAAAGCTTCCCTCCCATTAACGTCAATTTTTTTTGGGGATCAATTTTAGTAATCACTGACAGGATCACATAAGTCAAAACAGGAAGCATAAAAAGCAAAGCGATTAAAGCCAGTTTATTTCCCCAATTATCAATTTCTCCTTTCGAATTCCAGTGAATAGGTACTCTTTCAGGAAGGCTATTCCAAATTGTAGCCAAATAAACAAAAGGAATCAAAACTATTCCAATTATGGGAAGCTCTTTTTTAAATTCTAAGTTCATTTTATTAATGTTTAAAAGTTAGTATCCATTGTAAAACATCGTCCATGATGGTAGTATTAATGGAATAAATGATGAATTGTCCATTTTTTTCAGACGTAATTAAATCAGCTCTTTTTAGAATATCCAAATGATGCGAAATACTGGGTTTCGAAATATTAAAAGCATCGGCAATTTCTCCTGCCGATCTGTCTTTCTGCTTCAAAAGATCCAAAATCTCCCTTCTTGTCGAATCATTTAAAGCTTTAAAAATTTCATTCATAATATTTAAATATTTAGACAAATATCTAAATACTTTTTTAATGCACAAAAAAAGCAGCAACTTTTTTAGTTACTGCTTCATTAAAATCTGTAAAATAGTTTTTTTAAAACTTATGTTCGTCTTTGCTGATTACTAAAAATGAAATTAAAGAAATGCAAGCTGCGGCAACTAAATAAAAGCCTACATAACTTACATCATAAGTCTTAGCTAGCCAAATCGCAATCATTGGCGCAAAAGCCGCTCCAAGAATTCCTGCCATATTAAATGTTAAAGATGCACCAGAGTAACGAACATTTGTTGGAAACAACTCTGATAAAAAAGTTCCCAAAGGTCCGTAAGTGAATCCCATTAAAGTCATTCCTACACAAGCAAAAATAGTAACCAGAGTAATATTTCCAACACTTAAGAAATAAGAAAAGAAAAATCCGAAAACAGCGATACCTGCTGTTGCCGCAATAAGCATTTTACGACGACCAATTTTATCGGCCACAACTGCGGAAATTGGAATAAAAATGGCAAAAAACAACACCGAGAATAATTGTATCAACAAACCATCTCTTTTTACAATTCCTAAATCAGAGGTTGCCCAGCTTAGAGTAAATACCGTCATTAAATAGAAAACCAAGAAGGTTGTAATGGCCGCGAAGGTTCCAAAAATCAATTGATTTCTATATAATTTTACCAAAGTTAAAAATGGAACTTTTACTTCTTCTTCATGTTTTTTAGCATTTTCAAATGAAGGCGTTTCTGTAATTTTTGTTCGGATATAAAAACCAACTATTACCAAAAGCGCACTGGCAATAAAGGGAATTCTCCAGCCGTAATCCATAAAATCTTCATTGCTCATAGAATCCGTTAGTAATAAAAAAGTTCCTCCAGAAAGCAGCAATCCAATTGGAGCACCTAATTGTGGAAACATTCCGTACCAAGCACGTTTATGCGGAGGCGCATTTTCAATCGCAAGCAAAACCGCCCCACCCCATTCTCCACCTAAACCAACACCTTGTCCAAATCGGCAGAGCATTAACAATAAAGGCGCGGCAACACCAATGCTGGCATAACTTGGTAAAAATCCAATGGTAACTGTCGAAATTCCCATGGTAAGCAAAGCCGCTACAAGAGTAAATTTACGCCCGATCTTATCGCCATAATGTCCAAAAAAAGCAGAACCTAGAGGACGCGCTAAAAATGCAACTGAAAAAGTAGCTAACGATTCTAAAGTCGCCACTGTTGGATCTGAACCTGGGAAAAATAATTGGGGAAAAACCAATACAGCCGCATTGGCAAAAATATAAAAATCAAAAAATTCGATTGTGGTACCAATAAGGCTTCCAAAAAGAACGTGCTTTAATGAGTTCTTCTGATTTGGGGTCGTTTTCATTTTAAAATAGATATAACTTTTTTTTGATTACAAAAATAGAGTTTCATTATTAATAATTCACATTTCCAATAATTAGTTTCGAAACGTCGATAATTATTTAACAAATTTAATGAGTTTTCTATTTTACAAACTCTATTTTAAAACCAAATTAAAAACCTGATTATAGGAACTTTAAATCAAATCCAAAAAAATCAAATCATAAGCAATCGTTAAAAACATTTTTAACTGCATATTTTCATTAAATTTACAGCTGTCAAAAATAAATCTAAAATTATGCCTACCGACTGTATCAGCTACCAAAATTCAGGATATTTCTCTACCTTGATACAAGATTATTTAGATCAAAAACCACATTTACAATCTTTATATAATAATTTTCCAACACTGGAAAACTTCGAAAAACAAATTCAGGAAAAACAATCCAATTTTGATAATAACAACCGAATTCCATTAGTTGAAACGTTAAGAAAACAATATCAAAACATTGAAATCTCAGATTCGACCAAACATAATATTGAACTCCTTACTCTTCAAAATACATTTACCATTACCACTGGTCATCAATTAAATTTATTTAGTGGTCCCTTATATTTTCTGTATAAAATCATTTCTACGATTAATTTAACCAAAGAATTAAAATCAAAATATCCTTCTAGCAATTTTGTTCCAATTTATTGGATGGCGACTGAAGATCATGATTTTGAAGAAATCAACTATTTTAACTTTAAAGGAAAAAAATTCAGATGGAATAGGGAAAGTACAGGTCCAGTTGGGCGCCTTTCCACCGAAGGTTTAACCGAGTTTTTAGAAATCTATTCTTTAGAATTAGGATCGAGTACTAATGCAAATACCTTAAAAACTCTTTTTGAAGAAGCTTACGTAAAACATGATAATCTCGCTGATGCCACTCGTTTTTTAGCAAATAGTTTATTTGCAAGCCATGGTTTAGTGATTATTGATGCTGATGATGCTAATTTGAAACAAGCATTTATTCCGTACATAAAAGAGGAATTAGAAAAACAGACTTCATTTCATACTGTTCAAAAAACGATTGAAGAATTAAAACAATATACTGTTCAGGTAAATCCTCGTGAGATTAATTTATTTTATATTGAAGATAATCTTCGCGAAAGAATCATTTTTGAAAATGATAAATACCTTGTAAACAATACTAAAATCTCATTTTCTAAAGAAGAAATTCTACACTTACTAAACAGCAATCCTGAAAAATTCAGTCCAAATGTGATTATGCGTCCGTTGTATCAGGAAATAATTCTGCCGAATTTATGTTACATTGGCGGAGGCGGAGAAATTGCATACTGGCTGGAATTAAAATCTTTTTTTGATGCTGTAAAAATCACTTTTCCAATGCTTTTAGTTCGTAATTCAGTTTTATTAGCAACCGAAAAACAAGCCAAAAAAGCCGATAATTTAAATTTAAGCTGGAAAGATTTATTCACAAAACAGGAAAATTTAATAAACGAGATTACACACAAAATTTCAGCTTTCCCGATTGATTTAACTGCTCAAAAAGAAACGCTGAAAACGCAATTTGAATATCTTTACAATCTAGCCAATCAAACTGACAAATCCTTTTCGGGAGCTGTAAAAGCCCAAGAAGTAAAACAGATGAAAGGTTTAGAAAATTTAGAAAAACGATTATTAAAGGCACAGAAAAGAAAACTAAACGATCAATTACAACGTGTAATAGATCTGCAATGTGAACTGTTTCCAAATAATGGTTTACAAGAGCGTCAAAGCAATTTTTCTGAATTTTATTTAGAAAAAGGCGAACAATTAATACCGCTCTTAATGCATAAACTAAAACCTTTAGAAATGAATTTTAACATTGTAATCATTTAAGACACAAGGCACGATTGCATTCGTGGCAAATAATATAGTAATAATTACGAGAAACAAATAACCACCTATCTTCTCAAAATTATTACTCCCATAAACCAAATAGCGATTATTAAAATTATTAACTAACCAATTTACCCAAAACCAATGGTAAAAGAACGCTTAATTTCGCTAGATGTCTTTCGCGGACTCACTATTTTATTAATGACAATTGTCAACAATCCCGGAGACTGGGGCAATGTTTATCCGCCGCTGCTTCACGCCGAATGGAACGGATGTACACCAACCGACTTAGTTTTTCCCTTTTTTGTATTTATAATGGGAGTCGCAGTTCCGCTGGCAATGCCCGACAAGTTTTACGACGACACTACTTTCAATAAAATCCTGATTCGTTCCTTGCGAATGTTTTGTTTGGGGATTTTCTTTAACTTTTTCGGAAAAATCCAATTATTTGGACTTGAAGGAATTCCGCTTTTAATAGGACGTTTAGCTATAACGATCGCTGTTGGTTACGCTTTAATGGGAAGTTTTAGTTCTAAAGTCAAAAATATTTTAGCCTTTTCAATTCTGTTTATTTATCTGTTTCTGGCTTACAGCGGTATCGAAGCCTATCATGATGTAAGGCTTCCAGGAGTTTTACAGCGAATTGCGATTGTTTACTTTGTAGTTTCTCTTTTGTATCTAAAAACATCACAGAAAACACAAATTATAACCGGAGCAGTTTTATTATTAGGTTATTGGGTTGCAATGACCTTAATTCCTGTTCCTGGAATTGGAGAAGCGAATCTTGATAAAGGAACAAACCTTGCGGCTTGGGTCGATAGCATTTTGCTAAAAGGTCATATGTATCGAGGTACTGTAACTTGGGATCCTGAAGGAATTTTAAGCACGCTGCCTTCAATCGTAAACGGAATTATTGGTCTTTTGATTGGTCAGGTTTTACAGCGTGATACCACTAAAATTCTGAAAGCACAAAAAATGGGAATCGCAGGAACTGTGCTTATCTTTTTAGGATTAATGTGGGATTTGGTTTTTCCAATCAACAAATCAATCTGGACAAGCAGTTATGTTTTATACACAACTGGATTGGCAACAGTTTTCCTGACAGTTCTATATTATACAATTGATATTGCCGATTATAAAAAAGGATTCAAACTTTTCTTAATCTGGGGAGTTAACCCAATGATTGTATTTTTTACATCGCAGATTATTCCGCAGGCTTTGGTAATGATCGAATTTCAAAATCCGCATAATCCCTCAGAAAAAACCAACTTACTCAATTATCTCTACAAATTCTGGATAGCACCATTTTTTAGTAATCCAATGACCGCTTCACTTGCAGGAGCATTAGTGTATGTTTGTATCTGGACTTTCATTCTGTGGATATTCTACAGAAATAAATTGATTTTCAAAGTATAAATTTAATCAATCATAAGTCATTTAAGTTCATTGCAGCAAAACCGAATAGTTTCATAAGCAATAAATTTACACAAAGTAATTAAATGGACTTATATTACTTATGCGGTTCGAAGAAAAAGTTTTTTAGTCAAAACATTATTCTCAAACGTTTTAATTATGAATTTATTAAAAACAATTCATAAAAAAAGTCTACTTTTGCACAAAATTTAATAAAATATAAAATGGCAACAAATAGAACTTTTACAATGATTAAACCTGATGCTGTTGCAAACGGACACATCGGGAATATCTTAGCAATGATTACAAATGGTGGTTTCAAAATCGTTTCTTTAAAATTAACTCAATTAACTGTAGCTGATGCTAAAGCATTCTATGCAGTTCACGCAGAAAGACCTTTCTACGGAGAATTAGTTGAATTTATGTCACGCGGACCAATTGTTGCTGCAATTTTAGAAAAAGAAAACGCAGTAGAAGATTTCAGAACTTTAATTGGAGCTACAAACCCAGCTGAAGCTGCTGAAGGAACTATTCGTAAAGCATACGCAACTTCTATTGGAGAAAATGCAGTTCACGGATCTGACAGCGACGAAAACGCTGCTATCGAATCAGCATTCCACTTTGCAGGAAGAGAGCAGTTTTAATTTTAGAGTTTAGATTGCTAAACCTAATAATACATAAAACAAAAAAATCCATTTCATTTGAAATGGATTTTTTTTATATCAAATATCGATTAAAGCTTGTCTGACTTTTTAACGATTTTCTCAATTTTTTCATCAAGATCCTTCAAAAGTTCTTCCAATGCACTTTCGCACATAGGCAATACTTTTTCAAGACTTAAAACAGGAACTCCGCCTACAATCGCACCAGTTTTCTTAGAAGTTGCACCTTCAGAAAAAGCAAATACTTTTTTTCCTGTTTTATCATACAAAGCAATTCTTGCATAAGCTTTCATTTTTACAGTTCCAGTTCCACCAACAGCGAATCCTTTCACTACAGCGAAATGAATTTCTGTAAATAAAACACCATCAGCTACATCTTTAAATATTTGAGCAGATGCTTCTTCATTTGCAGAACCATTAATTCCTTCATAAATATATTTGTATCCAGGATAATTAATAATAGTACCATTTTCTCCACCGTCTCTTGCAAATTTAGGAGTAAAAGCAATGTATTCTGGCTTTTGGGTTACATCAGTTTCTGGAAGTAATTCAAAAGGGAATTTTTTAGAATAATCATTAAAAAATGCATTATGGTATTTCTCTAAAATTGGAGAAAGATTAAAGTTTGGATTGTTTCCTAAATCAGCAATAGCAGCTAATCCGTTTAAACCCAATTCAGAAAGATCTATCGTTTTGTCTGTGTAAAAAGAAACAACAGCAACCTTCTTCTTTTGAGAATAACCAGTTAAAGCAAACAATACAGTTAAAATAAGTAAAATTCTTTTCATGTGTTTTTAAATTGTTTTTGGATTAATTAATTTACGATATATTTTAAAAAATAAAAGTGTTCAAATGTATCGTAAAAAAAACACTTCCAAAACAGGAAGTGTTAAATTTATTTTAAAATCAGAACTAATCTTATTAAAAACACGCTGGATTATCGTAAAACCACATCTTTAACTACTTCTCTACCCAACTCTTCATTAATCATTTTAACAATTTTCGATTTTCCGTGACTTAATTCCTCACGCAAAACAGCCGATCCCAATTCCACGTACAAAGTACTGCCTTTCAAAACAACATTTCTGGTATACGTATTTACACCATTTCCCATTAACTGTCTCCACGCCTCACGCACGTCGATTTGATCCATTCCAGGCTGCAATTTATTCACCTGAATGATCTGCTGCAAAACTGCACCAATTGTACTTTCGTTATTTAGTCTTTTCGCCATCTTTCAACAAATTTACAGGTCCCGCCTTTTTATAATGATATTCTTTATTCTGATCATTTTTCACCACAAATTGATCATCCGAAATAGAAATTAACTCTTCACTCCATTTCGCATAATCTGTTTTATAATCCAGAAAAGTTCCCTTATCTGTAAACCGAACCGAAAAATTTTCAAAAGTATCTGTAGTTAAAAAAGTCCCATCAAGCTGCGCCATAACTTTCGTTCGCGTTCCTTTATTTCCTTTCACTTGAAGGTAATCAAAATTTTCATTCATTCCATACGCCTTCTCCTCACCTTTATCAAAAACTACTTTTTCTATTTCCCAATATCCATTTAATTTCGCAATATCTGCTGGTTTTATTTCCTGTTTGCAACTCACAAACAATAAAGACAAAACCAAAATCATAAAAGTGTTTCTCATAATAATCATATCATTTATTAGAAGCTTATTCCTGCTGTACGCTGTATCTTTTTCTGTCTAAAGAAGCCAGAAAAAGGATGCCGCTCCCATCAGGGCTAGACTTCGTTTCCAAAAGAAAATTCGTAATCTGCAAAGTTAATCTATAAGAAATAAAAAATTATAAATCCCATTAAACTATTTTGCATATTTTTGGTCAAAGCCCAAACTAAAACCAAAAACCATGAACCGAATCATTTGTATTGTACTGACAGCCTTATTGTACATAAGCTGCAGTAAAGACACAGCCGAACCAGATCCTGTACCAACACCGTCAGAAAGCATGTATTTCCCACCTTTAACCGGAACAACTTGGGAAACCAGATCTATTGCTGATTTAAAATGGAATCAAACCGCAGTACAGCCTTTATTGGATTATCTTGAACTTAAACATTCTAAATCTTTTATTATTTTAGTAAACGGCAGAATCGTTCTCGAAAATTATTTCAACGGACATTCAGCTACAACAAACTGGTATTGGGCCAGCGCCGGAAAAACTTTAACTTCAACTGTTACCGGAATTGCTCAGCAAGAAAATCTGCTTAACATCAACAACAAAGTTTCACAATATTTAGGAACTGGATGGACAAGCGAAACTTTAGCCAAAGAAAATTTAATCACCTGCAAACATTTACTAACCATGACATCTGGTCTTGACGACAGCACAGACGATGTTGACCCCGCCAGCTTAATCTATAAAGCCGATGCTGGAACACGATGGGCGTATCATAATGTGTATGTAAAACTTCAGGACGTTGTAGCACAAGCCAGCGGACAAACTTGGGAGAATTATTTTAATGCGAAATTACGAGACAAAATCGGAATGAACGGTACTTGGGTACAACTTGGTGTAAATAGTGTTTACACCAGCACAACCAGAAGCATGGCGCGTTTCGGATTATTAATGCTCAACAAAGGAAAATGGGAAAACAACGTAATTCTAAACGAAACATATTTTAATGAAGCTACAACTACTTCACAAAATATTAATTTAGGATACGGCTATTTATGGTGGCTAAACGGAAAAACTTCTTATCATTTACCACAATCACAACTTACTTTTCAAGGAAGTGTAATTCCAACCGGACCAAACGACATGTTTATGGCGCTGGGAAAAAATGATCAGAAAATTTACGTTGTTCCAAGTAAAAAAATGGTCGTAATCAGAATGGGTGATGCTGCTGACAATGTTAATCTGGCGTTATCTGATTTCGATAAAACTTTATGGGAAAAGATTAGCGCTTTATACCAATAAAAAAGAGCTTTTAAATAAAAGTCATAAAAATCTTTTATTTAAAAGCTCAATATTTTTAGAATTTATATTTAACTAAAACTCTAGCGATTAGTCCCTATTCTTTTAAGAACTCCCAAAAAGAATAAAATTACTCCTAAAACCAGTAAAACATAATAAACTGAAATATTAGTACCTTTCAATACGTTTGCAAAAACAAAACATATTACGCTGGCAAAATAGAACGTAACAGCCGATATATTTTTCATTATAAATTATTTAAAGAAACTATCAACGAATTCGTATTTATTAAAGACTTGCAAATCTTCAATTCCTTCGCCAACACCAATATATTTTACAGGAATTTTAAATTGATCCGAAATTCCAATTACAACACCACCTTTTGCAGTTCCGTCTAATTTAGTAACGGCTAGTGAAGTCACTTCGGTAGCTGCTGTAAACTGTTTGGCTTGTTCAAAAGCATTTTGTCCTGTAGAACCGTCTAAAACCAAAAGTACATCGTGAGGAGCATCGTCAACAACCTTCTGCATCACACGTTTTACTTTCGTTAATTCGTTCATCAAATTAATTTTGTTATGAAGACGTCCTGCAGTATCAATAATCACTACATCGGCATTTTGAGCCACTGCCGACTGTAAAGTATCAAATGCTACAGAAGCTGGATCACTCCCCATTTGTTGTCTTACAATAGGCACATCTACACGATCAGCCCAAACTTGCAATTGATCGATTGCTGCTGCTCGGAAAGTATCAGCTGCACCTAAAACTACTTTGTGTCCGGCTTTTTTAAACTGGTAAGCCAATTTACCAATAGTAGTCGTTTTTCCTACTCCATTTACTCCTACTACCATTAAAACATACGGTTTTTTATCTTTCGGAATTTCAAATTCAGTAGCTTCACCGGTATTAGTTTCAGATAAAAGAGCACCAATTTCATCACGCAGAATTTGGTTTAACTCATCTGTTCCTAGATATTTATCTTCAGATACTCTTTTTTCAATTCTTTCGATAATTTTCAATGTTGTATTAACACCAACATCAGATGCTACCAAAACTTCTTCCAGATTATCTAAAACATCATCATCGACTTTAGATTTTCCAGCAACAGCTTTGCTTAACTTAGAGAAAAAAGTAGTTTTTGTTTTTTCAAGACCTTTGTCTAAAGTCTCTTTTTTTTCGGTAGAGAATAATTTTTTAAAAAAACTCATTTTTTTATTTATTGTTAGTTCCAGATCGTTTCTTTTAAGTTTTGAAACCATCTCTATGTCTATAGAATGCCTATTGTTTTTAATGTAACCCCGACAGGAGCGATATCCTTTGCCTGGCTTCTTTAGACAGGTAAAGATAAAGAGTATGGCGGGAACAAATGTTTAAAAAAACACAAATTTGCGGTGTTCCTATAAAATTTTAAACAAATATAAAAATAAAAAAGCTACTTCCGAAAGAAAGCAGCTTTTCTATATGATGTGATTGTAATTATTTCTTTTTCAAGAATTCATCAACTAATTCAGGAGCCATAATAGATTCAACGAATATATATGCACCAGTTTTTGGAGATTTTACCATTTTGATGGCTTTTGATAATCTCTTAGAAGATGTTTGTAACGATGCTACGGTTTTCTTTGCCATGATTCAAATGTTATTTGAAGTTTTTATAAAACTCAAATGGCAAAACAACCATTGAGATTTACAAAATCTCTAATTATTACTTAATTTCTTTATGAACAGTTACTCTTTTTAAGATTGGATTAAATTTTTTAATCTCTAATCTGTCTGGAGTATTTTTTTTGTTCTTAGTTGTAATATATCTAGAAGTTCCTGGAACACCAGAAGTTTTGTGCTCAGTACATTCTAAAATTACTTGGATTCTATTACCTTTCTTTGCCATCTTGCTATATATTTATTTAGGAAAAGATTATTTGATAAATCCTTCTGACTGTGCTTTTTTCAAAACAGCAGTGATTCCGTTTTTATTAATTGTTTTTATCGTAGATGCTGCTACTCTAAGAGTAATCCATCTATCTTCTTCTGGAAGATAAAAACGCTTTTTAACTAAGTTTACAGAAAACTTTCTCTTAGTTTTGTTCATAGCGTGAGAAACGTTATTTCCTACCATCGCTCTTTTACCTGTAAGGTCACAAACTCTTGACATTATACTTATCTTTTATCGTTATTCAAAATCAGGGTGCAAAGAAAAGAAAAATAAACCATTGTACCAAAATTTATCGAACAATTTTTAAAATTTCTTTTTGCAGTATTTCTAAACTCTTAACGGTTGCCCTATCTATCACTTTTTCACGTAGTTGTCCAAAGTTAAATTCCTCAGTAATTACACCTTCAGGCGTTGCTAAAGCTATAAAAACGGTTCCAATTTCAGCATCTGAATCGCCCTTAGAAGGCCCTGCATTGCCCGTCGTTGCTAGCGCGTAATCCGTTTTCAGTATTTTTTTAACGTTCTGTGCCATAGCAGATGCCACTTCGGCACTTACTACTGAAAATTGATCTATCAATTCCTGTGGAATTCCCAAAACATTTACCTTAACTTCAGTCGCATACGAAACAACACTTCCTTTAAAATAAGAAGAAGATCCCGGAACACTTGATAAAAGCGATGCTATTTTTCCGCCCGTACAGCTTTCCGCCGTTGCTACAGTTTGATTTTGTTTTGCCAGCAGTTTTCCAACAACTGTTTCTATGGTTTCATTTTCTTCATATCCTACTATAATATCATGAATTATAGCATCTAAAGAACGAACGTTGCTTTCAATTGCTTCTTCTAGTTTTTCCTTATTGGTTCCGCGTGCTGTTAAACGCAGGCGAACTCGTCCCGGATTTGGCAGATAAGCCAATTTTATAAATTCAGGCAGATTGTTTTCCCATTGTTCAATACGTTCTGCAACTAAACTTTCACCTTGACCATAGGTTAAAATGGTTTTATGAATAATATAAGGTCGTTCGTATTCGCGGACAAGTTTAGGAATTATCTCATTTTCGACCAGATATTTCATTTCATACGGCACACCTGGAAGCGAAACAAAAACGGTATTTTCCTTTTTCATCCACATCCCCGGAGCGGTTCCCATTTTATTATGCAGAACAGTGCATTTTGACGGAACAAGTGCCTGATCTTTATTCAACTGAGAAATAGGTCTCTTATAAAAACCTTCAATCAATTGTGTTACGTGTTCTAAAACTTCTGGATTAACCACCAGTTCGTCATCAAAATATTCACAGAAAGTTTTTTTAGTAACATCATCCTTTGTTGGCCCAAGACCTCCAGTTACAATTACAATGTCAACTTTATTCTGCAATTGTTTAAATGTATTCAAAATATGCTGTTTATCATCACTTATTGAAATCATTTCATGCGTTTCAACACCTATGCGATCCAGCTCTTTGGCAATGAAATTAGAATTTGTATCTACAATCTGACCAATTAAAATTTCATCTCCAATCGTAACAATAACTGCTTTCATGTGAATTATTTTTTACACTCTATTTATTGAGCCATTAATTTATGAAGTGGTTCTTTTGTTTCTGTCTCGTTTTTGGGGAAGTAAAACGTATTACAAGAATATGGTGTGGTATGATATTCTGAAACAAAAGTTATTTTCTGAAAATCAGAAAAGAGACCTGATTCTTTTAAACGAATCAGGTCGTTTTATTTTTATAAATCAAAGTCTTTTTTGATTTCCTTAATCGCGTCTTTCACCTGTACTTTTATGCTTTTAAAAGTTTCTATGATGTCTTTTTTCTTTCCTTCTGCTTTTGTCCAAGCTTCAACCTGAAGGATTTCTTCAAAAGCAACATTTAACCCCATTAAATCTAATGTAGGCTTGATTTTGTGTGCATAAGAATAGGCATATTTATGATCCTTTTTCTTGATTCCTTCTTTGATTTGTTTTAAATCTTCCGGAACTTCTGTAACAAATAATTTTAGAATTTCGTTTACAAATTCGGGATCATTATCTGAAAGCGCATACACTTTCGAAAGGTTGTACTTTAAAGCCATTATTTTACTTGTATTCTAAATAATTTTTTATCTTCTAAAAAGCCTTCTAAAATATCGTTCGGTTTAACTGGTCCTACACCTGCCGGCGTTCCTGTAAAAATAATATCTCCTATTTTCAATGTAAAAAACTGAGACACATACGAAATAAGCTCATCGATCTTCCAAAGCATTAAACTTGTATTTCCTATTTGAGCTGTTTCTGAATTCTTTTTGAGTTCAAACGTAAGGTTTTCTAACGAAACAAAATCACTTTTTGGTAAAAAATCTCCAATAACTGCCGATCCGTCAAATGCTTTTGCTTTTTCCCACGGAAGTCCTTTTGCTTTCAATTTATCTTGTAAGTCTCTGGCTGTAAAATCGATACCCACACTTATATCATCATAATATTTGTGTGCAAACTTAGGCTCGATGTACTTGCCTACTTTGTTAATTTTCACAATTATTTCTAATTCGTGATGAACTTCTTCAGAAAATTCGGGAATTACAAACGGATGCTGCTTCAATAACACTGCCGAATCTGGTTTCATAAACACCACCGGTTCGTCTGGACGTTCGTTTTTCAGCTCTTCAATATGATTGGTATAATTTCTACCGATACAAATAATCTTCATTTCTTTTATAGGTTCTAAGATTCTAAGACACTAAGGTTCTAAGGTAAAAAACTTAACAACCTTAGAATCTTAGCACCTCAGCACCTTATTTCGTGTTTAATTTTCTCAATTTTATTCCCGTCAATACCTTTTTGGTATACAGAGGAAAATCTGCGTTTTGAATCCAGCTGAAATATCCTGGCTCAGTTTCTAACACTTTTTCTACTTTGGCACCTTTATGTTTTCCGAAAGTAAAAATCTCTTCATTATCATTGTCAAAAGCAATCATTCCAGCGAAATCAGCTATCTTTTTACGAGTGGTAAATTCAGATAAAGATTTCATGTCGTTTTCCAGTTCAGGATAACGATCCAGCTGCGCTTTTAAAATTTCGTAAGTTGCCATCGTATCTGCTTCTGCTGAATGCGCATTGTCTAGATTTTTTCCGCAATAAAACTTCAAAGCAGCACTTAATGTGCGTTCTTCCATTTTGTGAAAAATAGTCTGAACATCAACAGAAACTTTATTTTTCATATCGAAATCAACTCCCGCGCGAAGCAGTTCTTCTGCTAATAACGGAATATCGAATCGGTCTGAATTAAATCCTCCAAGATCGCTGTCTTTAATCATATTGTGAATATGCGGAGCCAATTCTGCAAAAGTAGGTTCGTTTGCTACTTTTTCATCGGTTATTCCGTGAACAGCAGTTGTCTGCGGAGGAATTGGAATTGTTGGATTAACCAGCCAGGTTTTACTTTCTTTATTTCCGTTTGGGAAAACTTTAAATATTGAAATCTCTACAATTCGATCTTTACCTATATCAATTCCAGTTGTTTCAAGATCAAAAAAGCAGATTGGTTTGTTAAGTTTTAATTCCATTTTTAATTTTTATAAGAATTACAAATGTAATTTTAAAAGGCGAATTTTCCGCCCCAAATTCTATTTTTTTGACCAAAATAAGGCTATTTTTCGAATTTTAACTTTAAAAAAACGTCCAAAAAAAGCATTAAAAAAAGATTTTCCCAATTTCTTAAAAAAGAAGAACCCGAAAAAACGGTCTCGTTTTTTCGGGTTCTGAATGTATTCTTAGGAATATATTAGAAATCTCTATCTACATCAAAAGCTTCTAAATATTCTGCTACTCTTTTCACAAAACTTCCTCCTAATGCACCATCAACCACTCTATGATCGTAAGAGTGTGACAAGAACATTTTCTGACGGATTCCGATGAAATCTCCTTCTGGAGTTTCGATAACCGCAGGTACTTTACGAATAGCTCCAAGTGCTAAAATGCCGACTTGTGGCTGATTGATGATTGGAGTTCCAAAAACACTTCCAAAAGTTCCTACGTTTGTAACTGTATACGTTCCACCTTGAGTATCGTCTGGTTTTAATTTTCCTGCTTTTGCACGGTTTCCTAAATCGTTAACCGCTTTTGCCATTCCAACAAGGTTTAACTGATCTGCATTTTTAATTACAGGAACAATTAAATTCCCATTTGGTAAGGCAGCCGCCATTCCTAAGTTGATGTTTTTCTTTTTGATGATATAATCGCCATCAACAGAAATATTCATTCCAGGAAAATCTTTTAATGCTTTCGCAACAGCTTCCATCATAATTGGGGTAAAAGTAAGTTTTTCGCCTTCTCTTTTTTCAAAAGCTGCTTTTACTTTATCTCTCCATTTTACAATGTTCGTTACGTCAACTTCAATAAAAGACTGAACGTGAGCCGAAGTCTGTACAGAAGCGACCATATATCCTGAGATTAGTTTACGCATTCTATCCATTTCGACAATTTCATCAGCTCCGTTTACAGAAACTGGAACTGCCTGCTGACTTTTCTGAACCACAGGTTCTGCCGCTTTTGGTGTTTCCGCAACCACTTTTGGCGCTTCAACAGCTGGTTTTGGAGCTTCTTCAACCGCTTTTGGCGTTTGTACAACTCCAGATTTACGGTCGTCTATGTATTTTAAAATATCTTCTTTAGTTACTCGGCCATCTTTTCCTGAACCTTGAATATTTTCAAGTTCAGCAACAGAAACTCCTTCTTCTTTTGCAATATTTTTTACTAACGGAGAGAAGAATTTCTCAGAACCAGAAAAATCCTGAGGTGCCGCCGTATTTTCTTTTACTGCTTCAATTGATTTTTCAATTTCTACAGCTTCTGCCGGAGCAGCAATTTCTTGCGGTGCCGTTTTTGCAGCTGGTTCATCACCGCCTTCAGTTTCGATAATTGCAATTGTCTGCCCTACCTGAACTAAATCATCTTTGCCAAATAATTGTTCAACCAAAATTCCTGATACTTCACTTGGCACTTCACTGTCAACTTTATCAGTTGCAATTTCCAGTACTGCTTCATCAGCTTCAATTTTGTCTCCCACTTCTTTCAACCAGTTGGTTATGGTTGCTTCAGCGACGCTCTCTCCCATTTTAGGAAGCTTTAATTCAAATCTTGCCATATTGTTATTCTAAAGGGTGATTTTGATTTTCTGATTGCGAAATTACTGAAAATTTTGAATATAAATTTCACTTAATATAATTTTTTACTCAATTTTCATGATTTGCCCCCTGTCATTTCTGGAATTACTTCCAATACTAAAACTTGTTCTTTTAGGGAAAATCTTAAAAGTAATGTTCTTATCTTTAAGAGTTTCTATGATATTGATACATTTTTTGAATGAAATATAGTGATTATCCAAAATGATCTCTGTCTTTTTGCCCTTTAAAATCAGCGACGAATTTACCATTTTTTCCTTTTTGAAATCTAAAAAACTAACTTTATTTTCTAAAATCGAAGCCAGTTTTTCAAACAAATTCGTATTTTCTGAATACAAAATATAACTTTCTGGCAATGGTTTTACTTTTGGTTTTCCTTGAAACATTTTTACAAATGAAAAAATCCAGATTCCTATTTGAATAAAAAAACTAAAAAACCATGATTTTTTAAAATGTTTCTCATAGAAAAAATTCATTGCATCTTGAAAACGTTTCATATACAATTCATCTTTTATGGTGCTTTCTCCTTTATAATGTAAAACTGTTGTTTCATGAAAGTAATAATTCGATCTTTTAAGCTGTAAAACGCGGTATGACAAATCAATATCATCGGCATACATAAAACAATTTTCATCAAAACCGTTTAACTCGAGATATAATTTTCTTTCCATAAACATAAAAGCGCCTACCAGAATTTCTACTTTCCCAGTTTGATTTTCATCGATGTGCTGGGCGTAATATTGATTGAAAAGTTTTGATTTTGGAGCTATTTTATACAATCCGAAAATCTTGGTAAATGCCACCCATGGAGTTGGAATTCCACGTTTACTTTCGGGCAGAAAACTTCCGGTTCCGTCAATTAATTTACAGCCCACGATTCCGAGGTTTTGCTTTTCTTCGGCGAAAGCCAAAATTTTCACAAAAGTATCATCAGCAACAACAGTATCCGGATTTAGAATACAAATGTATTTCCCGTGCGCTTGTTCAACTCCTATATTATTGCCTTTTGGAAAACCGAAATTTTCTTTGTTTTCAATGAGTTTTACATTGGGGAATTTATTTTTCATCATCAAACAGCTGTCGTCTGATGAATTATTGTCGATTACTATTATTTCGGCATCAAGTTCGGCGATTGCTTCCTGAACGCTTAAAACGCATTGTTCCAGAAAGTAACGTACATTATAATTAAGTATAATTACCGATAACTGCATGAAAAAAATAGAAAATTGATTTTGGGGAAAGTTAGAAATTTTCGGCCAAACCTAATCGCAATGACCAGTCGTTTTTACTAATTCCGTAGTCGAGTACTAAATTACTGTTGTTTTTCTTGTTCCATTTAATACGCAGTCCAGCGCCAGCAGCAGGATTCCATTTTTTAAAATCGTAGGTATCGAATTTAGAAACCGAAGAAATATTGGTAAAAAATACGGCTCCCCAAAAACCATTTCTGGAAATATCGGTCCGATATTCGGATTCAAAATAAATTAAGGCATTACTTCTAAATCTGTTTCGGGTAAAACCTCGGCCTGTTTTTCCTTCTCTGTCCCAGCCAATACTCGGCAGATCTAAATAATGTGGTTTTCCTCCAAAAGTTGACCAATAAAAGGCTCTGTAGGCTAAAACTCTGTGCTTGTATTTATGAAAAGAATGATATTTTCGGGCATCAATATAAATAGAATTCCATTTTTTACCTTCAACACCGCTCGTATTCATACGGTAATCGGCTTCTATATACATTCCTTGTTCTGGATTTACGTTGTTTTCGCGCGAATCGTAAAGTCCTTGAATCGCGATTCCAAAGGAGTTTTCATCTGAAAAATCCCCATTCATATATTTATAATAATCTGTTTCATCTTCTATATATGATTTCTCAGAAATATTTTGATAATTATCCAGCAGCAATCCCAATCCGCCTCTAAAATTTCCAAAAATTCTTCGGGTTGTAAATTGATAAAACCGCCATTGCTGATAATCGAGAGTCGACATTTTTTCATCAGTATTATGTCCGCCTAAACCATAAGTATCTTGCGGATAAATCATAAATCTATAATCGCCTGTAAAATTCCAATTATTGTCTTTTGTATAAATATACGATTGAATGGGAAAAACATATTGCTTGGTAAAACTAAAATAAGGCGAAAATGTAATCTGCGACATTTTGGTAGTTTCGCTGTCTCCGAGATAAAATGTTGTTAAAAAGGAAACGACCAAACCGGTACTTTTATTAGCATCAACGGGAATAGGAAGCAGTGAAAAAGCTATTTTCTTATCTGTATTTTGTCTGATTGAATCATTTTTATGGAAAAGTTTAAGCAGAACATCTAAAATATCTTTATTGTTGTTTGAAATCGAATCGTTTTGGCAATAGCAAAAATGCACTTGAAAAAAGAAAAACAAACCCAGTATCAATTTTACATTTTTCATACCGCAACTTTTTCAAAAACAACATCTTACAAATTTAAAATTTTATTCAGAATAGTCATCTTATTTTCACAAAGAATAAAAAGAAATCTTATTTTTGAAATAGAACAGGAAATTTTATGAAAAGCAGCATAGCAACTATCGGTTTGTTTTTGTCATCCATTTTATATGTAGTAATGGGTTTTGCTTTCGCAGAAGAAAAAACAAATTCTAGAATTGATTTAGTAAAAACCTCAACGTGGTTTATTGCCGGTCCGGTTAATGAAACCCAAGAAACTATAAATGCTATTCGGAAAGAAAAAGGAATTGTACGTGTTACTGCAAAAGAAAGTCCGATTGGAGAAATCGAATTAAACGTCATGATTACCGAATCAGATTCGAATGACGGCGCACCTACAAACCTCTCGCAAAATTCAAAATTTGTGAGTATCACTTACAAATCAAATCAGCTGATTAAACTGCAGGCACGCGAAGGAAATGCTGAGGGAACTGGATGTGTTCATGGCGGTTCGCATCCAAGAGTTGACTTACCTGTTTCTGAAAAATTCACGACTATAAAAATTCCGTGGACAAATTTTAGGCAAGATGGCAATCCAAACGGAAAGCTCTTAAATATTCATAATCTGTGTAAGTTCAATTTTGTGAATTACAATCCAAGTTCTGAAGCGGTTTTAGAGATAAAGTCAGTTATTATTGAATAGTGTATTCCTTTATTATTTACCGCAAAGCACGCTAAGTTTTTTAATGAGCGAGATTCTATAAAACACAAAGTTCGCAAAGCTATTTATTGATTAAGCTTTGCGAACTTTGCGCTTTTTTGTGCCGCACCTTTACCATTTGCGTACTTTGCGGTTAATTTTTTTTATTCAAAAAAATTATAAATGCAATTGAATTTTAAATCTGTTAAAAATCCTCATGACATACAGCATGATAATAGAAAACAGCAGCGACCAGATAATTCCTGGAACTCCTACTCTAAAATAGCCTGGAATAATGTGAAGGTTTAATGCTTTACAGAAATAATAAATAACACCCGGCAGGATATAAATCAATAATGGATTAGCTGCCGCTGGCATGAAAAATTCGCTCCATTTGGTCTTCTTTTTGATTTCCATAAGCCAGAAAAGAAAGTAAAACAAAATGGTACAGATTCCGGCAGAAATCATTGTCCATGATGGAGTGCCTTGTATTTTAGAAATTCCGTAGTATGGACGAAGCGAAAATCCAACAACAAAAAATAATACTATAAATAATATTACAGGCCAATTTATTTTAGCTTCGACTTTTCGGTCAAAAAACAATAATGAAATTACAACTCCGGCGGTTACTAATGAAGTATGAGTTAAATGTCCGACAATAAAACCAAGCCATTCCGGCAAATGAATATCTTTGGTTAAATGAATCGAATTTGCAGCGACACAAACTATCAAAAAAGCAATCATTGCCCATAATCTGCCAGAAACCAGCCAATAATAAATAACCGAAATAAGATACGCCCAGCCAATCAGCCCTAAAATTCCCCACCATTGCGGCGTGATTCCAACTTTGCCTGTTCCTTCTTGAACATATAAAAAATAAAGGGCAATTAAAACCAGCATTCCGCCGTATTGAAGTACATATTTTAAACCCGCTGAAAAATCTTTAGGATATTTATTCCAGATAGGAATTGGCATGGCATACGCCAAAAGTCCCCAGACTGCAGGTGTAATGATCATTTTTGAAGCATCAAAACCTTCACTTGAATTAACCATATAAACACCAATAATGATTAATGCTAAAGCACGTTTGAGTGTATGTGTCCAGATGGTTTTTGGAGGGTCACCTTTTATCAAACGGGCATTGAAAGCAAACGGAATCGACATTCCGACAATAAATAAAAAAGCAGGAAAAACTAAATCGACAAAGGTCATCGCATCGGCATCGGCAGGCATGTGTCTCATCCATTGTGGCACATTTTGAATACTTGCAAGTTCGTTTACAAATATCATTACAAAAATGGTAATTCCGCGCAAAGCGTCAATCGAAATAATCCTTTTATCATACAAATTCTCTTTAATTTTCATAAAATATTACTTTTTTATCAAATATAGCATAATTCTAAAATGATGTTACATGGTTACATTATTTTATTTTGCATTAATCTGTTCTCGCATAGATAAAAACGGTATCATTTTTTTACTTTTGCGCCCATGTTATCATTTTTCAAATCCAAACCTTATTTAAAAGATCTTTTAGCCGGAGACTTTGTTGATATTCACTCGCATTTACTGCCGGGAATAGACGACGGTGCAAAAACGATTAAAAAAACTGTAAAACTGGCAAAAGCTTTTGAGGATTTGGGAATTTCTCAGTTTGTAACCACACCACACATTAATCATTATGTTTGGAATAATTCTGAAGAAGGCATTGCAGCAAAATACAATGAAACTAAACTTTTATTAAAAGAAGAAAACAGCACACCAATATTTAAGGCTGCTGCAGAATATTTTATGGACGATTGGTTTGAGAATCATTTAAAAGAAGGTAAACTGCTGACTTTAAAGGATAATTACGTATTGGTTGAAATATCGTATTTAAGCGCGCCATTCAACCTTTATAAAATGATTTTTGATATTCAGCTTGCAGGATACAAACCTGTTTTGGCACATCCTGAAAGATATGTTTATTTTCATAAAAACTTTGGTGAGTACGAAAACCTCAAGAAATCCGGTTGTTTATTTCAGTTAAATTTATTGGCTGTAATGGGATATTATGGAAGTGAAATCACTAAAACGTCTGAACTTTTATTGAAAAAAGGAATGTATGATTTCGCGGGAACAGATGTTCACCACGGAAAACACATCGAATCGCTGCATCAAAAAATAAAAATTGATTCTTCAGTACAGCTGAAAGAAGTTATAACCAACAATCAGTTTTTTAAATTTTAAAAACTAATACGCGTTTTCTTCACCTTTTAGAACATTAATTATCGTTCTAATGATAATTTTAATATCGAGAAGTAAACTCCAGTTTTCGATATACCAAATATCGTATTCTACTCTGTTTTCCATATCGACAAGCTCTTTTGTTTCTCCGCGGTACCCATTTACCTGCGCCCAGCCTGTTATTCCAGGTTTTGCAAACTGACGCACTAAATAATGATTAATCAATTCGCTGTATTCTTTGGCAAGATTGATCATGTGCGGACGAGGGCCAACAACCGACATATCTCCCCAGAAAACATTGAAAAACTGAGGCAGTTCGTCAATACTGGTTTTACGGATAAAAGCCCCAAATTTCGTTATACGACTATCTCCTTTTCCTGCCTGTTTATTATGAGCCAGATCGTTAACGTACATACTTCTAAATTTCAAACATAAAAATTCGCGATTGTCACGTCCTGAACGTTTTTGTCTAAAAAATACAGGTCCAGGCGATTCGATTTTAATAATGAGCATTACGATAGGAAATAACCAAGGAAAAATCAACAGAATTACAAGACCCGAAAAACACACATCAAATGCTTTTTTGATCAATCTGTTTATTGAAGATTCTAAAGGTTCTGGACGAAACATTAATACGGGAGTATTTTCGTAAAAGGTAATTTCGACTTTACTTGATTTAGTATACAACTGGAAATCAGGTATAAATTTAATTCTTACCATGTTTTGTTCGCATACTTTAATCAATTCATTTATAACCTCAACCTGATCGATATGAAGCGCAATGTACATTTCTTCGACACCTTCTTTGACTATAAACTCTTGAATTTTATCAAAACCTCCCAGAATTTCTTCTGAAAAAGATGGATCAGGATTTCCGTCGAAAAAACCTAAAAACCGATACCCATATGTTAGATCTTTGGCTAAGATTTTTTTCATTCTTTCGCCGGTTTCATTAGCGCCTACAACTATAAATTTCCTAAAATTATACCCTTTTGCTCTTATTTCTTTTAGCAGTTTCATTGAAATGTAACGCGAAACCAGCAATATTGCGAAAAAGAAAAGATAGAAAAAAAGCAGACGAAGTCGGGAAATATCGGCGAACTTAAGGTAAACGACAAAAATCGAAATTACCGAAGCATGAATAATCAGCTTTCTGGTTGTACGTTTTACAATTGATTCGATACGTTCGATACGGATCATACGATAGGAATCATTATTAAGAAGAAGACCAATCCAAACGAGATTTGCCAGCAAAGAAACCGTTTTTTCTTCTTTTATAAAAAGCTCATCCAGAGTTCCAAATCTGGCCAGAGCCGAAAGAATTATGGCAGTATTCAACAAAACAATATCCCAGCAGACAAACAAAAGTTTGAAATAACGGGACATTCTAAAACGTGATAACTCTTCTAATATCTTCATATATTGGAAAACTGAATCTGGGGGTAAACTTGTAGCTGCAAAATAACATTTTAATTATATTAATAATCCTATTTTTTTTCTATTCTTTAAAAATTTACTTTTATATTAACGTAAACTTAAAATCAAGACAGTGAACAGGTTTATTTTATTCGTTTTTTTCAGTTGTTTCAGTGCTTATACACAAAATTCTGGCTGTACAGATTCTTTGGCAAAAAACTACAATTCTGCAGCAATCGAAAATGACGGAAGTTGCACTTACGAAAACCTAAAAATAAAACCACAGTATTCGCTAAAATTAAGTGATTCTATAAAAGAAACATCTGGTTTAATCGCATTTAACAATTTGCTTTGGACTCATAATGACGATCACGACAAAACAATTTACGGCTTAGATTCTTTAGGAAAAATTAAAAAGAAAATTGTTCTGGAACAGGTAACCAACCATGACTGGGAAGAAATATCGCAAGACAGTTCACATTTGTACATTGGCGATTTTGGAAATAATTATAATGGAAGCCGAACTGATCTTCATATTTTAAAAATCGATAAAAATGCTTTTTTTACCCAAAATCCAATTATTGAAACCATCTCTTTCAGCTATTCGGATCAAACAGATTTATCTTCACAAAAACCAAATACCACTAATTTTGACTGTGAAGCTTTTATTGTTTCAAGAGATAGTATTTATTTGTTTACCAAGCAATGGACTTCTTCAAAAACCAATATTTATGTGCTGCCTAAACAGTCTGGAAATCACATTGCACAATTGAAAGGCACAATTGATACAAAAGGTTTAGTGACAGGCGCCGTTTATGTAGAAGATAAAAAACTTGTTGTTCTCTGCGGATATTCAAAAGTTGGAAAATCATTTCTGTATCTTTTATATGATTTCAAAAACTCTGATTTCACTTCGGGAAACCAACGCCGAATTGATTTAAGGCTTCCTTTTCATCAAATAGAAGGAATTACAACCAAAGACGGAATTCATTATTTTATTACAAACGAATCACTCGTTCGAAAGCCTATTATAAACACGCCGCAGCAAATGCATTATTTAGATTTGGGTTCGGTACTCAACTTGTATCTCCATAAATAATTCGTAAATCGTAAGATAATAGTTTACTTTTGCAGAAAGTTATGTTTTTAGAAACCTTCATAACTCACAATTTATAACTTATAATTACAACAGTGAATTACTTATCTGTAGAAAATATATCGAAGTCATTTGGAGAAAGAGTCCTTTTTGACAACATTTCGTTTGGAATCAACAAAGACCAAAAAATTGCTTTTATTGCCAAAAATGGTTCTGGAAAAACCACTATTATGAGTATTATTAATGGTTTGGAAGAACCAGATACTGGACAAGTGGTTTTGCGAAAAGGAATTAGAATGGCATTTCTTTCTCAAGATAATAATTTACAAGATGAACTTACGATTGAAGAAAGTATTTTCGCATCAGACAATGAAACGCTGAAGGTGATTGAAGCTTACGAAAAAGCACTCGAAAACCCAAATGACGAAGAAGCGTATCAAAAAGCTTTTGATGCCATGGATCAGCACAATGCGTGGGATTTCGAAACACAGTACAAACAGATTTTATTCAAACTAAAATTGGAAGATTTTAAACTAAAAGTAAAAAATCTTTCAGGAGGACAAAAAAAGCGTCTTTCATTGGCCATAATCTTAATTAATCGACCAGATTTATTGATTTTGGATGAGCCAACCAACCACTTAGATCTTGAAATGATCGAATGGCTGGAAAGTTATTTTGCAAAAGAAAACATTACGTTGTTTATGGTAACGCACGACCGTTTCTTTTTGGAACGTGTATGTAATGAAATTATCGAATTAGACAACGGAAAATTATACCAATACAAAGGAAATTACTCGTATTACTTGCAGAAAAAAGAAGAAAGAATTACTTCTGAAAATGCGAGTATTGACAAAGCCAAAAACCTTTTTGTAAAAGAATTAGAATGGATGCGCCGCCAGCCAAAAGCGCGAACAACCAAATCTAAATCACGTCAGGACGATTTTTACATTATTAAGGAAAAAGCACAAAGCCGACGTAAAGAAAACAAAGTCGAGCTTGAAATTAATATGGAAAGAATGGGAAGCAAAATTATTGAGCTTCACAAACTTTCTAAAAAATTCAAAGACCGAGTTATTCTCGACAACTTCAGTTTTGATTTCCAGCGTGGTGAAAGAATCGGGATTATTGGTAAAAACGGAACCGGTAAATCGACTTTCTTAAACTTGCTTACAGGCACAATTCCGCCAGACAGCGGACGTGTTGTAAAAGGCGATACTATAAAAGTCGGTTATTACACGCAATCTGGAATTAATCCAAAACCGGGTCAGCGAGTTATTGATATTATTAAAGAATACGGTGAGTACATTCCGTTGACAAAAGGAAAGATTATTTCGGCTTCGCAATTATTGGAACGTTTCCTTTTTGATGCCAAAAAACAATACGATTATGTCGAAAAATTAAGCGGTGGAGAATTAAAACGTTTGTATTTATGTACCGTTTTAATACAAAATCCGAACTTCTTGATTCTCGATGAGCCTACAAACGATTTGGACATTGTAACTTTAAACGTTCTGGAAAGTTTCTTATTAGATTATCCGGGCTGTTTATTGGTGGTTTCTCACGATCGCTATTTTATGGATAAAATTGTCGATCATTTATTTGTTTTTAGAGGACAAGGCGAAATCGAAAACTTCCCAGGAAACTATTCTGATTTCCGTGCTTACGAAGACAGTGCCGACGTTGCCCAAAAAGAAGAAAACAAAGCTGAGAAAAAAGACTGGAAACAAAATAATCCAACAGGAAATCTAAGCTTTAACGAACAGAAAGAGTATCAAAAAATCGAACGCGAAATCAAAGATTTAGAAATCGAAAAAGCCAAAATCGAACAGCTTTTCTCTGATGGAAAAGTTGCTGATGCTGATATCGAAAAAAAAGCCAACGAACTTCAAAACATAATCAATAAAATTGAAGCAAAAGAAGAAAGATGGTTTGAGCTTTCGGCGAAGATTGAAGGATAGTTTTTTTAAGTGTTCAGTCTCAGTTTTTAGTATTCAGTTTTCTTTACTTGGATGCCAAGCAAAGTAGAAAACCAAAACTAAGACTGCGACCGAAAACCGAGACTGAAAAATATTTTTATATAAATTAGCGATTTAAAACCCTAAAAATGAAACACCTTTTATCAGCATTACTTACAGTAACACTTTTCATTTCTTGCTCTAAAGATAAAGACGAAGTAAAAGATTATACTGCTCAAAACGAAAAAGAGATCACAGATTATCTGGCACAAAATAACCTAACAGCAACAAGAACTGATTCTGGTTTGTATTATATTATTGAAGAAGAAGGTGATGCTGAAGGAGAAACTCCATTAGCAACCTCAAATGTAACAGTAGCTTATAAAGGATATTACACGAACGGAAATGTTTTTGACCAAAGTGATGAACAAGGAGTTGCATTTAGTTTAACTCAAGTAATTCAAGGCTGGAAAGAAGGTATTCGTTATTTTAAAGAAGGCGGGAAAGGCAAACTTTTAGTTCCTGCTCATTTAGGATACGGCAGTAAAGATTACCAAAGCATACCAGGCGGATCTGTACTTATATTTGATATAAAACTAATTTCGATAAATTAAGATTTTTCAAATTCAGAATGCTGTTTCAAATTCAATCTTATCTAAAATTTCTTTGGGAATCTAAAAACGAACACGGAGTTCACTCTCCTTTTGTCTTTAGTTTACTCACCAAATGTTTTTACGATAAAAAGCCAAAACCCGAATATCAAATTCTAAAAAATTACAGAAAGTCACTTTTAGAAAATAACAATTTTATTGAAGTAACTGATTTTGGAGCTGGTTCAAAAGTCTTTAAATCAAACAAAAGGCAGATTTCTAAAATTGCGCAAACTGCAGGAATTTCACCAAAACGAGCCGAATTATTATTTCGTGTTAGCAATTATTTCAGACCAAAAAATGTTTTAGAAATTGGAACTTCTTTAGGATTAGCGAGTTCAGCTATTGCATTGGGAAATAAAGAATCTTTTTTGCTTAGTCTTGAAGGTTGCCAAAATACACAATCAGTCGCAGAAAGTTTATTTAATCAAGAATTTACAGATTTTAATTTTGATTTTGTGAATTCCGAATTTAGCAAATTCTTAAAAGATGGTTCTGCGAATATCTGTGATTGGGATTTAATATATTTCGATGGAAATCATTCTAAAAAAGCAACCTTAGAATATTTCGAACTTTTATTGCCAACAATCAACAATGACTCGGTTTGGATTTTTGATGATATTCATTGGTCGCCAGAAATGGAAGAAGCTTGGGAAACCATAAAAGAACATCCTCAAGTAAAAGTCACGATTGACACTTTTCAATGGGGATTTGTATTTTTTAGATACGAACAACCAAAAGAACATTTTATAATTCGAGCATAAAAAAAGACGACCATTTCTGATCGTCTTTTTTTATCTAATTCAAAATTCTAAAAAACTATTTTTTAGCTTCTTTGTTTTCTTCAGATTTTGCTCCCATTCTGTTTACAGTGTACATAGGTGCAAATTTAATTTTCAAACCAGCGATTTTTCGGTTATCTTCTGATGTTAGACCTTCTTTTTCAACTGTATTTTTACGGCTGTCAAGTGCTTCATACATCAATTTAACCTCATCCCAGTCTTCTCTTGAATATTTATCTTTATTATCTTCTACAGTGTGAACGAACTGCTGATAAACGCTGTGAATATTTTTAGCATTTACCCAGTCAAAGTTCATATCATCACCTATTTTTCCTGCTCCAAATAAGGCATCTCTTAATTGCTGTTTCGGACTTGGAGCCGGTGGGGCAAATTGGGTGGCCATTTGATTTCTAAATTCTTCGTATTTAATTTTACTTGCATTAATTTTTTCGGTCGCTGCCGAATTATCTTTTAGGTCTGCTAAAGCTGCCTGAGCCTCTTGAGATTTTCTGTCATACTCTGCTTCTACAGTTTTCCAATTTTCTTTCAAATCAGCAGCAGCTACATTCTTAACAGAATCTACGTAGGTTACATATGAGTCTACAGTTTTTTGTGCTTTTTCTTGTTTCTCATCTTTACATGATGCAAAACCTAAGGCAATTAATGCAATTCCTAATCCTAATTTAATATTTTTCATAATGTTGAGTATTTAATATTGATTAATCAAATTTACTCAACAACAAACGTAAAAAAATTACATTATTAACACATTTTTAGAATTAAAAACATTTTAAAACTATAAAACATATAAAATAATGACTATTATGCAAAACAAATCAAAAAAGATATAACAATTTAAAACTTTAAAAAACATATTATTTTAATTGTTATCTCTTAAAAAAGCTTTTGTAACAAAATCCAATTCTCAACTACTTATCATTTTTATTGAAAAGTGTTTCGTACTTTTAAATCCAAAATTGTAAAACCAAATGGCAGATCCATTAATTAAAATAACTGACATAAGACGAAATTTTATTCTGGGGAATGAAACAGTGTATGTCCTAAAAGGAATTAATTTACAAATCAATAAAGGAGAATATGTTGCTTTAATGGGACCTTCTGGATCTGGAAAATCGACTTTAATGAACCTTTTAGGCTGTTTAGACACCCCAACTTCTGGGCGGTACGTTTTAAACGGAAAAGATGTCAGCCAAATGAAAGACGATGAACTAGCCGAAATCAGAAATAAAGAAATTGGTTTCGTTTTCCAGACCTTTAATCTTTTACCAAGAACCACAGCCCGTGATAATGTCGCCTTACCTATGATTTATGCCGGTTACGGAAAATCAGATCGAATCGCACGCGCTACAGAAGTTCTAAAACAAGTAAACCTTGCCGATAGAATGGATCATCAGCCAAATCAGCTTTCTGGAGGACAGCGCCAGCGTGTTGCTGTTGCCCGTGCTTTGGTCAACAAACCGTCAATTATTTTAGCCGATGAGCCAACAGGAAACCTAGACAGTAAAACATCTGTAGAAATCATGAAACTTTTTGGAGACATTCACGCACAAGGAAATACTGTAATACTAGTAACCCACGAAGAAGATATTGCAGCATATGCACATCGCGTTATTCGTTTAAGAGATGGTTTAATTGAAAGCGACACGAGTAAATAATTTTAGATTTCTGATTTTAGACTTTAGATTAATTTCTAAATCTAAAATTATAGACAACAACATTTCAATCTAAAATCAGAAATCTACAATCTTAAATCACAATGAAAGTATACACCAAAACAGGCGACAAAGGAACAACAGCTCTTTTTGGAGGAACCCGTGTTCCAAAAGACCATATTCGAATTGACAGTTACGGAACTGTTGATGAACTAAATTCATATATAGGATTAATCCGCGATCAGGAAATAGATTCACATTATAAAACCATTTTAATAGAAATTCAGGATAGACTCTTTACAGTGGGTGCCATTTTGGCAACGCCGCCGGAAAAAGAAGTTTTAAAAAATGGTAAACTTAGATTAGAAAATCTCGGAATAATTGATTCAGATATCGAACTGCTCGAAAACGAAATAGATAAAATGGAAGAAAGTCTTCCACAAATGACTCATTTTGTTTTGCCTGGCGGTCATCCTACCGTGTCACATTGTCATATTGCACGTTGTATTTGCCGTCGAGCAGAACGTTTAGCCGTGCATTTAAGCCACAATGAACATGTTCCTGAAATCGCAATCATGTACTTAAACCGACTTTCTGACTACCTTTTTGTCTTGGCACGAAAGTTGTCCTTTGACCTAAAAGCGGAGGAAGTGAAATGGATTCCTAGAAAGTAAAAGCTTTCTTAAAATTTCAATTTTTTTAAATCCCAAATTCCAAGAAAAATTAATAATACTTTGAATTTAAATTTTACATAAAAGCTTTAAAACAGGAGGTTTTAAACTCCTTTTTAGGAATTTGAAATTTAAAAAATAGGGATTTAATAATTGACGTTCTTAAATTTTATTAAAATAAATCAAATTTTACTTGTCTTTTTCAGTAAAAAATTTATTTTTGCACAAACTAAATAGATAACAGATGTATTGGACATTAGAATTAGCATCTTATTTAAGTGATGCGCCATGGCCTGCTAACAAAGACGAACTTATAGACTACGCTATTAGAGCAGGTGCTCCATTAGAAGTAGTAGAAAACCTTCAGTCAATCGAAGATGAAGGAGAGATATATGAATCAATGGAAGAAATTTGGCCTGATTATCCAACAGACGAAGATTATCTTTGGAATGAGGATGAATATTAAAAAAATAAACCAAATGAAAAAGTCTCATCACAGAGGCTTTTTTTTTGGTTCAAATTAATTATATAAAATAAAGAAATACAATAAATTATGAGTTTCATAAACAGCATCATCAAAGTCTTTGTAGGTGATAAATCCGAAAAAGACGTCAAAGCTTTACAACCATATTTAAACAAAATTAAAGCGTTCGAAATTCCTTTAATGGAATTGTCTAATGACGAATTAAGAGGAAGAACCGTTTATTTTAAAGATAGAATTAAAGAAGCAAGAGCAGAGAAAGATGCTAAAATTGCTTCGCTTAAAGCTGAAGTTGAAAATATTGAGGATATCGACAAAAGAGAAGATATTTATGATGCAATAGACGCTCTTGAAAAAGAAGCTTATGAAATCTCTGAAAAAACTTTATTGGAAATTCTTCCTGAAGCATTTTCGGTTGTAAAAGAAACAGCACGTCGTTTCAAAGAAAACTCTCATATCGAAGTTACTGCGACTGCAAAAGACCGCGAATTCTCAGCTGCAAAATCATACATCACTATTGAAGGCGACAAAGCAATCTGGGCTAACAAATGGAATGCTGCCGGAAAAGATATCACTTGGGACATGATTCATTACGATGTTCAGTTAATTGGTGGTATGGTATTACACGAAGGTAAAGTTGCCGAAATGCAAACGGGAGAAGGTAAAACTTTGGTGGCTACCCTTCCACTTTACTTAAACGCTTTGACAGGAAACGGAGTTCACTTAGTAACAGTAAACGACTACTTAGCAAAACGTGACAGCACATGGAAAGCACCTTTATTCGAATTCCACGGTTTATCTGTAGATTGTATCGATAACCACCAGCCAAGTACAGAAGCTAGAAAAAAAGCCTACGATGCTGATATCACTTACGGAACCAACAACGAGTTCGGTTTCGATTACTTAAGAGATAACATGGCACATTCGCCAAGCGATTTAGTGCAGAGAAAACACAATTTTGCCATTGTCGACGAGGTTGACTCTGTATTAATTGATGATGCTAGAACACCGCTTATCATTTCTGGACCGGTTCCTCAAGGAGATCGTCACGAATTCAACGAATTAAAACCAAAAATCGAAAACTTAGTTGCACAACAACGCCAGTTAGCGAATGGTTTCTTAGCTGAAGCTAAAAAATTAATCAAAGAAGGTAATACTAAAGAAGGTGGTTTCTTATTATTAAGAGCTTACAGAAGTTTACCTAAAAATAAAGCATTAATTAAATTTTTAAGTGAAGAAGGAATTAAACAATTGCTTCAAAAAACTGAAAATCAATACATGCAGGATAACAATCGCGAAATGCACAAAGTAGACGAAGCTTTGTATTTTGTGATTGAAGAAAAAAACAATCAAGTAGAATTGACAGATAATGGTATTAAATACCTGTCTGGCGATACTGATGCGGATTTCTTTATTTTACCAGACATTGGAACAGAAATCGCAGCTATCGAAAAACAAAAACTTGACAAAGATGCTGAAGCTGAAGCCAAAGAAAGATTATTTCAAGATTTTGGTGTAAAAAGCGAGCGTATCCACACTCTTACTCAGCTTTTAAAAGCGTATGCTTTATTTGAAAAAGATGTAGAGTATGTTATCATGGACAACAAAATTATGATTGTCGATGAGCAAACAGGTCGTATCATGGATGGACGTCGTTACTCAGACGGTCTTCACCAAGCGATCGAAGCAAAAGAAAACGTAAAAATCGAAGCTGCAACTCAAACTTTTGCAACTGTAACATTACAGAATTATTTCAGAATGTACAGCAAATTAGCCGGTATGACGGGTACTGCTGTTACAGAAGCGGGTGAGTTATGGCAGATTTATAAATTGGATGTTGTTGAAATTCCAACAAACCGTCCAATTGCAAGACAAGACAAAGAAGATTACATCTACAAAACAACACGTGAAAAATTCAACGCGGTAATCGAAGATGTAACAGAATTATCAAAAGCTGGTAGACCAGTATTGATTGGAACAACTTCTGTAGAGATTTCAGAATTATTAAGCCGTATGCTTAAAATGAGAGGAATCACACACAACGTTTTGAACGCAAAAATGCACAAGCAAGAGGCACAAATCGTTGAAGAAGCTGGTAAAGCCGGAGTTGTAACCATAGCAACAAATATGGCCGGTCGTGGTACCGATATTAAATTATCTCCAGAAGTAAAAGCTGCGGGAGGTTTAGCAATCGTAGGTACTGAGCGTCACGATTCTCGTCGTGTAGACAGACAGTTACGTGGTCGTTCTGGTCGTCAGGGAGATCCAGGAAGTTCTCAATTTTATGTTTCTCTTGAAGATAACTTAATGCGTTTATTTGGTTCTGAAAGAGTTGCAAAAGTAATGGACAGAATGGGATTAAAAGAAGGTGAAGTTATTCAGCATTCTATGATGACTAAATCTATCGAACGTGCTCAGAAAAAAGTAGAAGAAAATAACTTTGGTGTTCGTAAACGTTTATTAGAGTATGATGACGTAATGAACTCTCAGCGTGAAGTAGTGTACAAACGCCGTCGTCACGCCTTATTTGGAGAGCGTTTAAAACTGGATATTGCCAATATGCTTTATGATACTTGCGAATTAATTGTAAGCAATAATAAAGTAGCCAATGACTTTAAAGGATTTGAATTTGATTTAATTCGTTATTTCGGAATCACATCTCCAATTTCAGAAGCTGATTTTGTAAAATTATCAGATATTGAAGTAACAGGAAAAGTATACAAAGAAGCTTTAGCATTCTACACTGAAAAAACAGAAAGAAGCGCAAGAGAAGCTTTCCCAATTATCAAAGGAGTTTACGAAGAGCCAAACAACCATTTCGAAAGAATTGTAGTTCCATTTACAGACGGAATCAAAACTCTAAATGTGGTAACTGACTTGAAAAAAGCTTACGATAGCGAAGGAGCTCAATTAATTGCTGATTTCGAGAAAAACATCACACTTTCTATTGTAGATGAAGCTTGGAAAAAACACTTACGTAAAATGGACGAATTGAAACAATCTGTTCAATTAGCCGTTCACGAACAAAAAGATCCTTTGCTTATTTACAAATTAGAAGCTTTCAATTTGTTTAGAGGAATGCTGGATAACGTTAACAAAGAAGTTATTTCATTCTTATTCAAAGGTGATTTACCTGCTCAAAACGCTCCAGAAATTCACGAAGCAAGAGAAGTTCGTCAAAAAGAAAACTTACAATTAAGTAAAGACGAAATTCCAAACAGCGAAAGCATGAATCGTGAAGCTGGAGAAACACAACAGCGTCAGGTAACCGAAACGATCGTTAGAGATATGCCAAAAATCAATCGTAACGATACGGTAACGGTTCAAGAAGTAGCAACTGGCAAAACAGAAACTATGAAATTCAAAAAAGCAGAAAGCCTTATCGCTTCTGGAGCTTGGGTTTTAGTGAACTAATACATACGTTTAAATCTCAGTTTTCACTTAAACTGCAGAACGAACGACACTTAAATATCCCCGATAATTATCGGGGATATTTTTTTTATAAAAAACTTTCAAATAAGTTTATGATAAAAACGAATTAAATGTACTTTTGCATTTGAAACATAGAAATTCACTCTTGAAGAAACTTTTTATCATATTACTTTCGATTACCCTTCTGGTGCCGTCTTTTGGTAAGGTCTTCATTTATGCTTCTTTCAAATTAAATCAAAAAGAAATTTCGAAAACAATATGCGTGCAGCGCAAAATGGTTTTCAATACTTGCAACGGACGATGCGAGCTTCAGAAAAGCTTAAAAAAATACGCCGACAACGAAAAGAAAATGCAAGACAATCTAAAAGAAAAAGCAGAGATTGTTTACATTCAGAATACAAATACTTCCCTATATACTTTAGTCGCTCCTGTTGAAACTGCTGCAAAAAACTTTGCAAGTGCAGATAAAAAACCTGTTTCGATTACTGTTGTGGCATTTCGCCCTCCATCCTGTTTTATATAATTTTTTAAATCTTAATTCAATTTTTTAATTGAATAAATTTCGCTGTGTAAAAACATCGAATACATAAGTGCCTATATCTAAATCTCAAATTTAGTTATGCACAATAAGAATCAAATTATTTAAAACAACAGAAACCCAAAGTGAAAAGATTATTCATTCTATTTCTTTCCTGTATGCTATTAGTACCTTCTTTTGGCAGTTTCTTTGTATATACCTCATTCAAGTTAAATCAGGAAGAAATTTCTAAAACCATCTGCGTACAGCGAAAAATGATGTTTAACAGCTGTAACGGACGATGCGAACTTCAAAAGAGTTTAAAAAAATATGCTGATAACGAGAAAAGAATGCAAAACAATTTGAAAGAAAAAACAGAAGTAGTTTACATTCAAAATTTCGTTTTAAATAATTTCGAGCTGACATTACCAGCCGAACCAAAAAGAAAAATTTACAACGCTTTCCATAAAAAACCAATAGGGGTTTCAATTCCTGCATTTCATCCCCCATCCTATTTCATATAAATTTTAATTCGGCTTTATGAATTAAGCCTGTTCAAAGATGAAGCATCTGAGAACACACAATACTTTTTAAAATTTATAGATTTAAAATGAAAAAAATATTCTTTACCCTTTTTATTATAGGGCAATGTGTTTTTGCACAAAACAAAACAGCGCAGGACACAACAAAATCGCAGGAACTTGAAAATGTTTTTATAACCGCAAATCGTACAGCTGCACAACGAAAAGAAACTCCAGTTGCCATTAGTAAATTAACGGCAAAAACGATCAATGAAACCAAAGCGACAGCTGTTTACGAAATTGTAAATAAAACTCCCGGTGTATTAATGGTCAATTTAGGTAACGAACAACACATGATGTCTATTCGACAGCCTATGACTACAAATGCTTATTATTTGTATTTGGAAGACGGATTGCCTATTCGTCCAATGGGAATTTTTAATCACAACGCGTTACTGGAAATCAACCAATTTAACCTTCAAAGTATTGAAGTTGTAAAAGGTCCAGTATCTTCATTATACGGACCAGAAGCAGTAGGCGGAACGATTAACTTAATTTCGCTTAAACCTCCTGTTGATCCTGAATTCAAATTTGGAATTCAGGCTGATAATTACGGTTACAGAAGATTTCAAGCCGCTGGAGGAGCAACAATTGGAAAAGTCGGATTTCATATTGCCGGAATTTCAAGTTTACAAAAAAATGGCTGGATGACGTATTCAGATTACAACAAAGACAACCTAAACGCCAGAATCGATTACAACATTTCACCTTCTACCCGATTGATAAGCAATACCATGTATGGGAAATACTATTCGGATATGAGTGGAACTGTAAACGAAGATGCCTTTAATAATAGAACGTACAAAAGCACTTCTAATTTTACGTATAGAAAATCTGATGCTCTACGTACTCGTTTAACGCTTGAGCACGATTGGAACGATAACTCAAACAGTTACATTACAGTTTATTTACGCGATAATAAATTAGGACAAAACCCGTCATACGGAATTAAATGGAGTCCAACCGTAAATCCTACAACAGCAAAAGGTGAAGTAAACTCAAACAACTTTAAAAGCTATGGCGCAATTGGACAGCACGTTCAAAAATTTGATTTCTTGAATACCAAAATTGTAGCCGGAGCTTTATATGATTATTCTCCTGTAACGTATTGGTCGTATGTAATCGATTTAAAAGCCAATTTAAATCCGGGAGAACCAGGAAAACAAACCGTAGATTCATACGAAATTATAGCTGAACATCCTGATTCAAAACTAGCCGATTATACTGCAGACATCTTCAATACAGCAGGTTATGCTCAGATTAGTTTTAATCCAATTGAAAAAGTAATTGTGACTCTTGGCGGACGCTACGATAATATGAAAGTCAACTATGATAATGCACTTGACCTTTCAAGCGGAAGCAAAGTATACGACAAAACTACTTTTAAAGCAGGTATCAACTACAATCCTGTACATTTTGCAGGTTTTTACGGGAATTATTCACAAGGATTTGCGCCTCCGGGAATTACATCTATTTTTAGAACAAAACCAGGTACAGGTGGTACAACTGGTGTTCCAGCTGATTTTTATTACAACCTTAAACCCGCAGAATTTAACAATTATGAAATTGGCGGATGGCTTACTTTTTTAGAAAATAAACTGAACTTTGACTACGCCTTGTATTATATGGAAGGCCAAAATGAATTATTAAACATAAAACTACCTGACAACTCAACAGATTATCGTTCTGCAGGAGAAACACGCCACAAAGGAATTGAGTTTGGAGCTTCATACAAACCCTCAAAACAATTCAATATTCGTCTTGGTGGAACGTATGCACAACATACTTATATCGATTTTAAACTTTCAGACAAACCAACAGATCCTGTTCAAGATTTAAATGGCAAAGAAATGCCGGCTGCACCAAAATGGTCAGGAAATTCAGAAGTAAGTTATTACCCAAATTGGCTTCCAAATCTGAGAACCTCTTTAGAATGGCAGCTTGTGGGAAGTTACTATCAGGATCAGATTAATACCGTAAAGTATTCAGGTTATAATATATTCAATGCCAGAATTGGCTACCAATGGAGAAAAATTGAGGTTTACGGAAATGTCTTAAATCTTACTGATAAATTGTATGCTTACAATGTATCGAGAGCTAATACCACAAATGCACAGCCAACTTATACTGCAGCGGCGCCAAGAACATTTGTATTTGGAATTCAGTATAATTTTTCATTAAAAAAATAATATTTAGCCACTCTCAGCACAGTTGGGAGTGGTCAAAAAACTAAACCAATGAGTAAAGAAACGAATAAAAAATCTTCGAAGAAGAACCAGAAATCTTTTGGGTCTAAGTTCATAAAAAAGATCAAACAGCACATGTACAAATGGCATCGTGTTATTGGATTGATTACGGTTGTTCCCGTAATTTTCTGGACGCTTTCTGGTTTGATGCACCCGTTTATGGCGCATTTTTTCAAACCTGAAATTGCACATGACAAAATAGAACAATACATCATTGATAAAAGTCAGCTGAAATATTCTATTCAGGACGTATTATTAAAAAACGAGCTGACACAATTTAAAAACTTCAGAATTGTAACTTTCAATAATAAAACCTATTATCAGGTAAAAACCTTTTTTGGTGAATTGGTTTATTTTGACACTTCAAATGCCCAAAAATTAGAAAACGGAGATCAAAAATATGCCGAATGGCTTTCGCGCTATTTTCTGGACGACCAAAAAAGTCTTGTCAAAAACAGTGAAATTTTAACCGAATTTACTTCGCAGTACAAATATGTAAACCGCTATCTTCCAGTTTACAAAATCACTTTTGATCGACCAGATGAAATGCAGATTTATGTAGAAACATCATCGAGCAAACTTGCCACGTACAATCCGGTTTCAAGACAAATTTTTATTTCATTATTTGATACTTTTCATAACTGGTCATTTATAGACGCTATTTCGAACAACAGCGTACGAATTATTACCATGATTTTTCTGTTGTCGATTATTGGATTTTCTGCCTTAAGCGGTATTTTAATCTATGGTTTATTATGGAAACAGTTCAAAAAAACAGATTCGCTGCAACCTAAAAAAGGACTTCGAAAATACCATCGCCAAATTGGAATCTGGGTTTCTCTTTTTACGTTAACATTCGCATTTAGCGGCGCGTATCACACTACCACAAAATGGTCTCCGAATATGCTTTCGCAGATGGTTTACGAACCAACATTTGTAACCAAAGAAATTGCAACAGCAAATAATGCACTTAACGTCAACTGGAATCGTTTTCAGAACGTGAGTCTTATTACGTTAAATGACTCTATTTATTTTCGCTGTCAATTGGCAGAAAAAGAAACTGGAAGATTTAAAAAACCAAAATCAGCTTCTAAGTGGAATAAAAATGAAAATTCAAAATCTGAAATTCTGTATATCAATGCGGCTTCAAATAAAATAATTCCTAATCTTGATTTGGAATATGCGGAATTTCTAGCTTTTTATTTTACGGATGGCGCGCCAAAAGGATCTTGTTGTGAAATGACCGAAACTTCAGATGAAGAACCTCAGCCTTCTTTGGAAAACACAAAATTATTAGAATCAAAAGTTTTACATGATTTTGAAAGCCGGGAATATGGTTTTGTCAACAAAAGACTTCCTGTTGTAAAACTGGCTTATGACACGCCTGAGAAAACGACTTATTTTATAGAAACTTCAACTTCAAGACTTGCTGCTGTGGTTAAAAACTCAGATCGTGTAGAAGGATATTCTTTTGCCATTTTACATAAATTTTTATTTATGGATTGGGCAGGAAAAAATATCCGTGATCTGGCGACAGTACTGGCTGCACTGAGTATTTTAATTGTGAGTATATTAGGTTTTATTCTTTTTTTAAAGAGGTAATTTCATCTCCTGCAAGGTTTTTAGATAATCAAACATAAACATACCTTCAAGGTTTAAAAAACCTTGAAGGAATTCTATTGCGGATTATCTTGATAATAACGAGCTTCGATTCGTTTAATATCTTTAATTGAATTTTTGGCCCAGTCCAAACGTTTTACCAGAATTTCTTCTTCGGTCAATTTCCAATCAATATCAGATCGGCGAAGTCGGTTCGTCAAATTCTGAATAATAATTGCGGCTGAAACCGAAATATTCAAACTCTCTGTAAAACCAACCATGGGTATTTTTAAGAAACCATCTGCATTGTCCATAATTTCTTTTGACAAGCCTTCTTTTTCTGTTCCGAAGAACAGAGCACTTGGTCTTGAAATATCGAAATCCTCCAGCATACAATCTTTTTCATGCGGAGTTGTGGCAATAATTTGATATCCCTTACTTTTTAAATCAGAAAGACAGCCTGAAACTGAATCAAATCTATTAATATCAACCCATTTCTGAGCGCCTAAAGCAATTTCCTTATCAATTCGTTTACCAAAACGCTGTTCGATTACATTCAGTTCCTGAATTCCAAAAACCTCACAACTACGCATTACCGCGCTCGTATTATGCATTTGATACACATCTTCAACAGCAACTGTAAAATGTTTGGTACGGTTTTCTAATACTTTTAAGAAATTACTCTTTCTGTTTTCTGTTAATATATTTTCTAAAAAGGCGAGGTAATCTAAATCAATCATTTTTAATTATTTTGGCGCAAAAATACACAAATTAAAAAAGAATCCTTCACCCTAATTTCAGCTTGCAAAATCTTTAATAAAAGTGGTATTTAGCTTTTCGTGCAGTAAATTCACTTGTTTTAAATCCACCGATAAAACATCATCTTTATAAGAATCTCCGCTAAAATCAGCTTGTTTATTTTTAGAATGGTGTTTTAAACGGTCAAACATGGCCTCTTTTTCATTTTCAGAATAATCGGCATTTATAAATGTCACAAATCGCTCCACAACATTTCTCATTCCTTCATTATAATTCAGCATGGTAACATTATCGTCGGTTTCATAAAAATCCAGAAAACCTTGAAAATATTTTTCCAGAACCAAAGCTCCGTATTGCTGAAAACTAATTTGGTTGATTTCCTTTTGAGTAATTCCAAAAACACTTGGCGGAATTAAATTTGGCACCATGTGCATTCCCATTAATTTTTGATGTGATTTTAAAACATCTGACGGATCGCGGTACAGCAAAGCAAAAGGAACATCTGGAAAAATAGATCTTAAATAAGACGCGTTAAATATATTCCATGCATCGAGTTTTATAATCAGGTATTTTTGTTCTGGAAATCTTTTTTGTCCCAGGAACCTCATAACCGACTCCAGTAAAATCGTTTTGCTATCAAGACCAAAAGCGTCACTTCTTAAAATCTGGTCAATAATAGGCGCTTCAGAAATCATAATATTTTCTGCTGAAGTCGCCAAAGACTGGCTCAACATTGTAGAACCACATCTTGAAACATGAAATACCAGTGATTTTAATGCAACAGAATCCAAATCCTTAGACCATTCAATCAAATTTTCTGCTGTACTTATTAATTTAACCCGTTTAGAATTGTAACTATGACTTTTGCATCTTGCAATTGTTTCATCAAAAAAAGGTTCTTCAAATAAAATATCCGACAAATAAATCCATTCAAAATAAATTTGATTTTCTTGTTCGATTAATTTTACCGGAATCCAATTGGCAACAGGGTTCTGAATATTTTCCATTTTACAAAGTTAAATTTGATTGAAGTTTAGCAATAAGTGCAGCATTAATATCCGATGGATTTCTAGAAAGCTCTTCGATCATTCGCTTTTTAACCTCGTCTGAATATTCTGTTGGCGGTTTATAATGTATATCAAAACCCATTTTAGCAAACAATGCATCAGACCATTCGTTTCGTATACAATCTAGTGTGAGATGAATTCTTGGCTCAGAACTCTTATTCTGAACACTATGCGGCAATTGAAAATTCGCGTACCAGCACTCACCCATTTTCATAGGAACTAATTTTTGATCGACATAAAAATATACTTCAGAATTGGTGATAATAGGAACGTGAATTCTAAAAAAACCATCTTCATAAGAAGTATCGTTATCTACATGTTCTTTAATCTCGCTGTCAGGTCCAAGTCTTAATAATCTCACCGCTTCTTTTTCACATTGAAACCAATCCATTATTTCTTTAAAATAAGGGCAGCTGTCCAGCAGAGGCGTATTTTTATATTCTTTATCTGGAAAAGAAAGAATATCGGTTTCTAATCCTGACTGCGAACGCAGGGAAACACTGGTCCATTTACCTTCATACCGATAGGTATTAAAATGCGGTGTCCATAAATTGGTTTCGCAGGTAACTAAATCATTTTGCAATTTTTCGATTGAAAAAGAAATCGGCAGCTGGCAGGAAGAAGGATTCATACGCTTACAGGATTAAATTTAACAAGGATATTTTACGAGGTAAATATATAAATTTATAAAAGCCAATTTGTTAAATAAATAAGCAAAAGTTTACAAATTAACAAAGGCTTTGAATCAAACAGAAGCAACCAAGCTATTCACTATAAAATGGTAAAGCTTATGAGTGGAAACTGATACAGGTTCAGAATCTGTTTTTAGTATTAGATCTGCTTTCTGCGGAATTTCAAAAACATCGCTGATTCCGGTAAAGTTTTTAATTTTATTCTCGTCATCGTCTGGCAGCAGTGCTTTTTTGTACAATCCTTTGGGGTCTCTTTCAATCAAATTAGCAATGGAACAATCTAAAAATACAGTTCTCACAAACTCAAAAGACCGTAATTCATTACGAAGATTTTCATATGGATTGATAACCGACATTAAGACGATTTTATTTTCGCTGATTAAATTTCGCCCCACATTAAAAAGCCGTCTCACGTTTTCACAGCGGTCTTCTTTAGAAAATCCTAAATCTTTACAAATTGTTTTTCGGTACACATCGCCGTCCACAATCTCAGCATTGTAATTATTTTCTATTAACAACTGCCTAACATTTTGTGCTAGTGTAGTTTTTCCTGAACCCGATAAACCTGTAAATTGTATTAAAATCATTGGGAATTTTCTTTCTCTAATCTGGCATTAAAACTAAATAATTTAAAAAGACGTACAACGAGTAGAAATACGCTTTATTTCTTAAAAAATAATACAAATCCTATCTATTACTAACCATCTGAATACAGAAATTACTATTTTTATCTTTTAATAAAGTAAGAATGAAAAAGAAACTTGTTGTTTTAACTGGAGCCGGAATCAGTGCTGAAAGCGGTATTAAAACTTTCCGCGACAGCGACGGATTATGGGAAGGGCATGACGTAATGGAAGTGGCAACTCCAGAAGGATGGTATAAAAATCAAGATTTGGTTTTAGACTTTTACAACAAAAGACGCCAGCAGTTAAAAGAAGTACAGCCTAATTTAGGACATCAGATTTTAGCCGAACTGGAAAACGATTTTGAGGTACAAATTATTACTCAAAACGTTGATGATTTACATGAACGTGCAGGAAGTACAAACGTTCTGCATTTGCATGGCGAATTATTAAAAGTGAGAAGCACGCAGAATAAAAACCTGATTTTAGACTGGACAGAAGATTTAATAACGGGCGATTTAGATAAAAGCGGACATCAACTGCGTCCGCATATTGTTTGGTTTGGAGAAGAAGTTCCAGCACTCGAAGAAGCAATTGACATAACCGAAACGGCTGATTATTTTGCTGTAATTGGAACTTCGTTACAAGTGTATCCAGCAGCGGGATTAATTGCTTACACACCAAGTACAACTCCAGTTTTTTATGTTGATCCAAAACCCATTGCCATTCCAAATCTTCGAAATAAAGTAGAAACCATCGCAAAATTTGCTTCAGAAGGAGTTGCAGATTTAAGGAATAGTTTATTGAACTTAGAAAAAACAACATGATTTTTGAAAGCTGGTTACAACAGTTGGCACAATTAAACGCATTCTGGCTCTTTGGTTTCTTTTTAATCGAAAACTTAATGCTAATAATTCTATCCGTTTTAATTGGAAAAATCTTCGAACCAGAAAATACCGTTTTAAAGAGCAGAGACCGAAAATGGGTTTTATTAACACTCATTTGCAACACCTTCATAACCTTATTAGGTTTCGAATTATATCATTACGGAATTCTAAAAATAGATTTTTCAGGATCTATAAAGCTTATCTTTTTCGATACGCTTTTATTGATTTTGTTAATGGATCTTTTAATGTTTCTTTTTCATTATCTGGTTCACCATTTAAAATGGCTGTATCCAATTCATAAACTGCATCATACACATATCGAAACCAATGTCTACAGCTTGTATGTACTTCACCCTATTGAAACTTTGGGATTTGGAGTTATCTGGCTGTTTTTAATTACGATCTTAAAATTTAATTATCTGAGTATTATAATGTATCTTATTCTGAATTTGTCTTACGGAATATTTGGTCACTTGAAAACCGATATTTTTCCTTCTTTCTGGTATCAAAATTATTTTACCAAATGGATTTCGACTACCAGATTTCATAACGATCATCATAAAAATGAATCCCGAAATTTTGGTTTTTACTTTACCATCTGGGATAAAATTTTCAAAACCATAATTTAAGGTTGAATATAGCTTTCAGAAGTTTTAACAATACCTTATATTTGCACCTTTCGAAAAACAACATAACAATGACTACTCTAAACGAATTGAATGCTATATCGCCAATTGACGGAAGATATAGAAATAAAACTCAAAATTTAGCACCTTTCTTTTCTGAAGAAGCTTTAATAAAATATCGTGTTTTAGTTGAAGTTGAATACTTCATTGCATTATGCGAAATTCCATTACCGCAATTACAAGGTATTGATTCTTCTTTATTTGAAAGTTTAAGAAACATCTACAAGAATTTCTCAACTGAAGATGCACTTTGGATTAAAGAAACTGAAAAAGTAACCAACCACGACGTAAAAGCGGTTGAATACTTTATTAAAGATGCTTTTGAAAAATTAGGTTTATCTCAATACAAAGAGTTCATTCACTTCGGATTAACATCTCAAGATATCAACAATACGGCTATTCCGCTTTCTACAAAAGAAGCGTTTGAGCAAGTTTATATGCCAACATTAATTTCTGTAATTTCTAAATTAAAAGAATTAAGTGTAGAATGGAAAGACATTCCGATGCTGGCACGTACGCATGGACAACCTGCCTCTCCTACACGTTTAGGAAAAGAAATTTTGGTTTTTGTTGAGCGTCTTGAAGAACAAATGCGTTTGTTGTTTAACATTCCGTTTGCGGCTAAATTTGGTGGTGCAACAGGAAATTTCAATGCGCATCATGTAGCCTATCCGCAAATTGACTGGAAACAATTCGGAAATAAATTCGTGGAATCTAATCTTGGTTTACAACATTCTTTCCCAACCACTCAAATTGAACATTACGATCATTTTGCTGCTTTCTTTGATGCTTTAAAAAGAATCAACACCATTATTATCGATTTAGATCGTGACATTTGGACGTATGTTTCAATGGATTATTTCAAACAAAAAATCAAAGCAGGAGAAATTGGTTCATCGGCAATGCCGCATAAAGTAAACCCAATTGATTTTGAAAACTCTGAAGGAAACTTAGGAATTGCAAACGCTATTTTAGAACATTTAGCAGCAAAATTACCTATTTCGAGATTACAGCGTGACTTAACTGACAGTACTGTTTTACGTAACGTTGGTATTCCTTTCGGACATACTATTATTGCTTTTGAAGCCACTCTTAAAGGTTTGAACAAATTGCTTTTAAACGAAAGTAAATTTGCTGAAGATTTAGAAAAAAACTGGGCAGTTGTAGCAGAAGCCATCCAGACTATTTTACGTCGTGAAGCATATCCAAATCCATACGAAGCTTTAAAAGGTTTAACTAGAACCAATGAAGCAATCGATAAAAATGCAATTCATAATTTTATTGCAACATTAGAAGTTTCTGATGCTGTTAGAGCAGAATTATTGCAGATAACACCTAGTAATTACACAGGAATTTAAAGAAAACCTAAAATATTCTACCAAAAAAAGCTATCTTTATCGAGATAGCTTTTTTTATTTAACCTTGGAAGTTAAACCAGATCATTTCACCTAACTATTATAATGCATAATAAGTTCCCCGATTTTATTTGAAATGGAAAGCTGGACTAGCTCCTAAAAAACTAAAATACCACTTATGATTGCCTTAAATGCCGCTGCAGAAAGTACACACCACTTACAACCCTTAATTAGTGATCTGGGATTAATCCTGATGACTGCCGGAATTGCCGTTCTTCTATTTAAAAAAATGAAACAACCTTTGGTTTTAGGCTACCTGATCGCAGGTTTTTTAGCGGGAAACCATTTTGATTTTTTTCCGTCGATTACCGACATGAAAAGTGTAGAAGTCTGGGCCGAAATCGGTGTTATATTTTTATTATTTAGTTTAGGGCTCGAATTCAGTTTTAAGAAGTTGATGAAAGTGGGCGGTACATCTTCCGTCACCGCCATCACCCAGATTTTATTCATGACACTCATAGGATATTGTGTGGGACAATGGATGGGCTGGGGAAAAATGGACAGTATTTTTCTAGGAGCGACACTCTCTATTTCATCCACAACCATTATTATCAGAGCGTTTGACGAATTAGGTGTAAAAGGAAAAAAGTTCGTTGGAATTGTATTTGGAGCTCTTATTGTTGAAGATATCGTTGCCATTTTAATGCTTGTACTCCTTTCAACAATTGCCGTGAGCGATCAGGTTTCTGGAGCCGAACTTTTACAATCTGTTTTAAAACTGGTTTTCTTTTTAATCATTTGGTTCTTGGGCGGAATTTTCATCATTCCAACTATTCTAAAAAAAGCCAAACATCTTTTAACCGATGAAATGCTGCTGATTATTTCGCTGGCTTTGTGTTTAATGATGGTAATTTTCGCAGCCAATGTTGGTTTTTCTCCGGCACTTGGAGCTTTCATTATGGGATCAATCATTGCTGAAACCACAATGGCAGAAAAAATCGAACATTTAATTCAGCCTGTAAAAGATTTATTTGGTGCTGTTTTCTTCGTTTCTGTGGGAATGTTAATTAATCCTGGAACATTAGTTACATACGCTCTTCCAGTAGCTTTAATTACGCTATTGACTATTTTCGGAAAAGCATTTAGTTCCTCAATTGGAGCTTTGCTTTCGGGACAGCCTTTAAAACAATCTGTTCAAACCGGAATGAGTTTGGCGCAAATTGGAGAATTCTCTTTTATCATTGCCACACTTGGAATGACTTTAAAAGTAACCAGTGATTTCTTGTATCCAATTATCGTGGCTGTTTCGGCGATCACAACTTTTACAACTCCATTTTTAATTAAATATTCAGAAGGTTTTGCTCTTTTTTTAGAATCTAAAATGCCTAAAAAATGGGTTAAAAATATCAACCGTTACAGTGTAAATGCACAAGCCATTAAATCAGTAAGCACTTGGCAGATTGTTTTAAGATCTTCAATCACACAAATTATTCTCCATACCATTATTATCACGGCCATTATTTTATTGTCTTCTAAATTCGTTGCGCCTTTAGTTGCTGACACGCGATTCGGAAATACTTTAGCGGCTTTATTAACCTTAGTTGTAATTGCTCCTTTTTTATGGGCACTTTCACTGCGACGTGTAAAAGTAGATGAAGTTGAAACATTATGGGAAGAACGAAAATACCGCGGCGCTCTTTTAATGCTTATTTTAATTAGAATGAGTCTTGGATTGTTCTTCGTAGGATTTTTGCTGAATATTTTCTTTTCTCCTTTAGTCGCATTTATTGCCTTGATTATTGCGATTGGAGCGTATCAAATTTTCCCTAAAAAATTAAACGAACAATATCATAAAATTGAGAATCATTTCTTGAAAAACCTCAACGACCGCGAAAACAAAAAAATTGATAGACGATATGCCAATTTAACTCCGTGGGATGGTCACATGTCCTTTTTTGAAATTAAAAAAGAATCCAATTTAGTTGGTAAAACTTTAGAAGAATTAAAAATCCGTGAGCAATTAGGAATCAACATTGCTTATATCAAACGAGGAGATGTTACGATTCCTATTCCAACCAAAACCGAACGTTTATTTCCAAGCGATGAAATCTGTGTAATTGGTACCGATGCCCAAATTGCCGAGTTTACCAAATACCTAAATCAAAATGAAACCGAAGCGCCTGGAAAGGTCGAAGAAACAAATATTGTTTTACGTCAGCTGGAAGTTTCTCAAGAAGAATTCATCAAAAAAAGCATCGGACAATTCAGAGCCAAAACTAACGGAATGGTCGTAGGAATCGAACGAAACGGAAATCGCATCTTAAACCCAGAATCTAGTTTAGTCTTAGAAAGAAATGACATCCTATGGGTGGTTGGAGATAAGAAAAGAATGAGCGCTTTGATGGCTTTTGAAGGTGCAAAGGTTCAAAGAGACAGAGGTTCAAAAATCTCGTAGAAAATAAAAAGGCTGATATTTTTCCAAATGGAAAAATATCAGCCTTTAAACTTTGTCCCTCTGTCCCTTTGAACCTTTGCCCTTTAAAGTTACTTATTCGGCTGCGGTGTTAAACGCAGATAAGGCTTAATTGGTGTGTGTCCTTTTGGGAATTTAGCAGGAATGTCGCTATCTGGAATTGCAGGAGCAATGACTACATCTTCACCATCTTTCCAGTTTGCTGGAGTGGCAACACTGTAATTTGCCGTTAACTGTAAACTGTCGATTACACGAAGTAATTCATCAAAATTTCTTCCTGTAGAAGCTGGATACGTTAAAGTCAATTTAATTTTTTTATCTGGTCCGATAACAAAAACAGAGCGAACCGTAAATTTATCACTTGCATTTGGATGAAGCATATCGTATAGATTGGCTACTTTCTTATCCTCATCAGCAATAATTGGGAAATTTACTTCTGTATTTTGAGTTTCGTTAATATCTTTTATCCACTCTTTATGAGAATCCAATCCATCCACACTCAAAGCAATAACTTTTGTATTTCTCTTTTGGAATTCAGGAACATAATTCGCTACAGTTCCTAACTCAGTTGTACAAACTGGAGTAAAATCTGCAGGATGCGAAAACAAAACACCCCACGAATCTCCTAACCATTCGTGAAAATTAATAGGACCTTGTGTGGTTTCTGCGTGAAAATCTGGAGCTATATCGCCTAATCGTAATGTTGACATAATTTAATTTTTTAGTTTCTCTAAAATTAAAGAAAAAATATATAGAGAAAACATCAAATTTCTTAAAAAACGTTAAAATTCTACTTTCTCGATATAATTACTATTTTAAGTTAAATAAATCCCACTATAAGATACCATAAAGCAATCGTTATAAACGAAATAGGAATTCCAAAACCAATCATCATACTGCTTAATTTGGGTTTTAATCCATAAGTCGAAGCCAGAATTGCGCCCGTTATCATAGGAGCCATGGCAATTTCTATAATCGTAATTTTAATGGCTTCGGAATGCTGGTTAAAAATGAAAACATATAAAACGAAAATAATGAAAGGAGTCACAATTAAACGGAAGAAAAGTCCGAGACGTAAAAATTTCCAATGGCGGCTTTTTCGATCAAAACTCAACTGCAATCCAACCGAAAATAAGGCAAGTGGTGTTACCAGACTTCCTAATTTCAATAAAACCGATTCGATATTGGCATCCAATTCAGCGTTAAAAACATTCAGCAAACAAGCCGCAACAAAAGTTATAAATGGCGGAAAGAAAATAATCTTTTTAGCAATGCTTTTAAAATCGGGATTTCCATTCGAATAAAAAGCTGCGACAAAAACGCCCAAAGTCGAAACGACCACAAAAGTTCCGGGCTGATCTACTAATACTGCCGTTTCTAAACCTTTCTTCCCAAATAAAGCTTCCACAATTGGGTATCCTAAAAACGAAGAATTACTTAATCCTGCTGTTAGAATCAAACAGCCAATCAGTTTATTCGACCAGCCTAATCGTCTTCCTAAAAAATGAAAGAATAAAAAAGCTAGAAAAAAACTAATCCAGCCCGCTCCTATCGGAAACAATAATTCATTGCTCCATTTTATTTTTGGAATATGATATAAGGTAATTGCCGGAAGACATATATAAATGACAATTTTGTTAATCGTCTTGTAAATATGAGTCGGAAATTGTTTTACCCGCTGTAAAATCAATCCGAGTGAAAGAAATAGAAATATTAGAATAAAGTTGTTCATATGGTAAGATCATAACAAAAATAAGTATTTAAATTTTAGTGATTATTGAAAAGTGATGAGTAATTAGCCGGGCAACGATAACTTTGTAAACACCTAATTTTCACTATTTACTACTCTCTTTTCACTAATCACTAATCACTCATTTCCAAAAAAATAGTTAAATTAGTATTTTGTGTTACAAAAAGATGTAAATTTGTAACATATTTTATTACAGTATGGTTTCAGGTAAATTCGCTATAACGATTCATATTCTTACGCTGCTGCATAAATTCCCAAACGACTATTTGTCTTCGGAGTTTATCGCGGGAAGTATTAATTTAAATCCTGTTTTGGTTCGAAAAGAAATTGCCAACCTAAAATCACATCATATTGTAGAAAGTAAAGAAGGAAAAAATGGCGGTACGAAATTGGCAGTTAATGCTGCTGAACTGACTTTAAAACAAATATTCGAAATGACTTTTGAAACCATTGGTTTGGGTTTTGCTAAAAATCAACCAAATCCTGATTGTCCTGTTGGAAAAAACATCAATCAGCATTTAGAAAATTTATACAGCGAAATGAACCAGAAAGTTGGCGCACAGCTAGAAGGTATTTCATTGGAAGATTTTTCGAATCAATTTTAAAACTATTTTTTTACCCTAAACTGTAACATTTTTTATTACTAAATAAATTTATATATTATGAAAATCGCACTTATTGGAGCTACTGGATTTGTAGGCTCAGCTATTTTAAACGAATTAGCAGATAGAAAACAGGCAATTACGGCTATCGCAAGAACAACAAAAGATACTGCAAATGCTACGTGGATTGCGGCTGATATTTTTAATGTTGATGCTTTGGCAGAAATTTTAAAAGGTCACGATGCAGTTGTTAATGCTTACAATCCAGGTTGGACAAATCCTAATATTTATGATGACTTTTTAGCAGGTTCTAAAGCGATTCAAGAAGCAGTTAAAAAATCGGGTGTTAAACGTTATATCACGATTGGCGGTGCAGGAAGTTTATTTGTTGCTCCAGGTTTACAGGCGGTTGACACTCCAGATTTTCCAAAAGAATTTTATGCTGGCGCAACAGCTGCAAGAGATTATTTAAATATTTTAAGAGAAGAAAAAGAATTAGATTGGACATTCTTTAGCCCGGCTTTCGAAATGCATCAGGGAATTACAACAGGCAGAACTGGGAAATACCGTTTGGGATTAGAAAATCCGGTTTTCAACGACGAACAAAGAAGTATTTTATCTGTAGAAGATTTAGCGGTTGTAATTGCTGATGAAATCGAAACTCCAAAACACCACCAAGTTAGATTTACGGCTGGGTATTAATTTTTTTTTTCGCCACGACTCGAGCGATAGCGAACAGGCGAAGCAATTCACGAATTATTTTTTAGCCGAATTATATTTAATCATGATGAAGATACAGATTACACGAAACTGTATATAATCGGAATTACCGATTTTTGAGATTTCGTGTCTTTCGATTTCATTTAGAATGATAAAAAAATGCAACAATAATTCGTGAATTCGTGGCAAATAAATTTATACAGTTTCAAAGGAACATTTGTCTTTTGAAACTGTTTTTGTTTTCTGTACTTTTACAATTCTAAATAATGCGTTTTGTCTGATTTTAATAAACAAGCCGGCAGTTTATCTGAAAAAGCTGGAATTTCATCTCCCGAAATCACCAACGTTTCGGCTATTAATCAAATTAAATTTAAACGCAGACAACAGCCTACCGCTACCGAATTAATTACAGGAATTCTCGAAGGAAACCGAACCGCTTTAAGCCGTGCCATTACCTTAATTGAAAGCACGAATCCAGAACATGCCGAAAAAGCAAACGAAATTATCAACGGTTGTATTTCTCATGCTAATAAATCGGTTAGAATTGGAATTACTGGTGTTCCCGGTGTTGGAAAAAGTACTTTTATTGAAGCCTTTGGAACACATTTAACGCAATTAGGAAAAAAAGTTGCTGTTTTGGCAGTTGATCCCAGCAGTTCAATTTCGCATGGCAGTATTTTGGGCGACAAAACCCGAATGGAGGAATTGGTAAAAGATGAAAATGCTTTTATACGTCCGAGTGCTTCGGGGGAAAATTTAGGCGGTGTTGCGCGTAAAACTCGTGAATCGATTATTTTATGTGAAGCTGCAGGTTTTGACACCATAATTATAGAAACGGTTGGCGTGGGACAAAGTGAAACTGCTGTTCACAGTATGGTTGATTTTTTCCTTTTACTTAAAATTTCCGGCGCCGGCGATGAACTTCAAGGTATTAAACGAGGCATTATGGAAATGGCAGACGCAATCGTAATCAATAAAGCAGATGGCGATAATATCAAAAAAGCCAATCAAGCAAAAGTTGAATTTAATCGTGCACTTCATTTATTTCCTCCAAAAAAATCGAGCTGGCAGCCTAAAGTAACAACTTGCAGCGCGATTACAAAAGATGGCATTTCGGATGTTTGGAACAGTATTCTGGATTATTTTGAAATGACTAAAGAAACGGGATTTTTTCAGGAAAAAAGAAACGAACAAAACCAATTCTGGATGATGGAAACCATCAACGAACAGCTGAAACAAAATTTCTACAATCAGCCAGAAATCATTTCATTATTGGAACAAAATAAAAAAGCGGTGCAAAATAATGAAATATCACCTTTTGCAGCCGCTCAGCTTTTATTAAATCAATATAAAAAGATCTTTTAATTCCTTACAGCTTTTTTTAATATTTCTTTTATTTTACATTGATTGAAATTGTATAGGTCTCTTCACTTTCTTGAATACGGTATTTACCAGGAACTAAAATGTCTGAACTGAATTTTAAAGATTTAACTAATTCCGGTTGAATAATTTGTCCTTCAGGAATTACATATACATCTCCATTTCGTAATAATACTCTTTGATGTTCCGGGGTTAAAGCGCTTTTTTGAATTTCCATAACAAAATTTCCTTTTTCATTTGCAACACGTACTGGTGTTCCATCAGAGGTTGGTTTCCCAAATCCATAGGTTATCCAGTCGTAATAAACAAAATTACAAAAACCATCTGGCTGGCTGCAGTCAATATTATGTGCTCCCCAAGCTCGTACAATAAACCCTTCGTAATGAGGTAAATATTTTTGAGTATTGGGCTGATTTTGCTGCTCTGTGTTTGATAATTGAGCATTTTGATTTTCGCTGGAATCGTTGCTGCAGCTTATAAAAAAAGCAGCAAAGGCAAACACGAACATTACTTTTAATACTTCAGATTTTTTTTGTTGTATTCTTTTCATAATAAATAATTTAATTGTCCCTACTCTATCTTTGGCTTTTCGGGTTACGCCTTTGGATTTGAGTATATATCAATTAAATTATTTTTTTGTTACCCTTTTCGATTGAATTTTAATACAAAAAAAGCTGTTAAGTATGAAATTACATACCTAACAGCTTTTTCTAAATATTGCTATTTAAACTCGGCGACTTAAAATCTTAGCTACTTAGTACCTTTTCCTCTAAGCTTGTATTTATTCTCTTTATACAAATTACCCGCAGTAATAACGTGTGCTAAAGCATCTTTAGCTAAATCTTCGTTTAGTTTTACCGGAATTAAGGTTGTATCATTTTTGATTTCAAATTGCAATGGTTTCAAATTCGGCTGCATGATGACAACTTGATTTTCAAGTCTAAAAGCATTGATATCATTAAACTGCATAATTGATCTTCCTTGTACTTTTGGATCTAATTTATTCAGATTTCGTCCAACCATTGGAGTTTCGAAAGGAATACCTAAATACCCTAATAAAGTTGGCGGAATATCGATCTGACTTGCAAGTCTGTTGTAAACGGCTCCTTTTGGAACGCCAGGTCCCATAATGAAAGCCGGAATATGGAATTTATTTATGGGCACTAAATTTTTTCCGTACGTTCTGGTATTATGGTCAGCTATGACAATGAAAATTGTGTTTTTGAAATACGCTTCTTTTTTCGCCATTTCGAAGAATTTTCCAATTGAAAAATCAGCATATTTCATGGCATTATTAACAGTAGCAGCTTTTTTATCATACGGTTTAATTCGTCCTTCTGGATATTCAAAAGGTTCGTGATTAGACGTTGAGAACATCAAAGAGAAAAACGGTTTATTGCCTTTTGATTTGAAATATTCATTGGCTTTGGTAACTAAATCTTCATCAGAATAGCCCCAAGTTCCTTTAAACGCATATTTCTTTCCATCAGATTCAAAATCGGTTTGATCTACAATATCTTCAAAACCATTTCCATTGAAAAATGAAGCCATATTATCAAAATTGGCCATTCCACCATAAATAAAACTGGTATCGTAACCTTTGTGTTTTAAAGCATCAGCAAGTGTAAAGAATCCTTGCTGCGAGTTTCCTAATTTCACCACACTTTCTGACGGCGATGGTAAAAATCCTGTCACAACAGCTTCAATTCCGCGTACACTTCGTGTTCCTGTGCAATACAAATTGGTAAACAAAGTTCCTTCTTTCGATAATTTATCAAATTCAGGAGTTAATGGTTTTCCTCCTAAAATACCCACGTATTCTGCCCCTAAACTTTCTTGAAGGAATATCACCAGATTGTACGGTTTTTTCACAACAGAATCTGGCTGCTGTACATGCAAGAAAGGAATTTCAGGATCTGTAAAATCTTTTGGCCCGGCAATCATGTATTTTTTAACGCGCGCTATGGCTTCGGCTTCATTCATTTTACCGTACATTTTTGTGTTTCCTTCATTCTTAATAGAATAAGCAGCAAAAGCAACTGTATAAAATGAATTCAATCCTAAACAGTTCGTTAATTGATCTGTTGAGAAAACGGCATTACTGGCATTGATAGGACGTTTTGAAACTAAACTTGAACGTGCTCCAAAAAACAATAAAAATGCGACTAATGGAAAAATCATTAATCTGAATTTGTATTGAGAAGTAGCAGTATGAAAAAGATGTTTTCCTTTTTTAAAGGCAAAATACAATACAATTCCTAATATTAAGAATGTTACAATAATAGAGGTTAAATAACTTTTTAAAAGCATTCCAACAACTTCTTTGGGGTAGATTAGATAATCCAAGAAAATTTTGTTGGGACGTGTATCGTATTGTTTTACAAAGTCTGGTGAAGCCAATTCTACAAATAGAATCAGAAACAAGAACAAAAAGCTGTAAAAAACCAAAAATTTATTGGTGAATTTCATCCATTTATTAGGAAGAAATGTAACTAGAACTGCTGGAAGAAATGATAAATAACAAAGTAAAATCAAATCCATTCGCAGACCAATTGGAAATATATACCAGTAATTTGGTGTCTGAACTACTCTATCTTTAAAAAGGAAAAATAGAAATATACGACTCAAAGTTGTTATCAATAATCCAATAGCAATAAAACTAAAAATCGGTTTTAAAAAACGTAAATTTTTCATCTGAAATTAATATAAGAACGTAAATCCTGAAAACAATTACTCTTCGTAACGGTTTACTTCTCTGTCATAAAACTCATTCGCCTTTTCGATAAGGCCTTCCATTTCAGCATTTAATTCTGCTTCATCAAGATCTTCTGCTTCTTCCAAAAATTCAACCTCATCGTCTTTTAAGTTGATAATAAATCTTGGATAATCTAAGTGAATGATAAAAATATCATCTGGAAAATCAGTATTGTCTCCAAGTAAAAATTTAGGTAATTCCATTATATTTATTTTTAGTGTTTGTTACTATTTGATACAGATTGTGAATATTTCGATACTCAAAAACCTGTTATATATTTTTCAAATTTAATTATCTGAAAATGAATTTGCGATTAACTTCTTGGTTAAGTAATGAAAACGAAGATACAGAAAAATAGCTGCGGCTGTTAATCCCGCCAAAAGTCCAATCCAAACTCCTTGTGCTTTTAATTCGGTATACTCTCCTAAATAGTAAGAAATTGGAAAACCAATAATCCAATAGGCTACAAAGGTAATATACATTGGTATTTTTACATCTTGCAAACCTCTTAAAGCTCCTAAAACCACAACTTGAATTCCGTCTGAGATTTGAAAAACTGCTGCAATTAATAATAATTTTGAAGCAATGCTTATTACTTCTTCATTATCTAAAATCTGTCCTGTGTTTTCCATATTCAAAAAGATATGCGGTAAATAATCGTGGAAGACAATAAAGAAAACAGCAAAAACGGTTTCTAAAATTATCGCCAATAAAAATATAGAACGAGCTACAACAATCAGTTTTTTATAATCCGTAAGACCTCTTTGATTACTTACTCTAATCATCGAAGTGACGCTTAGTCCCATGGCAAACATAAAAGTCATTGAAGCCAGACTCAAGGCAATTTGATTCGCGGCCTGACTTGTTTTGCCAATGTTACCGCAAAGCCAGATAGAAGCCGTAAATAAAACGACTTCAAAAAGCATTTGCATAGCTGAAGGAAAACCAATACTGATGATCTTTTTAATAGTCGCTTTTTTGATTTCGTTAAAACTGAAATTTTTGAAAAAGCGTTTTAAGTCATTTCGTCTTGAAAGCATAATATGCATAAACATGACCAGAAATATTCTCGAAATAACGGTTCCAAGTGCGGCGCCAATAATTCCCATTTTTGGAAAAATCCAGATTCCGTAAATCAACACATAATTTAAACCAACGTGAAGTACATTTGCCATTACCATCGCATACATCGAATATTTGGTCAAAGACATTCCATCGGCAAACTGTTTATAACCTTGGTACATAATAAGCGGAATCAACGAAAAAGCTACCCATCCTAAATATGGTTTTGCCAGTTTAATGACATCTTCAGGTTGTTTTAATAATTCCATTATAGGTTTTGCGCACATAATAACACTAAAAAGTAGTAATCCTAAAATGGTACATAAAAACAATCCGTGATGAAATGCCGAACGAATTTTAGAGTCGTTTTTTTCGGCATCGCCTTCGGCAACGATTGGGGTTATGGCGGTAGAAAAACCAATTCCAAGTGACATGGCAATAAAGATCATACTGTTTCCTAATGAAACTGCAGCCAGTTCAGTACTTCCTAATTTCCCTACCATTATATTGTCGACAATACCTATTAAAGTATGCCCAACCATCCCTAAAATTACGGGATATGCCAATTTTAAATTATACGAAAACTCTTTGGTATACTGCTTTAAATTCACTTGTATTCTATTTAGTCGGCAAAGATAGTCAGAAGCGGTGAATTCTGTTCAATCAATAAAAATATATCGTGATTTTAAGCCAAAATTAAGCACACCCCAATATTATGTAACGATTTTTAAAAATTATATAACGAGCTCCAACGGGCTTGATTATACTTTTACATTATTAATAATTCAAAAAATACGTGCCATGAAAAAATTACAAATTATATGCCTCGCTGCTTTCGCTTTTTTATACACAAATACAACTTTCGCTCAAGATAGCGCAGCAACAAATTACGATCAGGGATTTAGATTAGGTTTTGGTTTAAGCGGTGGTCTGCCTACAGATGGCGATTACGACTGGGCGCTAGGCGGAGACGTTCGTTTACAATATGATTTGTCTAAAAGAACATCATTAACATTGACTACAGGTTTTACTAATTTATTTATTGGTAAAGATGATGCTGGAAACAATGTAAAAGACTTAGGTTTTATTCCTGCAAAAGCTGGTTTTAAAGCTTTTATCTGGGAAGACCAATTTTATATCATGGGTGAAGCAGGTGCTGGATTTGCTGTAACAAATGGTTACAACGACACCTCTTTTTTGTGGTCACCTAGTATTGGTTATGCCAACAAATACATTGACATTAGTGTCCGTTATGAGGACTACAACAAATTCAAAACCAATCAAATCGCGCTTCGTTTAGCGTATGGTTTTGACTTATAAAAATACAAGGTTTATTTTATTTTTTTGTTTTTGGTAACTAACCCGGCAGTTTTCATAGTCTGCCGGGTTTAGTATTTTTTAGAGAGAAGCCAATTGTAAATTGACACAATATCTAATTGACTAATTATCTAATTAACTATTCTCCAGTTTCTTTTTATACAAATCAAAATTGTCTTTGATTTCTGGATTTAATTCCGGAACCTGAATATCCGTGTACTGTTTCATTTGTTCCCAAATAATTTTAGCCACAATATAACGTGCCATATCTTTATCATCTGCAGGAATAACATACCAAGGTGCATAATCTGTAGAAGTTTGGTTTATAGCTTCTTCATAATATTGCTGGTATTCATCCCAATGATCTCGTTCTTTCAAATCGCCTGGCGAGAATTTCCAATTGTGTTTTCCTTCTTCTAATCGACGCAGTAAACGATTTTTTTGTTCGTCTTTACTTAAGTGCAGAAAAAACTTCATAACAATCGTTCCATTTTCTGCAATGTGTTTTTCAAAATTATTGATCTGTTCGATTCTGTTTTTCCAGAATTTTGGTGTAATATCATCAACTGAGTTAATTCCCGGTAAATTTTCGGCCAGAATAAATTCAGGATGAACACGTGTTACCAGAACATTTTCATAATGTGTTCGATTAAAAATGGCAAATTTTCCTTTTTCTGGAAGTGCAATATAATGACGCCATAAATAATCATGTTCCAACTCAGTCGAATTAGGCGTTTTAAAACTGTGAACCACTACTCCGCGCGGATTAAATTCTTTAAAAACTTCACGGACCAAACTGTCCTTTCCAGAAGTGTCCATTCCTTGAAGGCAAATCAAAACCGAATATTTATTGTGCGCATACATAATATCCTGCAGATCACTTAGTTTTTCTTTAACCTTATCGAGTTTTTCTTCTTTTTCATCATCTTCTGCTTCCACTTTAATCAATGTGGGAAGCTTTTTCAATTTTATTTTATCGGTAACTTTAAAATCTTGCGGATCTATTGATTTCATACTAATTTCATTTTTTATATTATAAATATAGTAATTTTACGAATTACGGTTACTATCAAAACTGGCAATCATCGCATTAGTATTAGCCAAAATCTTTTCAAAACAAACATTTCATGGAAAAATTCACACTAGAAATATTATTTCAAATTATAGGAATTGGATCTGCTTCGGGATTATTTTTTAATAACGATGCACTTTATGTCATTGGCGACAACAGCGGTTTTTTATATGAATATAATATTGAAAGCAAACAATTAAATCAGCACGCATTAATTGACAATCCAACGCAAAATATTCCAAAAAATCTAAAACCTGATTTCGAATCTATAACGCATCATAACGATACACTTTATGTTTTTGGTTCCGGCTCAACCGAAAACCGAAACAAAATGATCGAATTTGATCTTAAGTCTAAAACCGTTTTACAAAAAAATAATCTAGCCGATTTATATGCCTTAATGCAGAATTTTGGTTCAATTAAACCAGAAGATTTCAATTTAGAAGGCGCTATTTTTGATGGCGAAAACTGGTATTTGTTCAATCGCGGAAATGGAGTTTCGAACAAAAACACCATTTTTACAATTCATGCCAAGAATCTCGGAGATGAATTTGCTTTGATTTCTGTCAATTATAAATTACCAAAAATAAAAGGAGTTCGTTCCAGTTTTACCGATGCCGTTTTAGTAGATGATAAAATCTATTTCCTTTCGACTGCCGAAGACACTAAATCGACTTATGACGATGGCGAGATTTTAGGAAGTTTTATTGGAAGAATCGATTTACAAACTATGAAAATTGATTTCACTCAAAAAATAACGTCAACCAATAAATTTGAAGGTCTGACTTTCTATAAAAAAGAAAATAATAAAATCGAGTTTTTACTTTGCGAAGATAATGATACCGAAGTTTTAGAAACTAAGATTTATAAATTGACATTGCCAATTAAATAAAACCTGCTTGTTAATATTAGAGGGCAAGGAGAAATCTCTCGCAAGACGCACTGCAGTGCGCTGCTACACTAAAGCTTTGATACTTTGTAACTTTGTAACTCTGACCGTAAAAAAATATTTTAATATTTTTCATGCCTGTCCCAACCTTTTTATCTTTTTAGCTCTCTTTATAAGTAAAGACCAAAATTGTGATAAACGAAACTCTAATTTCCGGCTGTAGAAAAATGAACCGCGATGCTCAGCGTCAGGTTTATGAACACATGGCTCCGAAATTGTATCGTGTCTGCAAACGGTACCTCAAGAAAGAAGAAGAAATTGAAGAAGCTATGGCTGACGCTTTCTATACCATATTTACAAAACTAGATCAGCTCAAAGAAGAAAAAGCATTTGAAGCCTGGGCTAGAAAAATTACGGTAAATCATTGTTTAGCGACCATTAAGAAAAACACCAATTTCAATATGTATCTTGATGATGTAAAAGTACTTTCGCAGCCTTTTACAGAAGAGGTAAATGCATTAGAAGAAGAGGATTTACTCAATTTACTAAACCACATTCCAGATGGATGTAAGACGGTTTTTAACCTTTTTGTTATTGAAGGTTTCGGACACAAAGAAATTGCAGCCATGCTGAATATTTCTGAAGGCACTTCAAAATCACAACTAAACGCTGCCAAAACCAAACTCAAAGAACTGGTTAGTAAATTGTATTATCTAAAAGCAAAATAGTCATGGACAATCAAGATAAAATATTTAACAAATTTAAGGAAGCTGCAGAAAATGCAGAAACCAAAGATTTTCCAGGAATGGAAAAAATATGGTCACGTCTAGAAGACAAACTCGATAAAAAAGAGGATAAAAAAACAATTGCATTATGGAAAAAAATCGCTGTTGCAGCCTCTCTTTTACTATTAATTTCTTTAGGTACTCAATTTTTAAGATCAGATAAAACTTCAAATACAGAGATTAATAATTCAGTTGTAACAATCGGTGACAAACACGACCCCAATAAAAATGCTTCTGTTGAAGAAAACAACGAAGTAGTTTCATCAAATTCTCAATTGGTTCCAAAAACCGAAGCGGTTAAAATATTAGAAGATCAAGTTAAGAATCAGCAGACTGTCACTATGCACGATACCGTTAATACTATTAAAGCATTGGCAATGCCTATGCCGTCTATGGCAGTCGATCAATCTGCTCCAGGCGCGGCACCGTCAAAAGATAATGCTATTTCTTATGAAGAACCAGAGGTTGCAAAAGAAGAAACCGTTACTGATTTTGGATATGGAAGAAGTGTAGAAAGAGAATCTGCTAAAAGAGCTTATGCAGCCCAATCAATGGAGAGAGCAAAAAAAAGTGTGCCTTTGGTAATTCTAAATGGAAATGCAATGGCTCACAGCGATGATAAAAAAAGAGATAAAATGATGCAGGCCGAACTTCCGAATCTTCAGCCGGAAAATGTAGAATCGCTTGTGGTGTTAGACGAACCGTTGTATATTATTGATGGAATTTATTATTCAGAAAATGATTTATTTGGAGCAAACCCAACAAGTCCGTATGCCCCTTTGAACCAGCAGGAAATAAAAACCATTACCGTTCTTCAAGATCTTGAAGCCACAGCAAAATATGGCGAAAAAGGAAGAAATGGTGTTGTGATTATCACTACTAAAACTGGAAAGCCAACTCCAAAAAAATAATCTCAAGCATTGTCAAAGTTTACAACTTTCACAAAGTTAAACTCAAACCTTGTCTAAAATTTATGATTATGAAAAGTGTAAAACTTATTTCATCAGCCATTGCTATGCTTATAGGTTTCGTGACGACGGCACAAAAAAAAGAGATTAGAGGAGTTGGAAATGATACTATAAAATGGGCAGTTCCAATTGATTCTTCGGTACAGAAAAAAATCAGCGGAACTCAAATTACACCTCAAAATAAAAATTATGCTGCTGAAAAAAGTGTAATAATTCGTGAGCCTCTTTCCCTTACTTTAAAAACAGAACCGTTATTCATTCTTGATGGAAATATAATCACTACATCTCAATTTTCTAAAATCAATCCAAATGACATTGAATCTATTAAAATCATCAAAGCCGATGAAATAGATTTCATTCGTCACGGCAGAGGTTTAGATGGTATCGTTTTAATTACACTAAAAAAACAAACAAATTCGTATTTGTTTGCAATTCCCCTAAAAGAATAATTAATCAATATTTTATTACATTTGGTTCTTATTTCTAAAAACTAATATTTTTACAAACGTATGAATCCTATTTTAAGCCAAAATCTATTTTTAGTAAAAGAACATATCGGAATGTTTAAAGCGGCTAACAACTATGACATTTACGATCTGCAAACCAATCAAATTATCATGAACTGCCGAGAAAATAATCTTGGTTTTTTCACTAAAATACTTCGTTTTACTGATTATAAAAGAGCTACTCCGTTTAATGTGGAAATCACAACTGCTTCGGGCGAAAAACTAATTACTGTGAGACGTGGCGTTGCTATTTTCAGATCAACGGTAGAAGTGCTAGATGAAAAAGATCGTCTGGTTGGAACTTTCAAACAAAAGTTCTTTTCTATTGGAGGTAAATTTGATATTCTGGACAAAAATGACAAACCTGTCGCAACACTTCAAGGAAAATGGACGGGATGGGATTTTAAATTTTCGCACGAAAACAAACAATTGGCTCAGGTAAGTAAAAAATGGGCAGGATTAGGAAAAGAATTTTTCACCAGTGCTGATAATTATGTACTTCAAATCGAAGAGAATGTTCCAGCAGATAGTTCGTTGAGACAGTTAATTTTAGGAGCAGTTATGTGTATTGACATGGTTCTGAAAGAATAATAAAAAGTTGTTAAACTTAGATTAAGAATACATCCTAAAGCATCATTTTAGTTTTCAAAATCTTATTTTTGTAAGACTTATAATGATGCTTTCTGCATTTCTAAAAATACAATCATGACCGATTTAAAAAATAAAAACGCTTTAATTACTGGCGCAGGAAAAGGAATAGGAAAAGCCGTTGCTATTGCTTTGGCAAAAGAAGGTGTAAACTTGATCTTGGTTTCAAGAACTCAAAAAGATATCGAACAGCTGGCAGATGAAGTTTCAAATCTTGGTGTAAAAGCTTTGGCCTTAAGCGCCGATGTTTCTGATATGAATTCAATTACTACTGCCGTTGAAAAAGCTTTGGCGGAATTTAAACACATTGATATTCTGATTAACAGCGCTGGAATCGCTTCTTTTGGAAAATTCCTAGAATTAGAACCAGAAGCATGGGAAAGAATTATTCAAGTGAATTTAATGGGAACGTATTATGCAACACGTGCCGTGATTCCAAATATGATCGAAAGACAAGCTGGAGACATCATCAATATTTCATCGACTGCAGGTTTAAACGGAAATGCGTTAACAAGTGCTTACAGTGCTTCTAAATTTGCTGTTTTAGGATTAACTGATTCTTTGATGCAGGAAATGAGAAAACACAACATTCGTGTGACTGCTTTAACGCCAAGTACCGTTGCAACCGATATGGCAAAAGATCTAAACCTTACAGACGGAAATCCTGAAAAAGTAATGCAGTCTGAAGATATGGCCGATTTGATTATTGCGCAATTAAAATTAAACCGAAGAGTGTTTATTAAAAACAGCAGTATTTGGTCTACTAATCCTTAAAAAGTAAATTTCAATTTTTCAAGTTCCAATACCAATTGCTTTCAAGTTTGGAATTTGGAATTTAAAATATTGGGGTTTTTAAATTTATTATGATGGAACAATATTTAAGACAATTAATCGAAATTGAGTTTCTGGATAAAAAAGAAATTTTTACCGGATTCCTTATTGATTATTCTGATGATTGGATTTTGCTTCGAAACAATCCGGTTGATTTTGTATTGGATGGTTTTGTCATTTTGAGAAATAAAAATATTCAAAGTGTAAATAGAGATTCTGATTTGGCTTTTACTGAAAAGGTAATTCGCTTAAAAGGTTTAAAAACCAATTCTGAAGATATTATTCCAATCAAAGATTTAGCCACGATTATGAATTTCATTTCTGAGAAATACGGCATTTTTCAGATTGCCAAAAAATCATCTAAATCAGCTTATCTCGGAAAATTAATTGAATTGAACGCTGAAGAATTGACTATAAACTTTTTAGACACAAGAGGTCAGTTTGGCGGAGAATTAGGTTTTAATCCTGAAAAAATCAGAGTAATCGAGTTTGATACTGATTACATTAATTCTTTGAAACTGGTAATTCCTGATGATCAGAATTCGTTATAAAACAAAAGCCTCTTTTTTATAAGAGGCTTTGTTTTTTTGTAGTATATCAACTTTGTCAAAGTTCTAAAATTTTTAAGCTTCGGCCAATTTATTAACAAACTCCATACGAACACTTCCATCTTCATCGATTTTTGTTAAATTGATTTCTTGCAGCGTATTTACCAATTCTGGATTCCATGGTGTTTTTACTTTTACGTAATTTTCAGTAAATCCGTGAATGTAACCTTCTTTATTTTCTCCTTCAAAAAGAACAGTTCTCGTAGTTCCTAACTGGCTTTCATAAAAAGCACGGCGTTTCTTAACCGATAATCCACGAAGCATTTTACTTCTTTTAGATCGAATATTTGCAGGAACAACTCCCGGCATATCGACAGCCTCTGTATTATCTCTTTCAGAATAGGTAAAAACATGCAGATATGAAATATCAAGATCGTTAAGGAAATGATACGTTTCTAAGAAATGCTCATCTGTCTCACCCGGAAAACCTACAATTACATCGACACCAATACAAGCATGAGGCATTACTTCGCGAATTTTATTAACACGATCTGTATATACTTCGCGCAGATAACGGCGTTTCATTAACTTCAAAATATCGTTGCTTCCTGATTGTAACGGAATATGAAAATGAGGTACAAAAGTTCGGCTTTTAGAAACGAATTCGATGGTTTCATTTTTTAATAAATTCGGCTCGATCGAAGAGATTCTTAAACGTTCGATTCCTTCCACTTTATCCAATGCTTGAACTAAATCCAGAAAAGTATGTTCGTGTTTTTTATTTCCAAATTCTCCTTTTCCATAATCTCCAATGTTTACTCCAGTTAAAACAATTTCACGAATGTTTTGAGCTGAGATTTCTTTAGCATTTTTTAATACGTTTTCTAAAGCATCACTTCTTGAAATCCCACGTGCCAAAGGAATGGTACAATAGGTACATTTGTAATCACAGCCATCTTGGACTTTCAAGAAAGCACGTGTACGATCGCCAATAGAATAACTTCCTACGTAGAAATCAGCTTCAGCAATTTCGCATGAGTGCACTTCACCCATATCGTTTTTGCTTAAGTCGTGAATATAATCTGTGATTTTAAATTTTTCTGTAGCTCCCAAAACCAAATCAACACCATCTACAGCCGCTAATTCTTCTGGTTTTAACTGGGCATAACAGCCAACTGCTGCTACGAAAGCCTTTTCATTTAATTTCATTGCCTTTTTTACAACCTGCTTGAACTGCTTATCGGCATTATCGGTTACAGAGCAGGTGTTGATCACATAAATATCGGCAACTTCCTCAAAATCGACGCGGTCAAAACCTTCGTCTGTAAAATTTCTGGCGATTGTAGAAGTCTCTGAAAAATTCAGCTTACAACCCAGCGTGTAAAAGGCAACTTTTTTTCTATTTTCCATAATTTTCTTAAATTAATGAAATCGTTGTCAAAAAATTTAAGGCTGCAAATTTACAAACAAAATTGGTAAAAGAAAATCAATAAGACACTTCATTTCAAGAAATTGTAATATTCATTAAAACAAAATGCAACATTGTTTCATATCTTATTTTGATAGAACAATATTTTTTACGAACTTTATCGATAGAATTCAATAAGAATAAAATGACAAAAACATCGATTAAGTGCAAATTTTATCGATTAAGTGCATTTTTTATCGATTTAAATTGAAAAAATCTTACATTTACTTTTCTATAATTCGAGCGCTGGATTTATTCGGTTTGAAGAATTTTAGATGGTTTTGATTAATTTAATAATAAATCGGCCATAACAATTTTGAATTTTACTCGTTATGTTGTTGTTTTGTGTTACAAAATGAAATGGGAAAGCCGAAAACCAAAGAGAGTAGGCAAAAATTAAAATACAAATACCACGCTTTATGAAAGCATTTTTACCCACAATCTGCTTGATGTTCTTAACCGTTTTTAGTTCGCAAGCGCAAACTACTAATGCCCCTGTTGCAAATCCATTTCCTTCTATCAGTACTTTAACAACTTGGGCAAGTTTAAACTCTCAACAGCAATTTGATGTTGCAATCCGTGCCGTTGGATTTAAATTTGAAGTAAAAGAACCAGGTGAAGGATCTACAGCTTACACTTACATTCGTAAAGTAACTGTAAACGAAGTAAATTATACTGACAGAATTGTTTACAGAATTACAAACAACAATTCAGCAAGTATCATTTCATTAGTAACAGCTTCTACTGACTTAGTAAGTTTATATACACCACAATTGGCGACTTTTAAAAACAACAATTGTAAAACTGAAATGTCGAAAGATAAAAACACAACTTGCAGCTGCTACGAAAGTGCTAACTTCGCAATTGATCTTTGCGATGAGCGTGTTAAATTGACAATGGGTGACGGAAATAAGTATTTTGTTTCTGTAGCTAAAAAATAAATAAAACCTCTGAGTGTTTCCAAATCTTTACAAATCTGATTTTGGTTTATAAAGATTTGGAATACGCTTCTCAGGGTAAATTAGGATTTTTGAGTTCGTACCAAACTTCTAATTCTTCCTCATATTCAAAAGAGTTTACATACTGTAAACCCAATTTTTCAAGTATTCTTCTTGAATTTTCATTTCCTGCATCTGCATACGCATAAATTGCATCTGTTTTTATTTCATTAAAAGCGTAGTCTACAAAAGCTTTTCCTGCTTCTGTTGCATATCCTTTTCCCCAATGTTTTTCGATGAAACGATATCCAATTTCGTAGAAATTTTTATGTCCGTTGATTTCATCTGTTATGAATTTTATTCCAGACCATCCCAAAAACTCATTGGTTTCCTTTAAAATAACTGCCCAGCGGCCAATTCCAAAATCTTTGTATTGTTTCTGAACGAAATGAATATATTCGATACTTTCCTCAATATGTTTAACAGGTCTATTGCCCAAAAATAAATGCACATTTGGATTCGAATCCAATTCAAACATACCATCAGCATCTGAGAGCTGTAATTCTCTTAAAAGTAATCGTTCTGTTTCAATTGGTTTCTTCATATCGATTAATTTAAAATATAGCGCTGTACTACTTCGGCAACGCCATCATTATTGTTTGATGCTACAATTATATCTGCTCTGTCGCGTAATTCAGGAGCAACATTATCGACCCAAACTCCCAAACCAGCATATTCAATCATGGTTAAATCATTTCCGGCATTTCCAACAGCAATAATTTCATTTTGCTGTACTCCTAGTCTTTCTGCCAGAAGTTTTAGGCTTTCGGCTTTATCTATTCCGTTTTGAGCCACTTCAAGGAAAAACGGTTTTGACATCGAAACACTCAAATGAGGCATTCTTTGTTTCAAATCTTTTTCCAGTCCTTTTAAGTAAGATGGTTCTTCTAATAAAATGCATTTTACAGCAGGTCTGTCAACATAACTTTTAAAACTCGAAACTTTATGGTGATGCATTCCTGTAATTTCTTTTTCGACATCAATATATTTAGAATCTGTTTCGCTTATAATTTCGTTATCCAGATACGTAATAATATGCGTTTTCTTTTCCTGACTATAATCATACAAAGCGTGAATTTGTTCTGGAGTTAATCTTTGTTCAAATAAAATAAAATCATCTTTTACCCTGCTTATAATTGCTCCATTAAAGGAAATCATATACGAATCTTTCAAATCCATTTCCAGTTCTTTGGCATAAGCTGTCATGGCAGAAGTTGGTCTTCCCGAAGCCAAAACAACATGCACTCCTTTTGCCTGAGCTTCTAATAATACTTTTTTATTTAAATCAGATATTCTGTGATCGTCCGTCAACAAGGTGTCATCCATGTCGAGTACTAACATTTTGTATTGCATATTTTTTATTACTTTTCAGTCGCAGTTTTTAGTTTTCAGTCGCAGTCACAGTTCTCAGAATTGAGACTGTTTACTGAGACTGAAAACTGAAAATTTCGACTTATAAATTATTCTAATATTATTTTTAATTGTTTTTGAAAATCTTCATTTTCATTTACGCCAATATGTTCTTGATTTTTCAGTGGATAAAAATAGGCATTTGATTTCAAAAGCTTTTTCAATCGTATTGAATTATCTACAGGAATTAATTGATCATCAGTTCCATGAAAAATATAAATGGGAGATTTTATTTGCGGAAGATACAGATTCGTTTCCAAACTAAATTTTTTCATAAAATCAGGAAAAAATGGCGCTTTTGAGCTTGATAATTCTAAAAAATTATAATAAGGTGCTTGAAGAATTAATGATTTCGGATGATTTTCTAAAGCCAGTTTGGCCGCAAAACCTGATCCAATTGAATATCCAGTAATTATAATTTTGTTTTCAGAATATCTTTTAAACATCGTCTTGTAAACAATAGAAACATCTTTGCTTATTTGCTCTTCATTTTCGATTTCGCCTTCGCTTTTTCCAAAACTTCTGTAATCTAAAATAAAAATATCATACCCTAATGAAGTATATATTTTTGCAATTTTCCCCCAAGTTTCAAGAGTTCCAGCATTTCCATGAAGATAAAACACAAGTCCTTTTGAGTTCTCGGCTTTAAATAGCAATCCATTTAAAACACTTCCATCAAAAGAAGCAATATTTATTTCTTCAAACTTCTGTTGGTAATCGAATTTATAATCTTTAGGAAGTTTTGAACTGTGAAAAACCAATTCAACTTGATTAAAATAAAAATAAGAGATCATTAAAATATAAATAATCAGAAAAAAGCACAAAAGTACTAGTATCAAAAATTTAAATGTTTTTAAAATCTCCATGTTATTCTTAGTTTTCAGTCGCAGTTTTCAGTTTTCAGCCACAGTTCTCAGAATTGAGACTGTTTACTGAGATTGAAAACTGAGACTTTTTAAAGGCTCATTCTAAATTCTTCAATAACCGGATTTGCTTTTGCAAAATCAGTTTCTTGAATAAAAACTTCAACTGCTAAATCTGTTGCGCCAAAACCGCCTAAACGAGCTGATTGAATATTGTCTTTTTTTACTGTTTCGACTCCAGCTTCTTCTAATCTTTCTTGTAAAGCAATTGCTAAAATTTCGCTTCCCGAAAACACTTTCATTAATCCCATGATACTTCTATTTTCCTGTTAAGTTCTCAGTCTCAGTTTTCAGTTTTCAGTTTTCAGTTTCTAACCGTAAACTGTGACTGAAACTTATAATTTATCCTAATATATTTTTAATATAGTTTTCAAATCGCGGTCTCAGTTTTCAGCATTGCAACTGTAAACTGAGACTGCGACTCATAAAAAATCCCGCTTTCCAATGACTGAGACTGAAAACCGGGACTGTATACTTCATAATAACTATTCTTCTTCAATATCGTCTTCATCTTCATCAAGTTCTTCTCCTTCTTCATCCATATCGAATAAATAAGGTTCGACCATGATTTTATCTGCCAAAATTTCGACACGTTCTGTCAATGTTTCAGAAAAGATAATTCGCTGTACTTTGGCAATACTGTTAGAAATACGTGTAATTTTCGGATCGTGGCGCAATTTCAAAATCGGGTCAGCATCATCCATAATAAACATTTTAAGACGGTTTACGTTATAACCCGCCGTACTGAACATATCATTTAATTTGGTCGGTGTTCCAATTAAAACATCAATTCCAGTAGAAATGTAATTTTTATCATAATCCATATCACCTTTATCGTGTACACCATATACTTCGAGATTAGCATATTTTCCTAATTTCTCAAAAAGTTCAACCATAGCACTCATTTTATCTTTGTCTTCGACGATAATCAAAGCACGAGGCGATTCTTCATTTTTTCCTGCCAATTGCTGAATTACATTCAATACAATTGTAGTTGTTTTTCCACTTCCTTTTGGAGAAATAATCACACAATCAGCACCACTTTTTATGGTTGAAAAAGTTTCCATCTGCAAAGCGTTTGCTTCTGTTAAACCATTTTCAATTAAAGCGTCTTGTAATTTCTCGTTTATTTTTTTTAGTTTCATTCTTAATGATTAAAAGATTTAAAAAATTGAAAAATTGAAAAATTCTTAGCTCATTGCTTAAATTTTTAAATCATTAAATTTTTAAATCATTAAATTAATTTACTTGCTTGCAAACATTTTCACATCACTTTCAGAGATTTCGTTTCCTCCTAAAATAATTAATCTTTCTACTACATTTCGAAGTTCACGAATATTTCCTGTCCAATCGTATTCTTGCAATAATTTTATGGCTTGCGCCGAAAAAGCTTTAACTGCATTTCCTTGTTCCGAAGCAATTTTTTCTGCAAAATGCGTAATCAAAGCCGGAATATCATCACGTCTTTCATTCAAAGGCGGAACTTTTATTAAAATTACAGCCAGACGATGGTATAAATCTTCGCGGAAACGACCTTCGGCAATTTCTGTTTTTAAGTCTTTATTGGTTGCCGCAACTACGCGAACATCAACTTTTATGTCTTTATCAGCTCCAACTCTAGTAATCATATTTTCTTGAAGCGCACGCAAAACTTTGGCTTGCGCCGAAAGACTCATGTCTCCAATTTCATCTAAGAAAATAGTTCCTTTGTCGGCTGCTTCAAACTTTCCAGCACGATCTTTCACTGCCGATGTAAATGCTCCTTTTACGTGTCCGAACAATTCACTTTCGATCAGCTCGCTTGGAATCGCCGCACAGTTTACTTCAATTAAAGGAAAACCAGCGCGCTCACTTTTTTCGTGTAACTGATGTGCCACTAATTCTTTACCAGTTCCGTTTGGCCCAGTAATTAAAACTCTGGCTTCGGTTGGCGCTACTTTATCAATCATCACCTTAATGTGATTAATTGATTCGCTGTCACCAATCATTTCATAGTTTTTGCTGACTTTTTTCTTTAGGATTTTATTTTCAACTACTAATTGTTTTTTATCCAAAGCATTACGAACTGTATTAAGTAAACGATTTAAATCCGGTGGTTTTGAGATGTAATCAAAAGCTCCCAAACGCATCGTTTGAATCGCAGTTTCCATATCGCCGTGACCTGAAATCATGACCATCGGAATTTCTGGTTTTACTTTTTTTACTTCTTCTAAAACCTCAACACCATCCATTTTTGGCATTTTGATATCGCACAAAACCAAATCGTAATCGTTGTTTTTTATTTTTTCGAGTCCCGCAACTCCATCTTCAGCTTCATCAACTTGATACGAATCATTCTCTTCTGATAATATTTTTACCAAAACTCTTCTAATCGCTGCTTCGTCTTCGATAATTAGTATTTTACTCATTCTTTTTAAGATTCTGAGGTTCTAAGCTTCTAAGGTTCTGAGGTTTTATAAGAGCGCTAAAAAAAACTTAGCATCTCAGTACCTTAGTACCTTAGCAGCTTAAAAAAATTAATATTTTAGCCACTTATACAATTCCTTCCAAGTCGGTTTTTTGCCATACATTAAAATACCTACTCGGTAAATCTTGGCGGCGAACCAGACCACAAGGAAAAAGGTTGCAAACAATAATGATACCGAAATTGCAATTTGCCACCACGGCACGCCAAACGGAATACGCATGAGCATTACAATTGGTGAGGTTAACGGAATCATCGAAAAGATAACCGCAACACTTCCGTGAGGATCGTTTACTACTGTGAAAAAACCAATGTAAACACTTAGAATTAGTGGCATTATGATTGGCAGTAAAAACTGCTGAGAATCGGTTTGATTGTCGACTGCTGCTCCAATTGCCGCATAAAATGAACTGTATAGAAAATAACCTCCAATAAAATAAACCACAAATCCGATTATGATACTGGCAATTGGCAGATTCCATAATTCAGCGATGTACATTTGTGCTGATCCTGAAAATTCATGCTGTGCTGACTGCATTAACTCTGGCGAAATTCTGGCTGTTGGTCCAACATTTATTCCGAAAAATGCCGAAGAGGCAAACATTAATCCTAATCCAATAACTGCCCAAATCATAAATTGCAGAATTCCGGCTAAAGAAGTTCCCACAATTTTACCAATCATTAGTTGAAATGGTTTTACAGATGAAATAATGATTTCGATAATTCTATTTGTTTTTTCTTCGATTACGCTTCGCATTACCATATTTCCGTAAATGATAATAAACATCATAATCAAATAACCAAAGGCACCGCCAATAGCGATTTTAATTTCATTTAATCCTTTTAAACTTTCTTCTCCAGAAGCTTTTACCAAATGAATATTGACATCAGACTGCGCTTTCTGAATCGCCAAAGTATCTAGTTTGGCGCTTTCCAGATTTATTTTTGTGATTTTTGAAGCAATGACATCCTGTGTACTTTCAATAAAAGAAATGCTTGGACTGTTATTCGAGATAAACTCGATTTTGCTTTCTAAATCTTTTATGTTTTTTGTTTTCGGAATAACAATTAAACCGTTGAAATTTTCTTTTGTAATGCTGTCTTTTAAAGCTTTTACATCTATTTCGGATAAATTCAGATATTTAAATTCGGCTCCTTTTTTATTTTCTTTCAAGAAATCTGAAGCAAAAAGTCCGTTTTCGTCATGAATAGCAATTCTTTTTGTTTCTGCTTTCATGGTACTTAGATAGCCAATGAAAACAGCAATAGCCACAAATAAGAGCGGACTCAAAAAAGTCATGACAACAAAAGATTTATTGCGGACTTTGGCAATAAATTCTCTTTTTATGATCAACGAGATAATACTCATAAAATATTTTAATTTTCAAATTCCAAATTCCAATTGAATACGTTCTAAATTGGAATTTGGAATTTAATTATTGGAATTTTTAAATTTTGTTCTCTGTTACAGTTTGTATAAAAATATCGTGTACACTTGGAATTTTTTCTACGAAATGCGTTACTTGTCCGCGTTGTGTCAGCACATGTAATAATTCGTTTGGAGAAGCATTTCCAATTTGAATATTTAGTTTCAATTCGTCATTCAACGATTTAAAATTAGCAGGCGAAACGGTAAATTTTTGAGTGATATCGTACATTAATCCTTCAACATTATTCGTTAGGATTCCAACTTCAAAACTATTGGTTTTAAACTGACGTTTTACATCGCCAATTTTACCTTCGATCAGTTTATTTGATTTATGAATTAAAGCTATATTTTCACAAAGTTCTTCCACACTTTCCATTCTGTGAGTTGAGAAAATAATCGTAGAACCTTGTTCTTTTAATGCCAGAATTTCATCTTTAATAACATTGGCATTTACAGGATCAAAACCAGAAAAAGGTTCGTCTAAAATCAGCAGTTTTGGTTTATGCAAAACACAAACTACAAACTGGATTTTCTGCGCCATTCCTTTAGAAAGTTCTTGAATTTTCTTGTTCCACCAGCCTTGAATTCCCAAACGATCGAACCAGTAATCCAATTGTTTTTTGGCTTCAGCTTTAGAAAGCCCTTTCATTTGAGCCAGATACAAACATTGTTCTCCTACTTTCATGGAGCTATACAAACCTCTTTCTTCCGGAAGATAACCAATAGTCTGCACGTGTTTAGGCTGCAATTTTTCTCCATCCAAAATGACTTCGCCGCTGTCGGGCATGGTAATTTGGTTTATGATTCTGATAAGGGAAGTTTTACCAGCTCCATTAGGACCTAAAAGTCCATATATACTGCCTTTAGGCACATTTAATGAAACTTCGTTAAGCGCTACATAATCGCCGTATTTTTTTACGACTTTATGTACTTCAAGTAAGTTACTCATGCTGTTTTATAGATTTTCTGCGTCACTTTACCCATTCTGGTTCAGCGACTGTAAAAGTAAATAATTCGAAGCGAAATTGTGTCATATTACGCAAAAAACCCATTCTAATTTGCACTAGAATGGGTTTTTAATATGTATAACATTCGAAGAAAGTTAGATTATGAGAACATATCTTTTACTTTTTCAAAGAATGATTTTTCTGATTTCTCTGGACTTGGCGCAAAATGCTCATTATTTAAAGCATTTTCAAAGAATTGTTTTTGCTCTTTGTTAAGCGTTCTTGGTGTCCATACATTTACGTGAACTAATAAATCTCCACTTCCGTATCCGTTTAAACTTGGAATTCCTTTTCCTTTTAATCTTAAGATTTTTCCAGACTGGATTCCTTCTTCTAATTTAATACGAACTTTTCCATTGATGGCTTCAATATCTTTTGAAGCACCTAAAACTGCTTCTGGGAAACTAATATATAAATCGAAGTGAACATTTTCTCCTTCACGTTTTAAGAATTCGTGCTCTACTTCTTCAATAGCAACAATTAAATCTCCAGGAATACTGTTGCTTCCCGGTGCATCGTTTCCTTTATTAGAAACTTTTAACTGCATTCCGTCAACAACTCCCGCAGGAATTTTGATTGATACTGTTTCATCTTCCTGAACCATACCTTGTCCGTCTGCTTCAGAAGGTTTTTTATCTAAAATCTGGCCAGAACCACCACATGAAGGACAAGTTGATGCAGATTGCATTCTTCCTAAAATAGTGTTGGTTACACGCATTACTTGTCCTTGACCATTACAAGTTGTACAAGTTTTATACGTAACTCCTTTTGCCTGAACTTTACGTTTTACTTTTACTTTTTTCTCAACTCCATTTGCAATCTCTTCTAAAGTTAATTTTACTTTAATTCGAAGATTACTTCCTTTCGCACGGCGAGGACCTCCGCCTCCGCCTCCGAAACCGCCAAATCCGCCACCAAAAATATCACCAAACTGGCTGAAAATGTCATCCATATTCATACCTCCGTGACCGCCAAATCCACCAGAACCATCAAATGCTTGATGACCGTACTGATCGTATTTTGCTTTTTTCTGCGGATCACTTAAAACTTCATAAGCTTCTGCCGCTAATTTAAAGTTTTCTTCTGCCTCTTTGTCGCCTGGGTTTTTATCAGGGTGGTATTTTAAAGCACTTTTTCTATATGCTTTTTTAATTTCGGCAGCATCAGCATTTTTTGAAATGCCTAGTATTTCGTAAAAATCTTTTTTCATAATTAGATTAAGTTCCAAATCTTAAAAATTCCAAAATCCAAAAAAACGCACTTGAAATTCTTATTGCATTTTTTAGTTTCCAACCACAACTTTAGGGAAACGAATAATTTTGTCTCCTAATTTGTATCCTTTTTCAATAACATCAACAATTTTCCCTTTTAATTTATCAGACGGAGCTGGAATTTGGGTAATTGCTTCAGCGATATCAGCATTAAATGCATCACCTGCCTGTATTTCTACCTGCTCTAAACCTTTAGAAACTAAAGTATTTTTAAATTTATCATGAATCAACTCCACTCCTTTTTTAAGGTTTTCGTCGTCAGATTTGTTGATTTCTACTGCAGCTCTGTCAAAATCATCTAAAACTGGAAGCATCGCCAATAAAACTTCTTGGTTTGCTGTTTTAAATAATTCAAGACGCTCTTTTGAAGTTCTTTTTTTGTAATTTTCAAATTCAGCGAATAATCTTAAAAACTTATCTTTTTCTTTGGCTAAGTCTTGAGCTAATTGCTCCTCAACACTTAATTCTTCAACAATTAATTGCTCTCCATTAGCGTTAGTCTCTATCGTTGCATCATCTAATTCCTGATCGAATTCTGTATTTTCCGTAGTCATATTACTTTTATTTTTAAAAATATTCTTAAACTTCATTTTTTATTTCTTTCTGTTGGATTGCAAAAGTACTGCCAAATATTGTAAAATGTCAAATTGTCACTTTATTAATTATGAGACTTTTAAAAGGTGCTAAATAGTAAATAAAAATTTATTATAATTTTAAGACTATTACGTTGTAGTTTATCCTATCTTTGATGCCAATAAAAAACTAAAATTATTACCACCAAAAATTGAATTTAAGGGTTGGCTTCGGCCTCAAAAATAATTATTAATTCAAGTTTACCTTATATTAAAAAAAGCTTCGCCTATAGAGACGAAGCTTTTTTTTGCTTTGTTCCCAAACAACTATTGTCATTTGATCTATTTTTTATGGCACGGGCGGAGGGATTCGAACCCCCATCAACGGTTTTGGAGACCGCTATTCTACCCTTGAACTACGCCCGTAACTTGACCGCAAATTAAAAGCTTTTTTTTCTTTTCTGGCAATTATTTCTCGCAGATTTGGAAGATTTCTAACGATGCAAAAGCTATCTAATTAAAAATCAATTTTTAACCTTCTGAAATTTTTAAAAACTTTTTGTCTTTGGTCGCTTAGCGTTTCTCTTTTTAAAGCAAAGAATTCTTCAATCCTTCAAAATCAACAGAAATCTGATCGCCTGTTACTAAGTTTTTAAGCGCAAAAGTATTCGATGCAATTTCCTGATCGCCTGCAATTACTGCAAACGGAATTAAACGTTTATCGGCATATTGAAATTGTTTCCCAACTTTTACATTATCAGGATATAATTCTACTTTTATATTTTCTTGTCTTAATTTTTGAATAGCTTTTGAAGCATACAAAGCTTCTTTGTTTCCAAAATTTAAAAATATTGCTTTTGATGTCGCTACAACGGTTTCTGGAAATAATTGTAATTCCTCTAAAACTAAATAGATTCTATCTAATCCAAAAGAAATTCCAACTCCGCTTATATTTTTTAAACCAAAAATACCCGTTAAATCGTCGTATCTTCCGCCGCCGCCAATAGAACCCATTGAAACGGTTTTTGGTGCTGCAACTTCAAAAATAGCTCCAGTATAATAATTTAGACCTCTTGCCAAAGTAACATCTAGATCTAAAATTGCAGTTGACAGACCTAAATCGGCAACATTGTCACAAATAAATTTAAGTTCTTCAACGCCTTTCATTCCTTCTTCAGATGAAGATAACATTTCTGAAAGCTGATTAATTTTATCTGCAAAAGTTCCAGAGAAACTAAATAGTGGCTGTACTTTAACAAGCGCTTCTTCCGAAATTCCTTTTTCGATCATTTCTTTCTTTACACCATCTTCTCCAATTTTATCTAATTTATCAAGAGCAACGGTAAAATCGATTAATTTATCTGAAGCCCCAATTACCTCAGCAATTCCAGATAAGATTTTTCGGTTATTGATTTTGATTGTTACCCCTTCCAAACCTAAAGATGTAAAAACAGTATCGTACAATTGAACTAATTCAACTTCCTGCCAAAGTGATTTTGAACCTACAACATCGGCATCGCATTGAAAAAATTCTCTAAAACGACCTTTTTGTGGATTGTCAGCTCTCCAAACCGGCTGGATTTGATATCTTTTGAAAGGAAATTCAATTTCACTTTGGTGTTGCACAACATATCTTGCGAATGGAACTGTCAAATCGTAACGTAAAGCTTTCTCAGAAATTTTTCCTGTAAATTTATTCAGTTCGATTCTTTGCTCTAAAGTTATTTTCTCAGCAGAATTTAATTGTAATTCTTCAATTGATTCTGGCAATTCAATTTTACTTTTATTGTAGAAAAAATTTCCAGAATTTAAGATCTTAAAAATCAGACGATCTCCTTCTTCTCCATATTTCCCCATTAAGGTATCTGAATTTTCAAACGAAGGCGTTTCGATTGGCTGAAAACCAAATTTTTCGAAATTAGCTTTTATTGTTTGAATAATATATTGACGTTTTGACACCTCAGCTGGTGAAAAATCTCTTGTTCCTTTTGGTATACTTGGTTTTGAAGCCATCTCTTTTATTTTAGATTTCTGATTTTAGATTTTAGATTTTAGATTTTAGATTGTTCCAATCTTTATCTAAAAATCTTATAATATTAATTTATTTTAGATATTTTTTAGGTTGTTAGTTCTTTTGGCTTTCGACTTTAAAAACTTTCCAACTTTTGACTTATTAAGTCTGCAAATATCTTACTTTTTAAAATAAATAATAACACTTGGAAAACAAACTTGTAACAAAAACCGTATTTTCGTGACAAATTGGTCATCATGCTAAAATTATTTAAAGAAAATATCCGAATTGCTTTTGGCTCGATCAAAACGCAAATTCTGCGTACGATTCTTACTGTGCTGATTATCGCCATTGGAATTACCGCTCTGGTCGGAATTCTTACCGTGGTAACTGCTCTTGAAAATACAGTTTCGACCAATTTTGCTTCAATGGGAGCTAACACTTTCAATATCAATCAATACGAAAACACAGTTAAAAACAGAGGCGGAAATGAACGTGAAGTTATTAATCCGATCATTTCTTATCCAGAAGCTGTTGCTTTTAAAAACAAATACAAATATCCTTTTACCGAAACATCACTTTCATTTACCGCTACTTCAAAAGCTGAAGTAAAATATTTAGATACTAAAACCGATCCTGAAATTACGGTTGTGGGAGTTGACGAACATTTCATTACCAATTCTGGTTTGGAAACTACTTTGGGACGTTCTTTCAATCAATTTGATATTGAGAATAATACGTATTCCTGCATTGTAGGTTCTGATTTTGAAAAAGGTTTATTGAAAGATGTTAATCCAATTGATAAAATTATTTCTATTCGAGGCGCTCGTTTTAAAGTAATTGGTGTTTTGAAGGAAAAAGGATCTACATTTGGAAACAGTCAGGATTTACGTGTTTTGATTCCGATTCAAGTGGCGAGATCTTTGTTTACTGCACCCAATATCAATTACACTGTTAGTGTCATGGTGTCTAAAAAAGAACTTTTAGATCAGGCAATTGACAATGCAACAAGCACTATGCGCAGGGTTCGTAAGTTAAGTCCCGTTCGTGACAACAATTTTGGTATTGGCAGAAGCGATGATTTAATCAACCGAATTTTAGGCATTACACAATATTTAGATTGGGCATCTGCCATTATCAGCATCATTACCATATTAGGATCTTCAATTGCATTGATGAATATTATGATTGTATCAGTTACAGAACGTACCCGAGAAATCGGTGTTCGCAAAGCATTAGGCGCCAAGAGATCAACAGTTGCTTTTCAGTTTTTTATTGAAACTTTGCTAATTGGGCAAATAGGCGGGTTTGTTGGTATTATTTTAGGAATGCTCATTGGTTATGGTTTAGCAAGCGCTATGAGTTTTGTTTTTGTAGTTCCGTGGTTTGCCATTATGATTGCCTTTGGGACAAGTTTTGCCGTAGCTTTAGTATCTGGTTTATATCCTGCAATTAAAGCTTCTAAACTAGATCCAATTGAGGCTTTGCGATATGAATAATTTTTTTAGTTTTCAGTCACAGTCTCAGTTTACAGTTTAACTGCGACTGCGACTGAAAACTGAATACTAAATATTAACTTTTATCATTCTGTCGTTATCGTAAATATCTTTTCTAAGATCGATATTGATAAAATCCATTTGACCTAATAATTCGATCATTTCTTTTCCAAGATATTGATTGATTTCAAAATATAGTTGTCCTTCTGGCAAAAGATTATTATGAGCTAGAGAAGCTATTTTTCTGTAAAAAACTAGCGCATCATTATCATCTACAAAAAGAGCTAAATGCGGTTCGTAATCCAAAACGTTCTTTTTGATTTCTTCTTTTTCTAAATTTCGTACATAAGGCGGATTAGAAACAATGACATCATATTTACATTTCAACTCTTCGGCCTGTAAAATATCCTGAAATATAAAAGTCACATTTACATCGTTTCGGATAGCATTTCGCTTGGCTGTTTCAATGGCTTTTTTAGAAACGTCAATGGCATAAACATCTGCATTTGGAAGGTTTTTGGCAAGAGAAATAGCAATACAGCCACTTCCGGTTCCTATATCCAGAATCTTTAATTTCTTATCTTTATCAAGAACAGCATTTTCGCTGATAATCCATTCTACCAGTTCTTCTGTTTCAGGTCTCGGTATCAAAACATGTTCGTTGACTTCAAAATCTAAACCATAAAAGCTGGTCTTCCCTAACAAATACTGAATAGGAACTTCTTTTTTTAATTGTTTTAAAAGCGAATCCCAAACAACAAAATCTTCTTCTGTAAAAGATAATTCATGATTTAAAGCTAAATCTATCTGACGCAGCTTGTGCTTGTCTTCTAAAATTAAATAGAAAAAACTTTCTGCTTCGTACGCATCGTAAAAAGGAGATAATTCTTTAATAAATTGTGTACGATATTGTTTGATTTTCATTTCGGTTTATTGAGGAATTATTTTTCAGCTAAAGCCAATTATTTTCTATACATAAGTATTTTACAAAGCCACTTCGTTACAAGTCATTTTGCAAATCTTTCAACATCCACACGGGGCAGGAATTATGCCCGGTACAACCCATTGGAGCATCTAAATATTCGAAACCTGATTTTTTATATAATTTTTGTGCCGAATGCATAAACGGCATTGTTTCTATATAACATTTTTCAAAACCAAAACTTCTCGCCTGCTCCAAACATTTCTCCATCATTTTACTGCCAATTCCTAAACCGCGGACTTTGGGCAGAAAGTACATCTTCTGCAGTTCACAAATCTTTGGATCACCATTTTCTAAAGGAGCAATTCCCGCACATCCTAAAACTTCACCATCACTTTCAACAACGTAATAAACAGATTTAGGCTTACTATATTCCTCAAACATTAAATCTAAATACGGATCTTCGTAAGCCGTTCCCACTTTTGGAATTTCCATTTCATCAAAAACAGATCGTATTAATTGTGCTACTGCCTGATTGTCTTCTTTTTTAATCTCCCTGATAACCCAGTTTTTCATTTTTTTATTAACGTATATCTACACAAAAATAAAAATACTTTTTTGATACTTTCATAACATTTTAGATTGTTTCACAACTTACACCATAACATTAGACAAAAAATTGAAAAATAGTTACTTTTGCACTGTGAATAAACATGAAAAATATATCAAAAGATGCATTGAACTTGCCCAAAATGGTTTTGGAACTACCTATCCAAACCCAATGGTGGGGAGCGTAATCGTTTATGAAGACAAAATTATCGGCGAAGGCTGGCACAAAAAAGCTGGAGAACCTCATGCCGAAGTAAATGCGGTTCGTTCTGTAAAAGATAAATCGCTGCTAAAAAAAGCAACTATATATGTTAGCTTAGAACCTTGCAGCCATTTTGGAAAAACACCGCCTTGCTGTGATTTAATTATTGCTAATGAAATTCCGAATGTCGTGGTTGGAACTGTCGATCCAAATGAAAAAGTAGCTGGAAGAGGAATTAAAAAATTAATAGAAGCTGGAGCGCACGTTACTGTCGGTATTTTAGAAGATGAATGCAACGAGCTGAATAAGCGCTTTTTTACTTTTCACCAAAAAAAGAGACCTTACATTATTTTGAAATGGGCCGAAAGTCAAGACGGTTTTCTAGCTCCAGAAAAAGTTACAGATCAAAAACGTAAACCAATTTGGATTACCAATCAATACTCCAGACAATTGGTTCATAAATGGCGAAGCGAAGAACAAGCTATTTTAGTAGGAACACAAACTGTAATTGACGATAATCCGAAATTAAATACCCGAGATTGGTCAGGGAACAATCCTGTTCGTGTGATTTTGGATCAGCATAACCGAATTTCAAAAGATAGTTTTGTTTTTGATGAAAGCGTAAAAACAATTGTATTTTCGAATGCAGATGATATACATTCAACAGAAAATACGATTTTTGAAAAGATTGATTTTAATAAAAATATGATTTCGCAGCTTTTAGAGGTTTTGTACAATCACCAAATACAATCTGTTATTATTGAAGGCGGCAGACAAACGCTTCAATCTTTTATAGATCAAGATATTTGGGACGAAGCGAGAGTTTTTATTGGAACAACTTCTTTTGAAAATGGCGTAAAAGCTCCTGTTATTCTAAAGAAAAATATCACCAAAACAAATATTCTAACCGACGAATTACTTTATATAAGAAACCATGATTGATACAATAATTTTTGACTTTGGCGATATTTTTATCAATTTAAATAAACAAGGAACCATTTCGGGATTGCAGAAATTAGGTATGAAAGAATGGAATTCTGAAATGGATCGTTTGAATTTATTGTTTGAAACTGGAGATGTTTCATATGATGATTTTATAGCAGGATTTCAAAACGAACTTCCTAATGCATCAATCGAAGAAATTCTCGAAGCTTGGAATGCCGTTTTAGCCGATTTCCCTTCGTACCGATTGGATTTCTTAAAAGAACTTTCAAAAAAATACCGTTTGTTTTTATTGAGCAATACGGATTCTATTCATATTGCAACTTTTGAAAAAAGAAACGGCATTTCTTTTTATACCGATTTTTACAATTGTTTTGAAAAAGTGTATTTTTCATTTGACATGGGATTGAGAAAACCAGATCCTAAGATTTATCAGTTCTTACTTGACAGACATAATTTAGTTCCTGAAAACACTTTGTTTGTTGATGATAAAACAGAAAATACAGACAGCGCTGCGAGATTAGGAATAAAAGTCTGGAATTTACAAGTTGGAAAAGAAGATGTAATTGATCTTTATAAAAAAAATATACTTTAAGAATATTGCTTTTGGAAATTAACGATACGTATCAAACTATTGCATTTGAATCTGAAGAAGTGCTTTTTAAAGAAAAAGGAAGCAAATTCTTTGGCTATGCTTATCCTATAGAAAGCGAGGAAGAAGTAAAACCGATTATTGAAAACTTGAGAAAACTTCATCCGCACGCTGTACACTATTGCTATGCGTATCAATTAGGAACTGCACCCAAAATTTCATACAGAGCAAATGATGATGGCGAACCAAGCAATACGGCTGGCGCACCTATTTACGGCCAGATACAATCTTTTGGAGTCACCAACGTTCTTGTAGTTGTAGTTCGTATTTTTGGCGGTATCAAATTAGGCGTTGGCGGTTTGATAAGTGCTTACAGAACAACGGCGCAAATGACCCTGGAGGTTTGTGAGATTTTAGAAAAAACAATTGATGTTCAGTTTTTAATTTCTTTTGATTATAAAAACATGAACAAAGTAATGCGGGTAATTAAAGAAAAGAAACTTGAGATTACTTCTCAGGAAATGGAAATGGATGAAAACACAGGTCAGCCAATTGGAAAAATAATTACAAAAACGCGTAAAAAAAATGCCGAATCTATATTCGACATTTTTGATTTAATGTTTGAAATCGATATTAAAATTATATAATTTAACATCAAAATGCATCTCGATTTAACAATTATTCGAGTGTTTTAAACAATTCTAAAATATAATCTGGCGGAGCTGTTGGGCGACCCGTTTTTAACGAAATAAATACTAAAATAAACACTGCTGTTGTTAATAACTCATTTGCCTCATTATAAATTTCGCAGTCAAATTCAATCTTAACAGATGACTGACTTTTGAAGGTTGTATGAATTGTTAAAAGTTCATCGTATCGAGCTGATTTTTTATAGTTGATCTGCATGGAAACAATTGGAAGTCCAATTCCGCTTTCTTCCATACTTTTATATGAAATCCCTTTATTTCTAAGCCATTCCACTCTTCCAATCTCAAAATACGGCACATAATTTCCGTGATAAACCACTCCCATTTGATCAGTTTCGGAGTAACGGACACGTACTTGCGTTTGATGTTTTTTCATTATTTATATATTAAAAACTTTTAAATTACTCAAGTCCTATTACGACTTTTTTTAATAAAATTAAACTACAAAATATTTTTTTTTACAGAAATTTGTTCACATATTTGTTATCCCGAATTAAGGAATAAAATTGCTCCTTTTTTATAGGAGAATCTTTAACAATAATATAAAAATTTATTTGAATCTATGACTAAAACTGCTCAATCGGTATGGGAAAACTGTTTGTCTTTCATAAAGGACAATATTCAAGATCAAGCATACAAAACTTGGTTTGAACCAATCAAATCAGTTGAGCTAACCGATAACGCGTTATATATTCAAGTTCCAAGTAAATTTTTCTACGAGTGGCTAGAAGAACACTACGTAAAATTATTGAAAGTTGCGCTTACCAAAGAACTGGGAAAAAACGCAAAGTTACTCTATAAAATTAAAATGGAGAACACTTACGGAAACAAACAGCCATTTACCGAGCAGCTGCCAAGTTCCAACAGAGTTCCAATGAAACCGCAAGAGGTTGACGCTCCGTTTAAAAACTTAAATCCAGAGCTGAAAAATCCATTTGTAATTCCGGGAATCCGAAATTTAAAAATTGAATCTCAATTAAATCCTAATTATAGTTTTGATAATTTCCTTGAAGGAGACTCAAACCGTTTAGCTCGTTCTGCCGGTATGGCTGTTGCCAACAAACCGGGAGGAACTTCTTTTAATCCTTTGCTGATTTTTGGAGGAGTTGGTTTAGGAAAAACACACTTAGCACACGCCATTGGGGTTGAAGTAAAAGACAAATATCCAGAAAAAACCGTTTTATATATTTCTGCTGAAATCTTTACACAACAATATATTGATTCTGTAAAAAAGAATAACCGTAACGACTTTATTCATTTTTACCAATTAATTGATGTTCTAATTATTGATGATGTTCAGTTTTTATCAGGAAAATCAGGAACACAGGACGTGTTTTTCCACATTTTCAATTACTTGCACCAAAACGGAAAACAGGTAATTTTAACATCTGACAAAGCGCCTGTTGACATGCAGGATATTGAACAGCGTTTATTATCTCGTTTCAAATGGGGATTGTCTGCAGAATTGCACCAGCCTGATTATGAAACCCGTATCTCAATCTTAAAAAACATTTTATATCGTGATGGTGTTACTATGCCGGAAGATATTTTAGAATATGTTGCCCGCAACATCAAATCGAATGTTAGAGAACTTGAAGGCGCTATCATTTCATTAATTGCTCAATCTTCTTTCAATAAAAAAGAAGTGACGATCGAATTAGCAAAAAGCGTTGTTGAGAAATTCGTTAAAAATGTTAAGAGAGAAATCTCTATCGATTATATCCAAAAAATTGTTTCAGATTATTTCCAATTAGATATTGAAACACTTCAATCTAAAACGAGAAAAAGACACGTTGTACAAGCAAGACAATTAGCCATGTTCTTTGCCAAGAAATTTACTAAAGCTTCTTTGGCAAATATTGGTTCTCAAATTGGAGACCGTGACCACGCTACGGTATTACACGCTTGTAAAACGGTTGACAATTTAGTTTCTACAGACAAACAATTCAAAAAATTTGTCGAAGATATCAATAAAAAACTAACGCTTTAATACGCACCATGCCTATAAAAATCTTAATGGTTTGTCTGGGGAATATCTGCAGGTCTCCTTTAGCAGAAGGGATTTTAGCCTCAAAATTACCTCAGGATAAATTCGTTGTAGATTCGGCTGGAACAGGTTCTTGGCATGTTGGTCATTGTCCGGATAAGCGCTCGATAGAAGTTGCCCGAAAAAACGGAATCAACATCAGCTCACAAAAAGGCAGACAAATCCAAAGTTCTGATTTTGACAAATTCGACTACATTTATGTAATGGACAATTCGAATTTTCGCGATGTTGTTCATTTAGCCAAAACTCCAGAACATAAAAATAAAGTTCGTTTGATTTTAAACGAATTATTTCCAGATGAAAATGTTGACGTTCCAGACCCGTATTATGGTTCTGCAAACGGTTTTGACAATGTTTACCAAATGCTGGACGAAGTAACTGATCTAATCGCTGATCAGCTTCTGAAAAAACACTCCTAATTCAATTCAATTGTTTCTGAAAAGAGATAATTGAATTTTTTAATTTTAAACAAAAACTCATGAAACTTTTTGGCAAATTATATCTTATTCCAACTACAATGGGCGAAAGCGATCCAATGGATGTTTTACCGCAGACTGTACGACGAACTATAGAACTTATCGACTATTATATTGTTGAAAACGACAAAACAGCCAGAAAATCTATAAAAGCAGTTTATCCAGAAAAAAAACAATCTGAATTAGTTCTTTTTACTTTAAACAAAAGAACAGAAACCAGCGAACATCTTGATTTCATAAAACCTTTATTAGAAGGAAAAAACATGGGATTAATGAGCGAAGCAGGTTGTCCAGGAGTTGCTGATCCGGGAGCTGTAATTGTAAAATTAGCACATGAAAAAGGAATTCAGGTTGTGCCTTTAGTTGGACCTTCTTCTATTCTATTAGCTATGATGGCTTCTGGAATGAACGGCCAAAGCTTTACCTTCAACGGATATTTACCAATTGATAAAGACGAGAAAAAATCAGCAATACGTCATTTTGAAAGATTATCTCAGGACAAAAATCAATCGCAATTATTCATTGAAACTCCATATAGAAACAACAAATTGATTGAAGATCTTTTACAGATTCTAAATCCGTCAACTCATCTTTGCATTGCAGCTGATATTACGCTTCCAACAGAATTCATTAAAACGATGAAAGTTTCGGATTGGAAAAAGTTAAAAATTGATATTGACAAACGTCCTGCAATTTTTATTATTCATAAAATGTAATTAATCTTAAAAATCCATTTCCTATGAAAAAGGTTTTAATTTTAATTTTAATTAGTTTAACTCAAAACATATTTTCTCAAAAAATCACAAGAATTAATGATGTTCAAAAAGATAAAAACGGAAAGGTAATTCTTCAAGATGAAAATGCAATTTATATCCCTATAGATATAGAAGTTGAACCCGAATTTCCAGGTGGCAGAGTTAAGCTTAATCATTTTTTAGATGATAATTATAAAAAATCAAACAAAAGACCAACCATTCAAGGTAAGTTATTTGCTACATTTATTATTGAGAGAGATGGCTCTTTAAGCAATATAAATGTTCTACGTGATATTGGACACGGAACAGGAGAAGAACTAATAAGAGTTTTAAAATTGTCTCCTAGATGGAAACCCGGAAAATTGAATGATAAAGCAGTCAGAACAATGTATTCCATCGTATTTCCTGTACAGCAATAAGAATTAATCATAGCCTTTTCATTAATTCCTTTTTTTATGAGTAAACTACCAAACGTAACTACAAGCATATTCACGGTAATGTCAAAAATGGCAGCCGAATACAATGCTATCAATCTTTCGCAGGGATTTCCAAATTTTCCTGTTGACGAAAGATTGACAGATATTGTTGCCAGATTATCGAAAGAAAATGTTCACCAATATACGCCAATGTCAGGCTATCCTCCATTGATGAACAAAATTGCTCAACTTACTAAAAGCTCATATAACAGAACAATCAATCCAGATGTAGAACTTTTGGTAACGGCTGGAGCAACTCAAGGAATTTTCACCACAATTTTGGCTTTAGTAAAAGAAAATGACGAAGTAATTATTCTCGATCCGAGTTATGATTCGTATGAATCTCCTGTTTTACTTTGCAAAGCAAAACCTGTTCGAGTAGCATTAAACGACGATTATACTCCAAATTGGGAAAGAATCGAAAAAGCATGTTCTGTGAAAACCAGAATGATGATTATCAACAATCCGCATAATCCAACTGGGAAAATTTTAACCGAGAATGATTTTGTTCAACTAAAAAAACTTCTTGAAAAATATCCAGATATCATCATTTTATCTGACGAAGTTTACGAATACATTACTTTCGAAGAGAAACATATTTCGGCACATACTAAAGATTTTCTTTTAGACCGTTGTGTGATGGTTTCTTCTTTTGGAAAATCATTTCATATTACAGGCTGGAAAATTGGTTATACCATTGCCCCTGAACATTTAATGAAAGAAATCAAAAAAGTGCATCAGTTTTTGGTTTTCAGCGTCAACAGTATTTCTCAATTTGCGATCAGCGAATATTTAGATGTTGTGGATGTAAATCTTCTTGGAAAATTCTATCAAGAAAAAAGAGATTATTTTCAAAAATTACTTCAAAACAGCCGTTTCGAATTAAAACCTTGTGAAGGAACTTATTTTCAGGTGGCTTCTTATGCCAACATTTCAGATCAAGACGATGTGAGTTTCTGTAAAAATCTCATCATCGATCATGGAGTAGCCGCAATACCAATTTCAACTTTTTATTCGGATCATAAGGACCAGAAATTAATACGTTTCTGCTTTGCAAAAGACAATCATACTTTAGAATCAGCCGCTAAAAAATTATACGATATATAAAATTTTTTAAAATTTTATAACAATATTATGCGTGCATCCTATTTTATTTAATTAATATTGCAAAAAAAGAAAAGTATGAGCTATACAGATAAGATGTTACGAGACGACGCTTTGAAAGGTAAAGTCATTGTAGTTACCGGCGGCGGAAGCGGTCTTGGAAAAGCAATGACAAAATATTTTTTAGAATTAGGCGCTCAGGTTGCCATTACTTCCCGAGACTTAGAAAAACTAAAAAATACTGCTTCAGAGCTTGAAAAAGAAACAGGAGGCAAATGTTTACCTCTTCAATGTGATGTTCGTCATTATGAAGAAGTTGAAAACATGCTGCAGGAAACTTTAAAAGCTTTCGGAAAAGTAGATGTTCTTTTAAACAATGCGGCTGGAAATTTTATTTCACCAACAGAACGTTTATCTGCAAACGCTTTTGATACTGTTATTGATATCGTATTAAAAGGTACCAAAAACTGCACGCTCGCTTTTGGAAAACATTGGATTGACACCAAACAAACATCGGCAACGATTTTAAATATAGTTACTACTTACGCATGGACAGGTTCTGCGTATGTTGTACCAAGTGCTACAGCAAAAGCGGGAGTTTTGGCTATGACCAGAAGTCTTGCGGTAGAATGGGCAAAATACGGAATCCGTTCTAATGCTATTGCTCCGGGTCCATTTCCAACGAAAGGTGCTTGGGACCGATTATTGCCGGGTGATCTTTCAGAAAAATTCGATATGGCTAAAAAAGTTCCCTTAAAAAGAGTTGGAGATCATCAGGAATTAGCCAATTTGGCCGCTTATTTAGTTTCTGATTTTTCAGCTTATGTAAATGGAGACGTTATTACAATTGATGGAGGTGAATGGCTGAAAGGTGCGGGACAATTCAACTTATTAGAAGCAATTCCAGAAGAACTTTGGGATCAGCTTGAAATGATGATAAAAGCAAAAAAGAACAAATAATTACAAGTGCTTACTAAATTCAGAATATTTTTTTAAAACTATACTGATTGCACCAAATCCCGAAGGTTTACTTTCGGGATTTTTTTTTAAAATAAAAATAAACATTTTAACCATATAAGTGATATAAGTTCAGTTAAGCACTGTTTTACTTAAAAATTTTTCCGCTTAAATTTACTTACATTACTTATATGGTTTAAAACACATAATATGTTTAGCAATTCACTTAAATTATTATTTTTGCGAAACAAATTATAACATCAAATTTATGCTCATTATAGGAATCGCAGGAGGAACAGGAAGTGGAAAAACAACGGTAGTACACCAAATTATGAATGAATTACCAGATACAGAAGTGGGCGTAATTTCTCAGGATTCTTATTATAAAGAAACTACCAATTTATCTTTCGACGAAAGAGCATTAATTAACTTTGATCATCCTCGTGCTATTGACTTTGAATTACTGGTAAAACACTTAAAAGCTTTAAAAGCCGGAGAAACTATTGATCAGCCGGTTTATTCTTTTATTCAGCACAACAGAACGGACGATACGGTATCAACTCACCCAAGAAAAGTAATGATTGTGGAGGGTATTTTAATTCTAACCAATCCAGAATTACGTGATATGTTTGACATTAAAATTTTCGTTCATGCTGATTCTGATGAAAGATTAATTCGTCGTTTAAAAAGGGATATTTCTGAAAGAGGAAGAGATATTGACGAAGTTTTAAACCGTTATCAAAACACCTTAAAACCTATGCATGAGCAGTTTATCGAACCTTCTAAAGCTTTTGCTGATATTATTATTCCAAACGACAAATACAATACGGTAGCGATTGATGTAGTTCGTGCTGTAATTAATCAGAGAATTTTATAATTTTTATTGTAAATTTAATCCATAAAAATTAGAAGTAATCCGAACTAGAGACAACTCTCCAATTCAAAAGAAATATTCGTTTAAAAATGAAATTTAAAAATCCATATAAAGATAAAAAATGGTTTAAATACCTAGGAAACAAATACGTTTGGGTTTTACTGTTCTTTATAATCTGGATGTTATTTTTAGACAATTACTCCTATTTTGATCATCGTTTTTTGGACCAGCAAATTAATGAACTCCAAGACAATAAAAAATATTATCAGGAAGAAATCAAAAAAGATCAGGAACAGATCAAACAACTTAAAAATCCTGAACAAATAGAGAAATATGCTCGCGAAAAGTACTTCATGAAAAAAGACAGCGAAGATATTTACATCATCCACTTTGAGGGAGATACTATTCAAAAAGAAGAATAATCAAGAAAAAAACAACCAATGGCTAACCTATTCGACGATTTTAATCCGATTTCATCCAAACAATGGAAACAAAAAATTCAGTTTGAATTAGATGGAGCCGATTATAACGAAACTGTAATTTGGAATTCTCCAGAAGATATTCAGGTTAAGCCTTTTTATCACAGAGATGAGTTTTCCAAATCAGCTTCTGTTAACACACAGGCTTCTCATTTTAAAATCTGCCAGAATATATTTGTTCACGACATTGAAAAATCGATTCGAAGAGCAAACAATACACTTGAAAGAGGCGCTGAAAGTTTACGTTTTACAATTCAAAACGAAAATATTGACGTTACTAAACTATTGGAAAATATTCCTTTAGAAAATAAAATCGTTTACTTCAATTTAAGCTTTCTCTCAATCGATTTCGTTAAGAAATTAAACCAAATTTCTATTGCTCGAAAAGCAGTTTTTTATTGCAATTTAGATCCAATTGGTCATTTGGCACGAGAAGGAAACTGGTTTTTAACTTCTGATAAAAATAATTTCGAGACACTTGAGAAAATTTCAAAGGAAGCTCAAAATCTTTCTTTACTAAGTATTGATTCAGGTTTATACCAAAACGCCGGAGCCAATATTACACAGCAAATCGCTTACAGTTTAGCACATGCTAATGAATATTTAAATCGTTTTCCTGATTTTACAAAACCTATTGTTTTTCAAATTGCCGTTGGAACCAACTATTTTTTTGAAATCGCAAAGCTTCGCGCTTTAAGAATGCTTTTTAAATTAATTGCTGCAGAATATAATCCAAATTTAGACTGTCATTTTTTGGTAACGCCAACAAAACGAAACAAAACGATTTACGATTACAATGTCAATATGCTTCGCACCACAACCGAATGTATGTCGGCAATTCTAGGCGGTGCAGATGCAGTGGCAAATTTACCTTATGATTCATTGTATCACAAGGACAATGAATTTGGCGACCGAATTGCCCGTAACCAGTTGTTAGTTTTAAAGCACGAAAGTTACTTTGATAAAGTAGACAATCCTGCCGATGGAAGTTATTATATTGAAAGTTTAACAATGCAGCTGGCTGAAAAAAGTCTGGCATTGTTCAAAGATATTGAAGCGAATGGCGGATACCTAAAACTTCTGAACGAAGGAATTATCAAGAAGAAAATTCAGGAAAGTGCCAATAAAGAACAGGAATTATTCGATTCAAAAAAAGAAATCTTGTTAGGCACCAATAAATATCCTAATAAAGATGACAAAATGAAACATGATTTAGAATTGTTCCCTTTTGTAAAAATCAAACCAAGAAAAACATTAATTACCCCTATAATCGAAAAAAGATTAGCTGAAAAACTGGAACAGGAAAGGCTGGAACAGGAATAATCTAAATGGTAATTAATATTAGATAAACCGAAAAGCGTCTATGACAAGAAAAGACCTTACACATATAAAGTTAGATGTTAAAAGTAAAGAGCTAAGCGAGCAAACGCATAACCCTTCACACTTAACCCATAACTTCACCACAGCCGAAGGAATCGAGATTAAAAAAAACTATTCTGAAAAAGATATAGAAGATTTAGAATTTCTTGATTTCGGAGCAGGCTTTACTCCAAATCTTCGCGGACCTTATGCTACAATGTATGTTCGTCGCCCGTGGACAATTCGCCAGTATGCTGGATTTTCAACAGCACAAGAAAGTAATGCATTTTACAGAAGAAATCTTGCAGCAGGACAAAAAGGGCTTTCTATCGCTTTTGATTTACCCACACACCGCGGTTACGATTCAGATCACGAACGAGTAGTTGGAGATGTTGGAAAAGCTGGGGTCGCCATAGATTCTGTAGAAGATATGAAAGTATTATTCGATCAGATTCCGTTAGACGAAATGTCGGTTTCGATGACTATGAATGGCGCTGTTCTTCCTATTATGGCTTTTTATATTGTTGCTGCTGAAGAGCAGGGAGTTGAACTGAATAAACTTTCTGGAACCATTCAAAATGATATTTTAAAAGAGTTCATGGTTCGTAATACTTATATCTATCCTCCTGCTCCATCGATGAAAATTATTGCAGATATTTTTGAATTTACAAGCAAAAAAATGCCTAAATTCAATTCGATCTCAATTTCAGGATATCATATGCAGGAAGCCGGAGCAACAGCTGATATTGAATTAGCTTATACCCTTGCCGACGGTTTAGAATATATTAGAACAGGATTATCAACCGGAATGACAATCGATGAATTTGCTCCCCGCCTTTCTTTCTTTTGGGCTATTGGAATGAACCATTTTATGGAAATTGCCAAAATGAGAGCTGGCCGAATGATCTGGGCAAAATTGATTCAGCAGTTTAATCCAAAAAGTGATAAATCATTAGCATTACGAACACATTGCCAAACCAGCGGATGGAGTTTGACAGAACAAGATCCGTTTAACAATGTTGCAAGAACTTGTATTGAAGCCGCAGCTGCAGCTTTTGGCGGAACGCAGTCCTTACATACAAATGCTTTGGACGAAGCTATTGCACTACCAACAGATTTCTCAGCCAGAATTGCTCGTAATACTCAGATTTATTTACAGGAAGAAACCAAAATCACCAAAACGGTAGATCCATGGGGAGGAAGTTATTATCTTGAAAAGCTTACCAATGATATTTTAGAAAATACTTGGAAACTTATTAATGAAGTTGAAGAGTTAGGCGGAATGACCAAAGCTATTGAAGCTGGAATACCAAAACTTCGAATTGAAGAAGCTGCTGCAAGAAAACAAGCTCGTATTGACAGCGGGCAAGACATTATTGTCGGAGTAAATAAATTTAGATTAGAAAAAGAAGATCCGCTTCATATTTTAGATGTTGACAACCAAATGGTACGCCGACAACAAATTGAGCGATTGGAGCAGATTAAAGCAAAGCGAGATACTCAAAAAGTAAATCAATCACTTGAAAAATTAATTCACTGCGCTAAAACCGGAGAAGGCAATTTATTAGAAATCGCTGTTGAAGCTGCTAGAAATAGAGCCACATTAGGTGAGATCAGTTTTGCCCTTGAAAGCATTTTTGGAAGGTTTAAAGCACAGATTAAATCTTTTAGCGGTGTGTATAGTGCAGCAATAAAAAACGACGAAAATTTTGAAAAAGCAAAGCAGTTAGCCGATGCTTTTGCTAAACAAGAAGGAAGACGTCCTCGAATTATGATCGCCAAAATGGGACAAGACGGTCACGATCGCGGCGCAAAAGTAGTAGCGACAGGTTACGCCGATGTAGGTTTTGATGTAGATATTGGTCCTTTATTCCAAACTCCTGCAGAAGCTGCAAAACAAGCTGTTGAAAATGACGTTCATATTTTGGGCGTCTCATCTCTAGCAGCTGGACATAAAACGCTGGTTCCGCAAGTTATTGAAGAACTTAAAAAACATGGACGTGAAGATATTATGGTAATTGTGGGCGGTGTAATTCCGGTACAGGACTATCAATTCTTATTTGATGCGGGCGCTGCAGCCATTTTTGGTCCTGGAACCAAAATCAGCGAAGCTGCCATACAAATCCTAGAAATACTAATAGATTAAAAAAGCCCCGATTTACGGGGCTTCTTTTTTAATTGTCAATTGTGGCATTATTATCTGCCTCAATAAAAGAAAGATCATAGCCTGCAAAATCTCTTAAGTAACTTTTTAAAGAAGTTCCAAAAGCATCTCTAAAATGCCTGTTGCCTCCATGTTTAAAAAAGTTCTTTACTGATCCTGCACCTCCTAAGTGTGCTGCCGCTAAAATTCCCGATTCGGTGATTTTAACGCCATTAATGACTTTTCCTTCATACTTTTCGATTTCATTACGCAAAATCCATTTGTTTTTGGATAATAGCGCTACGAAAGCTTTTTCCTGTAAAGCAGGATCTTTTAAGAAGTCCTTGTCATCACTGATACCAATTGCACGTAAAGCTTTAGAACCAAATTGATATTTTCCCATATACCCCAGCGAATTCACTAATTTGTATTTTCCCTGAGATTCTTTAAAAGCGACTGCTTCTTTAAAACCGATAAGACGTTTTCCGGTATATGGAACGTTTAGATTTACTTTAGGATAATCATCCTTTTCTTCAGACGGAAACATGTATTCTGCGCCATCTGTTTTTTCTGTTAGAAACCACGGTTTGGTTTCGACACTAAAGGGTTTAAAACCCAAACTTAAAAATGTAATAATTACGATCAAACTCGCATAAAAATACCACTTCTTTATCATAAATTGTTTTTCTTCAAATCGCTGTCACCTCTTTGAAATTTCTACGATGCAAAAGTAATTAAAAACAAAAAAATCTGATTATCAGTATTTTAAACGATAATCAAAATTACGCCAATTCCAGTTAAGCCCTTTAATTACGCAAGGTTCGAGAGGAAATCTATCAATAAATTTTAGAGCAAAAACAGGAAAAACAAATTTAAAAAAAGTGCAATTTTATATCAATTTTAGGTAAATTCGATAAAAAAGAAAGAAATAACTTACAATTTAAAATGTAAATTTTGTAAGATTTTTATATTTAAATAAAAGAAAGCTCTCAATCCTTTTCAAAAATTTGAATCAGATTGAAAGCTTTTTTTAAGTTATTTTGAATTGAAAATTATTCGAAAATCAAAGTTATCTAGTTACCCCTTGACTGGCAATCCAGTCTGAATATCTTTTAGCATTTTTGGTATGATCTGCATAATTGGATGCAAATTCATGATAACCGAAACGATCCACACTAGCACAAAAGTAAATATAATCATGTTTTTCTGGGTTTAAAACGGCTTCAAGAGCTGTAATATCCGCCATTGCAATTGGTCCCGGAGGAAGTCCGATATTTACATAGGTGTTATAAGGCGATTTCATAATCAAATCATTATAAAACACTCTTTTAATCACTTGATCAAAATCATTGTCTCTTAATTTTAAAGCATAAATAACCGTTGGATCTGCTTGTAATGGCATTTCAAGACGTAGACGGTTTAAATAAACTCCAGCAATACGTGGTCTTTCATCTCTTTTAACCGATTCTTTATGCACAATTGAAGCCAAAATAGAAACCTGAACAGGAGTCAATCCTTGCTTTTTAGCTTGCTCGATTCTTTCAGGAGTCCAAAATTTATGATATTCTTTGATCATTTTATCACGGAACTTTTCTGCAGATGTATTCCAATATACCTCATATGTATTTGGGATAAACATCGCAAAAACATTCTCTTCATTAAATCCGTTTGCTTCTAAAAAAGCAGGATCTCTAAAAGCTTTTAATAAAGAAGTACTGTCTGCTTCAATTTCTGAACCTACTCTACCAGCAAAGTTTTCTAAGCGTTCTTGATTGTTAAATGCCAATTTTACTGGAACATTAGCGCGCATGGCACGAACTAAATCAATATTATTCATATCTTTTTTAAGAAGAAAACGTCCTGGTTTTACATTTTCAGGATAACTTCTTTTGCTTGCCACTAATTCAAAATTGTCAAAATTCTTAATATATGGTGCTAATATCTTTTTAACATCACTGTAATTCGATCCCGTTGGCACATGCACATACACTTCATTTTCTTCAAATTTAGTATTGGCACTAAAAATTCGGCTGATTAAAATAAATCCGTAAATCAACAAAACAGAAATTACGGCTACAGCGGTTATGGTGATGATTTTTTTTAAGTTCAAAGTTTCTTAAGTTTTAAATGTTTTTATTGATTAACTGGAAAATTGCTTCGTCGTAATAGTGGTTATTCAGCAAAATCCAATCTTTTTTAATTCCTATTTTCTCAAAACCAAATTTAGTAAAAAGAGCTATACTTGCTTCATTATTTGTACTAATATTTGCATAAATCTGATGGAGATTTAAATTGAAAAAAGAGTATTTTATTAAAAGCTCTAATGCCTCAGAACCAATATTTTGTCCTCTATTTTCACTTTTCTGAATTACGATACCAATCCCTGCCCTATTATTTTTCGGGTCAAATTCAAATAAATCTATCAAACCAATCGCAGGAAAATCTTCATCCTGACAAATAGCCAGACGCAGCTGTTTTGCTTCATAAATATCCTGCTGCGCATTTTCGAGATATTGTCTAATCAGATATCGGCTGTATGGTGTATTGGTATTACTGACTTCCCAAATGCTTTGATCGTTTTCCATAGAATATACAAATTCTAAATCCTCGGGTTCAAGTGCACGAAGATAAATGGATTCGCCTTTGAGTGTGATCATCTGATTTTTAGATTATTGAATTTAAATTAAAGATTGTGATTGGGAATTTAAAAATTGGATGTATTAAATTTCTATAGTGCCTTTAAAAACAAATTTGGCTGGTCCGGTAAGAAATACATTTGTATAATGATCATTTTCTTTATCAAAAGAAACAACCAGTTTTCCTCCTTCAACATTTAAATTGATAGAAGTTTTATCTGTTTCTCCAATGGCATTCATAGCAATTGCTACAGCTGTTGCACCAGTTCCGCAAGCCAAGGTTTCATCTTCAACACCTCTTTCGTAAGTACGAAGCGAAAATGTACCATCATCAACTTTCTTTACAAAATTAACGTTACTCCCTTTTTCACCGTACAATTCGCCATAACGAATAGATGCACCACTTTCTTTTACATTATAATGCTCTAAATCATCAACAAGCTGAACATGATGTGGTGATCCTGTATTTAGAAAAGTATAAGAATCTTTTTTTTGTACTTCATTCACATCAATCATCTGAAGAGATACAATGGCATCATCACCTACAGAAGCATGATGAAGTCCATCTGTAGCTATAAAAGTAGTTTTATCATCAATAACCCCAAGCTGATTCGCAAAGGCAACAAGGCATCTTCCGCCGTTTCCACACATCGAACTTTGATTCCCATCTGAATTGTAATATACCATTCTGAAATCAGTTTCAGAATCATTTTCAAGCAAAATAAGTCCGTCTGCGCCAATTCCGAAACGTCTGTCACACAGACGCTCAATAAGTTTTACATCATTTTTTGGAAAGAAATCTGAACGGTTATCAATCATTACAAAATCATTTCCAGTTCCTTGATATTTATAAAATTCTATTTGCATTTTTTAGTTGTTAGAAATACAAAAGTACGAACTATTAATTAATGAAATGTTAATCATTGTTAAAGAGCGTTAAACCATTTTTTCAAATAATTTTTTGGCATAATTTTACGTTACTAAATGTTAAAAACAAATATCTAAACAACTCAAAAAAATAAACTGTAATATGAAAAAATTTTCAACCTTATTTTTAGTTTCACTTCTAAGTGGTGCTACTACACTTGGTGCTTACAAGTTATTATTTGACGGCAGTGATTCACTTTTAGGAAAAGGAAATTCTGTTGTTACCCTTGCCCCTAATTCATATGGAAAAACAGTTGGATTACCCGGAGATGCAGTTGATTTCACCGAAGCAGCTGATAAAACAATCCACACCGTTGTACACGTAAAAAATGTATCTAGAAGAACCATTAGCAACCCAATGCTGGAATTCTTTTACGGATATGGCGGACAACAGCAACAAGAACAAGTTGGAACTGGTTCTGGTGTTATTATTTCTGAAGACGGATATATCGTAACCAACAATCACGTTATCAAAGATGCTTCTGAAATTGAGATTACCTTAAACAACAAAAAATCATACAAAGCGAAGCTTATAGGAACGGATTCTAAAATGGACATCGCATTATTAAAAATCAATGCTGATGAAAAATTACCTTACACTGCATTTGCAAATTCAGATTCTGTTAAAGTTGGAGAATGGGTTTTGGCAGTTGGTAACCCTTACAATTTAACATCTACTGTTACTGCTGGAATTGTTTCGGCGAAGGCCAGAAATTTAGACCAAAGCGGAATTCAGTCATTTATTCAGACAGATGCCGCGGTTAACCCAGGTAATAGTGGTGGAGCGTTAGTAAATACAAGAGGAGAATTAATTGGAATTAACACCATGATTTCGTCTATGACAGGATCGTATGTTGGATATTCTTTTGCTGTTCCATCTAATATTGCCCGAAAAATTATTGAGGATATTATGGAATATGGAAATGTGCAGAGAGGAATTCTGGGCGTTGAAGGCGGCGAACTTAATAGCACAGCTTCAAAAGAATTAGGCGTTACAGAAACTCAAGGTTTTTACATCAATAAAGTTTCGAAAAACTCTGGCGCAGAAAAAGCTGGGCTTACAAAAGGTGATATTATTGTAAAATTAGACGATCAAAACATTTCTACTTTTGCTGATCTTTCTGGTTACATCAATACAAAACGTCCTAACGATGTTGTAAAAGTAACGTATATAAAAGACGGCAAAACTAAAACAGTTCCTGTAACTTTAAGTAAAAATGAATTCTTCAGTACTGAATTTAAAGGAATTGAATTAGAAAATATTGACGCTGCCGATAAGAAAAAATTCAGAATTGATTATGGTGTAAAAATTAAAAACATCACTAATGAAAATTTGATGCAGTATCAAAATGAATTACAAGGCAATATCATTTTAAGTATTGATAATGTGAAAGCAACAAATGTTGAAACCGTTTCAAAACTTTTGAACAAAAAAGATGAAGGACAAAGCGTTCGTATCGAAATGATCAACAAAAACGGGGAGATATTCAGAATTATTATATAGTCGCAATTTTCGGTCACAGTTTTTAGTATAACAAAACTGTAAACAGTGACTCCGACTGAAAACAAATAAAAAGCCATCTTAAAAATTTAAGGTGGCTTTTTTGTTTTCAAAAATAAATGCTAAATTAGTTTACGAAATCGATTGAAATAGATACTTTTGCGCAAAATTTTAAAATAGTGAGCATTTTATTTTTTCAATTATGAGTAACAAATCATTGTACCAAAAAGAGGTAACATTACAAGTTGACCGACGAAAAGCCGGTGTCGAATTAATCAAAGTCATAAGCGATTTATGGTATGACAAATCCATCGAAATGGTTTTATTCAAAAATCAATTATTGGATAAAAACGTAAGCGATATTATTAACCTTCATCAATATGCTGGTGAATTTGTGGGTAAACCAATCACTATTTTTGATTCGGTTGAAATCGCAAAAGTTGTTTTATCCTTAGATCTTCCACCAGCCAAAATTGACTTGGGAAAACTAACTTACGAATATCGTTTAGAAGATGAAAAATATCCTGATGCACGATATTTTGTTATTGAAAAATTGAAAAAAGCAAAATCTTCTAAAGAAATACAACCTAAAGATGTTGTTTTATATGGTTTCGGAAGAATTGGGCGTTTATTAGCAAGAGAGCTAATGTCAAAAACCGGAAAAGGAAATCAACTGCGTTTAAGAGCTATTGTAACGCGTGACAAAAATGATGCATCGAGTTTAGAGAAACGAGCTTCTCTATTGCGATATGATTCTATTCATGGTGATTTTCAAGGATCTGTAATTGCCGATCCAAAAAATAATGCTTTGATTATTAATGGAACAACAGTTCATATCATTACTGCAAATTCACCTGAAGAAATTGATTATACAGCATACGGAATCAATGATGCTTTAGTAATTGACAATACAGGCGCTTTTACAACAGAAGAAGCCCTAAAAAGACATTTAACTTCAAATGGAGTAGACAAAGTTTTATTGACCGCACCTGGAAAAGGAGTTCCCAATATTGTTCATGGCGTTAATCATAACGATTTTAATCCAGACGAAATAAGTATATTTTCGGCAGCTTCCTGCACCACAAATGCTATTACACCAGTTTTAAAAGTGGTGGAAGAAAGTCTTGGTGTTGTAAAAGGGCATTTAGAAACCATTCATGCTTACACTAACGACCAGAATCTCGTTGATAATATGCACAGAAAATACCGCCGCGGAAGAGCTGCAGCTTTAAATATGGTCATTACCGAAACCGGAGCAGGAAGCGCTGTAGCAAAAGCTTTACCATCATTAGAAGGGAAATTAACTTCAAATGCAATTCGCGTTCCGGTGCCAAATGGATCACTTGCTGTTCTAAATTTAGAAGTTAAAAAAGCAACATCAATTGCTGGAATCAATAAAATCATGAAGAAATATGCTCTTGAAGGAGAATTGGTAGAGCAGATAAAATATTCTTTAAACAACGAATTAGTTTCGTCTGACATTGTAGGAACTTCTGCTCCATCTATTTATGATAGCAATGCTACAATTGTGTCAAAAGACGGAAAAAATATAGTCTTATACATCTGGTACGATAATGAATACGGATATAGCCACCAAGTTATTCGTTTAGCAAAATATATTGCCAAAGTAAGACGTTATACCTATTATTAATTCAACCAAAACTAACTTTTTTCTAAAACCATCGGGATTTCCTGATGGTTTTTCTTTTGTTTTAAATAGGAAGAACTGTGGTACTCTTCACTTCCGAAATAACAAAAACAGTATTAATTAGAGAAACTTCTGGAAGAACCGATAATTTTTTCTGATGAAAATGATGATAGCTTTCCATATCCGGAATGATAATTTTAAGCATGTAATCAAAATTTCCAGAAACATAATTACATTCTACAACTTCGGGTAGATTTAAAATTGACTGATTAAATCCTTCAGACGTGTCATAAGTTTGTTTTACGAGTGTGACCTGACAATAAACTGTCAAATTATTTCCCAATTTTTTCTTGTCTAAAAGCGTCACATATTTTTCGATAATACCATCTTTTTCAAGACGTTTCACCCTATCATGAACAGGTGTCAAGGACAAATTTATTTTGTTTGCAATATCTTTTAAAGTATAATGCGCATCTTCCTGTAAAAGACGTAAGATTTTTTTGTCAATTTCATCTAAAGCCATAACGAAAACGTTTTATTAAAATAAGCTGATTTAGTCATTTTTTCTTTTTGGAGAATCAATTCTTAACAGAATCAGAATATTTTTCTGTAAAAGTAAAAAATAAAATAATATTTTCTTATTTATCACATGTTAAACCATAATTTATTCTCTATCTGTAGATTTGTAAAAACAATTTCAATAAAAACAAAAAATATAACAAAATGATAATAGGTGTTCCTAAAGAAATAAAAAATAACGAAAACAGAGTTGCTCTAACTCCTGCCGGTGTTTCTGAAATGAAAAAACACGGACATACAGTTTATGTACAATCTACTGCTGGTTTAGGAAGTGGTTTTGCTGATGCAGAATATGCTGAGGCTGGTGCAGTAGTTTTACCAACTATTGAAGAAGTTTATGCAATTGCAGAAATGATCATCAAAGTAAAAGAGCCAATTGCTTCTGAATACCCATTGATCAAAAAAGATCAATTATTATTTACTTATTTCCACTTTGCATCTTCTGAGGAATTAACGCATGCAATGTTAGAAAGAGGAGCTGTTTGTTTAGCTTACGAAACGGTAGAGAAAACAGACAGAAGTTTACCATTATTAGTTCCAATGTCTGAAGTTGCAGGTCGTATGGCAATTCAACAAGGAGCAAAATATCTTGAAAAACCATTAAAAGGAAGAGGAATCCTTTTAGGAGGTGTTCCAGGTGTACCACCAGCGAAAGTATTAGTTTTAGGTGGAGGAATTGTAGGAACTCAAGCTGCTAAAATGGCTGCTGGATTAGGTGCTCAAGTAACTATCATGGACTTAAGCTTGCCACGTTTACGTCAATTAGACGATATTATGCCAGCTAACGTAAATACCGAAATGTCTAACCATTATAATATTACAAGAGCAATTAAAGATGCTGACTTAATTGTTGGAGCAGTTTTAATTCCAGGAGCAAAAGCACCTCACTTAATTACTCGTGATATGCTTAAATTAATGCGTCCAGGAACTGTTGTTGTTGATGTCGCTGTTGACCAAGGAGGATGTATTGAAACTTGTACTCCAACAACTCACGAAAACCCAACTTTCATTATTGACGATATCGTTCACTACTGTGTTGCTAATATGCCGGGAGCTGTTCCTTACACTTCTACTTTAGCTTTAACAAACGCAACTTTACCTTATGCTGTACAATTAGCAAACAAAGGATGGGAAAAAGCATGTGCAGAAAATGAAGAATTGAAAAAAGGATTAAACGTAGCTAATGGAAAAATCCTTTATAAAGGAGTTGCTGAAGCTTGGAATCTTCCTTTTAACGAAGAAATAGTATTAGCAAACGCATAGTGCTAATACTTATATAAGTGCTTACTAAGTCACTATTATAAAGGCTTTTCAATTAAGAAAAGCCTTTTTTTTTATGCATAAAAAAAACCTGTCTCACACAAGACAGGTTTAAAATAGTATATTTTATTATTTCTTGTTATCAAGAACTTCAGTCATTACCTTAGCTTCAGTTCCGTTTGGAAAAGTAACTTTAATTTTCTGAGCTATTGTCGGAGCAATTTCTGTAATAGCCTTTTTATCATAAGATTCTCCTTTCTTAATATTCCATCCGTAGAAAATGGCCGGAACGTGTGTATCATAACTATAAATAGTTCCGTGAGATGTACCAGTAGTTGAATATTCTATATCTCCCGGCTTATCTACAATAACTAAATCACCGTTTTGTGTTACATCATATCCTTTTGCTACAAAATTAAGAGAATAATCATTTCCAGCATTTGCCAAAATTTCTTCTTCTGTATAAACTTTTTTAACTTGAGGCTGAGTAATTAAAAATTCTTTGAATGCTTGTTTTACTTTTGCAAGTTCTAATGCCTTCTCCTTAATAATTTGTTTATTGAAGAAAACATTAAAATTTGAATAGTTTTGAATCAAATCTACACCAAAAGTCTTAGTTGAAAAATCTTGTAAACTTTTCTTAACCTCTTTAGAAGGATAATTATCTACATTGTATTTACGATCTTTTAAATAAATTACGTTTTCAGCTCCAGCATGATCCGCTGTTAAGAAAAGTAGATAATTACCTTTCCCAACCGTTTTATCAAGATAAACTAAAAAATCTGCTATTGTCTGATCTAACCTCAAGTAAGTATCTTGAAGCTCCATAGATCTTGGTCCGAGTAAATGGCCTACATAATCTGTAGAAGAAAAACTAACCGTTAAGAAATCTGTAATGTTATCTTTCCCTAATCCCTCTTTTTCAATAGCCCTTTTTGCAAATTCAGCTAATAAATCGTTTCCAAAAGGAGTAGCACGGATAACACCCGCATCATTTTTTTCATACATAGTTTTTAAATCGTATGGAAAAACCGGTGTCGCACTTCCATATAATTTTCCCTCATAAGGATTATTATCTGGAAGACTTTCGTTGTAAACCGAAGCAGGTTTGTACAAATCCCAACCTTTATTAATATATTTTAAGTAGTTTTTTTCGTTGTTGAACTCAGTAACCCAATCAGGTAATTTGTCGCCGTAAAATGTACTAGAAATAAAAGAACCTGTTTTACTGTACCAGAATGCCCAATTTGCAAAATGACCAGCAGGTAATATCGCTCCACGATCTTTTAAACTCATTCCAATTACTTTACCATTAAAATTAGTAGCCATTCTAACTTCGTCTGTAATCGTAGTACTTTGAAGATTCTTAGGAGACATAGCGCCTTCTTCTGCTGTACCATCACCCACTGTTTTAACTCCTGCATCATCTGTACAATACATTTCTTTTCCCAGAGTTCTGCTGAACCATTCGTTACCTACAATTCCGTGAGTCGCTGGAGTTGTGCCAGTATAGATTGAAGCATGTCCAGGAGCAGTATAAGTTGGCATATAGTTATAATGCATATTTTGGAAAGTAAATCCATCATTCATTAATCTTTTAAAGCCGTTTGGAGAAAAATCATCTGAAAATCGATATAAATATTCCATTTTCATCTGATCTACAACTATCCCTACAACTAATTTTGGACGTTGCTGTGCACTTAAACTTGTAATAGCAAGAAGTGTTAACAGTAAAATATTTTTCTTCATGTTTAAATAAAATAATTGAAACACAAAAATACTCATTCAAATCCGAAAAGTCTAAACTATCAATCTTTAACCTTATAGAATTGACTATAATTTAACAGTTTTTAAAACTTAGCTCCTCCTATTTTTTAGGACAATTTCCAACTAATATGTAAAAACGAAAAAACCCTGTCCGGTATGGACAGGGTTTTAAAAAGAAAGGCGGCGACATACTCTCCCACAATATGCAGTACCATCTGCGCAGGCGGGCTTAACTTCTCTGTTCGGGATGGGAA
>Ga0308166_1000206_pt1 | contig 105512 bp, 89 predicted proteins | sample PhyCR2_2_FD_202137 | JGI IMG/M metagenome (GOLD analysis project Ga0308166, IMG submission 202137) | Phyllosphere microbial communities from UC Gill Tract Community Farm, Albany, California, United States - DLSLCC.R2 | ecosystem: Host-associated > Plants > Phyllosphere > Unclassified | place...
TCCGCGAAGACGTCTTCAAGGCGACCATCGACGGGCACATTCCGCCGCAGTCGCTGGAGGAGATGTGGGACATCCCTGGCCTGCAGGAGCGTCTGAAGAACGATTTCGATCTCGACCTGCCGATTGCTGAGTGGCTGGATAAAGAGCCGGATCTGCATGAAGAGACGCTGCGCGAACGCATTATGCAGAGCGCGGTAGAGGTCTATCAGCGTAAAGAAGAGGTGGTGGGTGCCGAGATGATGCGCCACTTCGAAAAAGGCGTCATGCTGCAAACGCTCGACTCCCTGTGGAAAGAGCACCTGGCGGCGATGGACTACCTGCGTCAGGGTATCCACCTGCGTGGCTATGCACAGAAGGATCCGAAGCAGGAGTACAAGCGCGAATCCTTCGCGATGTTCGCCGCTATGCTTGAGTCGCTGAAGTATGAAGTGATCAGCACCCTGTCGAAAGTACAGGTGCGAGTGCCGGAAGAGGTAGAGGAGATGGAGCAGCAGCGTCGTGAGGAGGCAGAGCGCCTTGCTCAGATGCAGCAGCTTAGCCATCAGTCCGACGACGAGCAGGCTGCAGCCGATCTGGCGGAGCAATCCGGCGAGCGTAAAGTGGGTCGTAACGACCCGTGCCCATGCGGCTCCGGCAAAAAGTACAAACAGTGCCACGGCCGTCTGAGCTAAACGCAACACAATAAAAAACAAAGGCGCAGATTCTGCGCCTTTTTTATGGAGTCTACCTGATGAAAGTATTGAATATCGCCGCCGGGATCATTCGCAATCCGCAGGGCGAAATCTTTATTACCCAGCGTGCCGCCGACGCGCACATGGCCAATAAGAGAGAGTTTCCCGGCGGCAAGATTGAGGCTGGCGAAACCCCGGAGCAGGCGCTGGCGCGCGAGCTGGACGAGGAGGTGGGCATAACTGTCACCTCCGCGCAGCTGTTTGAGAACCTGGATTACCAGTATCCAGAGCTGCACATCACCCTGTGGTTCTACCTGGTCGAAGGCTGGGAAGGGGAGCCGTGGGGTAAAGAGGGCCAGCCGGGAGAGTGGCTAACGCCGCAGGCGCTGAACGCGGACGATTTTCCACCCGCGAACCAGCCGATTGTCGCCCGCTTACGCGGCGAGTAGGTTTTAGCATAATTTGTAGGCCCGGTAAGCGTAGCGCCACCGGGCAATTAACGGCTTAAGGCTGTTTCTCTTCGCTCCAGCCATCGCTGTCGGAGAGATCGCCCTCGCTGGGGATACGCTTCTCTTCTGCGGCCCACTCACCTAAATCAATAAGCTGGCAGCGCTTAGAGCAGAACGGGCGAAACGGGCTGGTCTCGTTCCAGATCACTTTCCGGCCGCAGGTGGGGCAGTTTACAACGGTTTCTTCAGACATCATTGCTCCTTAGCAGCAGGCCAGACCAAAATCGAGACGCTCGGGCACATGGCCATTTTCGCTGTCCAGCGGCATAAAGCGGATAGCAAAGCGGCTCTTGTGCCCGGAGATTTGCGGATAGAGCTGGTCAGCAAGCGTTAGCTCCAGACGCAGCAGATCGGCATCGTCGCCGTTATCCTGGTAAAAGCCGTTCAGGCTGGTCTGCTTGCGGAAAGGGGCAGAGTTGCGGATCAGGTCGAGGATCAGCGTCAGCGTCTGGGTAAGCGGCTGGAGGCTCTCCAGCCAGACGGCGACCTGCTCATCACGCTGGGACTGGGGGGCATAAAGCCACAGGTGCAGCGTCGGCAGATCGAAGCTGCAGCAGCCGCCGGGAATAGAGAGGCGCTGGCGCACCAGGCCAATCAGCCGCTCTTCACGCAGCAGTTGCCCAACACGCGGAGCGGCCATCAGCGTACTGCTGCTCTGCTTAAGCTGGTCGCGTACCGCATCAATGCGGCTCTGATCGACGCCAGGCACTTCTACCCACGCTTTTAGCTTACGCTGCTGGCGCTCAAGCTCTTTCAGTAGCTCGGTGCGGATATCGCCGCGTTCGAACACATCAAGCAGGTCTCCGGCGTTACGAAAAAAGTGTAAGGCGTCAGCGTGATCGCTGACAGGGAGCCGGGCTTTGAGCTGCTGGAGTAAAAACTCAATGCGCAGCCAGGTGCGCATCTTTTCATTGAGCGGGTGTTCAAAAAGGACGTGGGTGTGCATTACGGTTTTTCCTGTGATACGACCTGGGAAGCGTAGCGTAGGTACGCCTCATGCAGGCGGGCAACATCCGATGCAACGGCATCTGGTGCGCCATTATTGTCAATAACGTCATCCGCAACGGCAAGACGGGCTTCTCGCGTGGCCTGAGCGGCAAGAATATGCTCGGCGTGCTCACGCGTAACGCCATCGCGCGCCATCGTGCGGGAAATTTGTGTCTCCGGGGAGACGTCAACCACCAGAACCCGATCGGCTTTGGTGTGCAGCTGGTTCTCTACCAGCAGCGGTACCACCCACAGCACGTAGGGCGATGTCGCCTCAGCAATCTGCCGCTGGGTTTCTGCGTGGATCAGGGGGTGGAGGAGGGCATTAAGCCAGCGTTTGTCGTCTGGCGAGGCGAAGATGCGTTCACGCAGCAGGCGGCGGTTGAGCGTGCCGTCCGGCTGGATCGTCTCTGGCCCAAAATGGGCCGCGATTGCGCGTAGGGCAGGAGCGCCAGGCTCTACCACCTGGCGGGCGATGACATCAGCGTCAACGACGCTAACTCCATTTTTCAGGAATTCATTGGCAATCGTACTTTTCCCGCTGCCTATTCCCCCGGTTAAGGCGACCGTATACCCCATAACGCAAAATCCCAGACTGCTCTGCCAGCTCACGAGCTCTTGATTTATTTTTTCACAAATCAAAAGGTTATAATTTGTACGGAAAACGAAATGCTCAATAATCCGGACCCCGCCCATTCGGCAGGTAAATTTATAGGATTGTAGCGTAAAAAAAGAGAATTTCGCAGTCTTGCGGACTCCTATTTAGTGCGTATGATAGCGTCACTGGAGTTGTGTGTTAGCTCGTATGCGTTAGTCGCCATTAACCCCAGGAATCCGTTCATGCGTATTGAAGAAGATCTGAAATTAGGCTTTAAAGACGTTCTTATCCGCCCTAAGCGCTCTACCCTCAAAAGTCGTTCTGATGTCCAGCTAGAACGCGAATATACCTTTAAACACTCTGGCATGACCTGGTCTGGCGTTCCTGTTATGGCCGCGAACATGGATACCGTGGGTACCTTCGCGATGGCGAAAGCGCTGGCGGCGTTCGACATCCTGACGGCCGTGCATAAACACTACTCCGTTGAAGAGTGGAAAGCCTTTGTTAATGCAGAGTCCGCCGACGTGCTGAAACACGTGATGGTATCAACCGGTACCTCCGACGCCGACTTTGAAAAGACTAAGCAGATCCTCGACGCCAGTCCGGCGCTGAGCTTTATCTGTATTGACGTGGCTAATGGTTATTCCGAGCACTTTGTGCAGTTCGTGACTAAAGCGCGTGCGGCATGGCCGAATAAAACCATCTGCGCCGGTAACGTAGTGACAGGCGAAATGTGTGAAGAGCTGATCCTCGCCGGGGCAGATATCGTCAAGGTCGGCATCGGCCCAGGCTCCGTCTGCACCACCCGTGTGAAAACCGGCGTCGGCTATCCGCAGCTCTCTGCGGTGATTGAGTGTGCCGATGCAGCCCACGGTCTTGGCGGTCAGATCGTCAGCGACGGCGGCTGTACCGTACCGGGCGACGTGGCAAAAGCCTTTGGTGGCGGCGCAGACTTCGTGATGCTGGGCGGCATGCTGGCCGGTCATGAAGAGAGCGGCGGCACCGTCGTTGACGAGAACGGCGAGAAATTCATGCTCTTCTACGGCATGAGCTCCGAGTCAGCGATGAACCGTCACGTTGGCGGCGTTGCGGGCTACCGCGCTGCGGAAGGGAAAACCGTTAAGCTGGCCCTGCGCGGCCCGGTTGAGAATACCGCGCGTGATATCCTTGGCGGCCTGCGTTCAGCCTGCACCTATGTCGGGGCTTCTCGCCTGAAAGAGCTGACCAAGCGCACTACCTTTATTCGCGTCGCTGAGCAGGAAAACCGCGTTTTCAATAGCCTTTGATGCCTGTGCTGGCGCGGTTCGCTGCGCCAGCTTCTCTCCTGTCGTTATCCCACTCCACTCATCGCATCCCCCAGATGAAAAATCGGCAAATACATTGCAACGATCAGCGTTCCGATGATAACCCCGGTCACCACCAGCATCAGCGGCTCCAGCAGCGTGGCCAGGCTATCCGCCTGCTGCTGCGTCAGCTCGCTATGGTGACGGGCAAGGTTGTCGAGCATGGTATCGAGCGCTCCCGACGCCTCCCCGGTTTGCACCAGCTGAATGCACAGGGCGCTAAACTGCCCGCTGTTTTTTAGCGCTGCCCAGATGGGCGTTCCCTGCGCGATCTCCTGATGGATATGATGGATCGCTTCGCGCCAGTGGGGACAGGTTAAGGTTGCCTCAACGCTCTCCAGCCCCTGCAGGAAAGCAATACCTGCCCGCTGGGTAAGGGCCAACACGGTATAGATCTGGCTGAGTTTCTGCCCACGTACCAGCCCACCCACCACCGGCATACTCAGCAGCAGCCGCTGCCGATAGCGGAGCCACGGCGGGTGCTTACGCAGCGTAAATCCACCTGCGATAAGCAGCAGGGCTGCCGCCAGCGTCCAGGGGCCAGCGCGGGTAATCAGCCCCGAGAGCGCCATGACGCCGCGGGTGAGTGCCGGCAGCGGTGTATTAAAGGTTCGGTAGATGGCGGCGAATTCGGGCAGCACCAGCAGGATCATCGCCAGCGTTACCGCTACGGCCAGCAAGAGAACGATCAGCGGATAGCGCAGCGCCTTTTTTACCTTGCCTGCCAGCTGCAGATCGGCTTTTTGCTGGGCGGCAAGCTGGAAGCAGCACTCATCCAGCGCGCCGGTCAGCTCCCCGGTGTGGACCATGGCGATATAGATCGGCGGAAAGGCATCCGGCCAGCAACGCATGGCCGCAGAGAGCGCCGTGCCCTGGCCCAGATCCTCCGCCAGGGTTTGCAGCAGCGCCTGCCACTGGCGTACCGGGTGCTGGCGGGAGAGCATCAGCAGCGCATCGGGCAGCGGCAGGCCCGCTTTGAGCAGCGTTGCCAGCTGATGCACAACCTCGCAGCGGTGCGTCCCGCGCCAGGCTGCCGTTCGAACCGCGCTGCGCCTGAGGGCCAGAATAAAGATCTGATCAGCCTGCAGCGCGTCGGCGACGGCCAGACGATCTGCCGCCCAGCGAGCCCCCTGGCAGCGCTGACCGCCCGCATCAAGGCCCCGCCAGTGCCAAAGCTGTTTAGCCTGCATGGGGCATCCCCAGCACCCGTAGCAGCTCCTCCAGGGTCGTTAATCCCTGCTCGACGGCAAGGCAGCCGTGTTCAAACAGGGTGAGCATCCCCTCCTGGCGAGCCTGCTGCTCAATGCGCTCAGCAGGCTCACCGCTGGCGATGGCCTGACGCAGGGTGCGATTGACGCTCAGCACCTCAAAGAGCGCGACTCTGCCGCAGAAGCCGTGGTAGCACGCTTCACAGCCGATGGCCTGCCAGTGGGGCAGAGCGCGGGGCCACAGGCCTGGCGGCAGGGTAACATCCTCCGAATGTTGGCGACGACAGTGCGGGCAGAGCTTACGCACCAGCCGCTGCGCCACCACCAGCGAGAGTGCGGAAGCAATCATCCAGCGCGCGACGCCCATCTGGGCGATCCTCACCAGCGCTTCGCTGGTCGAGCCGGTGTGCAGGGTAGAGAGCACCAGATGGCCGGTCTGGGAGGCTTTAATAGCGATCTCCGCCGTTTCGCCATCGCGGATCTCGCCCACCATGATGATGTCTGGATCCTGGCGCAGCAGCGCCCGCAGCACGCTGTGGAAGTGCAGCCCCGCCCGGGGGTTGATCTGCGTCTGGTTTAGCCCTTGCAACGGGATCTCTACCGGATCCTCTACGCTGCAAATATTCACCTCGGGCAGGTTACGCGCCGCCAGCGCGCTGTAGAGCGTCACGGTTTTGCCGCTGCCCGTGGGCCCGGTGACCAGCATCAGCCCCTGCGGTCTGGCGAGCGCCGTCTGAAACTGAGCCAGCTGCTGCGGCTCCATGCCCAGCGCAGTGAGATCCAGCGGCTGGTTCACCTGGTGCAGGAGGCGCAGGACGATCTTCTCCCCGTGGCGGCAGGGCAGCGTGGCGATACGAAACGAGATCGCTCTGCCGGAGAGCGTAACCGTGAACTGTCCATCCTGTGGCAGACGCCGCTCGGCGATATCCAGACTGCCCAGCACCTTCAGGCGTGCCGTCAGCGTCCTGGCACTCTCCCGCGCCAGAGAGGGAAGCGTATGGAGCACGCCGTCAATGCGTAGCCGAATGCGGTAGTGCTCTTCCCCCGGTTCAAAATGGATGTCGGATGCCCGCTGCGCCAGTGCCTGCTGGAGCGTCTGGTTAAGCAGTTCAACCACGGGGGGACTGTCCTCGCTGACGGCAGGCAAATGGCTTTGCGCAGCGAACGATGCGGATATAGCCATATTTCCCCCTTACTGATAGTCAAAGCGGAAAACGTCTTCGCAGGCCTGCTGGAACCCCGCGTCGTTTTGCACGTCGCAGGTCCGCTGCCAGCCGCTCACTCCGCTGCTGCTGCTCCACTGCGGCGCCAGCGTCACGCTCAGCCCGGTCAGGCTCTCCTGTCCGGTCAGCGTGACCGTGCCGTTCTCGACGCTCATCTCGGAAACGTAGCGCGTGGTGGTGGGAGAGGGGATACCGTTGCTGCCGCCGTCGCAGCTCTCCGTACCGCCGCGATCGAGCGCGCACAGCTCAATGGCGGTACGGTAGGGGATAAAGGTTTGCAGCATGTCGGTGAGGGCCGCTTTGCGCAGGTAGTTCTGATAGGCGGGAATGCCGATGGCGCTGAGGATGGCAATGATGCCGATAACCACCATCAGCTCGATTAAGGTAAACCCCCGCTGTTTTTTCAATGACTGTTTCATGATGTGCTCCCTGGTTGATGCGGGGGAGTGTGTCAGTCCAGGCAGAGTGTGACGAGGGAGTAAAACGATGTTCGGGAAGGCCGCTTCCCGAGTTTTTTACGCCGTTACAGGGGTAAACAACGTTTTTGCGAGCAGGGACGCAATCCAACGCCCCGGTTAGCGCAGCACCACCGGGGCATTACCGGGACTAACGAAAACGCATCGAGAGATCGAGCGCACGCACATGCTTGGTTAGTGCGCCCACCGAAATATAGTCCACGCCGGTTTCCGCAAACTCGCGGATCGTCTCGAAGGTGACGTTGCCGGAGACCTCCAGCCGTGCCTGCCCGTCGACGATCCGCACCGCCTCGCGCATCTGCTCGGTGGTGAAGTTATCCAGCATAATGATATCGGCCCCGGCCTTCAGCGCCTCTTCCAGCTCGGTGAGCGTCTCCACCTCTACCTCGACCGGCACGTCCGGGTGCAGCCAGAAGGCTTTCTCTACCGCCTGGCGCACCGAGCCGGAGGCGATAATGTGGTTCTCTTTGATCAGGAATGCATCGGAGAGGCCGAGGCGGTGGTTAGCCCCGCCGCCGCACAGCACCGCATACTTCAGGGCGGTACGCAGGCCGGGCAGAGTTTTGCGGGTGTCCAGCAGCTGGGTTTTTGTGCCCGCGAGCAGATCGACGTAGCGGCGGACCTCGCTCGCCACGCCGGAGAGCGTCTGTACAAAGTTCAGCGCCGTGCGTTCGCCGGTCAGCAACACGCGAGAGGTGCCGTCCAGTTCGAACAGCGGCTGGTTAGCGGTAACACTATCCCCGTCGGCAACGTGCCACTGGATCTGCACGTCGTCGCCTGCCAGCTGAATAAAAACCTCTTCTACCCAGCGCTTGCCGCAGAAGATGCCCTCTTCACGGGTGATCACCACCGCGTGCGAGCGCGTATCTTCCGCCAGCAGCTGGGCGGTAATATCGTTGTTCGCATCCACCTCGCCGCCCAGGTCTTCACGCAGGGCCTGCGCCACGGCGGCGGGGATATCCAGATTTATACGTTCCAGCAGCGCTTCACGACGGCTATCGGGGTTGTAACGGCGAGGCGGCATGATAAAACTCCAAAAAGGGTAACGAATCAAAAGATTGAAACATGCTACTCTGAAGCGAGTATTAGAGCCATACTTGAGGAGATCCCGTATGCAGTTAAACGAGGGCTGGCTGGTCGGTGTGCGGCAGGTCCGCTCCCCGCATTATGACTGTCGCCCGGATGATGAGTGTCCCTCCCTGCTGGTTGTGCATAACATTAGCCTGCCCCCCGGTGAGTTTGGTGGGCCGTGGATCGACGCCCTGTTTACGGGCACGCTGGATGCCACCGCGCATCCCTTCTTTGCCGAGATTGCCCATCTGCGCGTCTCTGCACACTGCCTGATCCGCCGCGACGGCGAAATTGTCCAGTATGTGCCTTTTGATAAACGCGCCTGGCACGCAGGTATCTCCCGCTATTGTGGGCGCGAGCGCTGTAACGATTTTTCCATCGGTATTGAGCTGGAAGGGACGGATACGCTGCCCTATACCGAAATGCAGTATCAACAGCTGGCGGCGATTACCCAGGCGCTGGTTGCGCTTTACCCCGCCATTGCTGACAATATGACCGGACACAGCAACATTGCCCCCGGGCGTAAAACCGACCCTGGCCCGGCCTTTGACTGGGCGAAGTTTCACGCTCTGGTTGCCCCCTCGTCAGATAAGGAGATGACATGACGCTATTCACGATGCTGCTGGTGTTGATCGCCGAGCGCCTTTTTAAGCTGGGTGAACACTGGCATCTGGATCACCGCCTTGAGGTACTGTTCCGTCGAATAAAGCGCTTCTCGATGCTGCGCACGCTGCTGATGACCGCCGTGGCGATGCTGGTAACCTTTCTGCTGCTGCGTGCGCTCTACGGACTCTTTTTCAACGTGCCGCTGCTGGTGGTGTGGATTATGCTCGGCCTGCTCTGCATCGGCGCGGGCAAGGTGCGCCTGCACTATCACGCTTATTTGAAGGCGGCCTCGCGGGATGACAGCCACGCGCGGGATACCATGGCCAGCGAGCTGACGCTAATTCACGGCGTACCGCCGGAGTGCGACGAGCGTGAGTACCTGCGCGAGCTACAAAATGCTCTGCTGTGGATTAACTTCCGCTTCTACCTGGCACCGCTGTTCTGGTTTGTTGTTGGCGGCGTATGGGGGCCGGTGCTGCTGGTGGGCTACGCCTTCCTGCGCGCCTGGCAGTCGTGGCTGGCGCGATACATGACCCCGCACGCGCGGTTACAGTCCGGCATTGACGCTATTCTGCACCTGCTGGACTGGATCCCGGTGCGGCTGGTGGGGGTGGTCTACGCGCTCATTGGCCATGGTGAAAAAGCGCTGCCGGCCTGGTTTGCTTCGCTCACCGACTTGCGCACCTCGCAGTATCATGTCCTGACCCGGCTAGCCCAGTTCTCACTGGCGCGCGAGCCGCATCTCGATAAAGTCGAAACGCCAAAAGCTGCGGTATCAATGGCGAAGAAGACCTCCTTCGCCGTGGTGGTAGTGGTGGCGCTGCTGACTATTTACGGGACTCTGGTCTAAGAACGCCGGGTGGCGCTACGCTTACCCGGCCTACGGTCGCATCGTAGGCCCGGCAAGCTTGCGCCGCCGGGCGTTATACCTTGTCTGACATCTTAATAAGTATCTGCAGGCGGTACGCCAAAAATCGGCATCCCGTCTTTATCCCACTCAATTAGCTTCAGGCGGGTATGACGATTCGGATCGTAGAGCGGGTCTCCTTCAATCTCGGTGTAGTTACGCGCATGGTAAACCAGCACGTCTTCACCGTCCGTTGTACTGGTAAAGCTGTTGTGGCCCGGCCCATACTGCCGGTTGGCATAGCTGGTGGTAAACACCGGCTGCGGTGATTTCTGCCAGTTTTCCGGCTGGCGTGGATCGGCAGCAATATCGATCCACAGCAGTCCCAGACAGTAGTTCTCATCGGTGGCGCTGGCGGAGTAAGTGACAAACAGTCTGTCACCATGAGTAATCACTGCCGGCCCCTCGTTGACTAAAAACCCCCGGCACTCCCACTCAAACTCTGGCTTGCTTAGCATCACTGGGTCGCCTTTCAGCGTCCACGGGTTCTCCAGCTCCGCCAGATAGATGTTTGAGTTGCCAGCAATATTGGGGGCTTTCTGCGCCCACAGATACCACTGTTTTCCCTGGTGGTTGAACGTCGTGGCATCCAGCGCAAAAGTATCAAACGGCGTCTGCACCTGTCCCTTCTCCGTCCAGCGGCCGGTTAAGGGATCGGCGTCGGCACACTCCAGCGCAAACATGCGGTGCTGGAACATATTCAGCGCGTCGAGATCGTGCGTATGGGTGGCAGCAAAGTAGATGTACCACTTTCCGTCAATCTGGTGCAGCTCGGGCGCCCAGATCAGCTGGCTCATCGGGCCGGTCTGCGGTTTACGCCATATCACCACCGGCTCGGCCTCGCGTAGCCCCTCCAGGGTAGCAGCGCGGCGGATCTCCAGTCGATCATACTCCGGCACGGAGGCGATAAAGTAGTACCCATCGCCGTGACGCAGAATAAACGGGTCGGCACGCTGCTCAATAAAGGGATTTGGCCAGGTTCGCATAGGACGCTCCTTATTTATTCTCTGCGGCTTTCAGTTCTTGATAGTCGCTCAGTTCACGGTAGTTAGTGCGACGCTTCTCCAGATCCTCCTGGATCCGGGCCATCGTTTCGCGGTCTACCTTCAGCAGCCGGACGACGCCCGCCGTAATCAGATAACCTACCCCCGGGATCACGGTGAACAGCAGGACGATACCGTTGATGGCATCAGGGCTTTGTGCCTTCGCACTGGCGTTATAACCATACCAGGAGAGCAGGAAGCCGACCATCGCGCCGGCAATGGCCAGCCCCAGCTTGAGGAAGAAGATGTTGCCAGAGAAGCTAATGCCGGTGATGCGTTTACCGGTTTTCCACTCGCCGTAATCGTCTACGTCGGCCATCAGGGACCAGTGCAGCGGGGAGGGGATCTGGTGCAGGATATTAAGCAGGAAGTAGAGCACCACGATAGTGGTAGTCGCCTTTGGATCGAAGAAGTAGAACGCGCAGGAGAAGATAGCCAGCGCGATGTTGGTCCAGAAAAATACCTTCAGCTTGCACCAGCGGTCGGTCAGCACTTTTGCGAGCATGCTGCCCAGCATCATTCCCACCACGCCCAGGCTGATAAACAGGGTGGCAAAGTGGGTGCTCTGACCCATCACCCAGGTGACGTAGTACATGGTTGCCGCCATGCGGATAAAGCCCGGACAGACGTTGCACAGGGTCAGCAGCAAAATGCGCACCCACTGGTCGTTTTTCCAGACATCTTTGAGATCGTTTTTCAACTCATCGTTGGTTTGTACCGCCGGGCGAACGCGTTCCCGCACCGTTGCGAAGCAGAAGAGGAACATGCAGGTGCCAATCAGCGCCAGCACGGTCATTGCCATCTGGTAGCCTTTGGCTTTGTTATCCCCACCAAACCAGTCGGCCATCGGCAGCAGCGTGAGCGACAGCAGCAGGGTCGCCACACCGACCATCACGAAGCGGTAGGACTGACACGCCACGCGCTCTTTCGGATCGTTGGTGATGACGCCACCCAGCGAGCAGTAGGGAATATTGATCGCCGTATAGGTCAGAGAGAGCAGGAAGTAGGTGACGAAGGCATAGATAACCTTGCTACTGTAGCTCCACTCTGGCGTGGTAAACATCAGGATGCTGAACAGCGCGTAGGGCAGGGCGATCCACAGCAGCCAGGGGCGGAAACGGCCATATTTACTGCGGGTACGGTCGGCCAGCGCCCCCATAATCGGGTCCGTTACCGCATCAATAACGCGGATAGAGAGCAGAAGTACCCCTACCAGCGCCGGTGCCAGACCAAATATGTCGGTATAGAAGTAGTTAACGAACAGCATGATAGCGCCGAAAATGATATTGCACCCGGCGTCGCCCATGCCGTAGCCGATCTTCTCTTTCACTGACAGCTTGTTATTGTCCATCGCGAAATCTCCCGTTGATATAGGAAGAGATTATTTGCTCGCTACGGAATTTTTGCGTTACAGGATAGGGGCGCAGAGATGGACAAAACGGCTACGAAAGTGAATTTGTGAAGCGTCTTACATTTCACATCTGCCCTGCCTCCCTGGATTTAGGGGGCAGGGCAGAGCGTGCGGTTAGTGTGCCTTAACCGGCTTTCCTGCTTTTTGCTGCTTGATGAAGTAACCTACGGCAAGGATGGCCACCCAGACTGGGATCAGCCAGACGGAGATCGCCATGCCAGGCGTGATCGCCATGATCACCAGCACCGCCGCCATAAACAGCAGGCAGATCCAGTTCCCCAGCGGGTAGAAGAGCGCCGGGAAGCGCGTCTTCACCCCCTGCTTGTCTTTGGCGCGGCGGAACTTCATGTGCGCCAGGCTGATCATCGCCCAGTTGATTACCAGCGCGGAGACCACCAGCGCCATCAGCAGGCCAAAGGCTTCGCCAGGCGCCAGGTAGTTAATCAGCACGCACAGCGCGGTAAAGAGGGCAGAGGTGAGAATGGTCGCCACCGGTACGCCACGCTTATCGACCTTCGCCAGCGCTTTCGGGGCGTTGCCCTGCTTCGCCAGGCCAAACAGCATCCGGCTGTTGCAGTAGACGCAGCTGTTATAGACCGACAGCGCGGCGGTTAAAACCACGATGTTGAGGGCGTTAGCAACAAAGGTATCTCCCAGCTCGTGGAAGATCAGCACAAACGGGCTGGTGTCGGCGGTTACGCGCGTCCACGGCAGCAGCGAGAGCAGCACCGCCAGCGAGCCGATGTAGAAGATTAGGATCCGGTAGATAACCTGGTTAGTGGCTTTTGGAATGCTCACTTCCGGGTTATCCGCTTCGGCGGCGGTGATCCCCACCAGCTCCAGGCCGCCGAAGGAGAACATAATGATTGCCATCATCATCACCAGCCCGGTAAAGCCGTGGGGCAGGAAGCCGCCCTGTTCCCAGAGGTTACGCACGGTGGCCTGCGGACCTGCGCTATCGCTAAACAGCAGCCAGCCGCCAAACAGGATCATGGCGACCACGGCAATAACTTTAATAATGGCGAACCAGAACTCCATCTCCCCGAACACTTTGACGTTGGTCAGGTTAATGGCGTTGATGATCACAAAGAAGGCCGCCGCTGATACCCAGGTGGGGATCTCCGGCCACCAGAACTGAATGTATTTCCCCACGGCGGTCAGCTCAGCCATTGCGACCAGCACGTAGAGCACCCAGTAGTTCCAGCCGGAGGCAAAGCCAGCAAACCCGCCCCAGTATTTGTAGGCAAAGTGGCTAAACGAGCCAGCGACCGGCTCTTCAACTACCATTTCACCCAGCTGACGCATAATTAAGAACGCGATAAAACCGGCGATGGCATAGCCGAGGATAATTCCCGGCCCTGCGGACTGAATAACGGATGCGCTGCCCAGAAACAGACCCGTCCCGATAGCACCACCCAGCGCAATTAGCTGAATATGGCGGTTTTTAAGACCGCGCTTCAGCGTTTCACCGTGCTGTTGATCTTCCATCATGAAACCTCATATGTGGTTATTTTTTGTACGCTGTTGTGTGCGTGTACGTATAAAATTCCATTTTTGTATTTTTTTATTTACGTAAGCAGGATCTGAAATATCGGCCCATCTCTTTCGTAAGGCTCAGAATAGTGATAAGCGCGCGGGAATGCACCTGCTTTATGCAGGGCCGGAGGCGGGTTGGATGAAAAGCAAACATTTGTAAATTCGCGCCGATTACCTCCAGCTACCACCACACCGCTTATTTAAAATAATTAAGCACTCTATTTGATTGAATATGCAAAATATTGCTCACTGAATCGGTTCAATTAACAATTTCAAGGTTTCAAAGAGGTTAAATCTGCCTCTTAAGGGGTAACGGTATCATTTGTGCAAAGTTACATTACTGAAACGTCATTTCTGTAATGTTGTTAAAATGTGCAGGGTTCCCTGATTTCAATCAAAACCTGTATGGACAGAAGGTGAATACTTTGTTACTTTAGCGCTAAGAACATGAAATTGGTAAGACCAATTTACTCCGGGCTAATGGCAGAGACAGGGAATAATGGCCTACAGCAAAATCCGCCAACCAAAACTATCCGATGTGATTGAGCAGCAACTGGAGTTCTTGATCCTTGAGGGGACACTGCGCCCCGGTGAAAAACTTCCACCTGAACGCGAGCTGGCTAAACAGTTCGACGTTTCCCGTCCTTCGCTCCGTGAGGCGATCCAACGTCTTGAAGCCAAGGGCCTGCTGCTTCGTCGCCAGGGCGGCGGTACGTTTGTCCAGAACAGCCTGTGGCAGAGCTTTAGCGACCCGCTGGTCGAACTGCTCTCCGATCATCCTGAATCCCAATTTGACTTGCTTGAGACGCGCCATGCGCTGGAAGGGATTGCCGCCTATTACGCGGCGCTACGCGGCACCGATGAAGATCGGGTGCGTATCCGCGAGCTGCACCACGCCATCGAGCTGGCGCAGACGTCAGGGGACCTTGATGCCGAGTCCAGCGCGGTGGTCCAGTATCAGATTGCTGTCACCGAAGCGGCACACAATGTCGTGCTGCTGCATCTGCTACGCTGCATGGAGCCGATGTTAGCCCAGAACGTTCGCCAGAATTTTGAATTGCTCTATGCCCGCAGGGAGATGCTCCCGCTGGTAAGCAAACATCGCACCAGTGTTTTTGAGGCGATTATTGCCAGGGAACCGGAGCAGGCGCGTGAAGCGTCGCACCGCCACCTGGCATTTATTGAGGAGATATTGCTGGATCGCAGCCGTGAGCAGAGCCGTCGGGAACGCTCAATGCGCAGGCTTCAGCAACGAAAGGACTAAGCGTGGTTCTTTAAACGCGCGGCAACTCACGCAGAACCTGTCTTATTGTGTTTTCTGGCGAAAATACAATGGGACAGGTTCCAGACAATTAACGTAATCAGATAGATAAGGAATACCCCCATGTCAGAACGTCTCCAAAATGACGTGGATCCGATCGAAACTCGCGACTGGCAACAGGCGATCGAATCGGTCATCCGTGAAGAAGGTGTTGAGCGCGCTCAGTATCTAATTGAACAGATGCTTTCTGAAGCCCGCAAAGGCGGCGTGAAAGTAGCTGCAGGTGCAGGGGCTAACAACTACGTAAACACGATTGCCGTTGAAGACGAACCGGAATACCCGGGCAATCTGGATCTGGAACGCCGCATTCGTTCTGCAATCCGCTGGAACGCCATCATGACCGTGCTGCGCGCGTCCAAAAAAGATCTGGAGCTGGGCGGCCACATGGCGTCCTTCCAGTCTTCTGCAACCGTTTATGAAGTGTGCTTTAACCACTTCTTCCGCGCGCGCACCGAGAAAGACGGCGGCGACCTGGTGTACTTCCAGGGCCACATCTCTCCGGGCGTCTACGCACGTGCGTTCCTGGAAGGTCGTCTGACTGAAGAGCAGATGAACAACTTCCGTCAGGAAGTGCATGGCAACGGCCTCTCCTCTTACCCGCACCCGAAACTGATGCCGGAATTCTGGCAGTTCCCGACCGTCTCTATGGGTCTGGGCCCAATCGGTGCGATCTACCAGGCTAAATTCCTGAAATATCTGGAACACCGTGGCCTGAAAGATACCTCTCAGCAGACCGTTTACGCCTTCCTGGGCGACGGCGAGATGGATGAGCCAGAATCCAAAGGCGCGATCACCATCGCGACCCGTGAGAAGCTGGACAACCTGTGCTTCATCATCAACTGTAACCTGCAGCGTCTGGATGGTCCGGTAACCGGCAACGGCAAGATCATCAACGAACTGGAAGGCATCTTCGCAGGTGCAGGCTGGAACGTGATCAAAGTGATGTGGGGCGGTCGTTGGGATGAGCTGCTGCGTAAAGACACCAGCGGTAAACTGATCCAGCTGATGAACGAAACCGTTGACGGTGACTACCAGACCTTCAAATCTCGCGATGGCGCTTACGTGCGCGAGCACTTCTTCGGTAAATATCCGGAGACCGCAGCGCTGGTTGCCGACTGGACTGACGAGCAGATCTGGGCCCTGAACCGCGGTGGTCACGATCCGAAGAAAGTCTACGCTGCACTGAAAAAAGCGCAGGAAACCAAAGGTAAAGCGACTGTAATCCTGGCCCACACCGTTAAAGGTTACGGCATGGGTGATACCGCAGAAGGTAAAAACATCGCTCACCAGGTTAAGAAAATGAACATGGACGGCGTGCGCTATATCCGCGACCGTTTCAGTGTTCCAGTCACCGACGAGCAGGTGGAAAACCTCTCTTACATCACCTTCCCGGAAGGTTCTGAAGAGCACACCTACCTGCACGCCCAGCGTCAGAAGCTGAACGGCTACCTGCCGTCCCGCCAGCCTAAATTCAGCGAGAAGCTGGAGCTGCCTGCGCTGGAAGACTTCAAATCGCTGCTGGAAGAGCAGAACAAAGAGATCTCTACCACTATCGCTTTCGTTCGTGCCCTGAACGTGATGCTGAAGAACAAGTCGATCAAAGATCGTCTGGTTCCGATCATCGCTGACGAAGCGCGTACCTTCGGTATGGAAGGTCTGTTCCGCCAGATCGGTATCTACAGCCCGAACGGCCAGCAGTACACCCCGCAGGACCGTGAGCAGGTTGCTTACTACAAAGAAGACGAGAAAGGCCAGATCCTGCAGGAAGGCATCAACGAGCTGGGCGCAGGTTCTTCCTGGCTGGCTGCGGCGACCTCCTACAGCACCAACGATCTGCCGATGATCCCGTTCTACATCTACTACTCCATGTTCGGTTTCCAGCGTATCGGCGACCTGTGCTGGGCAGCAGGTGACCAGCAGGCGCGCGGCTTCCTGATCGGGGGTACTTCCGGTCGTACGACGCTGAACGGTGAAGGTCTGCAGCACGAAGATGGTCACAGCCACATTCAGTCGCTGACTATCCCGAACTGTATCTCCTACGATCCGTCCTATGCTTACGAAGTGGCAGTCATCATGCATGACGGTCTGCAGCGTATGTATGGCGAAGCGCAAGAGAACATCTACTACTACATCACCACGCTGAACGAAAACTACCACATGCCGGCTATGCCGCAGGGTGCAGAGGAAGGTATCCGTAAAGGTATCTACAAACTCGAAACCGTTGAAGGCGCGAAAGGTAAAGTTCAGCTGCTGGGCTCCGGTTCTATCCTGCGTCACGTCCGTGAAGCAGCGCAGATCCTGGCCAACGACTACGGTATTGGCTCTGATGTTTACAGCGTTACCTCCTTCACCGAGCTTGCTCGTGACGGCCAGGACTGTGAGCGTTGGAACATGCTGCACCCGATGGAAACCCCGCGCGTGCCGTACATCGCTCAGGTGATGAACGATGCACCGGCAGTGGCGTCCACTGACTATATGAAACTGTTCGCCGAGCAGGTTCGTACTTATGTACCGGCTGATGATTACCGCGTACTGGGTACCGACGGTTTCGGTCGCTCTGACAGCCGTGAAAACCTGCGTCACCACTTCGAAGTGGATGCATCTTACGTGGTGGTAGCAGCGCTGGGCGAACTGGCTAAACGTGGCGACATCGATAAGAAAGTGGTAGCGGAAGCTATCACCAAGTTCAATATCGATGCAGATAAAGTTAACCCGCGTCTGGCATAAGAGGTAAAGAGAGAATGGCTATCGAAATCAATGTACCGGACATCGGGTCGGACGAAGTAGAGATCACCGAGATTCTGGTCAACGTGGGCGACAAAGTTGAAGCTGAACAGTCGCTGATCGTCGTAGAGGGCGATAAAGCCTCTATGGAAGTTCCGTCTCCTCAGGCTGGCGTTGTTAAAGAGATCAAAGTCTCTGTTGGCGACAAAACCGAGACCGGTAAACTGATCATGATTTTCGATTCCGCCGACGGTGCAGCAACTGCTGCACCTGCGCAGGAAGAGAAGAAAGAAGCCGCTCCGGCCGCTGCTCCAGCAGCTGCCGCGGCAGCGAAAGAAGTGAACGTGCCGGACATCGGCGGTGACGAAGTTGAAGTGACCGAGATCCTGGTGAAAGTGGGCGATACCGTTTCCGCAGAGCAGTCCCTGATTGTCGTAGAGGGTGATAAAGCCTCTATGGAGGTCCCGGCACCGTTCGAAGGTACCGTTAAAGAGATCAAGATTAACACCGGTGACAAAGTCTCTACCGGCTCCCTGATCATGATCTTCGAGGTCGCGGGCGCTGCCCCGGCTGCCGCCGCTGCCAAGCCGGAAGTGAAAGAGCAGGCTGCCGTTGCGCCGGCCGCTGCCGCTGGCGCGAAAGAAGTTCACGTGCCGGACATCGGCGGTGACGAAGTTGAAGTCACTGAAGTGATGGTGAAAGTGGGCGACAAAGTTGCCGCTGAGCAGTCACTGATCACTGTAGAAGGCGACAAAGCCTCTATGGAAGTGCCTGCGCCGTTCGCCGGTACCGTTAAAGAGATCAAAATCAGCACCGGCGACAAAGTCTCTACCGGCTCCCTGATCATGGTCTTCGAAGTAGAAGGCGCTGCGCCTGCTGCTGCACCGGCCGCTGCCGCTCCGGCGCCAGCTGCTGCACCGGCTCAGGCTGCTAAACCTGCTGCGGCTCCGGCTCCGGCTGCTAAAGCAGAAGGCAAATCTGAGTTCGCTGAAAACGACGCTTACGTCCACGCGACCCCGCTGATCCGCCGCCTGGCTCGCGAGTTCGGTGTGAACCTGGCGAAAGTGAAAGGCACCGGTCGTAAAGGCCGTATCCTGCGCGAAGACGTTCAGGCTTACGTGAAAGACGCCGTTAAGCGCGCTGAATCTGCACCTGCTGCTGCAACCGGTGGTGGTCTGCCAGGCATGCTGCCGTGGCCGAAAGTGGACTTCAGCAAGTTTGGTGAAGTTGAAGAAGTTGAGCTGGGCCGTATCCAGAAAATCTCCGGTGCCAACCTGAGCCGTAACTGGGTGATGATCCCGCACGTTACCCACTTCGACAAAACCGACATCACCGATCTGGAAGCGTTCCGTAAACAGCAGAACGCCGAAGCTGAGAAGCGCAAACTGGACGTGAAATTCACCCCGGTTGTCTTCATCATGAAAGCCGTTGCCGCTGCCCTGGAGCAGATGCCGCGCTTCAACAGCTCGCTGTCCGAAGATGCACAGCGCCTGACGCTGAAGAAATACATCAACATCGGCGTTGCGGTTGATACCCCGAACGGTCTGGTTGTTCCGGTCTTTAAAGATGTGAACAAGAAGAGCATCACCGAGCTGTCTCGTGAGCTGACCGTGATCTCCAAGAAAGCGCGTGATGGCAAGCTGACCGCTGGCGAAATGCAGGGCGGTTGCTTCACCATCTCCAGCATCGGCGGCCTGGGTACGACCCACTTCGCGCCGATCGTTAACGCGCCGGAAGTGGCCATCCTGGGCGTCTCTAAGTCCGCGATGGAGCCGGTCTGGAACGGGAAAGAGTTCGTACCGCGTCTGATGATGCCGATCTCTCTCTCCTTCGACCACCGCGTGATCGACGGTGCTGATGGTGCGCGCTTCATTACCATCATCAACAATATGCTGTCTGACATCCGCCGTCTGGTGATGTAATCGTAAAAGCCGGCCTGACGGTCGGCTTTTTTCTGGTAATCTCATTATGTTGTTGAGGTTACTGGGACAAAGGACACTTCGTTTGCCGTTTGTTGTTTCAAAAATGTTAACAATTTTGTAAACTGCGGGCGGATAGAACGTCCCGGCGGATGCAAAGCACAAGCACTTTGTACGGCCGGAAATAATTAAGAGGTCATGATGAGTACTGAAATCAAAACTCAGGTCGTGGTACTTGGGGCAGGCCCGGCAGGTTATTCCGCAGCGTTTCGCGCAGCGGATTTAGGTCTGGAAACCGTCATCGTAGAACGTTACAGCACCCTCGGCGGTGTTTGCCTGAACGTCGGCTGTATCCCTTCGAAAGCGCTGCTGCACGTAGCGAAAGTGATCGAAGAAGCGAAAGCGCTGGCCGAGCACGGTATCGTTTTTGGCGAGCCGCAAACCGACATCGACAAAATTCGTACCTGGAAAGAAAAAGTCATCAACCAGCTGACCGGCGGTCTGGCGGGCATGGCAAAAGGCCGTAAAGTGAAAGTCGTTAACGGCCTTGGCAAATTCACCGGCGCGAACACCCTGGAAGTGGAAGGCGAAAACGGCAAAACCGTGATCAACTTCGACAACGCGATCATCGCGGCAGGCTCCCGTCCGATTGAACTGCCGTTCATTCCGCATGAAGATCCGCGCGTGTGGGACTCCACCGATGCGCTGGAGCTGAAAGAAGTGCCGAAGCGTCTGCTGGTTATGGGCGGTGGCATCATCGGTCTGGAGATGGGTACCGTGTACCATGCGCTGGGTTCAGAGATCGACGTGGTTGAGATGTTCGACCAGGTTATCCCGGCCGCTGACAAAGATATCGTTAAAGTCTTCACCAAACGCATCAGCAAGAAGTTCAACCTGATGCTGGAAACCAAAGTGACCGCCGTTGAAGCGAAAGAAGACGGTATCTACGTTTCCATGGAAGGCAAAAAAGCCCCGGCTGAAGCGCAGCGTTACGACGCAGTGCTGGTGGCTATCGGCCGCGTGCCGAACGGTAAAAACCTCGACGCAGGCAAAGCTGGCGTCGAAGTGGACGACCGTGGCTTCATCCGCGTTGACAAGCAGCTGCGTACCAACGTACCGCACATCTTTGCTATCGGCGATATCGTCGGTCAGCCGATGCTGGCGCACAAAGGTGTTCACGAAGGTCACGTTGCCGCTGAAGTTATCGCCGGCATGAAACACTACTTCGATCCGAAAGTGATCCCGTCCATCGCCTACACCGAGCCAGAAGTTGCTTGGGTTGGCCTGACCGAGAAAGAAGCGAAAGAGAAAGGCATCAGCTACGAAACCGCCACCTTCCCGTGGGCTGCTTCTGGCCGTGCTATCGCTTCCGACTGCGCAGACGGCGTGACCAAACTGATCTTCGACAAAGAGACTCACCGTGTGATCGGTGGTGCGATTGTCGGTACCAACGGCGGCGAGCTGCTGGGTGAGATCGGTCTGGCTATCGAAATGGGCTGTGACGCTGAAGATATCGCGCTCACCATCCATGCGCACCCGACCCTGCACGAATCCGTGGGTCTGGCGGCAGAAGTGTTCGAAGGTAGCATCACCGACCTGCCGAACGCAAAAGCGAAGAAGAAGTAATCTTCGACGCAGTATGATTAAAGCGGCTCATGGGGCCGCTTTTTTTATGTCTTTAAATTGCAAAAGATGTACTAAGCGCACGAAAAGGCAGAATTTATTACGCCCAATCCCTCTTCCGCGTTGCAGAAACCGCATGAAAGCCGGAACTCGCTTGTTTTGAAAGAAATATCCCTTCGTATTTTGATACCGGCCGGAAATCTAATTTGTCCTACGCTGGCCTCTCGCAATGAATACAAGGAGTGCATGATGAAATTATTTTGGACAACCGCCGCGTTAGCGACGGCGCTGGTTTCTGGTATGGCGATGGCTGACGATGCCACTATTCCCTGGGCCGCTAACAGCGGCGGCACACAAAGTGCGCATATTGCGGCGATGGGTGAAAACCTGAACGCTCAGCATCAGCAGGTTACCCAGACGGGGGAAGGGGAGTGGGCGAAGAACTCCGGCAGCATTCAGGCCGATGAGGCGGTGCTCAACAGCGGCAAGCCGCCGGTGAAAGGCGATCCTGGTTTGATGCCCCATCAGGGCTGAGCATCGCAGGCCGGGCAAACGCAGTACCGCCCGGCATGAAGGCATTAACCGATCAATGCCCGGTGGCGCTAAGCTTGCCGGGCCTAATCTGCTTAAGGTTCCACAGGCAGCCAGGGCTCAATGGCGGAAAACGTATCGATCGCCTGCGCTTTCTTACTCGTCTCCTTGCCTAAATCCGCCTGATAGATCCGATCGTCCTGATTCACTATAAAGCTCATTACCCCGGTTTTTTGCCACTCTACCGGCCACGCCAGCAGGGCAAACCCCTGAGCACTGTCGCTCTGGATAATGCGAAAATGGTAGCCGTGGTAACCTACGCCCGGCTCGCCAGGGCTAAATGCTGGCCCCAGCGGACTGGGCGTTTCGCCAGGCTGTACTGGCCAGTAGAGGCCGTCCTGCTGCCCTTCGCTGCTGATAAGTCTGGTGGCATAGGCTCGCTTACGCTGGCGGTAATCATACTGGGCATCAACGTAGGCATGCATGGCTTCAATCGCCGACAGCTCATTGCGGCCAATAGCGCGGGTGAGGATCTCCTCCTGCGCGGCGGACATATCGAAATGCCACCCTGCGGCAATTTTGACGATGGGGATCGGCAGCTGCCAGCCATGATCCCCAACGTTAAGATGGGCAACATCCGCCTGCTCGACGACCTGATGCTTTACCGCCCAGTCGCGGTTAAAGCGGGCAATGGCTTCGGGATCGACCTCTTCCTGTGGCAAAAACTGTCGCCAGTCATCACCCAGCACGGCAGCGAGCCGGGCCTCATTTTGATCGACCACCGCCGCCGCAAAGGCGTTAGCCGCCTCGTCAGGAGTGGAAAACAGCTGCTGGGCATCACACATAAAGGGCAGTGAGAGCAGCAGGGTACTTAACAGGATTTTTTTCATTGTTGGCTCCGGTTAACGACGGCGAAAATCGCGATGTTCGGACAGCGCTTCACGCCCCCCGGCCCGTTGTTCAAGATTGCCCCCGCTGATGCGGCGGCTCTGCTGGCCGCGCAGCTGCTGCGACTGCCACGACGGCGAGCGGCTGTCGTTGCCGCTAAAGGCGTTGGCGCGGGTACTGACCAGACGCTGTTCGCGCTGCAGATTCGTAGAAGTTGGTCGCTGCTGTCGCGTCTCGCGCTGCTGTTTCGCCTGCTGGATAGGACGCGGCGTATCGCTATCGTAGCCGCGATAGTTATTCCGCTGGGCAACCTTGTTTAGCTGCTGCGAGGCGGCCTTGCGCTGGGCGTCACGAGAGGTAACGCTGGCCAGGCTGCTGGTCGGGGCGTGGCTGCGCTGTTCAAACTGTGCCATGGCTGCCTGACGCTGGTTATCTCTTGAGGCAGCCGGTTGCTGCGTGGCGCTCAGACCGCCGCTCACGTCAGTGGGGTGAAAACGCTGGGTGACCGCGCCGTTCTGGTAGGGGACGCCGTCACGATACGCCGGATTATGCTGCCAGGTCATATTCTGCCCTTGCAGATGCTGCCCTGAGATACGGTTAAAGTTATTAACGTTGATGTTGATGTTGTCCCCGTTATGCTGATAGCCGTTGCCGTGATAGCCGTCATCATGGTGATGATCGTCATCGTGGTGGTGATCGTCATCATCCCAGTCGATGTTGCTGAACAAGGCATAGGTGGTGGCCACGCCCAGGCTATAGCCAAAGCCTTTGACGAAGCTGTCTGCAAACTGCTGGCCGGGAGGCGGGGGCAGATAGACCGGCGGGTAGGCCGTGTTTGGCCAACTGCCGTAGACCGTGGCGGGGTTGTAGTTAGGGACGTAAACCACCTGGGGATCGGCAGGTTCAATTTTGATTACCGTTGGGGCTGGCGCGGGCGTATTGCTGCTTTGCACCGTTGCAGGTGCAGATGCTCTCTTCGGCGTGCTACTTACCGTCTGCTGCGGCGTCGATTTTAGCGTCCCGGTCTGCTGGGCCAGCTGCCGTAGGCGCTGTACGGAGTCCATGACATCCTGCGGCTGGGCCAGAAACGCATCGCCAAGATTTTGCACCCACTCTGGGTTCTCGCCCATCAGCGCCATGAGCTGCGGAAAGGCGACCAGCGACTTCACGCTCGGATCCCACGGCTGGCCTGATACCGCCTGAATGGCCGCATCGCCTTTTAGGGTCGGATTATCCCGCGACCACTGCACGGCCTGCACTACGTTGGCCGGGTAGGTAGCCGCCATTAAAACCTGAGAGAGCAGCGGATCGGGGTAGAGCGCCACCGGCGCGACCCACTGATCGATCTGCGCTGAGGTAAATGCGGGCTTCACTACCGGCGGCTGGGGTTGGGGAGTCACAGGCGCCGTCTCGACAGGCGTTTCAGGGGTACGGCTTTTAACATACAGTACGCCCGAGGCGGCAAACAGCCCGGCGCTGCACACGAGGGCCAGCGCAGCGTATTTAAAAGGCAGGGTCATTTTCTCTCTCCCGATTTCCATAGAAATCGCAGGGTCAGGTTTAAGGGGGAGTATGAGAGAGATGCGAATTTATTTTTTGATTAATCTTGCGGGCGCTGAGAGCCAGCAAAAAAGGTAGCTAAAAATCCCTTTATCTTGCAAGGACAAAGGGCATTAGTTGAACCTTAACGATTCAGCTAATATTTAATGTTGCTTTTTTGTAAACAGATTAACACCCCCCCTAAATCCTGATATGCTGCCCAATGCGGTATCGGGCATTACCCTACAAACTACTGTTTACAGAAGCATGAAGAGATCGCCCGCCGCACTATGACAATGAGAGCGAGGAGAAATACCGTCGTGCTAGAAGAATACCGTAAGCACGTAGCCGAACGTGCTGCCCAGGGAATTGTACCCAAGCCTATCGATGCAACCCAAATGGCCGCACTGGTCGAGCTGCTGAAATCCCCGCCAGCGGGTGAAGAAGAGTTCCTGTTAGATCTGCTGTCCAACCGTGTTCCGCCGGGCGTTGATGAAGCCGCCTATGTAAAAGCCGGCTTCCTGGCCGCTATCGTAAAAGGTGAAGCCACCTCGCCGCTGATTACAGCGGAAAAAGCCGTTGAGCTGCTGGGCACTATGCAGGGTGGTTACAACATCCATCCGCTGATTGATGCGCTGGACAACGACGCGCTGGCCCCCATTGCTGCGAAAGCGCTCTCCCATACGCTGCTGATGTTCGACAACTTCTACGACGTAGAAGAGAAAGCAAAAGCGGGCAACGCCCATGCGCAGCAGGTAATGCTCTCCTGGGCTAACGCCGAGTGGTTCCTGAGCCGCCCGCCGCTGGCTGAAAAAATTACCGTTACCGTCTTTAAAGTGACCGGCGAAACCAACACCGATGACCTCTCTCCGGCACCGGATGCCTGGTCACGTCCGGATATTCCGCTGCACGCGCTGGCGATGCTGAAAAACCCCCGTGAAGGCATTGTGCCGGACGTTGCCGGTGCCGTTGGCCCAATCAAGCAGATTGAAGAGCTGAACAAAAAAGGGTTCCCGCTGGCCTACGTCGGTGACGTGGTCGGTACCGGTTCCTCGCGTAAATCCGCCACCAACTCGGTGCTGTGGTTTATGGGCGACGACATTCCGTTCGTGCCGAACAAGCGCGGCGGTGGTCTGGTGCTGGGCGGCAAAATCGCCCCTATCTTCTTCAACACCATGGAAGATGCCGGTGCGCTGCCTATCGAAGTGGACGTGAACAACCTGAACATGGGCGACGTGATTGACGTCTACCCGTTTAAAGGCGAAGTGCGCAACCACGAGACCGGCGAGCTGCTGGCTACCTTTGAACTGAAAACTGACGTGCTGATCGACGAAGTACGCGCCGGGGGCCGTATTCCGCTGATTATCGGCCGTGGCCTGACCACCAAGGCGCGCGAAGCGCTGGGCATGCCGCACAGCGACGTCTTCCGCAGCGCGAAACCGGTTGAAGCCAGCAACAAGGGCTTCTCGCTGGCGCAAAAAATGGTGGGCCGCGCCTGTGGCGTGACCGGTGTTCGCCCTGGTGAATACTGCGAACCGAAAATGACCTCGGTTGGCTCGCAGGACACCACCGGTCCGATGACCCGTGATGAACTGAAAGATCTGGCCTGCCTCGGTTTCTCTGCCGACCTGGTGATGCAGTCCTTCTGCCATACTGCGGCCTATCCGAAGCCGGTGGACGTAACCACGCACCATACGCTGCCAGACTTCATCATGAACCGTGGCGGCGTCTCTCTGCGCCCGGGCGATGGCATCATCCACTCCTGGCTGAACCGTATGTTGCTGCCGGACACCGTCGGCACCGGCGGTGACTCCCACACCCGCTTCCCGGTAGGGATCTCCTTCCCGGCTGGCTCTGGTCTGGTGGCGTTTGCTGCCGCGACCGGCGTAATGCCGCTGGATATGCCGGAGTCGGTGCTGGTGCGCTTCAAAGGCACCATGCAGCCGGGCATTACCCTGCGCGATCTGGTACACGCTATTCCGCTGTACGCGATCCGTCAGGGGCTGCTGACCGTTGAGAAGAAAGGGAAGAAAAACATCTTCTCTGGCCGTATTCTTGAGATCGAAGGTCTGCCGGAGCTGAAAGTAGAGCAGGCCTTTGAACTGGCCGATGCCTCTGCCGAGCGTTCCGCTGCGGGCTGTACCATCAAGCTGGATAAGGCACCGATCACCGAGTACCTGACTTCCAACATCGTGCTGCTGAAGTGGATGATTGCGGAAGGCTACGGCGATCGCCGTACCATCGAGCGCCGCATTCAGGGTATGGAGAAGTGGCTGGCGGATCCGCAGCTGCTGGAAGCCGATGCCGATGCCGAATACGCCGCGGTTATCGAGATCGATCTGGCCGATATCAAAGAGCCGATCCTCTGCGCGCCGAACGATCCGGATGATGCACGTTTGCTCTCTGACGTGGCCGGTGAGAAAATTGACGAAGTATTTATCGGCTCGTGCATGACCAACATCGGTCACTTCCGCGCTGCTGGTAAGCTGCTGGACAGCCATCAGGGCCAGCTGCCGACCCGTCTGTGGGTCGCGCCGCCAACCCGTATGGATGCCGCTCAGCTAACGGAAGAGGGCTACTACAGCGTCTTCGGTAAGAGCGGGGCACGTATTGAGATCCCAGGCTGCTCGCTGTGCATGGGTAACCAGGCGCGCGTAGCCGATGGGGCAACGGTGGTGTCGACCTCGACGCGTAACTTCCCGAACCGTCTGGGTACCGGAGCGAACGTCTTCCTGGCATCAGCGGAGCTGGCGGCGGTCTCGTCGCTGCTGGGTAAACTACCGACGCCGGACGAGTACCAGATCTTTATGGCGCAGGTCGATAAGACGGCGGTGGATACCTATCGCTATCTGAACTTTGACCAGCTCGGTCAGTATACTGAGAAGGCCGACGGCGTGATCTTCCAGACCGCCGTGTAAGTCAGGTCAGACCTTAGGCCAACATAAAACCCCTTCGTCTCCCGAAGGGGTTTTTTTATTTCCTCTCCTTCTCTCCGTTACGCTGTTTTTCTTCTCCGCGGCTGCGATAATTACTCTATTGCTGATGTGAGGAAAAAACATGGATTACGAATTCTTACGCGACATCACGGGCCAGGTGAAAGTGCGCATGTCGATGGGCCACGAAGTGGTCGGACACTGGTTTAACGAAGAGGTAAAAGAGAATCTGGCCCTGCTGGATGAAGTGGAGCAGGCGGCGAAAGCCGTCAAGGGCAGCGAGCGCCAGTGGCAGCGAATTGGCCACGAATATACGCTCTGGATGGACGAGGAAGAGGTCATCGTGCGTGCCAACCAGCTGGCGTTCTCCGGGGACGAGATAGAAGAGGGGATGAGCTACTACGACGAAGAGAGCCTGTCATTGTGTGGCGTTGATGACTTTCTTCAGGTTGTGGCGGCGTATCGCACGTTTATTCAGCAGAAGTAACGCATTTTAAAAGATTGTCGGAGCGTCCCTGCTCCGGCCTCAGAAGAGATTACACAGCGGGAATATTGCGCGCGTAGTAGATCTCACGCATCTCTTTCCACAGCGATTCGGTAATGGCTTCCCGCTCTTCGGCAGTAAGATCTTCCGGACGGGTGTGGAACATATAGTGTTTCAGGTCGAACTCTTTCAGCATCATCTTGGTATGGAAGATGTTCTCCTGATAGACGTTCACGTCCACCATGTCATACAGCGACTTCATATCCTCAGAGAGGAAGTTCTGAATCGAGTTGATCTCATGGTCAATGAAGTGCTTCATGCCGTTGATGTCGCGGGTAAAGCCGCGCACGCGGTAGTCAACGGTGACGATGTCCGACTCAAGCTGATGGATCAGGTAGTTCAGCGCCTTCAGCGGGGAGATGACGCCGCAGGTTGAGACCTCAATGTCGGCGCGGAAGGTGCACAGGCCGCCTTCCGGGTGGCTCTCTGGATAGGTGTGCACGCAGATGTGGCTCTTATCGAGGTGGGCTACCACCGCCTCTGGCAGCGGGCCGGGGTGCGCGGTTTTATCAATCAGGGTCGGATCGACCGGCTCTTCGCTCACCAGAATCGTCACGCTCGCCCCCTGCGGCTCATAGTCCTGGCGGGCAACGTTGAGGATATTTGCGCCGATGATGGAGCAGGTCTCGGTGAGGATCTCCGTCAGGCGGTTGGCATTATAGAGTTCGTCGATATAGGCAATATAGCCGTCACGCTCTTCGGCGGTTTTGGCATAACAGATATCGTAGATACAAAAACTCAGGCTTTTGGTCAGGTTGTTAAAGCCATGCAGTTTCAGTTTTTTCAATTTTCATCACCTCCTGAGGAGAGCGCATCTAGCAGGTATTGCGGCAGGGCGAAGGACGCCGTATGGACAGCCGGATTGTAGTAGCGGCAGGTCAGGGCAGCGTTGTGGAAGCGTGCCTGGATAATCTCCGTAGAGAGGTTACGCAGGATCTCGTTGTCCGTCGCCCAGGCGAAGGTCATGATGCCGCCGTAGTAGGTGGGCACCGCCGCCTGATAGAAACTCACATCGCTAAAGTAGTGGCTCAGCTTTTTGTGGCTGCCCACGGCCTCATCCTGCTGCAGGAAGCTTACGCCGTTTTGGGCAACGAAGATGCCACCTGGATTCAGGCAGCGCTTGCAGCCCGCATAAAAGTCGGAGGTAAACAGGCTCTCGCCTGGCCCCACCGGATCGGTGCAGTCAGAGATAATGACATCAAAGGTTTGCGCGGTCTGGTTAACGAAATTGACACCGTCGTCAATCACCAGCGTAAAGCGCGGATCGTCGTAGCTGCCTGCGTTGTGGTTCGGCAGATACTGGCGGCAGAATGATACAACCCCTTCGTCGATCTCGACCATGGTGATGGTTTCAACACTTTTATGCCGGCTCACTTCGCGCAGCATCGCGCCGTCGCCGCCGCCGATGATCAGCACATGCTTCGCCTGGCCGTGGGCCAGCAGCGGAACATGGGTCATCATTTCGTGATAGATAAATTCGTCACGCTCGGTGGTCTGGACAACGCCATCCAGCGCCATCACGCGGCCAAAGGCGGCATTTTCAAAGATGATCAGATCCTGGTGCTCGGTCTTCTCGTGGTAGAGCACGTTATCAACGGCAAAGTACTGACCAAACTGGTCATGCAGCGTTTCATGCCACTGGCGGGTATCAGCCATGCATCCTCCTTCGTTAACATCCACATAAAATGGGCGCAACATCATAGCTAACTACAGCCGCTGATGCACGGCTATAACTTTAGCAGGGGAGGAGGGTTTGTGTTACTTAACGTAGGCCAGCAGGCTGAGGGAGTCCCGGGCCAGCGCTTTGCATTTTTTGGCAACTGGAATGCCAATGCCGCTGAGATCGCGATAGCTATCTTCGCCGAGGGATTTCATATCAAAGGTGTCGTAGTTGCTCAGATCCCACTGGTTCTGCTGGGCAAAAAACACCAGCGCCCGGCGGATCTGGCCATTCGGTAGATTCTGGTAACCACAGTCGTTTTTCAGAAACACGAACACCGCCGTCAGATCGGCCATGTCCTCGGCTTCAGACTCGCTGAGCGCATAACTATTTGCTGACATCGCCAGCAGGCTGGTGAACACAACGGTTCTGAAAAACATCTTCATTCTTCTTACCAAAACATCACGGAAATTAAACGTTAGCATACTTGGGGGTAAGCCGACGATCTTTATTATTCGCCTTTCGCTTGACCTTGCCGCAGGGGCAGGGTTTAAGCTCAGGAGACCGTTTGCCGACGATAAGGATTCGACTATGCAACGCCGTGATTTTCTCAAATATTCCGCTGCGCTTGGCGTTATCGGCGCACTGCCGACATGGGCGCGGGCCGCCGCAACAGGGGAGCAAACGACGCTGCCCATTCCCGATCTGCTCACCCCCGACGCTCAAAACCGCATCAGGCTTACCGTGCAGGTGGGTTCCTCTCTCTTTGGCGAGAAAACCGCCACAACCTGGGGCTACAACGGTAACCTGCTGGGGCCCGCGCTTCAGCTGCGCCAGGGAAAAGCAGTGACGGTGGAGATCCGTAACCGACTCGCGGAGGAGACCACCGTTCACTGGCACGGGCTGGAAGTGCCGGGTGAGGTCGACGGCGGCCCGCAGGGGATCATCCCGGCGGGCGGGGCGCGGGAAGTGACCTTCACGCCCGATCAGCGGGCGGCCACCTGCTGGTTCCATCCCCATCAGCATGGCAAAACGGGCCATCAGGTCGCGATGGGGCTGGCGGGACTGGTGCTGATCGAGGACAACGAGAGCCGCATGCTGCGTCTGCCGAAGCAGTGGGGCATCGACGACGTGCCGGTGATTGTGCAGGACAAACGTCTGGCTGCCGACGGCCAGATCGATTATCAGCTCGACGTGATGAGCGCGGCGGTGGGCTGGTTCGGCGATACCCTGCTGGCAAACGGAGCGGTCTATCCGCAGCACGCGGCCCCGCGCGGCTGGCTGCGTCTGCGTCTGCTGAACGGCTGCAATGCGCGAACCCTTAACTTTGCCCTCAGCGACGGACGTCGGATGTATGTTATCGCCAGCGACGGCGGTCATCTCGCCGAGCCGGTTGTGGTGACGGCGCTGCCGGTGCTGACCGGGGAGCGGTTTGAGGTGCTGGTGGATATCAGCGACGGCAAGCCGGTCGATCTGGTTACGCTGCCCGTCAGCCAGATGGGAATGGCCCTGCCACCGTTTGACCAGCCCCATCCGGTCCTGCGCATTCAGCCGCTGCGCGTTACCGCTTCCGGCACGCTGCCCGATACCCTGGTTAACGTGCCAGCGCTGCCGGAACTTACCGGTTTAACCCAGCGCACCTTCCACCTGTCGATGGATCCGATGCTCGATATGATGGGGATGCAGGCGCTGAAGGATAAGTACGGCGACAAGGCCATGACCGGGATGCACCACGGCGACATGATGGGTCACATGAATATGAACATGGATCACGGCGGCCACGGCGGCGAGTTTGATTTCCACAGCGCCAACCGCATCAACGGTAAAGCCTTTGATATGCATAACCCGCTGTTTGCCGCGAGCAAAGGGCAGTATGAGCGCTGGGTGATTTCAGGGGAGGGGGACATGATGCAGCATCCTTTCCATATTCACGGCACGCAGTTCCGCATTCTGTCTGAAAACGGCAAGCCGCCAGCGGCCCATCGGTCAGGCTGGAAGGATACGGTAAACGTCTATGGGGCGCGCAGCGAGGTGCTAGTGAAGTTCGATCATGATGCTCGGAAGGAGCATGCCTATATGGCGCACTGTCATCTGCTGGAGCACGAGGATACGGGAATGATGATGGGATTCACCGTATAAAAGGCTAGCCAGCGATCACTATAATAAACTGACGCTTTTCGCGACCGCAGCGCTGTTGTTACAGCCAGCCCATGACACTTACTGTTTCGCTGCGGTCTCGTGTATTTTTCAGTTCAAAACCCTTAAGTGATTAGCCGTTTGCGCGATGGCTAATTACTTTTGGAAACATGTGGAAAGAGAATGCCATTTTCCATAGTGAAAATACGGTCAGCAGAAGCAAGTGTGTCTGGTCTATGGGCAATAAGAAGCACGGGAATACCTGTCTGACGCAATGTCTGACTGATGATAATCTCACTTTCCACATCCAGATGACTGGTAGCTTCATCCAACAATAAAAAATCAGGCCTTTTGTACAGCGCTCTGGCTAGCAGAATGCGTTGCTTTTGTCCTCCTGATACCCCCCCACCGCCTTCCCCTATCAATGTTTGATATCCCATTGGCATAGCCATAATATCGCTATCAATCAGAGCAAGCTTTGCACATTGAACCATACGTTCAGGATTACGCTCTTCACTAAAAAAAATAATGTTATCCGCCACCGATCCTCGGAAAAGCAGATCATCTTGTAGTACAGTTCCGATTCTCTGGCGAACCTGAAAATAATCCGGATGTGAATGTGACATACCAAATGTTCGGATAGTACCGTTATCAGGAATATCAATACCTAGGATCAGCTTCACTAGCGTAGATTTTCCGCATCCCGACTTACCAGTTATGGCAACTACTTCACCTGGATTAAGGGCAAGCGATATACCATTTATAATAGGGTTCTTTCCACTTTTATGACTAAAAAATACCTGCTCCAATAATAACAGAGGATAGATATCAGCTGAGACGTTATTTTGAACCATCGGAGTGAAGATCGGCATTTCTCTATTGATCGGAATACCTTGATGTCCTTCAACTGGATTCATGACAATATCTGCAAGCCGCTCGTTATAAACATCTAACATACGCCATGCAAAAAATTTATCTATCAGACTGTTAATACTGGAGGAAAAACGTCCCTGATAGGAGAGATACGCAACAAGCATGCCGACAGTAAATGTTCCATCAAGCACTTCGTTTGCACCTCTCCATAGAACCATAGCTGACACCGCGCTCCCGGTCAGGGTATAAGCAACGCTGTAGAACATAGTCAGCCTGTTCTGACGTAACTGCATATTCCTGCGAGTGACATTAAGGTTAAGCCAGGCTGCTTCACGATGTGCAATGACGCCGTTGATTCTGAGGCTATGAATGCCATTTAGGGTTTCAAGGAAATGACCAGACTCTTTGGTACTCGCATCCCACGTATCTTCTGCCGACTGTCGGAGGGAGGGATACCAAAGTGCTCTTAGTAGGGTATAGACTACCGCTGCTAGTATGGCTATCAGTGTCATTTCGAGGCTGTAAAGTAACATCATCCCAAGAGATGTCATGACAAGTAGTATATCCAGAACTCCTTCAAGCAGTTGCGTTGTCAGCGCTTCTTGAATCGTATCCACCGCGCTGAAACGTGCATTAATACTCCCTTTGCTTCTGGCATCAAACCATGTCAGTGGGAGGCGTATCAGATGGTGAAAGACTCGCGCAGTCCATTGCATGTTAAAATTCACAGACAGTGTGATGCTAGCCCATTGGCGCGCCAGTGAGAGAAGTAGCTGGGTGATGGACAAAAGCAGTAAGGCGATAATAATAAGGGTAAGTAGACTCCGATCTGATGCTACAAGCACTTCATCGATGACCATTTGATTGAGCAGAGGACTGCCCAGAGCCAGAACTTCTAAAACCAGAGCGAAAATCATAATCCTTAGCATCGCCGGGAACAGGCCGGGTGTTTTTCCGGTGAGCTGACGTAGACAGATTTTTTTTCTTTCATCCCGAATAATAAAATTGTTTTCAGGATTAAGTTCTAGCGCAATACCTGTAAAGTATTTACCCGCTTCTGTAAGAGAAAGCGTAAATTTCCCTCTGTCCGGATCGTGTATAACTAGCTTATTTCTCCGTACCTGATGAAGTACAACAAAGTGGTTCATGCTCCAGTGGAGAATACAGGGAAGAGTAAGTGACCTCAGATCCTCAGGTTCAAGCCTGACGGCGCGGGAAGCAAGATGAATATTTGAAGCACATTCAATTAAACGCTGTAGAGTGATCCCCTGTGTACCAATATTGAACCGCTCGCGCAGTGCGGGTAGATCCGTCTGCAGACCATGCCAGCAGGCTATCATCGCCAGACAAGCTAAACCACACTCTGCTGATTCCGTCTGTCGGATAATGGGAAGTTTCTTCCGGTCTATCCATTTCAGTATTTCCATTACAGCTTTCCTTTTAGACTCCACAGTGGCTCGGTGAGCCATTCCCACAAATGTCGGGTATCAAGGCTGACATCACCCTCGAGCGTCATGCCGGGGCGTAGAGATTCTTTTCTGCCGTAAGCCAAAATGAAAATATGTTCTGGCTCAACGATAACGCGATAGTGGCCTTCATTTTCTTTCCAGGTAACAGGGGATATAGAGAGTAAATCTGAAGATGTTAATGTCGTTCGGCTGATCTCACGAATAGTGCCATACTGCACACCGAACTTTTGATAGGGAAAGGCGGAAAACCGGATTGCCACCCGCTGACCTGGCTGAATAAAGCCAGCATTCTCACTAGTTGCGAACAGCTCTATCTGAAGTTTGGCATTATCCGCTACTACTGTCATGACAGGCTCTGAGGCTTTGACCGACTGTCCCTGTCTGACAAGCACGGCGGCAACAGTACCGGATACGGGCGTGGTCAGCGTGAAGTTTTCCTGCCCCGCCAGCTCAAGCTGCTGCTGTCTAATGCTTTGTAGCTGTCTATCTAATTCTGCTTGTCGGCTCTCACCCTGCGTAACGAGGTGATTTAAATCATCTTCTGTTGTATCTAAGGTAGTGTGTAGCAGCATAAGCTCCTGCCGCTGATCTTCTACATTCTCCTGTGCAGCAGATGCTTCAATTTGCTTCTGTTGATATTCGATATCAGATACGTAATGATCGGCCACAAGTTTCTGATATCTGCTCGTAACGGATGCAGAGAGTTGTGCCTGATGTTCAGCCTGAATCAGACGTTGCTCTGCACTTTTAATCTGTGGATAGAGTGATGAAATTCTTTGCCGGATAGTCTTTTGCTGTTGGCTATTATCGCGCAGCTCAAGTGTTTGCTGTAAAGCCAGCATGGAATATTGGGTTTTCAGCGACAGGTTCATGGCGGCCAGGGTTCCCATTCCTTGTCCGTTATAGCGTTCGCCACTGACATGATAAAGAGGAGTACCTGCTTGCACATGCTGTCCCTCCGAAACGAGTAAATCTGTAACGTACCCGTTGTATTGCGATGTTATTTTTATTAAGCCCGATGAGGGCATTATTATACCGGGAAGATGGGCTTTCTTTGTATACTCGCCAAAATAGAGAAACGCAATAATTAATATCATTAATAAAATAGTTGTTGCTGCGCTTAAAGTTATGCCAAATGATGTAGGGATAATAACATGGCCATAGGCGGTATCATTGTGATTATCTACGGCTTCCTTTCTAAATAAACCCATTTTATTTAAAAAATCCTAAGTGAAGTTATCTACGTACTAAAGTGCTTTATTTGCGTTGTGTGATGTTGTACGGCCCTCTGCAATCTATAAATCTCATAGAGGTACCTGATAAGATGCTTTTTTGAAAAAGACCATGGCGTTAAGTTGTTAATATTAAATGGTTTTATAGATTGTCAATATGAATAAAACATTGAAAAAAGAGTGTAGCATTATTGGAAGCGCGAGACCTTTAGTTAATACTCTGACGAAAATAAGTAGTATGGAAAGGGTAAATACAGAACTGTATTCGGTTATTGATGAAAATTGTGTATGCATCACACTAAAAATAAGAGAGGTGGCAAGTAATGGTACTATCATGGCTTGTCCAGCACCAAGTATATTACAAAAATGACATAACGAATCAAAAAGACAGCCTCTGTAAAAAACTTCCTCACAGAATGGGCTAATAATTATAAAATAAATAATTCCCGGAATGTCTGATAGTGAAAAATGTAATTGAGGATGATAGCTATAGGTGAAGATAACGGGCAAGGTTTGCATCAGCAAAACTAATAAAAAAAACGGCAATGCTTTTTTTAAATGTGAGCCGCTGATTTGGCCTTGTTTACGGTAGAAAATAGCATACGCCAAAATGCCTATGAATATCTCCACCATAACCATAGTGAGAAAAGCGAATCCTGAACCAATAAGGTGGGACGTAATCAACGGAGATAAGGTGTTGCCTACTGCCGCCAAAAAAAAACACATTAAGAAAAATGGTTTTTTTTGTATGGGTGAAAGCAGGATGGTTCCTGTTGCTTCATTGTCTATAGACATATATTAACCTGTAAAGAAAATAATATAGGCAAGGAGCTAGTTATGCCCCCTGCCTGATTCATTTAACGGAAAGGCGCTCCGGATGATTTGTTACAGGTGCTATTAACATCAGAAAGCGCTGAAGCTACTGTTGTTGCATAGCCTGCATAACTGCCAGTGCGAGCCGCGACAACTGCGTTAGCTGTTCCTAATGCCATTGAGCTAAGGCAGTCTTTGTTTGCTGCAATTGCTTTTCCAGCAGCGGTCATACCATAAACATCAATATTGGGTATTGCACCATATCCACCGCCTGCGCCATTTAGTGAACGTGAAGAAGCGGACTCATGATCGCCAGCGTTTCCGCCTCCGCTGACTAAAGATATTTCTTCTAAATTTAATTCTTTAAAATTACTCATACAAAATCCCTCTTAGTACACTTGTGCAAATAATGCATCTCACTATTACACGCACAAATTGTATGGGAAATTATGATTTTGTAAGAAAATGATTTTTTTTGTAAAAAAATATTTCCTTGAGATGGCGTTTAAGATTTTTTAAGCCCAGAGGAGTGCAAAGAAGGGGATAGCATCAAGAGTAGGCCGGGTAAGCGTAGCGCCACCCGGCGTCAGGAGTCCTGTTCGACATCGTAACGCCCGGCAGCGCGAAGCTTGCCGGGCCTACAGGTACTACAGAGACTCTATTATTTCGCGTCGTCAGGCAGCGCGTAGGCAACGATATAGTCGCCCATCTTGGTACCGAACGAACCATGACCGCCCGCAGAGATGACAACGTACTGCTTGCCATTCACTTCATAGGTCATCGGCGTCGCCTGGCCACCCGCTGGCAGACGGCCCTGCCACAGCTTCTCACCGTTGCTCATGTTGTAGGCGCGCAGGTAGTTGTCTGCGGTCGCCGCGATGAACAGCACGTTACCGGCGGTTGAGATCGGGCCGCCCAGCATTGGCATACCGGTAGTGAACGGCAGTGGGATCGGCATCGGGAACGGCAGGCTATCCTGCGGGGTACCGATACGTTTCTTCCAGACGACCTCGTTGGTTTTCAGATCCAGCGCAGAGATGTAACCCCAGGCAGGCTGTTTACACGGCAGGCCAATCGGCGACAGGAACGGGTTCAGGGTGACACCGTACGGCACGCCGTACTGCGGCTGAATACCTGACTCAGAGCCGGTACCCTGGCCGTTTTCCGGCTCTTCCATCGGGTTACCCGGACCACGCGGCATCAGCTTAGAGACAAACGGCAGCGCCATCGGGTTGGCAATCGCCACCTGACGGTGCGGATCGACAGAGATACCGCCCCACTCAAACATCCCCAGGTTACCCGGGAACACCAGCGTACCCTGCTCAGACGGCGGCGTGAAGATGCCTTCGTAGCGCAGATTCTGGAAGATCACGCGGCACACCAGCTGGTCAAACATAGTGGCACCCCACATGTCTGCCCCGCTCAGATCTTTCTTCGGACGGAAGCTCAGATCGGAAAACGGCTGGGTTTTGGTAACGTAGTCGCCTTTGGCCGCACCCTGCGGAACCGGCTTCTCTGGCGCTGGAACTACCAGCTGACCGTTACGGCGATCCAGCACGAAGATGTTACCGGTTTTCGCCGGGGCATAGATTACCGGTACGGTTTGACCCTTAACGGTAATATCTGCCAGCGTCGGCTGGGACGGCATATCCATATCCCACAGATCGTGGTGTACGGTCTGATAGCTCCACGCCAGTTTACCGGTGGTGGCGTTCAGCGCCACGATAGAGCTGGCGTAACGCTCCTGCTCCGGCGTACGGTTACCGCCCCAGATGTCTGGCGTGGTCACGCCCATTGGCAGGTAGACCAGATCCAGCTTGGCATCGTAGGCCGCCGGTGCCCAGGAGTTCGGCGAGTTCGGCGTGAAGTGATGCTCGTCTGCCGGAATGGCGTTCGGATCTTTCGCACCCGGATCGAAGGCCCACAGCAGCGCCCCGGTATTGATGTCGAAGCCGCGAATAACGCCAGACGGTTCACGGGTAGAGTAGTTATCGGTTACCGCACCGGCAATGACAATTACCTTGTCGGTAACGATCGGCGGCGAGGTCGGCTCGTACATGCCTGGGGTAGTGACCGGCATGTTGGTTTGCAGGTTCAGAATACCTTTGTTAGCAAAGGATTCGCACAGCTTGCCGTTGTCGGCGTTGACGGCGAACAGACGACCATCGTTTACCGGCAGAATGATGCGGCGCGGACAGTTAGCGACCACGTCCGGGCTGGCATTGTTGGCGTTCGCCTCATGATACGAGACGCCACGGCAGGTCACGTGCTGGAACGAAGGATTCGTGTTCAGCTGCGGATCGAAGTGCCACTTCTCTTTACCGGTCGCGGCATCGAGAGCAAACAGACGCTGATGCGCGGTGCAGAGGAACAGGGTATCGCCAACCTTAATCGGCGTTACTTCGTTGGTGATCTCACCTGGATCGGTTGGCAGCTTCAGATCGCCGGTGCGGAATACCCAGGCCTCTTTCAGCTTATGCACGTTGTCGGCGTTGATCTGCTTCAGCGGAGAGTAGCGCTGACCCTCCTGGTTACGGCCATAGGCCGGCCAGTCGGCGTCTGCCACCTGAGAGATCGGCGCAGCAGGCGTCGCATCAGCGCTCAGCGTGCCGTTGATCTCCTGCGGATCGTTAAAGCCCGCCCAGGTCAGCATCCCGCCGCTGATTACCAGCGCCACCAGCAGGGCGGCAACGGCACCGTTCGCAGGTACGATCAGGCGACGCCAGACAAACGGCAGCACCAGCCAGATACCAAAGAAGACAAGGATGTCGCTGCGCGGGGTGAGCGCCCAGAAGTCGAAGCCGACTTCCCAGACGCCCCAGATCATGGTGCCGAGCAGGAGCACAGCGTAGAGCCAGAGCGCTGCACGCTTGCTGCGCCACAGCAGCCAGGCAACGCCAAGCATCAGAAGACCAGCAACAGGGTAGTACCAGGAGCCGCCAACGGCGACCAGCCAGACCCCACCGATCAGGAGAAATAGCCCGCATAGTGCTGCGAACAGGGCTGTTAACGTCACGAGCACGCGCGACGTCCGGGGTTTTGTTTCTGCCATAGAAGAGACTCTTTTGGGATGTTTAATATTTTGATAGCAATTAATTATAGGATTTAACAAGTGTGACCGTCATCACATATTTGGCTTTTATTAACTCAGCACCCTAATAAAAGCATTTGCTGGTATACTGACGCGCTAATGAATTGATGCCGGAATAGAGGCTATCCGCATCGAATGAGTAGTTATAAAATCAAACGGTTAGCATATGAAACATACTGTTGAAGTGATGATCCCGGAAGCGGAGATCAAAGCGCGTATTAGTGAACTGGGTCGTCAAATTACCGAGCGCTATCAGGAGAGCGGCAGCGAAATGGTGCTGGTGGGCCTGCTGCGCGGTTCGTTTATGTTTATGGCCGATCTGTGCCGTGAAGTGCAGGTGCCGCACGAGGTCGATTTTATGACCGCCTCAAGCTACGGCAGCGGTATGTCCACCACCCGTGATGTAAAAATCCTCAAGGATCTGGACGAAGACATTCGCGGTAAGGACGTGCTGATCGTCGAAGATATTATCGATTCCGGGAACACGCTCTCTAAAGTGCGTGAGATCCTCAGCCTGCGCGAACCGAAGTCGCTGGCGATCTGCACCCTGCTGGATAAACCGTCACGCCGGGAAGTTGAGGTGCCGGTAGAGTTTGTTGGCTTCTCGATTCCGGACGAGTTTGTCGTGGGTTACGGTATCGACTATGCCCAGCGCTATCGCCATCTGCCCTACGTAGGCAAAGTGGTGCCGCTGGAAGAGCAGGCATAAAAAAGCCCGGAGGCGATTTCGCCTTACCGGGCCTGACAACCGCGTGCCGCTATGGCACGCTTATTTGTGGTTAATGTGCTTCTGGCCGATATTGGACACGCCCTTGCGATAGCCCTGTTCAAGGGTGTCGCGGCTGGTGGCGGTGACGTCAAGATCGCGCAGCAGGCCGTCGTGAATACCGTAGGCCCAGCCGTGGATAGTGACATTCTGCCCGCGCTTCCATGCCGACTGCATAATCGTTGAGTGGCCCAGGTTATAGACCTGCTCCATCACGTTCAGCTCACACAGGGTGTCGAGGCGACGCTCTTCCGGCATTTCGCTCAGTAGCGCGTTGTGCTTGAGCCAGATGTCACGGATGTGCAGCAGCCAGTTGTTGATCAGCCCCAGCTCAGGGTTCTCAACCGCCGCCTGTACGCCGCCGCAGCCGTAGTGGCCACAGATGATGATGTGCTCAACTTCCAGCACGTCTACTGCGTACTGCACCACCGAAAGGCAGTTCAGATCGGTGTGGATAACCAGGTTGGCTACGTTACGGTGAACGAACAGCTCGCCCGGCTCAAGGCCGGTCAAACGTTCGGCGGGAACGCGGCTGTCAGAGCAGCCAATCCACAGGAAACGCGGCTTCTGGGCTTTTGACAGGGTCTCGAAAAATCCGGGATCCTCTTCCACCAGCATTTTTGACCATAGTGCATTGTTACTGATGAGTGTATCTATATCTTTCATGGCGGTTAACGACCTGTAACCAAGTAATAGCGTTGAGCTAATATAGGTCAACTCCATTTAATTTTAAACCACACATAGAGTGTCAGAAAAAAGGTAAGTGAAACGACATGACCATTGCACTGGAGCTCGAGCAGCTTAAGAAAACCTATCCGGGCGGCGTGCAGGCGCTGCGCGGCATTGATTTAAAAGTAGAAGCAGGTGACTTCTACGCGCTTCTGGGACCCAACGGTGCGGGTAAATCGACCACTATCGGCATTGTCAGTTCGCTGGTAAATAAAACCTCGGGGCGGGTGAGCGTCTTTGGCTACGATCTGCAAAAAGACGTGGTGAACGCCAAGCGTCAGCTTGGCCTGGTGCCGCAGGAGTTCAACTTCAACCCGTTTGAGAGCGTGCAGCAGATCGTTGTCAACCAGGCCGGCTACTACGGCGTCGAACGTTCCGAAGCGCTGATCCGTAGCGAAAAGTACCTTAAGCAGCTCGATCTGTGGGAAAAACGCAACGAAAAGGCGCGAATGCTCTCCGGCGGAATGAAACGCCGTCTGATGATCGCCCGGGCGCTGATGCATGAGCCAAAGCTGCTGATCCTCGACGAACCCACCGCCGGGGTGGACATTGAGCTGCGCCGCTCCATGTGGGGCTTCCTGAAAGATTTGAACGCTCAGGGCACGACCATTATCCTCACCACCCACTACCTGGAAGAGGCGGAGATGCTCTGTCGCAACATCGGCATTATCCAGCACGGCGAGCTGGTGGAGAACACCTCCATGAAGTCGCTGCTGGCCAAGCTGAAATCAGAGACCTTTATCCTCGATCTGGCCGCGAAAAGCCCGCTGCCGAAGCTGGAAGGTTACCAGTACCGGCTGGTGGATACCTCAACCCTGGAAGTTGAGGTGCTGCGCGAGCAGGGGATCAACAGCGTCTTTAGCCAGCTCAGCGCCCAGGGCGTTCAGGTATTAAGTATGCGTAACAAAGCCAACCGTTTAGAAGAGCTGTTTGTCACGCTGGTACACAATAAAAAAGGAGACCACGCATGATGCAGCTCTACTGGGTCGCGCTAAAAAGTATCTGGCACAAAGAGATTCAGCGCTTTATGCGCATCTGGATCCAGACCCTGGTTCCACCAGTGATCACCATGACCCTCTACTTCATCATCTTCGGCAATCTGATCGGATCGCGGATCGGAGAGATGCATGGCTTCACCTACATGCAGTTTATTGTTCCTGGCCTGATCATGATGGCAGTGATCACCAACGCCTATGCCAACGTCGCCTCGTCGTTCTTCAGCGCTAAGTTCCAGCGTAACATTGAGGAGCTGCTGGTGGCCCCGGTGCCTACCCACGTGATCATTGCTGGCTACGTCGGCGGCGGCGTGGCGCGCGGGCTGTGCGTCGGCGTGTTGGTCACGGCGGTATCGCTCTTCTTCGTGCCGTTCCAGGTGCATTCTTGGCTGTTTGTCGGCCTGACGCTGCTGCTGACGGCGGTGCTCTTCTCGCTGGCGGGCCTGCTGAATGCGGTCTTTGCGAAAACCTTTGATGATATCAGCCTGATCCCGACCTTTGTGCTGACGCCGCTCACCTATCTCGGCGGGGTATTCTACTCTCTGACCCTGCTGCCACCGTTCTGGCAGGGGCTGTCGCACCTTAACCCGATCGTCTACATGATCAGCGGCTTCCGCTTCGGTTTCCTGGGAATTAGCGACGTGCCGCTGGTGATGACCGTCGGCGTGCTGGCGGTGTTTATCGTCGGGTTCTACCTGCTCTGCTGGTATCTGATCCAGCGTGGACGTGGCCTGCGTAGCTAATCCCAATGCTCATGCGTCTACTCCTGGCGCTGCTCCTGGTATGGAGCAGCGCCGCCTCCGCCCGCCTGTTGGATCAGGACTCCCCGGCTCGCTATATGCAGACCACCGAGGCCGCTGCCATCTGGGCGCAGATTGGCGACCGGGTGATCAACGTCGGCTATTTGCAGGCGGGGCAGATTATTGCGGTGATGAGTGGGGAAGGGGACTACAGCGCCTTTCGCTTCGGCTTTGGCCGGGCCTTTATCGACAAAGGCCATCTGGAGCCGGTGCGCGGTAAAAAACGGGTGCAGGACCGACTGGGGGATCTCAATAAGCCTCTCAGTAACCAGAACCTGATCACCTGGAAAGCGACCCCGCTCTACAGCGGACCTAACGTCAGAAGCGCGCCTTTCGGTATGCTGGCGGAGAACCTGCGCTACCCCATCGTCGGTAAGCTGCGCGACGGGCTGAACCAGACCTGGTTCCAGATCCGCATCGGCGATCGGCTGGCCTATATCAGCAGCCTGGATGCGCAGGAGGATCATGGCATCCCGGTGCTCACCTACCACCACATTCTGCACGATGAAGAGAACACTCGCTTTCGCCACACCTCAACCACGACGTCGGTTCGAGCCTTCAGCAACCAGATGACCTGGCTGCGGGATCGGGGCTATACCACCCTGACCATGTCTCAGCTGGAGGGCTACCTCAAGAACCAGCTCAACCTGCCGGCCCGCTCAGTGGTCATCACCTTTGACGATGGCCTGAAGTCGATCAGCCGCTATGCCTATCCGATCCTCAAGCAGTACGGCTTTAAAGCGACGTCATTTACCATCTCATCGCGCATTAAAGCTTATCCGCAACGGTGGGACCCGACATCATTACAGTTTATGAGTATCTCGGAGCTGCGCGGCATTCAGGACGTCTTTGATATCCAGTCGCACACCCACTTTCTCCATCGGGTGGATGCCGCTCGCCATCCAATTCTGCTCAGCCGTAGCTACCACATCATTGAGTTCGATTTTGCCCACTCGCGCCGGGCGCTGTCGCAGTTTAACCCGCACGTTAACTATCTCTCGTATCCGTTTGGCGGCTATAACGAGAAAGCGATCGAGGCGGCGCGGGATGCCGGTTTTCATATGGCGGTGACAACGGTGAAGGGGAAGGTGAAGCCGGGTGATAATCCGTTCTTACTGAAACGACTCTATATCTTAAGAACGGATTCGTTAGAGGAGATGGCACGGCTGGTCGGCAACCAGCCGTAGCGATCAGGCAACCTGCACCGGCACCGCTTTCGCTTTGCGGCTCATCTCGTTGTCGCCGTCAAAGTAGGCGACCTTCGGCTGCCAGCTGCGGGCCTGCTCATCCGGCATCGTCACATAGGTGGCAATGATCAGGATGTCGCCTACGTCGGCACAGTGGGCCGCCGCGCCGTTGACCGAGATGATTTTTGAGCCGCGCTCGCCGGCAATCGCATAGGTGGAGAAGCGCTTGCCGTTGGTCACGTTGTAAATATCGATGGCTTCGTATTCCAGAATACCAGCCGCCTCAAGGAAATCCTGGTCAATAGCGCAGGAGCCTTCATAGTGCAGATCTGCCTGGGTCACTTTGACGCGGTGAAGCTTGCCTTGCAGCATAGTGCGGATCATAACGTCTACCTTTGTGCTTATGTTGGCCCGGCCGCCTGCGCCGCCGGGAGTAAAATATGGTGAAGCCTCAGCCCGCTGGCGGCGGTGTCAGCGCTACCGTCACGTTGTCGATGAGACGCGCCTGGCCAAGCCATGCCGCCATCAGGATCACCGCCCGCTGGCTGGCATCGGTAAGCGCCAGCAGCGTGTCGGCATCACGGATCTGGATCTCATCGGTGCGAAAACCGGCTGCATCCAGCGCCTGTCCGGCCTCGGTAATCATCTCTTCCAACTGGCGATTACCTGCCCGCAGCTTCGCGGCAAGGGCGTTCATCTCTTTGCTCAGGGCCGGGGCGATTTTACGCTGCTCTGCCGTGAGGTAGCCGTTGCGCGAGCTAAGAGCCAAACCGTCTTTAGCACGCACCGTCGGCACGCCAACGATGTCGATGTCGTAGCCCATGTCGGCCACCATCTTGCGGATCACCGCCAGCTGCTGGAAGTCTTTCTCACCAAAGCAGGCAACGTCCGGCTGGACCAGGTTAAACAGCTTGCTGACGATGGTCGCCACGCCGCGGAAATGACCCGGACGGCTTGCGCCCTCCAGCATGGTAGAGAGGCCAGGAACGTCAACGTAGGTCTGCTCGCCGGTGCCCTGGGGGTAAACCTGGTCGGCGGCAGGGGCGAAGACAAAATCTACCTTACGCTTGTTCAGCTTCTCGCAATCTTCCTGCAGGGTGCGCGGGTAGCGCTGCAGATCGTCAGGACGGTCAAACTGCATGGGATTAACAAAGATGCTTACCACCACCACATCAGCATGGGTTTTCGCTTCATCAACCAGCTGCATATGGCCATCGTGCAGGTTGCCCATGGTCGGTACCAGCGCAATACGCTGGCCCTCACGGCGCAGCCTGCGGATATGCTGGCGCAGCAGCGGCAGGGTTTCAATAATCAACACGCGTAGGCTCCTTAGTGAAAACTGTGCTCTTCGCCGGGATAGGTTCCCGCTTCGACTTCGCTCACGTACTGGCGCACGGCGGCGCGCATGTCGCCCGTGCCGGTCAGGAAGTTTTTGGCAAATTTAGGAATATGGCCGCCGGTGATGCCGAACGCATCGTGCATCACCAGGATCTGGCCGTCGGTAACGTTGCCCGCACCGATGCCGATCACCGGGATGGTCAGCGCCTCGGTAATACGCTTCGCCAGCGCAACCGGCACGCACTCCAGCACCAGCAGCTGTGCGCCAGCCGCCTCTAACGCCAGAGCATCGTCAAACAGCGTCTGGGCCGCGTCGCCACGTCCCTGCACCTTGTAGCCACCAAAGACGTTCACCGACTGCGGGGTCAGCCCCAGGTGGCCGCACACCGGCACGGCGCGCTCGGTTAGCATGGTGACCGTTTCGGCCAGCCAGCGGCCCCCCTCGATTTTGACCATGTTGGCTCCGGCGCGCATCACGGTGGCGGCGTTGGCAAAGGCCTGCTCCGGGGTGGCGTAGGCCATAAAGGGCAGGTCGGCGAGCAGCAGGCAGTTCGGTGCGCCGCGGCGTACGCTTTGGGTGTGATAGGCGATATCCGCGACAGTTACCGGCAGGGTGGAGTCATGACCTTGTACCGTCATTCCTAACGAGTCGCCGACCAGCATGACGTTAATGCCCTCTTCGGCAAAAAGCTTAGCGAAGCTGTAGTCATACGCGGTGATGGTGGCAAAGCGTTTCTGTTCCTGTTTGCACTTTTGCAGCCAGGAGAGGGTAGTTGGTTTCATAGCGTTTCCTGATGGAGCCTTCAACTTTCCGGCATTTTATCAGTAACGTCAGGGCGGACAATGATTTTCAGCAGGTTTAAGCCCCGGAGTGGTATTACCAGTCCGCCGGTTTTGCTGCGCCGAGACGCGCAAGCACGCTGGCAAGCGTCTCGCCGTCGGGGAAATGTAGTTCGGGGGCAATCTCAAACAGCGGCCAGAGCATAAAGCCACGGTTTTTCATATCGTAGTGGGGCACGGTGAGGCGCGGGGTGGCGATGGTCTCATCGCCGAACAGCATGATATCGAGATCCAGCGTGCGCGGCCCCCAGCGCTCTGCTTTACGCACCCGGCCCTGGTCCAGCTCGATACGCTGAGTGTGATCCAGTAGCGCTTCAGGCGCCAGCGAGGTTTCCAGCGCCACGGCGGCGTTAAGGTAGTCGGGCTGATCCTGTGGACCCAGCGGCGGCGTGCGGTAGAAGCCGGAGACAGCGACAATCTGGCTATCGGGGATCGCCCCCAGCGCGTCGATTGCCGCAGTAACCTGGCTCAGCGGCGACGCCAGGTTACTGCCAAGGGCGATATAGACCCGTGTCATGCACTGCCTTCGCGACGCGGGGCGCGTTTACGCGGGCGGCGATGGCGACGGCGGGTCTCAGGCTCATCGTCCAGCACGTCAAGCATGCCTTTCTGCGCGGGCGGCGCGGCCACCTGAAACTCGCCCCACCACTGCACCAGACGTTGCAGCTCGTGGTTGCCCTCAATCTCGGCCCGCAGGGCGAGCAGATCGTAGGCGGCGCGGAATTTCGGATGCTCCATCAGCTTCCAGGCGCGTTTACCCTGGCGACGGGACATGCGCAGCTGCAGCTGCCAGATATCGCGTACCAGGGTGGTGATCCGTTTCGGGATCGCCAGCGTGCGGCAGGCCTCGTCCAGCACGTCGTTCATCGCCAGCGCGAAGGCGTCGTGATAGGTCAGGCCGCTCTCCTGAGCGATCTTCTGCGCGGTCTCCAGCTGCGGATACCAGAGCATAGCGGCAAACAGAAACGCCGGATTGACGCGCATATCGTTCTGAATGCGGGTATCGGTGTTCTTCAGCACCAGGTTGATGATCCGCTCCATCGACGAATCGCCCTTCTCGGTGAAGAAGCGCGTGATGGTTGGGAACAGGGGCTGGAACAGGCTGTATTCGCGCAGCAGTTGATAGGTATCAAAACCGTGGCCTGCCTGCAGCAGCTTCAGCGACTCTTCAAACAGGCGCGCTGGCGGCACGTCGTTGATCAGCGTCGCGAGACGGGCGATCGGCTCGGCGGTCTCCGGACTGATGCGCATGTGCAGCTTGGCGGCAAAGCGCACCGCGCGCAGCATCCGCACCGGATCTTCCCGATAGCGGGTCTCCGGATTACCGATCAGGCGAATAACACCCTCTTCAAGATCCTGCATCCCGCCGACGTAGTCGCGCACGGAAAAATCGGCGACGCTGTAGTAGAGGCTGTTGATGGTGAAGTCGCGGCGCTGAGCGTCGTCTTCAATCGAACCGAAGATATTGTCACGCAGCAGCATGCCGTTCTGGCCGCGCTGGGAGGTGGTGCGGTCGGCAGGCTGATCTTCGTGATGACCACGGAAGGTGGCCACCTCAATGATCTCTGGACCAAACATCACGTGTGCGAGACGGAAACGACGGCCTACCAGGCGGCAGTTGCGGAACAGCTTGCGCACCTGATCCGGCGTGGCGTTGGTCGTGACGTCAAAATCTTTCGGTTTTTTGCCTAACAGCAGATCGCGGACGCCGCCGCCTACAAGGTAGGCTTCATAGCCCGCTTTGTTCAGACGGTACAGCACCTTGAGGGCATTTTCACTGATATCTTTGCGGGAAATTGTGTGCTGCTCGCGCGGAATAACCGTCATACGCGGCTCGGCGATGACCTCCTCGGCCATGCTTTCCTCGCGGCTTAACACCTTGCGGCAAAAATTAGCGACTCGGGTAAAAATAGTGCACCTCGGTTGTATCAGTCTTTACGACAAAAAAATTGCGGCTAATCATAGCTCAGAGTGGGGCATTTAGGAATGCCGGATTGATCTGCGCTGTCTCAGGAACCCGTGACAGATCCCACTTCTCTACCGCACGCGCCAGCAGGGGCCCGGTGGGCAAATCCTGCCAGTTACTTGTTACATCCTGATTGAGAAATTGTAAAGCGCGGATCAGCACCGGACGCGGATCGCCTTCCGGCAGCGGCGGGGCATGATTCTGCTTGGAGAGCTTGTTGCCGTCGCTATTCATCGCCAGCGGCAGGTGAACGTAGCAAGGCGGCTGCCAGCCAAGCTGCTGGTAGAGCGAAATCTGCCGCACCGTGGGCGCGATCAGATCCGCGCCGCGCACGATCTCGGTGACGCCCTGAAAATGATCGTCTACTACCACGGCCAGGTTATAGGCAAACAGGCCATCCCGCCGGTGGATAATAAAATCCTCTCTCGCCAGCGCCTCCTCAGCGTAGAGGTCGCCTCGCAGCCGGTCGTGAAAGTGCAGCACCGGCTGATGCTGCCACAGGCGCAGCGCCGCGTTCTCCGGGCCGTTACCACGCAGGCGACAGTGGCCGTCATATACCCCGCCAATGCTCTGAATCCGCGCCCGCGTGCAGGTGCAGTAGTAGCTCAGTCCGCGCTGGCGTAAATCATTCAGCGCCTCGCGGTAGGCGTCATGCCGCTGGGACTGCCAGAGCACCTCGCCATCCCAGTGCAGTCCGTAGTGGTCGAGCTGGCGCAGGATAGTGTCGGCCGCGCCGGGCACTTCCCGGGGCGGATCGATATCCTCAATGCGTACCCGCCACGTACCATGCTGGGCGCGGGCCTGTAAATAGCTGCCAAGGGCGGCTATCAGCGAACCAAAATGGAGTTCACCGGAAGGCGATGGCGCAAAGCGCCCAATATAGTGTGTTTCTGGCATGTCGGCAGGCGAGAGATAACAGGGCGGGAGAGACTCCCGCCACAGGGAACGGTGCGAAAACGCCGGGCTTAGCCCGCCATCTGTTTTTCGCGGATTTCAGCCAGTGTTTTGCAGTCAATGCACAGGTCGGCTGTCGGACGTGCTTCCAGACGACGAATGCCAATCTCAACACCGCAGGATTCGCAGAAGCCAAAATCTTCGTCTTCTACTTTCTTCAGCGTCTTCTCGATCTTTTTAATCAGTTTACGCTCGCGGTCACGGTTACGCAGTTCGAGGCTGAACTCCTCTTCCTGGGCGGCTCTGTCAACCGGATCCGGGAAGTTAGCAGCTTCATCCTGCATATGGGTGACGGTGCGATCGACTTCATCCCTGAGTTGATTACGCCACGCTTCAAGAATACGCTTGAAGTGCGCCAGCTGGGCTTCGTTCATATACTCTTCGCCCGGCTTCTCCTGATACGGCTCCACGCCAGCAATGGCGAGAATACTCAGGGACGATGTTTTACGGTTTTGCCCTTCTTGCATGTTGCTTCTCCTTAACACGCACTATCGATCCCCGTGTTCGGGGGAAAAATCAGGCCGCTATAAATAGCAGATGCTTTTCCGGATAGCAATTATCTAAACGTAACACTTGACAACCCTGTGAGGAAAAGCGTATTTGCGCACGTAGACCAGAATGCTATCTGGCTGGTCGCCAATCCTTAGCTTTCATAAGGTAAGGGCGATCTAAGACTTATCTCTTCGGCAGAAAGTTCCGCTTTGTAAACCAGAATTTCTACCCCCTGCCGCTGCGCTTCTTCTAAAAGCTGGGCGTATTTTGCATCAATATGGCGCGCCGGCGAGAAACGTTCAATGGCGGAGTGCAATACGGTAAACAGCATCACCGCCTGATCCCCACTGGCCGCCACGCTCATTAACTCCCGCAGATGCTTCTGGCCGCGAAGAGTCACTGCATCGGGAAAATAGCCGTATCCCTTGTCGGCAAGCGTGACCGATTTCACTTCAATATAGCAGTTGCGGCGTGCCTCCGCCTGCAACATAAAGTCTATTCTGCTATTTTCGGAGCCGTATTTTACTTCACTTTTCAGCACGCTATAGCCCTGCAGCTCAGGGATAACGCCGGAAAGAATCGCCTCTTTGGCCAGCGTGTTGGCCCGTAATGTGTTGATACAAATAAACGTGCCGTTTTGCGTCTGGGTGATCTCCCAGGTGTGCGGATACTTACGCTTGGCACTGTCGGAGGTAGAGTACCAGACGGTGTCGCCGGGCGTGGCGCAGCCGGTCATCGCCCCGGTATTAGGACAGTGCAGCGTCAGGGCCGTGCCGTCCGGGGTAATCACATCCGCCAGAAAACGCTTGTAGCGCTGCACCAGGGTAGCAGGCTGTAACGGGGGGGAGAACTGCATCAGAACCTCTTATTCAGCAAGCTGCCAGCGTTCCAGCGGCGTATAGCGGGTGCGCCCTCGGGAAAACTGCGACTCATACAGCACAAATTCGTTAACGGGAAAGGACCAGCTAAACCCCGGCGGCGGAATAGCCACCGCGTGGCTGGCGTTGCGCAGCAGCGTAACGTGAGGATGAAACGGCTGTGGGCTTTGGTAGCAGCCGCTGCGGGCAGCCTGGGCGCGCAGCAGGTTGGCCAGCTGCAGCAGGCCGCGCGGCGGCTGGCGCGTGCCGAGCCAGACCACCCGCGAGCGCAGCCACTGTCCGGCATCGTCCAGGGTCAGGGTAAAGCCAGGCTGGCGGATGCGTCCGGCAAGCTGGCTCAGCGCACGCTGCTTCTCTGCGCCTACCTCACCGAGAAACGCCAGCGTCACGTGAAGATTCGCCGCCTCAACAGGACGTCCGGCCTCCGGGGCAAAGTGAGCCGCCCGCCAGTGAATAATCTGCTGCTGGATCTCGTCGGGCAGCGCAACGGCGAAAAACAGCCTTTTTGGCTCAGACATAAGCGATACTCGGTAATGATTTACGGCGATGCTACAATGCTCGCCGTTGAAATGAAAGTTAACCCCCTGGAGCCATGCGTGTCTTCTCTGCCCGTCGCTGCCGTACTGCCCGAACTGCTCTCTGCGCTTGCCCACGCGCCACAGGTCTTGCTCAACGCCCCCACCGGCGCGGGTAAATCGACCTGGCTGCCGCTGCGCATTCTTGCCGAGGGTAATATCGCCGGGCGCATTTTGCTGCTGGAGCCGCGTCGTTTGGCGGCACGCAATGTTGCCCAGCGGCTGGCGGAGCTGCTGGGGGAGAAGCCCGGCGAGACGGTAGGCTACCGGATGCGCGGTGAAACCTGCGTGGGTGCAGCGACGCGCCTGGAGGTGGTGACCGAGGGGATCCTGACCCGCATGATCCAGCGCGATCCCGAGCTCGCCGGGGTTGGCCTGGTGATCCTCGATGAGTTCCACGAGCGCAGCCTGGAGGCCGATTTGGCTCTGGCCCTGCTGCTGGACGTGCAGCAGGGGCTGCGAGACGATCTCAAGCTCCTTATTATGTCGGCGACGCTGGATAACGACCGTCTCCAGCGCCTGCTGCCGCACGCGCCGGTTGTCGCCTCGGAAGGGCGCGCATACCCGGTGGATCGTCTTTACCAGCCGCTGCCCAGCCACGTCCGCTTTGACGAGGCCGTTGCCGCGGCGACCGCCGAGCTGTTGCGGGCCGAGCGCGGCTCGCTGCTGCTGTTTCTGCCCGGCGTCGGTGAGATCCAGCGGGTACAGGATCAGCTGGCCCAGCGCGTCGGCAGCGACGTGCTGCTCTGTCCGCTCTACGGCGCGCTGCCCCTGAGCGAGCAGCGCAAGGCGATCCTGCCCGCGCCGGAAGGATCCCGTAAAGTGGTGCTGGCCACCAACATCGCCGAGACCAGTTTGACCATCGAGGGGATCCGGCTGGTCATCGACAGCGCCCAGGAGCGAGTGGCCCGCTTCGACCCCCGCACCGGGTTGACGCGGCTAGTGACCCAGCGGGTGAGCCAGGCCTCAATGACCCAGCGTGCCGGACGTGCCGGACGGCTGGAGCCGGGCATCTGCCTGCACCTGCTGGCGAAAGAGCAGGCGGAGCGGGCAACGGCCCAGAGCGAACCGGAGATCCTGCAAAGCGATCTCAGCGCCATGCTGCTGGAGCTGGTGCAGTGGGGCTGTCGCGATCCGGCCCAGCTCTGCTGGCTGGACATGCCGCCAGCGGTGAACCTGGCGGCGGCAGAGACCCTGCTGGTGCAGCTCGGGGCGCTGGAAAACCGGCAACTGACGGCACGCGGGCAGAAGATGGCGAGGCTGGGCGTAACGCCGCGCCTCTCGGCTATGCTGGTGAGTGCCGAGACCGCTGACGAGTCGGCCACGGCGGCGAAGCTGGCTGCTATTCTGGAGGAGCCTCCGCGCGGCGGCAGTGTCGATCTCGGGGTGGCCTTCTCCCGCAGCCAGCCGCACTGGCAGCGGCGCAGCCGTCAATTGCTTAAGCGGTTAAACGGTGGGGAGGGCAGGGAAGATAGCGATCTGATCCCAACCCTGCTGGCACGTGGTTTTGCCGACCGCATTGCCCGTCGGCGCGGTCAGGAGGGGCGCTACCAGCTGGCGAACGGCATGGGGGCGATGCTCGACGTAGACGACGCCATGGGCCGCCACGAGTGGCTGATTGCGCCGCTGCTGCTCCAGGGCAGCCAGCAGCCGGACGCGCGCATTTTACAGGCGGTGGCGGTCAATCTTGAGTCACTTATCACCGCCGCGCCGTGGCTGCTGCACAATGCTGATACCGTAGAGTGGGACGACGCCCACGGCACGCTGAAAGCGCTGCGCCGTAGCCAGATAGGCCAGCTGACGGTGAGCGTCAGGCCGCTGGCGAAGCCGTCAGAGACGGAGCTGCACCAGGCGATGCTGAACGGCATTCGCGATAAGGGACTCCAGGTGCTGAACTGGACCCCAGCGGCGGAGCAGCTTCGCCTGCGCCTCCACTGTGCGGCACAGTGGCTGCCGGAATATGCGTGGCCTGCGGTGGATGATGCCTCGCTTTTAGCGACGCTTGAGCTATGGTTACTTCCCGATATGCAGGGCGTTCACTCCCTGCGGGCGCTGAAAGCGCTGGATTTGATCCACGCGCTCAACCATTTACTGCCGTGGCCGCTGCGTCAACGGCTGGATAGTGCGCTGCCTGGGCATTACACTGTGCCGACGGGAAGCCAAATTGCCATTCGCTACCATGCAGAGAATCCGCCGGTGCTGGCGGTGCGGATGCAGGAGATGTTTGGCGAGGCCGCCACGCCGGTTATTGCCGAGGGGCGGATGCCGCTGGTGCTGGAGCTGCTGTCGCCAGCACAGCGTCCGCTACAGATCACGCGCGATCTCAGCGCGTTCTGGGCAGGTGCTTACCGTGAAGTGCAAAAAGAGATGAAGGGGCGCTACCCGAAGCATGTCTGGCCGGACGATCCGGCGAATACCGCGCCGACAAGGCGGGTTAAAAAATATTCGTAAATTAGCGAAAGCGAAATTGAGAGATTTCTTCTTCTGCCCTCCGGTAGAAGAAAAGAGAATCGGGCCCTTGCGCCTGAAATAATGTAGCGGAGAGTAAGCATGGCGGGGAATGACCGCGAACCTATTGGACGTAAAGGCAGACCTGCGCGTCCGGTAAAAGAGAAGGTAAGCCGTCGTCGTCTCAGAGATGAAGAGATGGACGATGCGTATGATGATGAGGACGACGCACCTGCGCCGCGCCGTGGTAAAGGCGGCGGTAGCGGCAGTGGCAAAGGAAAAGGCGGCAAACGCAAGCGCGGCTGGTTCTGGCTGCTGGTGAAGATCTTTATCGTTCTGCTGGTGCTGTTTGCGATTTATGGCCTCTATCTCGATCAGAAGATCCGCAGCCGCATCGACGGCAAAGTGTGGCAGCTGCCGGCGGCGGTGTATGGCCGGATGGTCAACCTCGAACCCGAGATGCCGATCAGCAAGAATGAGATGGTGAAGCTGCTGGAGGCCACCCAGTACCGTAAGGTGACGGCGATGACCCGTCCCGGCGAGTTTACCGTGCAGGCCAACAGCATCGAGATGATCCGTCGTCCGTTCGACTTCCCCGACAGTAAAGAGGGGCAGGTCCGCGCTCGGCTGACGTTCAGCGATAACCACCTGGATACCATCGAGAATATGGAGAACAACCGCCAGTTCGGTTTCTTCCGTCTCGATCCGCGCCTGATCACCATGCTCTCCTCGCCGAACGGCGAGCAGCGTCTGTTCGTGGCGCGTAACGGCTTCCCGGATCTGCTGGTGGATACCCTGCTGGCGACCGAAGACCGTCACTTCTATGAGCATGATGGGATCAGCTTCTTCTCCATCGGGCGTGCGGTACTGGCGAACCTGACGGCGGGACGCACGGTGCAGGGGGCGAGTACCCTGACCCAGCAGCTGGTGAAAAACCTGTTCCTCTCCAGCGAGCGCTCCTACTGGCGTAAGGCGAACGAAGCCTATATGGCGCTGATCGTCGATGCCCGCTACAGCAAGGATCGTATTCTTGAGCTGTATATGAACGAGGTCTACCTCGGTCAGAGCGGCGATAACGAAATCCGCGGCTTCCCGCTGGCGAGTCTTTACTACTTTGGCCGTCCGGTAGAGGAGCTGAGCCTTGACCAGCAGGCGCTGCTGGTGGGCATGGTGAAAGGCGCTTCGATCTACAACCCGTGGCGTAATCCGAAGCTGGCGCTGGAGCGACGTAACCTTGTGCTGCGCCTGCTGCAGGAGCAGAAGGTCATCGACCAGGAGCTGTACGATATGCTCAGCGCCCGGCCGCTCGGGGTGCAGAAGCGCGGCGGGGTGATCTCACCGCAGCCAGCGTTTATGCAGATGGTGCGCCAGGAGCTGCAGGCGAAGCTGGGGGATAAAGTTAAGGATCTCTCCGGCGTGAAGATCTTTACTACCTTTGACTCGGTAGCGCAGGACGCGGCGGAGAAAGCCGCCGTGGAAGGTATTCCGGCCCTGATCAAGCAGCGTAAGCTGAGCGATCTGGAGACGGCGATGGTGGTCGTTGACCGCTTCAGCGGCGAAGTTCGCGCCATGGTGGGCGGGGCGACGCCGCAGTTTGCGGGCTACAACCGTGCCATGCAGGCGCGGCGCTCCATCGGCTCGCTGGCAAAACCGGCCACCTACCTCACCGCGCTGAGCCAGCCGAACCAGTATCGTCTGAACACGTGGATTGCCGATGCGCCGATCTCTCTGCCCCAGCCTAACGGCAAGGTATGGTCTCCGCAGAACGATGACCACCGCTTTAGCGGCCAGGTGATGCTGGTAGATGCGTTGACGCGCTCAATGAACGTCCCGACGGTAAACCTTGGGATGGCGCTGGGCCTGCCAGCGGTGACCGACACCTGGACCAAGCTGGGCGTGCCGAAAGATCAGCTGCATCCGGTTCCGGCAATGCTGCTGGGGGCGCTGAACCTGACCCCGGTTGAGGTGGCGCAGGCGTTCCAGACCATCGCCAGCGGCGGTAACCGTGCGACGCTTTCCGCGCTGCGCTCGGTGATCGCAGAAGACGGCACGGTGCTCTACCAGAGCTTCCCGCAGGCAGAGCGTGCGGTGCCTGCTCAGGCGGCGTACATGACCCTGTGGACCATGCAGCAGGTTATCCAGCGCGGCACCGGCCGACAGCTGGGGGCGAAGTATCCGGGCCTGCATTTGGCGGGTAAAACCGGCACCACCAACAACAACGTCGATACCTGGTTCGCCGGGATCGACGGCCGTGAGGTGACCATTACCTGGGTAGGACGCGATAACAACCAGCCGACCAAGCTGTACGGTGCTAGCGGGGCGATGGCAATCTACCAGCGCTATCTGGCGAACCAGTCGCCGATCCCGCTGGATCTGACTCCGCCGGAGGATATCGTCAGCATGGGCGTGGACGAGGGCGGTAACTTCCTCTGCGGCGGTGGCGTGCGCTCGCTGCCGGTGTGGACATCGAATCCGGATGCCCTGTGCCAGCAGAGCGAGATGCTGCTCCAGCAGCAACAGCAGCAGCAGAGCGGTAATCCGTTCGAGCAGTCGTCACCGCAGCCGCAACAGCAGCCTCAGCAGCAGCAGCAACAACAGCCGCAGCAGCAGGAGAAGAGCGACGGCGTTGCGGGCTGGATCAAAGATATGTTTGGTAACTAAGTTACCTTAAGAGTAAATAGCGCCGGGCGGCGCTCCGCTTGCCCGGCCTACACCTGTTCAGTTTTAACCTCATTTAACCCCTCTGTAACACCCTGTTATCCGTCTGGTTATTCCTTAATCCCTTAATTGTCGTAGGGGCGCATAACTCTTGCTATCTCCGCGGGGCCTGGCATATTATGCTGCGGTCATAATAATAATTATCGTTTACGTTATCATTCCATTATCCAGAGAGAAGCACCATGGCGCGTTCTGAAACTGCTCAGCCGGTCAACCTTTCGCTGCGTAAAATTGCCGTGGTCGTTGCCACTGCGGTAGGCAGCATCTCCTTTGCCGCACAGGCAGCTCCAAAAGAAGATACCATCACCGTTACCACTGCCGCCGCTGAGCAGGAGAGTGCCTGGGGCCCGGCACCGACCATCGCCGCCAAGCGCACGGCAACGGCGACCAAAACCGATACCCCTATCGAGAAAACGCCGCAGTCTATCTCGGTGGTTACCCGTGAAGAGATGGATATGAAGGATCCCTCCACGGTGAAAGAGGCGCTGAACTATACGCCGGGCGTATTCGCTACCCGCGGTAGCTCAGAAACTCTCGACGTGATCTCTATCCGTGGCTTTACCGCCTCTACCGGCGCGAACACCAACCAGTATCTCGACGGCTTAAAGCTTCAGGGTGATAACTACTCTGAATCCTCTATGGATCCCTACTTCCTTGAGCGTATCGAACTGATGCGCGGGCCGACCTCGGTGCTCTACGGTAAGAGTAACCCTGGCGGCATCGTCTCTATGGTCAGCAAGCGTCCGACCACCGAGCCGCTGAAAGAGGTTGAGTTCCAGATGGGGACCGATAACCTCTACCAGACTGGTTTCGACTTCAGCGATGCCCTCGACGATAACGGCGTGTACTCCTACCGCCTCACCGGCCTGGGTCGCAGCGAAGATGCCCAGCAGACCATGGTTAAATCAACCCGCTACGCCATCGCGCCCGCCTTTAGCTGGCGTCCGGATGACAAAACCGATTTCACCTTCCTGAGCAACTTCCAGAGCGATCCGGATGCGGGCTACTACGGCTGGCTGCCGCGCGTGGGCACCGTGGTGCCGTACACCGATGCCAACGGTAACTCCCATAAGCTGGATACCGACTTCAACGAAGGCGAGCAGGACAACCGCATGTCCCGCCGCCAGCAGCAGATTGGCTACAGCTTCGCGCACGCCTTCGATGACACCTTCACGGTGCGTCAGAACCTGCGCTATACCCGTCTGCACACGCTCTATACCTCGGTCTACGGCAACGGCTTTACGGCACCGACGCAAATCAACCGCGCCTTTGTTCGCTCCGATGAAGATCTGAACTCCTTCACCGTCGATACCCAGCTGCAGTCTGCCTTTGCCACCGGCGCGGTGGATCACACTCTGCTGACCGGGGTTGACTACCTGCGCATGCGCAACGACATCAACGCCGACTACGGCACGGCCAACCCGCTGGACATGGTGGAGCCGCAGTACGGTAACGCCAACGTCAACGTTAACTTCCCGTATGCGGTGATCAATCGTCAGGAGCAGACCGGGCTGTACGCGCAGGATCAGGCCGAGTGGAACCACTGGGTGCTGACCCTCGGCGGCCGCTACGATTTTGCCAAAACCTCAACCTATACCCGCTCTACCAGCTCGCTGAGCGAGATCAACGACCAGCAGTTCACCTGGCGCGGTGGGCTGAACTATGTGTTTGATAACGGCGTTGCGCCGTACTTTAGCTACAGTGAATCCTTTGAGCCGGTAGCGGGTTCAACGAAGCAGGGCAAACCGTTCGATCCGTCACGCGGCAAGCAGTATGAAGCGGGCGTGAAGTATGTGCCGAAGGCGTTGCCGGTCACCGTCACGGCGGCGGTATTCCAGCTGACCAAAGACAAAAACCTGACGGCAGATCCGTCTGATAGCGCCTTCAGCGTGCAGGGCGGGGAGATCCGCTCCCGCGGCCTTGAGCTGGAAGCAAAAGCGGCTCTGACCAGCAATATCAACCTGACGGCGGCCTACAGCTACACCGATGCCGAGTACACCGACGATACGCTCTACGAGGGCAAACGTCCTGTAGAAGTGCCGCGTAACATGGCCTCCCTGTGGGCGGACTACACCTTCCACGAAACGGCGCTGAGCGGCCTGACGCTGGGCGCGGGCGCTCGCTACGTGGGCGATACCTCCAGCTTCTACACCACCGGTGAGAACGCCAACGGCACCTTCAACGTCGGCAGCTACACGCTGGTGGATGCGACGGTGAAATACGATCTGGCGCGCGTCGGCATGCCGGGCTCCTCCGTCGGCGTGAAGGTTAATAACCTGTTTAACCGGGAATACGTCTCCAGCTGCTACCGCGACTACGCGTGCTACTGGGGCGCCGATCGCCAGGTTGTGGCTACCGCCAGCTTCAGCTTCTAATCTCCTCCTCTCAGGGCACGGTTAATCGTGCCCTTTTTATTGATAAGTTGGTCCCATGCAGGAAAACAATACGCTTCCCGATACCACCTTTCAGCTCTCTGACGTCTCCTTTCATGTGCCCGGACGCACGCTGCTGCATCCGCTATCGCTCACCTTTCCAGCAGGCAAGGTCACGGGGCTTATCGGCCACAACGGCTCGGGTAAATCCACGCTGTTGAAGATGCTGGGTCGTCATCAGCCACCCTCCGAGGGCGATATTCTGCTGGACGGTCAGCCGCTGGCAAGCTGGAACAGCAAAGCCTTTGCCCGTCGGGTCGCCTATCTGCCGCAGCAGCTGCCGCAGGCGGAGGGGATGACGGTGCGCGAGCTGGTGGCGATTGGACGCTATCCGTGGCACGGGGCGCTGGGACGTTTTGGCGTGGCCGACCGGGAGAAGGTAGAAGAGGCGATTAACCTTGTGGGACTCAAACCGCTGGCCCACCGGCTGGTGGATAGCCTCTCCGGCGGCGAGCGCCAGCGGGCGTGGCTCGCCATGCTGGTGGCGCAGGATAGCCGCTGCCTGCTGCTGGATGAGCCGACCTCGGCGCTGGATATCGCTCATCAGGTGGATGTGCTGGCGCTCATCCACCGCCTGAGTCAGCAGCGTGGGCTGACGGTGATCGCCGTTCTCCACGATATCAATATGGCGGCGCGCTACTGCGACTACTTGGTGGCGCTGCGTGGCGGCGAGAAGATTGCCGAGGGGACGCCGGAATCGCTGATGCAGGCCCAGACCCTGGAGCAGATCTACGGCATTCCGATGGGCATTCTGCCCCACCCGGCAGGGGCGGCACCGGTGAGCTTTGTCTACTGATGGCGGGCTTAGCAATGATTAGCCGCCGCCGTCTGCTGACTGCGATGGCCCTCTCGCCGCTGCTGTGGCAGGCGGGAACCGCGCGGGCGTCAGCGCTCGATATTAACCGCATTGTGGCGCTGGAGTGGCTCCCGGTAGAGCTGCTGCTGGCGATGGGTGTAGCCCCCTACGGCGTTGCCGACGTAAATAGTTACAACACCTGGGTTAACGAACCCAAGCTGCCCGCCTCGACAATCGACGTTGGTCTGCGCACCGAACCCAACCTTGAGCTGCTTACCCAGATGAAGCCTTCATACCTGGTCTGGTCGGCAGGTTACGGTCCCTCGGCGGAGGTGCTGGCGCGGATTGCCCCCGGCCGCGGCTTTAACTTCAGCGACGGCAAGAAGCCGCTGACCATGGCGCGCAACTCAATGAATGAGATGGCCCAGCTGCTCAACCTTGAATCCGCCGCGCGGAAACACCTCGATAGCTTCGACGCCTTTATCGCCGCCATGAAGCCGCGCTTTGCCCGCCGCGGCGACAGGCCGTTGCTGATGGTCACTCTGCTTGACGCGCAGCATATGCTGGTCTTTGCCTCGAACTGCCTGTTCCAGGAGACGCTGGATGAATTTGGGATCCGCAACGCCTGGCAGGGGGAAACCACCTTTTGGGGCAGCACCACGGTGAGCATTGACCGGCTGGCAGTCTATAAAGATGCAGACGTGATCTGCTTCGATCACGGCAACGAGCAGGATATGCAGCGCCTGATGGCAACCCCGCTGTGGCAGGCGATGCCGTTTGTCCGTGCAGGGCGTTTCCAGCGCGTGCCGGCGGTGTGGTTCTACGGCGCGACGCTGTCGGTGATGCACTTTGTCCGCGTTCTGGATAACGCCCTGGGAGGTAAAGCATGAGCAAGCGTATCGCGCCGCTTCCCGCACTGCTGCTGGCGATCCTCTTTTTCGTCGCCGCCTGGCTGACCTGGGTGAACCTCTCCCAGGCGCTGCCGCGCGATCGGTGGTCGCAGGCGATCTGGCACCCGGATGTGGATGTCATTACTCAGATGATTTTCCACTACAGCCTGCTTCCCCGACTGGCGATCTCCCTGCTGGTTGGGGCCGGACTGGGGCTGGTGGGCGTGCTGTTCCAGCAGGTATTGCGTAACCCGCTGGCAGAGCCGACCACGCTGGGGGTCTCTACCGGTGCGCAGCTGGGCATTACCGTCACCACCCTGTGGGCGATCCCCGGCGTGGCGGCCTCGCAGTTTGCCGCCCTGCTTGGCGCCTGCGCCGTGGGCGCGCTGGTCTTTGGCGTCGCATGGGGCAAACGCCTGTCGCCGGTGACGCTGATCCTTGCCGGGCTGGTGGTAAGCCTCTACTGCGGGGCGGTGAACCAGCTGCTGGTGCTTTTCCATCACGAGCAGCTGCAAAGCATGTTTATGTGGAGTACCGGCACCCTGACCCAGACCGACTGGAGCGGGGTAGAGCGCCTCTGGCCGCAGCTGCTGGGCGGGGCGATGCTGACCCTGCTGCTGCTGCGCCCGCTGACCCTAATGGGGCTGGACGACGGCGTAGCGCGTAACCTGGGCCTGGCGCTGTCGCTGGCCCGGCTGGGCGCACTGCTGCTGGCGATTGTCCTCAGCGCCCTGCTGGTTAACGCGGTGGGGATCATCGGCTTTATCGGCCTGTTCGCGCCGCTGCTGGCGAAGATGCTGGGCGCGCGTCGGCTCCTCTCTCGTCTGCTGCTGGCTCCGCTGATCGGGGCGCTGATCCTCTGGCTTTCGGATCAGGTGATCCTCTGGTTGACCCGCGTCTGGATGGAGGTTTCCACCGGCTCGGTGACGGCCCTGATTGGCGCGCCGCTGCTGCTGTGGCTGCTGCCGCGCCTGAAGAGCATTAGCGCCCCGGAGATGAACGCCGGGGACAATGTTCCCACTGAGCGCCAGCACCTGCCGCGCTGGGCGCTGGGCGGCATCGTCCTACTGCTGCTGACGGTGATGGCGGCCCTGGCGCTGGGTCGCGATGCCCAAGGCTGGCACTGGGCCAGCGGTGAGATGCTGGATGCCCTGGCGCAGTGGCGCTGGCCACGCATTATGGCGGCGCTGGTAGCGGGCGTGATGCTGGCGGTAGCGGGCTGCATTATCCAGCGCCTGACCGGCAACCCGATGGCCAGCCCGGAAGTGTTGGGTATCAGCTCCGGCGCGGCCTTTGGTATCGTGCTGATGCTCTTCTTTGTGCCGGGGAACGCCTTTGGCTGGCTGCTGCCTGCCGGGAGCCTCGGGGCGGCGGTGACCCTGCTGATTATCCTGATCGCGGCAGGGCGGGGCGGTTTCTCTCCGCACCGAATGCTGCTGGCCGGGATGGCGCTTAGCACCGCGTTCACCATGCTGCTGATGATGCTCCAGGCAAGCGGCGATCCGCGTATGGCGCAGATCCTCACCTGGATCTCCGGATCGACCTATAGCGCCACCGGCGAGCAGGTGGTTCGCTCGGCCATCGTGATGGTGATCCTGCTGGCGCTCGTGCCGCTCTGCCGCCGCTGGCTAACCATTCTGCCGCTGGGCGGCGATACCGCCCGTTCGGTAGGGATGGCTCTGACGCCGTCGCGTATCGGACTCCTGCTGTTGGCTGCCTGCTTGACCGCCACGGCGACGATGACCATTGGCCCGCTGAGCTTTATCGGCCTGATGGCCCCGCACATTGCGCGGATGATGGGTTTCCGGCGGACGGTGCCGCACATGGTGATCTCGGGGTTGATTGGTGGGATGCTGCTGGTGTTTGCCGACTGGTGTGGACGGATGGTGATGTTCCCGTATCAGATCCCCGCTGGGCTGCTGTCGACCTTTATCGGCGCGCCGTACTTTATCTACCTTCTGCGTAAGCAGAGCCGATAGTTTTCCCCGGTGGCGCTACGCTTACCGGGGCTACAGAGTCCGTAGGCCGGGTCAGGCGAAGCCGCCACCCGGCAATTAACGGTAGGGTTACAGCTGAGCAAACGCCTTGCGCGCAGCGTCGAGTGTCTTATTGATATCCTCGTCGCTGTGGGCAATGGACATAAAGCCCGCTTCGAACGCCGATGGGGCCAGGTAGATCCCCTCATCCAGCATCAGGTGGAAGAAGCGCTTGAAGCGTTCCACGTCGCACTTCACTACGTCCTGATAGCAGGTCACGGTCTCGGCATCGGTAAAGAAGATGCCGAACATACCGCCGACGTGATTCACCACCAGCGGGATCCCCGCGTCCTGTGCCGCGTCCAGCAGGCCGTTGGCGAGGCGAGTGGTCAGATCCGTCAGGGTTTCATGCACCCCCGGCTGCGACACCTCGGTTAAGCAGGCATAGCCCGCCGCCATCGCAATCGGGTTACCGGAGAGGGTGCCTGCCTGATAAACCGGCCCGGTGGGGGCCAGGGCGTCCATCACGTCGCGACGGCCACCAAACGCACCTACCGGCATCCCGCCGCCGATGATTTTGCCGAGGCAGGTCAGATCCGGCACCACGTTGTAGTGCGCCTGTGCGCCTGCCAGTGCGACGCGGAAGCCGGTCATGACCTCGTCAATGATCAGCAGTGCGCCAAACTCATCGCACAGCGCACGCAGGCCCGGCAGGAACGCCGGCTGCGGCGGGACGCAGTTCATGTTGCCCGCCACCGGCTCGACGATGATGCAGGCGATCTCCTGCGGATACTGCTCAAAGGCTTCGCGCACCGAGGCCAGATCGTTATAGGTGCAGGTCAGGGTGTGCTTAGCGAAATCCGCTGGCACGCCCGGGGAGTTGGGTTGACCGAGGGTGAGCGCGCCAGAACCCGCTTTCACCAGCAGGCAATCGGCGTGGCCGTGGTAGCATCCCTCGAACTTGATAATCTTGTCGCGGCCGGTAAAGCCACGCGCCAGACGAATGGCGCTCATGGTCGCCTCGGTACCGGAGTTCACCATCCGCACCATATCCATGGTCGGAACCAGCTCGGTCACCAGCGCCGCCATCTTCACTTCCATCTCGGTGGGCGCGCCAAAGCTCAGGCCGCGCTCCGCCGCTTCGATCACCGCGTTGCGGATCGCCGGGTGGTTGTGACCCAGCACCATCGGACCCCAGGAGCCGACGTAGTCGACATAGGCTTTACCGTCCGCATCGTAGAGGTAAGCTCCGTCAGCGCGCTCGATAAACAGCGGCGTGCCGCCGACGCCGCTGAAGGCGCGGACCGGCGAGTTGACGCCGCCGGGGATAAGCTCGCGTGCCGCGCTGTAGAGGTTTTCTGACTTACTCATGGATTCGTTCCTGGTTGGTAGAGAAGGTAAGTGCACTATTCTAAGGTATTCCGCGTTTGTTATAAAAGGATCGCCCAGGTAAACTACCTGCCTTAATTGTATGACTAATTCATTTTCGGCTATGAAAATAAAAACCAATGCGATGCGAACGCGGCGGATCCTCCGTTTGCTGCAGCGAGATAAAACGCCGCTGGCGATTTTACTGATGGCTGCGCTGGTGGGAACTCTCGCGGGCGGGGTCGGCGTCGCCTTTGAGAAGGCGGTGAATGCGGTCAGCCTCTGGCGACTCGGCACGGTGACGCAGTTCGCCGATGACGCCGCCTGGCTGATGTGGCCCCTGGTCTTTGTGCTCTCGGCGCTGCTGGCGATGGTGGGTTACTTTCTGGTACGTCGTTTCGCCCCGGAGGCGGGCGGCTCGGGTATTCCCGAGATCGAGGGCGCGCTGGAGGAGCTACGTCCGGTACGCTGGTGGCGCGTTCTGCCGGTTAAGTTCATCGGCGGCATGGGCACGTTAGGCGCGGGCATGGTGCTTGGTCGCGAAGGGCCGACGGTTCAGCTCGGGGGCAACGTGGGCCGCATGGTGCTGGATATCTTCCGCATGCGCGGCACCGAGGCGCGACACACCCTGCTGGCTACCGGTGCGGCGGCGGGGCTGTCGGCGGCCTTTAACGCCCCGCTGGCCGGGATCCTGTTTATCATTGAGGAGATGCGGCCGCAGTTTCGCTACAACCTTATCTCGATTAAGGCGGTCTTTACCGGCGTAATTATGTCGAGCGTAGTGTTTCGCTACTTTAACGGCGAGGCGGCGGTGATCGACGTAGGCAAGCTGACCAACGCGCCGATCAACACGCTCTGGCTCTACCTGGTGCTGGGGATGATCTTTGGCTGCATCGGCCCGCTGTTTAACACCCTGATCCTGCGTACCCAGGATCTCTTTGGACGCCTGCACGGCGGACAGATTGGCAAATGGGTGCTGATTGGCGGGGCCATTGGCGGCCTGTGCGGCGTGCTCGGGCTAATCGTACCTGAGATCGCCGGGGGCGGCTTTACGCTGATCCCTATTGCGGCAGCGGGCAACTACACCGCCGGAATGCTGCTGTTTATCTTTGTGGCCCGGGTGATCACCACGCTGCTCTGCTTCTCGTCCGGTGCGCCTGGAGGCATCTTCGCCCCGATGCTGGCGCTGGGCACGCTGCTGGGTACGGCGTTCGGCATGGCCTGCGCGGAGATGTTTCCGCTCTACCACCTTGAGGCGGGCACCTTTGCCATTGCCGGGATGGGGGCGCTGCTGGCCGCCTCGGTACGCGCGCCGCTGACCGGTATCGTGCTGGTTTTGGAAATGACTGACAATTATCAGCTCATTTTGCCAATGATTATTACCTGTCTCGGTGCCACGCTACTGGCACAGTTTTTAGGCGGTAAGCCGCTCTACTCGACGATCCTTGCCCGTACGCTGGCGAGGCAGGGAGGCGATCCCGACGGCAAGCCTCGCCAGGAGAATACTTGAACGATTTACCAGGGTAATGGATAATATTCACAAAGATCGGGCGGGTTAACGTCCGCATCGCCGTATCAATGGGAGTTTAAAATGAGTGATGACGTAGCGCTGCCTCTGCAATTTACTGAAGCAGCAGCAAGTAAAGTAAAAAGCCTGATCGCGGACGAAGAGAATCCGAACCTGAAACTGCGCGTCTACATTACCGGCGGCGGTTGCAGCGGCTTCCAGTACGGTTTTACCTTTGACGATCAGATCAACGATGGCGACATGACCATTGAGAAGCAGGGCGTTGGGCTGGTTGTCGATCCGATGAGCCTGCAATACCTGGTTGGCGGCGCGGTAGACTATACCGAAGGGCTGGAAGGTTCTCGCTTTGTGGTCACCAACCCGAACGCCAAAAGCACCTGCGGGTGTGGCTCTTCGTTCAGCATCTAACGCGCACCGTGCTTACCGTAGGCCGGGCAAACAGCGTGCCGCCCGGCGTTGCAGCATCAGCATAGTCACGCTTGGTGGCGCTACGCTTACCAGGCCTACAAACTGGTTTTAGCCTCGATTCTCATCCAGCGCAAAGGTGGGCAGCTTCAGGTGCCAGCGTATCGCCGCCAGGCGAATCACCAGCGTGACCACCATCCCTAGCATACTGGCGCTCTCCAGCGGTACGGCAAAGGTATAGAACGCCGTAGCGTGGACGATGCCGCCGATAATGCAGGCGGTGGCGTAGATCTCAGTGCGCAGGATCATCGGTATCTCCCGCGCCAGCACGTCGCGAATAATCCCTCCGCCAACGCCGGTCAGCACCCCCATGCAGATCGCCACCATCGGCCCGGTTTCCGCCAGAAAAGCCTTGTTCACGCCTATGCCGACAAATACCGCCAGTCCAACGGCGTCCAGCACCGGCAGGATCCACTTTGGCAGCCTGCGCGGCTGGCGCACCAGCACGATCGTCAGCAGGCAGGTGACCATCGCCACCACCAGGTCGGTGGGATCTTTAACCCAGAATACTGGCCCATGGGCGAGCGCCATATCGCGGATCGTGCCGCCGCCGATGGCGGTCACCACCCCTAACACCAGCACGCCAAAGGGATCCATACGCAGCTTTCCGGCCAGAAGAACGCCGGAGATGGCGAAAACGGCCGTGCCGATGATATCCAGCCAGTAGACGAGCATTGCTTATCCTCGATTATTTCACTGCCGCCAGCGCGGTACAGAGTTGTTTTGCGGCGAGGATAATACGCGGGCTTGCGCGTTCAAACCAGTCGCTATTGAGGACAATAAGTGGAATTTTGAGCTGTTTATCCCAGAATTGCGCAACCTCTGCGGTCTGAGCAGCATTTCCTGCAAAAACAATCGCCTCAGGCTGGCGGGCCAGCACCTGCTCCCGGCTCACCTGCGGCCAGGGTACCCGGCTGGCAGCAAAGATATTTTCGCCTCCGCACAGCTCCAGCACCTCGTTCTGAATTGACCCTTTGGCGCTGGTAAAGAGTGGGGTGCCGCCAAACTGCATAAATACCCGCCTGGGCGTGGCGCTGGCGTAGCGCGCCTTTAGCTCGGCGTAGTCGGTTAGCAGCGCGTCGGCGGCGTGGTTAGCTTGCTCTGGGGCAGGGCTATAGGGAGCCAGCTGGCGCAGCGCTGCCGCGATCTGCTCCACGCTCTGGGCGTCGATCCACAGCACCTTGATGCCGAGGCCCGCTAGCTGGTTGACCTGCCGCTCGGCGTTGCCGCCGCGCCAGGCCAGCACCAGATCCGGTTTAAGTGCAACGATGCGCTCAAGGTTGATTCCCTGAAAGCTGGCCACCTGCTCGATCTTCTCTGCCGCAGCGGGATAGTCAGAGAAGCTGCTCACCCCGACCGGCTCGATCCCCGCCGCGAAGGCAAGCTCGGTATTGGCCGGGGAGAGAGTTACTACGCGGGGGGCGGCCAGCGCCGACCCCGCCGCCAGCAGCAGCAGGGCGACCAGCGCCCTAACGCAGCGGTTAGCCACGCGCCAGCTTCTGCACGAGGGTTTCAACCATCAGGCTGGACTGCTTCGCCGCCACCGCCAGGAACTCGTCAAAGCTCAGGTGCGATTCACGATCGGCCACGTCAGAGATGGCGCGAACCACCACGAATGGCACGCCGAAGCTATGGCAGACGTGAGCGATAGCGGTCGCTTCCATCTCAACGGCCACGGCCTGCGGGAAGTGGCTGCGGATCTTTTCCAGACCGGCAGCACCGTTGATAAAGGCGTCGCCACTGACGATCAGCCCGCTGGCGGCGTTGAGGTTATGCTCAGCGATGCAGGCTTTCGCAGCGGCAATCAGCTTCTCGTCGGCTTTGAAACCCGCCGGGCAGCCTGGCAGCTGGCCGTACTCGTAGCCAAATGCCGTTACGTCGGCGTCATGGTAGCGCGCTTCGTCGGAGACCACGATGTCGCCCACGTTCAGTGTCGGGGCCAGGCCGCCGGCGGAGCCGGTGTTGATAATGGCATCCGGCTGGCAGCGCTCCAGCAGTAGGGCTGCGCCCATTGCCGCCGCCACTTTACCAATGCCCGATTTCAGCAGCGCAACGTCAACGCCGTGCAGCTGGCCAGTGTAAATTTCGCTGCCGCCCACGCTGTGGGTCTGACGGTTTTCGATTTTGTCGCGCAGGAGCGCAACCTCTTCTTCCATTGCACCAATGATGCCGATTTTCATAGATTTACTCGCGATAAGCCAGATTTGAGGGCATAGTCTATCATGCGCTTACGGTGAAGCGCATTGCTCAGGGGGAGAGGATATGGCACAGATCGATTTCCGCAATAAGATTAACTGGCATCGCCGCTACCGGTCACCCCAGGGCGTGAAAACCGAACGCGAAGTGTTACGCATCTTCGAGAGCGATCGCGGCCGGATCGTCAACTCCGCCGCTATTCGCCGCCTGCAACAAAAGACCCAGGTCTTCCCGCTGGAGCGCAATGCGGCGGTGCGTACCCGCCTGACCCACTCGCTGGAGGTGCAGCAGGTAGGGCGCTATATCGCCAAGGAGATCCTTAGCCGCCTGAAGGAGATGCGGCTGCTGGAGCGCTACGGACTCGACGAGCTAACTGGCCCCTTTGAGAGCATCGTTGAGATGGCCTGCCTGATGCACGACATCGGCAACCCGCCGTTCGGCCACTTTGGCGAGGCGGCGATTAACGACTGGTTTCGCCAGCGCCTGCACCCGCAGGATGCCGCCAGCCAGCCGTTGACCGGCGATCGCTGCGAGGTGGTCTCCCTGCGCCTGCGCGACGGCGAGGAGACGGCCAACGAGCTGCGGCGCAAGGTACGCCAGGATCTTTGCCACTTCGAGGGCAATGCCCAGGGGATCCGCCTGGTGCACTCCCTGATGCGCATGAACCTTACCTGGGCACAGGTAGGCTGTATCCTGAAATATACTCGTCCGGCCTGGTGGCGGGGCGAGCCACCCGCCAGCCACAGCTATTTAATGAAAAAACCGGGCTACTACTTCTCTGAAGAGGAGTACGTGGCACGGCTGCGTAAAGAGCTGGATCTGGATACTTACAGTCGTTTCCCGCTGACGTGGGTGATGGAGGCGGCAGACGATATCTCCTACTGCGTCGCCGATCTGGAAGATGCGGTAGAGAAAAACATATTTACCGTGGAGCAGCTTTACCAGCATCTCTATAACGCCTGGGGCCCGCACGAAAAGGGCTCGCTATTTTCCCAGGTGGTAGAGAATGCCTGGGATAAATCTCGGGCTAACTCCCTCAGCCGCAGTGCGGAAGATCAGTTCTTTATGTATCTGCGGGTCAATACCTTAAATAAGCTGGTGCCCTACGCCGCCCAGCGCTTTATTGATAATTTACCGCAGATCTTCTCCGGCGAATTTAACCATGCCCTGTTGGAAGACGACAGCGGCTACAGCCAACTGCTTGAATTGTATAAGAGCGTGGCGGTTGAAAATGTCTTCTGCCACCCCGATGTTGAACAACTGGAGCTGCAAGGCTATCGCGTCATCAGCGGGCTGCTGGATATTTATCGCCCGCTGTTGCAGATGACGCTGGCGGACTTTACCGAGCTGGCGGAAAAAGAGCGGGTGAAGCGTTTCCCCATCGAAACTCGCCTGTTTCATAAGCTCTCAGGACGTCACCGCCTGGCCTATGTAGAAGCCGTGAGCAAACTGGCGCGTGATGAAACAGACTTTCCGGTGCTGGAATATTATTACCGCTGTCGTCTTATTCAGGACTATATCAGCGGCATGACCGATCTCTATGCCTGGGACGAGTACCGCCGGCTGATGGCGGTTGAATAATATCTGAGCAATTGTAAAGACGCTCAATAAATTTTTACTTTTAACAACACGTTATGCCGGAACTTCGCGCTATAAATTGACTCTTATCGATACTTACACGCTGTTTTGCGTTATCAGTAAATAGAGATTAAGCGACATGAAAAAAACCACGTTAGCAATGAGTGCCCTGGCTCTGAGTTTAGGTTTAGCCCTGTCCCCGCTGTCGGTATCAGCGGCCGAAACCGCCTCAGCGATCCCGCCATCACAGCAGATGCCAAGCCTGGCACCGATGCTGGAAAAGGTGATGCCGTCGGTAGTGAGCATCAACGTTGAAGGCAGCACCACGGTAAATACCCCGCGCATGGGGCGTAACTTCCAGCAGTTCTTTGGCGAAAACTCACCGTTCTGCCAGGAGGGCTCTCCGTTCCAGAGCTCGCCTTTCTGTCAGGGCGGGCAGGGTGGCGCTGACGACGGTGGCCAGCAGCAGAAATTTATGGCGCTGGGCTCCGGCGTCATTATTGATGCGGCGAAAGGCTATGTCGTAACCAACAACCACGTGGTCGATAATGCCAGCACGATTAAGGTCCAACTGGGCGATGGGCGTAAATTTGACGCCAAAGTGGTGGGCAAAGATCCGCGCTCCGATCTGGCTCTGGTGCAGATTCAGGATCCGAAAAACCTGACCGCTATTAAGCTCGCCGACTCCGACGCCCTGCGCGTGGGTGACTATACGGTGGCCATCGGTAACCCGTTTGGCCTCGGTGAGACGGTCACCTCGGGCATCGTCTCGGCGCTGGGCCGTAGCGGCCTGAATGCTGAGAACTACGAAAACTTTATCCAGACCGATGCGGCGATCAACCGCGGTAACTCCGGCGGTGCGCTGGTGAACCTCAACGGTGAGCTGATCGGTATCAACACTGCCATCCTCGCCCCGGACGGCGGCAACATCGGTATCGGCTTTGCCATCCCGAGCAACATGGTGAAAAACCTCACCGCGCAGATGGTGCAGTATGGCCAGGTGCGCCGTGGCGAGCTGGGTATTCTCGGTACCGAGCTGAACTCTGAGCTGGCGAAGGCCATGAAGGTTGACGCCCAGCGCGGGGCCTTTGTTAGCCAGGTGATGCCGAACTCATCGGCGGCGAAAGCCGGCATCAAAGCAGGGGATGTGATCACCTCCCTGAACGGTAAGCCAATCAGCAGCTTCGCAGCCCTGCGGGCGGAAGTGGGCTCAATGCCGATCGGCAGCAAAGTCTCGCTGGGCCTGCTGCGTGAAGGCAAGCCGGTTACCGTTAGCCTTGAACTGCAGCAGAGCAGCCAGAACCAGGTGGATTCCAGCACCATCTTCAGCGGCATTGAAGGCGCAGAGATGAGCAACGCGGGCCAGAACCAGGGCGTCACCGTCAGCAGCGTGAAGGCAAACAGCCCGGCGGCGCGCATCGGCCTGAAAAAAGGCGATGTGATCATCGGCGCGAACCAGCAGCCGGTGAAGAACATCGCCGAACTGCGTAAGATCCTCGACAGCAAGCCGTCAGTGCTGGCGCTGAATATCCAGCGTGGCGATACCACTCTCTACCTGCTGATGCAGTAATCGCATGACCCCTTCTCCGCCCGGGGAAGGGGTCTCCTCACAGAATCTGTGAGGCTTTCCACAACTCCACACTTCCGCATCGTGCTTTGTGCTTTTGCACAATGCAGCGCGCTGGCAACTCCCTTATTCTTGTGATCTGCTCAGGGGAGGGATTACATGGCTGGCTGGCATCTTGATACCAAAATGGCGCAGGATATCGTGGCGCGCACCATGCGCATAATCGATACCAACATCAACGTAATGGATGCGCGCGGGCGCATTATTGGCAGCGGCGATCGGGAGCGTATTGGGGAATTGCACGAAGGTGCGCTGCTGGTGCTCTCTCAGGGACGCGTGGTGGATATCGACGACGCGGTGGCTCGTCACCTGCACGGCGTACGCCAGGGGATCAACCTGCCGCTGCGCCTGGAGGGGGAGATTGTCGGGGTCATCGGCCTGACCGGCGAGCCGGAGACGCTGCGTAAGTATGGTGAACTGGTCTGTATGACCGCTGAGATGATGCTGGAGCAGTCCCGCCTGATGCATCTCCTGGCCCAGGATAGCCGCCTGCGCGAGGAGCTGGTGATGAACCTGATCCAGGCCGAGGAGCACACGCCGGCCCTGACCGAATGGGCGCAGCGTCTGGGGATCGATTTGAACCAGCCGCGCGTGGTGGCGGTGGTGGAGGTCGACAGCGGTCAGCTGGGGGTCGATAGCGCCATGGCCGAGCTACAGCAGCTGCAAAATGCGCTTACCACACCGGAGCGTAACAACCTGATTGCCATCGTCTCCCTGACCGAGATGGTGGTGTTGAAACCCGCCCTCAATCCGTTTGGCCGCTGGGATGCCGAAGACCATCGCAAGCGCGTAGAGCAGCTCATCGCCCGCATGAAAGAGAACGGGCAGCTGCGCTTTCGCGTCGCGCTGGGCAATTACTTTACCGGACCGGGCAGCATTGCCCGCTCTTACCGTACAGCGCGTACCACCATGATGGTGGGTAAGCAGCGTATGCCGGAGAGCCGGAGCTACTTCTATCAGGATCTGATGCTGCCGGTATTGCTGGATAGCCTGCGCGGCGGCTGGCAGGCCAATGAGCTGGCGCGTCCGCTGACCCGCCTGAAGGCGATGGATAATAACGGCCTGCTCAGGCGAACTCTGGCAGCATGGTTTCGCCACAACGTACAGCCGCTGGCGACCTCAAAGGCGCTGTTTATTCATCGCAATACGCTGGAGTACCGCCTGAACCGTATCTCGGAGCTGACCGGGCTGGATCTGGGGAATTTTGACGACAGGCTGCTGCTCTATGTCGCGTTGCAGCTGGATGAGCAGAGATAGGCTGAATTACGCCGGGCAAGCGCAGCGCCGCCCAGCGTATAACCGCTACTTATTACGCGTTAACTTCTCAAGGTCGGATTCGATCTCGTTAATCTTGTTGGTCACCACGCTCTCAAGGTGGCGAAGATCGTCGAGGATCTTCCGTTTCAGGTCGATCTCGCTGCGATCGCGCTGGCAGATCTGATCCAGTTCGTCAATCACGTAGCGTAGGTTCGGGCTGATCTCCTGAACCTCTTTGTAGCCCTGGCCAACGCCGTCGGCGACCACGGTTTTACGCTGGCGTGGATACTTAAACTTCACGCTTTTAGCAAAAAACTCGCCCCTGTCCTTATGAAAATAGATTTTCAGAATATCGTTATTGGCCTCCTGGCGAAGGCTATAGCGATCGATTTCATCCGGATTGGTAATGCCTAAACTTTTCAGATTATCGTACATAGCGGTACCCTTAAGCTCAACATAACCTATGAATAATTAACGAAAAATTCTATTTTTGCCACCAGCAAATGTAAAAAAAGCGGGGTAGCCCCCGCTTTTTTATCGCGCATTAGTCGATGGTACGCAACAGTTCGTTAATACCAACTTTGCCGCGCGTTTTCGCGTCGACCTTTTTCACGATAACAGCGCAGTAGAGGCTGTATTTGCCATCTTTTGACGGCAGGTTGCCAGAGACCACCACCGAGCCAGCCGGTACGCGACCGTAGTGCACTTCTCCGGTTTCACGATCGTAGATACGGGTGCTCTGGCCGATATAAACGCCCATAGAGATCACGGATCCTTCTTCAACGATCACGCCCTCAACCACTTCAGAGCGTGCGCCGATAAAGCAGTTATCTTCGATGATGGTTGGATTTGCCTGCAGCGGCTCAAGAACGCCGCCGATGCCCACGCCGCCGGAGAGGTGAACGTTTTTACCGATCTGCGCACAGGAGCCAACGGTGGCCCAGGTATCGACCATGGTGCCTTCGTCAACGTAAGCGCCGATGTTAACGTAGGAGGGCATCAGCACGGTGTTGCGGGCGATAAACGCGCCCTGGCGCACGGCTGCCGGGGGCACTACGCGGAAGCCCTCTTTCTGGAAGCGCGCTTCGTCGTAGTTCGCGAACTTCATCGGCACCTTATCGAAGTAGCGGCTTTCGGCTCCGTCGATAACCTGATTATCGTTGATACGGAAAGAGAGCAGCACCGCTTTCTTCAGCCACTGATGCGTTACCCACTGGCCGTCGATCTTTTCGGCGACGCGCAGCGCGCCGGAGTCCAGCAGGGAAATCACCTGGTTTACCGCTTCACGGGTCACGGTATCCACATTCGCCGGAGTGATCTCGGCGCGACGCTCAAAAGCGGACTCAATAACGTTCTGTAACTGCTGCATTGTTAAACTCTTTCCATATAAATAAACACACTACCCTTTATCGTTTGGATTGAGGGCCTCTGTCAACCGTTGTTGTACTTCCTTCTGCAACACATTATTAAGACCACGCCGGTCGGCGGTAGCGATTATAAATAAATCTTCTACTCGCTCGCCGATTGTCGAAATTCTCGCCCCGTGAAGCGAGATCCCGAGGTCGGCGAACACCTGACCGACGCGGGCGAGCAGGCCCGGCTGGTCGAGAGAGATAAGCTCAAGAAAGCTCTTTCTGTCGGTATGGGTCGGCAGGAAATTGACCTCGGTATCGACGGTAAAATGACGCAGCCTCGGCGGCTGGCGGCGCGGCTGCGGCGGCTGCCAGCTGCGCTGAGTGATTGCCTGAAGTAATCCCTGCTGGATCGCCTGGTGACGATCCGGAGAGAGCGGGCTGCCGTCCGGCTCCAGCACAATAAAGGTATCCATCGCCATGCCATCGCGGGTCGTAAAGATCTGTGCGTCGTGAACGCTCAGGTTGCGGCGGTCCAGCTCGGCGCAGACGGCGGCAAAGAGGTAGGGCCGATCCGGGCTCCAGATAAAGATCTCGGTGCCGCCGCGCGTCGCCTGCGGACTGAGCAGGATCATCGGCTGGGTGAGATCGTGCCGCAGCAGGTGCCGGGCGTGCCAGGCCAGCTGGTTTGGGCTGTGGCGGACAAAGTAGTTTGCCCGGCAGCGGGCCCAGATGTGGTGCAGCGCCTCTTCGTTGATGTTGTCCATCCGCAGCAGGGCCAGCGCCTGCAGCTGATGGTGGCGCACGCGCTCGCGCATATCCGGCGTACTCTGCACGCCGCGACGCAGCTGCTTCTCAGTGGCAAAGTAGAGCTCGCGCAGCAGGCTCTGCTTCCAGCTGTTCCACAGGGTCTCGTTGGTGGCACAGATATCCGCTACCGTCAGGCAGACCAGGAAGCGCAGGCGGTTTTCCGTCTGCACCTCTTCGGCAAACTGCTTGATCACCTCGGGATCCTGAATATCGCGGCGCTGGGCGGTGACGGACATCAGCAGATGCTGACGCACCAGCCAGGCTACCAGCTGCGTCTCCCGTGAGTTGAGACCGTGCAGCTCGGCAAACTTCAGCACGTCCTGCGCGCCAAGCACCGAGTGATCGCCTCCGCGCCCTTTGGCGATATCATGAAACAGGGCGGCAATTAAGATCAGTTCCGGATGGGTGAGGCGCGGCCAGAGATCGACGCAGAGCGGATGCTTCTGCCGCGTCTCCTCCTGCGCAAAGCTCTCCAGCTTCAGCAGTACGCGAATAGTGTGCTCATCCACCGTGTAGGCGTGAAAGAGATCGAACTGCATCTGGCCAACGATATGCGACCACTGAGGCATGTAGGCCCACAGCACGCTGTGTCGGTGCATCGGCAGCAGGCCACGGCTCACCGCGCCGGGGTGGCGCAGCATGCTGAGGAACAGGGTCCGCGCCTCTGGGATGTAGCACAGCGGCTGGGTCAGATGACGGCGGGCGTGGCGCAGGTGGCGCAGGGTAGTGGAGTAGATTCCGGTGATGCTGCTGTTGCGCACCATCATGTAGAACATGCGCAGGATCGCCTGCGGCTCGCGGATGAACAGCGTCTCGTCGCGCAGGTCGATCAGCGTGCCGCGCAGCTGAAACTCATCGTCAATGGGACGGGGCTTCTCGTCGGTGGTAAGGGCCAAAATTGCCTCATCAAAGAGCTGGAGCAGCATCTGGTTCAGCTCGGATACCCGACGGGTGACGCGATAGAAGTCCTTCATCATCTGCTCTACCGGCTCGTTGCCCTCGCCGAGGTAGTTAAGTCGCTGAGCCACGCTGAGCTGGCGATCGAACAGCAGACGGTTGTCGTAGCGGTTGATCTCCAGATGGAGAGCAAAGCGGATGCGCCACAGCAGATGCTGACACTCATTAAGTTCGTTGCGTTCGGCCTGGGTTAAGAAGCCGAAGCCCACCATCTCGCTCAGGGAGGTGGCTCCGAAGTGGCGACGCGCTACCCACTGGAGGGTATGGATATCCCGCAGGCCGCCGGGGCTGCTTTTGATATCCGGCTCCAGGTTATAGCTGGTGCCGTGGTAGCGCTGGTGGCGCTCGGTCTGCTCGGTGACCTTGGCGGCAAAAAAGGTCTCTGAAGGCCAGAAGCCGTCGCTAAAGATGTGCTTCTGTAGCTCAAGGAAGAGGGCGACGTCGCCAATCAGCAGGCGCGACTCAATCAGGTTGGTGGCCACGGTGAGATCGCCCAGCCCCTCCAGCAGGCACTCTTCCAGGGTGCGCACGCTGTGGCCCACCTCCAGCTTTATGTCCCACAGCAGGGTCAGTAGCTCGCCGATCTTCTGCGCCTGCTCGTCCGGCAGCTTTTTACGGCTGAGGATCAGCAGGTCGATATCCGAGAGGGGATGCAGCTCGCCGCGGCCGTAGCCGCCCACCGCCACCAGCGCCGCATCGCCGTATTCTGCAAAGCCATACTCCACCCACAGGCGCTGCAGGAGCTGATCGATAAATTCGGTCCGGGCTTCAATGAGCTGCTCGGCAGAGAGGCCCTGGTCAAAGACGTGGCCCAGCCACTGCTGGAAGGTATCGATATGCGCTTTGATATCCATGCAGTTCAGGCTGCTCTGCGGCCAGGAGGAGGGGTTAGCAGGCTGGCCGGGGAGGGAGGGCGCCGTGTGGCTTAACTGTTCTGAAAGAGTGTGGCTCATATCGCGTTGCGCTGCCCCCAATATAAGTAAAAGCTATCGCCATAAAAAAAGCCGGCAATCGCCGGCTTCTTATCATTCGTTGTGCGAGAGTATCGCCGGGATGGTGTCATCCTTGCGAAGCGTCATGATTTCGCAGCCGGTCTCTGTCACCACAATAGTATGCTCGTACTGCGCCGACAAGCTCCGGTCTTTGGTTTTTACCGTCCAGCCATCTTTCATGGTGCGGATACGGTAGTCGCCTGCGTTGACCATCGGCTCGATGGTGAAGGCCATACCGGCCTGCAGCACCACGCCGCCGTCGTCAGCATCATAGTGCAGCACCTGCGGCTCTTCGTGGAAGCCGCGGCCAATGCCGTGCCCGCAGTACTCGCGCACCACAGAGAAGCCTTCCGCTTCGACAAACTTCTGGATCGCCGCGCCGAGAGTGCGCAGGCGGATGCCCGGCTTCACCATCTTCAGCGCCAGGTAGAGGCTCTCCTGGGTCACACGGCACAGGCGCTCGCCCAGAATGGTCGGCTTGCCAACGATAAACATTTTCGAGGTGTCGCCGTGGAAACCGTCTTTGATCACGGTAACGTCGATGTTAACGATGTCGCCGTCTTTCAGGCGTTTCTCGTCGTCCGGAATACCGTGACACACCACTTCGTTGATCGAGATGCAGACGGATTTCGGGAAGCCGTGGTAGCCGAGGCTGGCAGAAACCGCATGCTGCTCATTAACAATGTGATCGTTACAGATACGATCTAGCTCACCGGTGCTTACGCCCGGTTTAATGTGCGCTTCGATCATCTCCAGCACTTCCGCAGCGAGGCGGCCTGCCACGCGCATTTTTTCGATATCTTCCGGGGTCTTAATTGGGATAGCCATGAATTCTGTCCATTAGCGTCGACGTCATTGACAATAAAAGTCATCGACAATAATTGTGTAAGTGTTGTCAATGTTACCAGTCCGGGACATAACCTGCCAAATTGAGAATTTCTGGCAGCACGCTACGCCAACAACTGTTGGAGTCTGCGGCGATTTTATGGTATAAAGCGCGCCGGACTTCCGTTCCTTCTTGTGGAGCGTGAGCCACAAATCTCACTTTGTGTAATAACACACACGTATCGACACATATTCCGGGGTGCCCTTTGGGGTCGGTGATATGGGATACGTGGAGGCATAACCCCAACTTTTATATAGAGGTTTTAATCATGGCAACTGTTTCCATGCGCGACATGCTCAAGGCTGGTGTTCACTTCGGTCACCAGACCCGTTACTGGAACCCGAAAATGAAGCCTTTCATCTTCGGCGCACGTAACAAAGTTCACATCATCAACCTTGAGAAAACTGTACCAATGTTCAACGAAGCCCTGGCTGAGCTGAACAAGATCTCTTCCCGTAAAGGTAAGATCCTGTTTGTTGGTACTAAGCGCGCTGCGAGCGAAGCGGTGAAAGAAGCGGCTAACAGCTGCGATCAGTTCTTCGTGAACCATCGCTGGCTGGGCGGTATGCTGACTAACTGGAAAACCGTTCGTCAGTCTATCAAACGTCTGAAAGACCTGGAAATTCAGTCTCAGGACGGTACCTTCGACAAGCTGACCAAGAAAGAAGCGCTGATGCGTACCCGTGAGCTGGACAAGCTGGAAAACAGCCTGGGCGGTATCAAAGACATGGGCGGCCTGCCGGACGCACTGTTTGTTATCGACGCTGACCACGAGCACATCGCGATCAAAGAAGCAAACAACCTGGGTATCCCGGTATTTGCTATCGTTGATACCAACTCCGATCCGGATGGCGTTGACTTCGTTATCCCGGGTAACGACGACGCAATCCGTGCAGTTAGCCTGTACCTGAGCGCTGTTGCTACTACCGTTCGTGAAGGCCGTTCTCAGGATCTGGCTTCCCAGGCGGAAGAGAGCTTCGTAGAAGCTGAATAATAAGGCACGCTCTCTGAGCCCCTTATTGAGCAGGTAGTACCGAGTTTGGTTAGGGGGCCTGTTTATGGCCCCCTTTTTCACTTTTAAGGCTGTTTGGTTTTACGACCAGGCAGGTCAAATCTTCCGAGGATTTTAGAATGGCTGAAATTACCGCATCCCTGGTAAAAGAGCTGCGCGAGCGTACTGGCGCTGGCATGATGGATTGCAAAAAAGCGCTGACCGAAGCGAACGGCGACATTGAGCTGGCAATCGAAAACATGCGTAAGTCTGGTGCGATCAAAGCAGCGAAAAAAGCAGGTAACGTTGCTGCTGACGGCGTGATCATCACCAAAATCAACGGCAACTACGGCGTGATTCTGGAAGTTAACTGCCAGACCGACTTCGTTGCAAAAGACGCTGGTTTCCAGGCGTTCGCTAACAAGGTTCTGGATGCAGCTGTTGCTGATAAAGTTACCGACGTTGAAGTGCTGAAAGCACAGTTCGAAGAAGAGCGCGTAGCGCTGGTTGCTAAAATCGGTGAGAACATCAACGTTCGCCGTGTAGCAATCCTCGAAGGCGACGTGTTGGGCTCTTACCTGCACGGCGCGCGCATCGGCGTTCTGATCGCTGCTACCGGCGCTGACGAAGAGCTGGTGAAACAGCTGGCAATGCACGTTGCTGCAAGCAAGCCTGAGTTCGTTAAGCCGGAAGACGTGTCTGCTGAAGTGGTAGAGAAAGAGTACCAGGTTCAGCTGGACATCGCCATGCAGTCCGGTAAGCCGAAAGAGATCGCTGAGAAGATGGTTGAAGGCCGCATGAAGAAATTCACCGGCGAAGTCTCTCTGACCGGTCAGCCGTTCGTAATGGACCCGAGCAAAACCGTTGGCCAGCTGCTGAAAGAGCACAACGCTGACGTGACCAACTTCGTCCGTTTCGAAGTGGGTGAAGGCATCGAGAAAGTTGAGACTGACTTCGCAGCAGAAGTTGCTGCCATGTCCAAGCAGTCTTAAGTGGTCTGAAAGAAGCCGCCTGAGGGCGGCTTCTTTTTGTATCCAGCGGAAGCTGTATACTACAAAAGTTGTATCCGGAATTAACCCCCTCTCAATCGTTGAACGTCTCAGGAAAGAATCATGGCTACCAATGCAAAACCCGTCTATAAACGCATCCTGCTTAAGCTCAGCGGCGAAGCGTTACAGGGCACCGAAGGCTTCGGTATCGACGCAAGCATCCTTGACCGCATGGCTCAGGAGATCAAAGAGCTGGTGGAGTTGGGCATCCAGGTAGGCGTCGTCATTGGTGGTGGTAACCTTTTCCGTGGCGCAGGTCTGGCGAAAGCGGGGATGAACCGCGTAGTGGGCGACCACATGGGTATGCTGGCAACGGTCATGAACGGCCTGGCAATGCGTGATGCGCTCCACCGCGCCTATGTGAACGCCCGCCTGATGTCCGCTATTCCGCTGAATGGCGTGTGTGATAACTACAGCTGGGCTGAGGCCATCAGCCTGCTGCGTAATAACCGAGTGGTGATCCTCTCTGCCGGTACCGGTAACCCGTTCTTTACCACCGACTCCGCAGCCTGCCTGCGCGGGATCGAGATCGAAGCGGACGTGGTGCTGAAGGCGACCAAAGTCGACGGCGTGTTCACTGCCGATCCGGCAAAAGATCCGGCGGCTACCATGTACGATCAGCTGAGCTACAGCGAAGTGCTGGATAAAGAGCTGAAGGTGATGGATCTGGCGGCCTTTACCCTGGCCCGTGACCACAAGCTGCCGATTCGTGTTTTCAACATGAACAAGCCAGGCGCGCTGCGCCGTGTGGTAATGGGCGAAAAAGAGGGCACTTTGATCACGGAGTAATTTCCGTCAGCAACAAATAGAGGTAAGATTCCGCCTTAACAGTAAAGCGGTTCTTATCAGACACTTTTTACCGTGTCATAGATTAAACGGGGCTATACTTAGCACTCCTTTACGGCGTGCTGGCGTATGGTCTGCCTGAGACAAGTTTTCAAGGATTCGTAACGTGATTAACGATATCAGAAAAGATGCCGAAGTCCGCATGGATAAATGCGTTGAAGCATTCAAAACCCAAATCAGCAAAGTGCGCACCGGTCGTGCTTCCCCAAGCCTGCTCGACGGCATTATGGTGCCGTACTACGGTACGCCAACGCCGCTGCGCCAGCTGGCTAACATCACCGTTGAAGACTCCCGCACGCTGAAAATCAACGTGTTCGATCGCTCTCTGAGCCCGGCGGTTGAGAAGGCTATCATGGCGTCTGACCTCGGTCTGAACCCAAGCTCTGCCGGCACCGATATCCGTGTTCCGCTGCCGCCGCTGACCGAAGAGCGTCGTAAAGACCTGATTAAAGTGGTGCGTGGCGAAGCCGAAGGCGCACGCGTAGCGGTACGTAACGTACGCCGTGATGCCAATGACAAAGTGAAAGCGCTGCTGAAAGATAAAGCGATCAGCGAAGATGAAGATCGTCGCTCACAGGACGACGTGCAGAAGCTGACCGACGTAGCCATCAAGAAGGTGGATGCGGCGCTGGCGGAAAAAGAAGCGGAACTGATGCAGTTCTGATCCCGCGCACGTGATTAAACAAAACGCCGTTCAGAGAAGCCCCCTCGGGTTTTTGCTGGCGGCGTTTTGCTATGTTGCTCTTCTTAAGCCACCTTTGGACACCTCTCTCTCATGAAGCAGCTCACCCTCCTTGGCTCAACCGGCTCTATCGGTTGCAGTACCCTTGATGTGGTTCGCCACAATCCCGATCGCTTTGCCGTCACGGCGCTGGTTGCTGGCAAAAACGTGACCCGTATGGCAGAGCAGTGCCTGGAGTTCACGCCGCGCTACGCGGTGATGGACGATGCCGCCAGCGCTCGCGAACTCAAAGAGACGCTGGCACAGCACGGTAGCCGTACCGAGGTACTGAGCGGCCAGCAGGCCGCCTGCGACATGGCCGCGCTGGAGGAGGTCGATCAGGTGATGGCCGCTATAGTGGGGGCGGCGGGCCTGCTGCCGACCCTGGCGGCGATCCGCGCCGGGAAGCGGGTGTTGCTGGCTAACAAGGAGTCGCTGGTCACCTGTGGCCGCCTGTTTATGGAGGCGGTGAAAGAGAGTGGGGCGCAGCTTTTGCCGGTGGATAGCGAGCACAACGCCATTTTTCAGAGTTTACCGCAACCCTTCCAGCGCAACCTGGGGTACGCTGACCTCGAGCAAAATGGCGTCGCATCCATTCTGCTTACCGGGTCTGGTGGCCCCTTTCGTGAGACGCCGCTGTCTGAACTGGCTGCAATGACGCCGGATCAGGCCTGCCGCCATCCGAACTGGTCAATGGGACGTAAAATCTCCGTTGATTCCGCCACCATGATGAACAAAGGTCTGGAATATATTGAAGCGCGCTGGCTGTTTAACGCCTCTGCCCGGCAGATGGAAGTGCTGATCCACCCTCAGTCGGTGATCCACTCCATGGTACGTTACCTGGATGGCAGCGTATTAGCGCAGCTGGGTGAGCCGGATATGCGTACGCCTATCGCCCATACGATGGCCTGGCCGGATCGCGTCAGCTCCGGCGTGAAGGCCCTCGATTTTTGCTCGCTTAGCACGTTGAGCTTTGCAGCCCCGGACTATGACCGTTATCCCTGCCTGAAGCTGGCAATGGAGGCGTTTGAACAGGGCCAGGCAGCGACAACGGCGCTGAATGCAGCAAATGAGGTGACGGTTGCCGCATTCCTGGACTCGCGCATTCGCTTTACCGATATCGCTGCCCTTAATCTATCCGTACTAGAACGTATGGATCTGCGCGAACCGCAGAGCATCGAGGATGTTCTGGCTGTGGACGCGCTGGCCCGCGAGACGGCGCAGAATCAGGTGAGCCATCTCGCAAGCCGGTGATATTACTGCCATGAATGGCCGTGATATTTGTTAGCGTTCGGCTTCAGTGATATAGTCTGCGCCACCCGATCGCTGGTCTCAGGGCCGGAGCGGTCAGGTAAGCCGTGGTTTGACACGGCTTTTTTTACGTAAAGGCTTCAGTATTTCTGAGTACCGCTAAATCCTTTTCAGGGACTTAAAACGCGTTATGTTGTCAATGAACCTTCCTTTAAGCGAGAATTTGCCAGCACATGGCTGCCGCCATGTGGCGATAATTATGGATGGCAATGGTCGCTGGGCAAAAAGACAAGGGAAGATACGAGCCTTTGGACATAAAGCCGGAGCGAAGTCCGTCCGCCGCGCAGTCTCCTATGCTGCGAACCACGGCATCGACGCGCTAACGCTGTATGCTTTTAGCAGTGAGAACTGGAACCGTCCGGCGCAGGAGGTCAGCGCGCTGATGGAGCTGTTTGTGTGGGCGCTGGATAGCGAAGTAAAAAGCCTGCACCGTCACAATGTACGTCTGCGCGTCATCGGTGACACCAGCCGTTTTAACTCACGTCTGCAAGAGCGTATTCGCAAAGCGGAGGCGTTAACCGCGCAAAATAGCGGGCTGACGCTGAATATCGCCGCGAATTATGGCGGGCGTTGGGATATTATTCAGGGAGTACAGCAGTTAGCGGTACAGGTACAAGAAGGGCTGTTACGCCCGGACCAAATTGATGAAGAGGCGCTGAGTAAGCAAATCTGCATGCATGAACTGGCTCCAGTGGATTTAGTGATAAGGACAGGGGGGGAGCACCGCATCAGTAACTTTTTGCTGTGGCAGATTGCCTATGCTGAACTTTACTTCACGGATGTTCTTTGGCCTGATTTCGATGAACAAGACTTTGAAGGTGCGCTGCATGCCTTTGCCAATCGAGAGCGTCGTTTCGGCGGCACCGAGCCTGGTGGCGACAAAGCCTGATGGGGGTAGCTTTTGCTGAAGTATCGCCTGATTTCTGCTTTTGTATTAATACCCGTCGTCATTGCGGCGCTATTTTTACTCCCCCCGGTGGGGTTTGCTCTGGTCACGCTCGCGGTCTGTATGCTGGCCGCATGGGAGTGGGGCCAGCTTAGCGGCTTTACTTCACGCACGCAGCGGGTATGGCTGGCCGTGCTCTGCGGCCTGCTGCTGGCGGTGATGCTGTTTACGATCCCGGAGTATCACCATAACGTGCATCAGCCGCTGGTTGAGGGCTCGCTATGGGCTTCGCTGGGCTGGTGGATCGCTGCGCTGCTGCTGGTGCTTTTCTATCCTGCCTCGGCGGCGCTGTGGCGTCACTCTAAGGCGTTGCGCTTGCTGTTTGGCATCCTGACCATTGTGCCCTTTTTCTGGGGCATGCTGGCTCTGCGGGCCTGGCACTATGATGACAACCACTACAGCGGTGCGCTGTGGCTGCTCTACGTCATGATCCTCGTCTGGGGTGCGGATTCCGGGGCGTACATGTTCGGCAAGCTGTTCGGCAAGCATAAGCTGGCGCCGAAGGTGTCGCCCGGGAAAACCTGGCAGGGCTTTATCGGCGGCCTGTTTACGGCGGCGGTGATCTCCTGGGGTTACGGCATGTGGGCAAACCTTGAGGTCACGCTCTCTACGCTACTGATCTGCTCGGTTGTCGCGGCGCTGGCCTCGGTGCTGGGCGACCTCACCGAAAGTATGTTTAAGCGTGAAGCCGGAATTAAGGACAGCGGACACCTGATTCCAGGCCATGGCGGCATTCTCGATCGCATCGACAGCCTGACGGCGGCGGTACCGGTGTTTGCCTGCCTGCTGCTGCTGGTCTTTGGGACGATTTAACGGATGATTTTATGCTGAGCATTCTCTGGAATCTGGCAGCGTTTATTGTTGCGCTGGGCGTGCTAATTACCGTGCATGAATTTGGCCATTTCTGGGTTGCTCGCCGCTGCGGCGTCCGGGTTGAGCGCTTTTCCATTGGTTTTGGCAAAGCGCTCTGGCGTCGTACCGACAAGCAAGGCACCGAGTTTGTTATCGCCCTTATCCCGCTTGGGGGCTATGTCAAAATGCTCGACGAGCGCGTCGAGCCGGTGATCCCCGAGCTGCGTCACACCGCCTTTAATAACAAAACCATCGGCCAGCGCGCCGCCGTGATCGCCGCGGGTCCCGTGGCTAACTTCCTCTTTGCTATTTTTGCCTACTGGCTGGTGTTCATCATCGGCGTCCCTGGCGTTCGTCCGGTTATTGGTGAAATTACGCCCAACTCCATTGCCGCCAGTGCACAAATCGCCCCTGGGATGGAACTTAAAGCCGTTGACGGTATCGAAACGCCAGACTGGGATGCCGTGCGTCTGCAGCTGGTGGATAAAATCGGTGATGAACAGACTACCGTTAGCGTTGCGCCTTTTGGCAGCGACAGTCGTCAGCAGAAGACGCTGGATCTGCGTAACTGGGCGTTTGAGCCAGACAAGCAGGATCCGGTAGCATCGCTGGGCATCCAGCCACGCGCGGCACAGATTGAATCCGTGCTGGCAGAGGTGCAGTCCGGGTCGGCGGCAAGTAAAGCGGGTTTGCAAGCTGGCGACAGGATCGTTAAAGTCGATGGTCAGGCAATCACGCAGTGGATGACCTTTGTGACCCTGGTGCGTGATAATCCGGGTAAACCATTGGCGCTGGATATAGAAAGGCAGGGAACTCCCTTGTCTTTAACGCTGATACCAGATACAAAACCGGGTAGCGGCAAGGATGAAGGGTTTGCGGGCGTTGTGCCAAAGGTTATCCCGCTGCCGGACGAGTATAAAACAGTACGCCAGTATGGGCCGTTTGATGCGGTTGTCGAAGCCACGGGTAAAACCTGGCAGTTGATGAAGCTCACGGTCAGCATGCTGGGCAAATTGATCACCGGCGACGTCAAACTGAACAACCTTAGCGGGCCGATCTCGATCGCCCAAGGGGCTGGGATGTCTGCGGAGTTTGGGTTGATCTACTACCTGATGTTCCTCGCCTTAATCAGCGTGAACCTCGGGATTATCAACCTGTTCCCTCTACCGGTGTTAGATGGGGGACACCTGCTGTTTTTAGCGATAGAGAAGCTAAAAGGCGGGCCGGTATCCGAGCGGGTTCAAGACTTTAGTTATCGCATTGGCTCAATTTTGCTGGTGCTGTTAATGGGGCTTGCACTTTTCAATGATTTCTCTCGGTTATGAGAGTTAGTTAGGAAGAACGCATAATAACGATGGCGATGAAAAAGTTGCTTATAGCGTCGCTGCTGTTTAGCAGCGCGACCGTATACGGTGCTGAAGGGTTCGTAGTGAAGGATATTCATTTCGAAGGCTTACAGCGTGTCGCCGTTGGTGCGGCCCTCCTCAGTATGCCAGTGCGTCAGGGTGACACGGTGACTGATGAAGACATCAGTAATATTATCCGTGCGCTGTTTGCCACCGGCAACTTCGAGGACGTTCGCGTCCTGCGCGATGGTGATACGCTTCTCGTGCAGGTTAAAGAGCGTCCTACCATTGCCAGCATCACCTTTTCGGGCAACAAGTCCGTAAAAGATGACATGCTGAAGCAGAACCTCGAAGCCTCCGGCGTGCGCGTGGGTGAATCACTTGACCGCACCACCCTGGCCGATATCGAAAAAGGTCTGGAAGATTTCTACTACAGCGTCGGTAAGTACAGCGCCAGCGTGAAAGCGGTCGTTACGCCGCTGCCGCGTAACCGCGTCGACCTGAAGCTGGTCTTCCAGGAGGGCGTCTCCGCCAAAATCCAGCAGATCAACATCGTCGGTAACCATGCGTTCAGTACCGAAGAGCTGATCTCAACCTTCCAGCTGCGCGATGAAGTGCCGTGGTGGAACGTGGTGGGCGATCGCAAATACCAGAAGCAGAAGCTGGCAGGCGATCTGGAAACGTTACGCAGCTACTACCTCGATCGTGGCTACGCGCGTTTCAACATCGACTCTACCCAGGTCAGCCTGACGCCGGACAAAAAAGGCATCTACATTACCGTTAACGTCACCGAAGGCGATCAGTACAAGCTTTCCAGCGTTGAAGTCAGCGGTAACCTGGCCGGTCACTCCGCCGAAATTGAGAGCCTGACGAAAATTCAGCCGGGCGAGCTCTATAACGGTACCAAAGTGACCAAGATGGAAGACGACATCAAGAAGCTTCTGGGTCGCTATGGCTACGCCTACCCGCGCGTACAGTCTCAGCCTGAGATCAACGACGCGGATAAGACCGTGAAGCTGCACGTCAACGTCGATGCGGGCAACCGCTACTACGTGCGCAAGATCCGCTTTGAGGGTAACGATACCTCCAAAGATGCCGTTCTGCGCCGTGAAATGCGTCAGATGGAAGGCGCATGGCTGGGCAGCGATCTGGTCGATCAGGGTAAAGAGCGTCTGAACCGTCTCGGCTACTTCGAAACGGTGGATACCGATACCCAGCGCGTATCAGGCAGCCCGGACCAGGTTGACGTGGTCTACAAGGTCAAAGAGCGTAACACCGGTAGCTTTAACTTCGGCGTAGGCTACGGCACCGAGAGCGGCGTGAGCTTCCAGGTCGGCGTCCAGCAGGATAACTGGCTGGGTACCGGTTACTCGGTCGGGATCAACGGCACCAAGAACGACTATCAGACCTACTCTGAGCTGTCTGTGACCAACCCGTACTTCACCGTTGACGGCGTGAGCCTCGGTGGTCGTATCTTCTATAACGACTTCGAAGCGGATGATGCGGACCTGTCGTCGTACACCAACAAGAGCTACGGCCTTGACGGTACGCTGGGCTTCCCGGTCAACGAGTACAACACCCTGCGCCTCGGCTTAGGTTACGTGCACAACGACCTCTCCAACATGGAGCCGCAGGTGGCCATGTGGCGTTATCTCGACTCGGTGGGGCAGAGCGCCAGCACTCAGGACAACGATAACGGCTATAGCGCAGACGACTTCACCTTTAACTACGGCTGGACTTACAACCATCTTGACCGCGGCTACTTCCCGACGGACGGCTCGCGCGTCAACCTGAACGGTAAGGTCACCGTACCGGGCTCGGATAACGAGTTCTACAAGGTTACCCTGGACACCGCGACCTACGTCCCGCTGGATGACGATCATAAGTGGGTGGTTCTGGGCCGTACCCGTTGGGGCTACGGTGATGGCTTAGGCGGCAAAGAGATGCCGTTCTATGAGAACTTCTACGCCGGCGGCTCCAGCACCGTGCGTGGCTTCCAGTCCAACAACATCGGTCCGAAAGCGGTCTACTACGGTGGTAACAACCAGGAGAACTGCCAGACTAACCAGCCAAATACGGTCTGTAAGTCTGACGATGCTGTCGGCGGTAACGCCATGGGCGTCGCCAGCCTCGAAGTGATCACTCCGACCCCGTTCGTGAGCGAGAAGTATGCTAACTCGATCCGTACCTCAGTGTTCTGGGATGTGGGCACGGTGTGGGATACTAACTGGGAAGATACGACCGCAACAAGAAATGCTGGCGTGCCGGACTATAGCGATCCGAGCAACATCCGTATGTCTGCGGGTGTTGCACTACAATGGATGTCTCCGCTGGGGCCGTTGGTCTTCTCCTACGCCCAGCCGTTTAAGAAATACGAAGGAGACAAAGCAGAACAGTTCCAGTTTAACATTGGTAAAACCTGGTAATTGCGCTGCGCAACGGAATGCACAGGTAGTGTAGCGCTGATGCAGGCGATCGAGAGGTCGCCTCGCCACGCAAAGAACGGTATCTACGGATACATTGGGATGGTAAGGAGTTTATTGTGAAAAAGTGGTTATTAGCTGCGGGTCTCGGTTTAGCGATGGTTACCTCTGCTCAGGCGGCGGACAAAATTGCGATCGTTAACATGAACAGCCTGTTCCAGCAGGTCGCTCAGACTACCGGTGTGTCCAAAACGCTGGAAAACGAGTTCAAAGGCCGCGCCAGCGAACTGCAGAGCCAGGAAAACGATCTGCAGGGTAAAATGCAGCGTCTGCAGCGTGATGGCTCAACGATGAAAGCGTCCGATCGTAGCAAGATGGAAAAAGACATTATGTCTCAGCGCCAGGCTTTCTCTCAGAAAGCACAGGCATTTGAGCAGGATCGTGCGCGTCGTTCCAACGAAGAGCGTGGCAAACTGGTTAACCGTATCCAGTCTGCTGTGAAAAAAGTGGCAGCCGACCAGAGCATCGATCTGGTTGTTGACGCAAATACCGTTGCTTACAACAGCAGTGACGTAAAAGACATCACCGCTGATGTGCTGAAACAGGTTAAATAAGTAATGTCTACAATTCGACTGTCTGATTTAGCTCAACAGTTGGATGCAGAGTTACACGGTGATGGCGATATCGCCATCACCGGCGTTGCGTCCATGCAGTCCGCTAAAGCAGGTCAAATCACCTTCATGGTAAATCCAAAATACCGTGAACATCTGGCTGCTTGCCAGGCCTCTGCTGTCGTGATGACGCAGGACGACCTCCCCTTTGCCCACGGCCCTGCGCTGGTAGTGAAAAACCCCTACCTGACGTATGCCCGAATGGCACAAATTCTTGATACCACGCCGCAGCCGGCGCAGGACATCGCCCCGAGTGCGGTGATCGATCCCACGGCGAAGCTGGGTAAAAATGTCTCTGTTGGCGCAAACGCCGTTATTGAATCAGACGTCGAGCTGGGCGATAACGTCGTGATTGGCGCAGGCTGCTTCGTGGGTAAAAAGACAAAAATTGGTGCAGGCTCGCGTTTGTGGGCCAACGTGACCATTTACCACGAGATTGAAATCGGTGAAAATTGCCTCATTCAGTCCAGCACTGTGATTGGTGCGGATGGCTTTGGCTATGCTAACGATCGCGGCAACTGGGTGAAGATCCCCCAGCTTGGGCGGGTGATCGTCGGCGATCGTGTTGAGATCGGTGCCTGTACCACCATTGACCGCGGCGCACTTGACGACACCATTATCGGCAACGGCGTTATCATTGATAACCAGTGTCAGATTGCACATAACGTCGTGATTGGCGACAATACCGCAGTTGCTGGCGGCGTCATCATGGCGGGCAGTTTAAAAATTGGCCGCTACTGCATGATTGGCGGTGCGAGCGTGATCAACGGTCACATGGAGATCTGCGATAAGGTCACCGTAACGGGCATGGGTATGGTGATGCGTCCCATTACTGAACCGGGCGTCTACTCATCAGGTATCCCGCTGCAACCCAATAAAACCTGGCGAAAAACAGCAGCGCTGGTGATGAATATTGATGACATGAGCAAGCGTCTCAAGGCTCTTGAGCGCAAGGTCGTGCCGCAAGACGAATAATTCACCCGTTTTACGCCCAAACTTCTCGGCCTGACGGCATTAGATTGCCGCAGGCCGTGTTATTATTGCCATTCAGTATTTTTTTGACAGGAAGAGTATTTTGACTACTGACACTCATACTCTGCACATTGAAGAGATTTTAGAGCTTCTGCCGCACCGCTACCCGTTTTTACTGGTTGACCGCGTGCTGGATTTCGAAGAAGGTCGTTTTCTGCGCGCAGTAAAAAATGTTTCGGTTAATGAACCCTTTTTTCAGGGCCATTTCCCTGGTAAACCGATTTTTCCGGGCGTTTTGATTCTGGAAGCCATGGCTCAGGCCACCGGCATTCTGGCGTTCAAAAGCGTAGGAAAACTGGAGCCTGGCGAGCTGTACTACTTTGCCGGTATCGATGAAGCCCGCTTCAAACGTCCGGTAGTGCCAGGCGATCAGATGATCATGGAAGTCACGTTTGAGAAAACGCGCCGTGGTCTGACCCGCTTTAAAGGCGTGGCAACGGTCGACGGTAAAGTTGTTTGTGAAGCTACTATGATGTGTGCACGTAGCCGGGAGGCCTGATACGTGATTGATAAAACTGCCTTTGTTCATCCTACCGCCATCGTGGAAGAGGGTGCCGTTATTGGCGCTAACGCCCACATTGGCCCGTTCTGTATTGTTGGACCCCATGTTGAAATTGGTGAGGGTACCGTACTGAAGTCTCACGTTGTCGTAAATGGCCACACCAAAATTGGTCGCGACAACGAGATCTATCAGTTCGCCTCCATCGGTGAAGTGAACCAGGATCTCAAATATGCTGGCGAACCGACCCAGGTGGAAATTGGCGATCGTAACCGCATTCGCGAAAGCGTAACCATTCACCGTGGTACCGAACAGGGCGGTGGTTTGACGAAGGTGGGCAGCGGTAACCTGCTGATGATCAACGCACACGTTGCGCATGATTGTACGGTAGGGAACAACTGTATCCTCGCTAACAATGCGACGTTAGCGGGCCACGTTTCGGTCGACGATCATGCCATCATCGGTGGCATGACGGCGGTGCACCAGTTCTGCATCATCGGTGCGCACGTGATGGTGGGCGGCTGCTCTGGCGTTGCCCAGGACGTGCCACCGTACGTGATTGCCCAGGGCAACCACGCCACGCCGTTCGGGGTTAACATCGAAGGGTTGAAACGTCGCGGCTTCAGCCGTGAAGCGCTGATCGCCATTCGCAACGCCTACAAGCTGCTTTACCGCAGCGGTAAGACGCTGGAAGAGGTTAAGCCGGAGATCGCCGAGCTGGCGGAAGCGCACCCGGAAGTCCGCGCGTTCAGCGAGTTCTTTGAGCGCTCGACGCGGGGCCTGATCCGTTAATGGTTGACGATCGTCCGCTTACGATTGCCCTGGTCGCCGGAGAAACCTCCGGCGATATTCTTGGTGCCGGTCTTATCCGTGCGCTCAAGCAGCGCGTGCCCAATGCCCGCTTTGTCGGCGTGGCAGGCCCGCTGATGCAGGCCGAGGGCTGCGAGGCCTGGTACGAGATGGAAGAGCTGGCGGTGATGGGTATCGTAGAGGTACTGGGCCGACTGCGTCGCCTTTTGCATATCCGCGCCGATCTGACCCGCCGCTTTACCGCGCTTAAGCCGGACGTTTTCGTCGGCATCGACGCCCCGGATTTCAACATTACCCTTGAGGGCAACCTCAAACAGCAGGGTATTAAAACGATTCACTACGTCAGCCCCTCTGTCTGGGCCTGGCGACAGAAACGCGTTTTCAAAATAGGCAGATCCACCGATCTGGTGCTGGCTTTCCTGCCTTTCGAAAAAGCGTTTTATGACCGCTTTAACGTGCCGTGCCGCTTTATCGGCCATACCATGGCGGATGCCATGCCGCTGGATCCCGATAAAAATGCCGCGCGCGACGCGCTTGGGCTTTCGCACGACGCCCACTGTCTGGCCCTGCTGCCAGGCAGCCGCGGCGCGGAAGTCGAGATGCTCAGCGCTGACTTCCTGCGCACCGCGCAGATCCTGCGCCAGCACTATCCTGATTTAGAAGTGGTCGTGCCGCTGGTCAACGCTAAGCGCCGGGAGCAGTTCGAACGCATCAAAGCCGAGGTTGCGCCTGATCTGGTGGTTCATCTGCTGGATGGCAAAGGCCGCGAGGCGATGGTGGCCAGCGACGCCGCACTGCTGGCCTCCGGTACCGCCGCGCTAGAGTGCATGCTGGCAAAATGCCCGATGGTTGTCGGCTATCGCATGAAGCCGTTTACCTTCTGGCTGGCAAAACGGCTGGTGAAAACCGACTATGTTTCGCTGCCTAACCTGCTAGCCGGGCGCGAGCTGGTGAAAGAGCTGCTGCAGGACGAGTGTCAGCCGCAGCTGCTGGCGGATGCGCTGCTGCCGCTGCTGGCCCGGGGCAACACCAGCCACGCCATGCATGACACCTTCCGTGAACTGCATCAGCAGATCCGCTGCAATGCAGACGAACAGGCGGCGGATGCTGTGCTGGAGCTAGCAAAATGAATGAATTTATCTATCCGCACCACCACTTAGTGGCGGGTGTGGATGAGGTGGGCCGTGGGCCGCTGGTCGGCGCGGTCGTTACGGCGGCGGTGATCCTTGACCCTGCCAGGCCCATTATCGGCCTGAACGACTCCAAAAAGCTGAGTGAAAAACGCCGCCTGGCGCTGTTTGCTGAGATTCAGGAAAAAGCGCTATGCTGGAGTCTGGGCCGCGCCGAGCCGCATGAAATTGACGAGCTGAACATTCTGCATGCGACCATGCTGGCGATGCAGCGCGCCGTGGCCGGGCTATCCGTTGTTCCCGAATACGTGCTGATCGACGGCAACCGCTGTCCGGCCCTGCCTATGCCTTCCATGGCGGTGGTGAAAGGGGATAGCCGGGTAGCGGAAATTAGCGCGGCCTCCATTATTGCCAAAGTCACGCGCGATGCCGAGATGGCTGCGCTTGACCTGACGTTCCCTCAATATGGCTTTGCGCAGCATAAAGGGTATCCGACCGCTTTCCACCTGGAGAGACTGGCGGAGCACGGCGCGACAGAGCATCACCGGCGTAGCTTTGCGCCAGTAAAACGCGCGCTGGGGCTGGTCTCCTGATTGCTGCAGTAAACTAAGTAAACTGGAAGAAGATGGCTGAACCACGTTTTGTCCACCTACGGGTGCACAGCGACTACTCCATGATCGATGGGCTGGCTAAGACCGGGCCGCTGGTAAAAAAGGCGGCCGCATTGGGCCAGCCTGCACTGGCGATCACCGATTTTACCAACCTCTGCGGTCTGGTTAAGTTCTACGGAACGGGCCACGGGGCAGGGATTAAGCCAATCGTTGGGGCGGATTTTCACGTCCAGAGCGATATCATGGGCGACGAGTTTACCCAAATTACGGTGCTCGCGGCCAACAACACCGGCTACCAGAACCTGACGCTGCTTATCTCCCGTGCCTACCAGCGTGGCTACGGCGCGTTGGGGCCGTGGATCGACCGGGAGTGGCTGGCGGAGATGAACGAGGGGCTGATCCTGCTCTCCGGCGGACGTATGGGCGACGTGGGCAAAAGCCTGCTGCGCGGCAACGCGGCGCTGGTGGATCAGTGCGTGAGTTTCTACGAGACCCACTTCCCGGATCGCTTCTATCTGGAGCTGATCCGTACCGGCCGCCCTGACGAAGAGAGCTACCTGCACGCGGCGGTAGAGCTGGCCCAGGCGCGTGGTCTGCCGGTCGTGGCGACCAACGACGTCCGCTTTATCGACAGCGGCGATTTTGACGCCCACGAAATTCGCGTGGCGATTCATGACGGTTTTACCCTCGACGATCCCAAGCGCCCGCGCCTCTATTCGCCGCAGCAGTATATGCGCAGCGAAGAGGAGATGTGCGAGCTCTTCTCCGACATCCCGGAAGCGCTGGAGAACAGCGTCGAGATCGCCAAACGCTGCAACGTCACCGTGCGTCTCGGCGAATATTTCCTGCCGCAGTTCCCCACCGGCGACATGACTACGGAAGATTTCCTGGTCCTGAAGTCGAAAGAGGGGCTGGAGGAGCGTCTGGAGTTCCTCTTCCCGGACCCGGCGGTGCGCGCCGAGAAGCGCCCCGCGTACGATGAGCGCCTCGACGTTGAGCTGAAAGTGATCAACCAAATGGGCTTCCCGGGCTACTTCCTGATCGTGATGGAGTTCATCCAGTGGTCGAAGGATAACGGTGTCCCGGTAGGGCCAGGGCGTGGTTCCGGTGCAGGCTCGCTGGTCGCCTATGCGCTGAAGATCACCGACCTCGATCCGCTGGAATTCGACCTGCTGTTCGAACGCTTCCTGAACCCGGAGCGTGTCTCGATGCCTGACTTCGACGTTGACTTCTGCATGGAGAAACGCGACCAGGTGATCGACCACGTGGCAGAGATGTACGGTCGCGAGGCGGTGTCACAGATTATCACCTTCGGTACGATGGCGGCGAAAGCGGTGATCCGCGACGTGGGCCGCGTGCTGGGCCACCCCTACGGCTTTGTGGATCGCATCTCCAAGCTGGTGCCGCCGGATCCGGGCATGACCCTGGCAAAAGCCTTCGAGGCCGAGCCGCAGCTGCCAGAGATCTACGAGGCCGATGAAGAGGTCAGAGCCCTCATCGACATGGCGCGCAAGCTGGAAGGGGTGACGCGTAACGCCGGTAAGCACGCCGGTGGGGTGGTGATCGCCCCAACCAAAATTACCGACTTTGCGCCGCTCTACTGCGACGAAGCCGGGCAGCACCCGGTGACCCAGTTTGATAAGAACGACGTGGAATACGCGGGTCTGGTGAAGTTTGACTTCCTCGGCCTGCGTACGCTGACGATCATCGACTGGGCGCTGAAGATGATCAACCCGCGCCGGGCGAAGCAGGGGCTGGAGCCGATTGATATCGCCGCCATCCCCCTCGACGACAAGAAAAGTTTTGATATGCTGCAGCGCTCGGAGACCACCGCGGTCTTCCAGCTTGAATCCCGCGGCATGAAGGATCTGATTAAACGCCTGCAGCCCGACTGCTTCGAAGATATGATCGCCCTGGTGGCCCTGTTCCGCCCTGGTCCGTTGCAGTCCGGGATGGTAGATAACTTTATCGACCGTAAGCACGGCCGGGAAGAGATCTCCTATCCTGATGTGCAGTGGCAGCACGAGTGCCTGAAGCCGGTGCTGGAGCCGACCTACGGCATTATCCTCTACCAGGAACAGGTGATGCAGATTGCCCAGGAGCTCTCCGGCTATACGCTGGGCGGTGCGGACATGCTGCGCCGTGCGATGGGTAAGAAGAAGCCGGAAGAGATGGCCAAGCAGCGCTCGGTCTTTGAAGACGGGGCGAGAAAGAACGGCATTGACGGTGAGCTGGCGATCAAAATCTTTGACCTTGTAGAGAAATTCGCCGGCTACGGATTTAACAAATCGCACTCCGCTGCCTATGCTTTGGTGTCGTACCAGACGCTTTGGCTGAAGGCCCACTATCCCGCTGAGTTTATGGCGGCGGTCATGACGGCGGATATGGACAACACCGAGAAGGTGGTCGGGCTGGTGGATGAGTGCTGGCGGATGGGGTTAAAGATCCTGCCGCCGGATATCAACTCCGGGCTGTACCATTTTCACGTTAACGACGACGGCGAGATTGTCTACGGGATCGGCGCAATCAAGGGCGTGGGTGAAGGCCCGATTGAAGCCATTCTGGAAGCGCGAAATAAAGACGGCTACTTCCGTGAGCTGTTCGACCTTTGCGCCCGCACCGACACCAAAAAGCTTAACCGTCGGGTGCTGGAGAAGCTGATTATGTCCGGGGCGTTTGACCGCCTTGGGCCGCACCGTGCCGCGCTGATGAACTCGCTGAACGATGCGCTAAAAGCTGCCGATCAGCATGCTAAGGCAGAGGCCATCGGTCAGGCGGATATGTTCGGCGTGCTGGCGGAGGAGCCGGCGCAGATCGAGCAGTCCTATGCCAACTGCCAGCGCTGGCCGGAGCAGGTGGTGCTGGACGGGGAGCGTGAGACGTTGGGGCTCTACCTGACGGGTCACCCGATTACCCAGTATTTAAAAGAGATTGAGCGCTATGTCGGCGGGCTTCGGCTTAAAGACATGCACCCCACAGAGCGTGGTAAGATCACCACCGCTGCGGGGCTCGTCATTGCGGCGCGGGTTATGGTCACCAAGCGCGGCAATCGTATCGGTATCTGTACGTTGGATGACCGTTCCGGCCGGCTGGAGGTGATGTTATTCACCGACGCGCTGGATAAATACCAGCATTTGCTGGAAAAAGACCGCATACTCATCGTCAGCGGACAGGTCAGCTTTGATGACTTCAGCGGGGGGCTTAAAATGACCGCCCGCGAAGTGATGGACATTGACGAAGCCCGGGAAAAATATGCTCGCGGGCTTGCTATCTCGCTGACGGACAGGCAAATTGATGACCAGCTTTTAAACCGACTCCGTCAGTCTCTGGAACCCCACCGTTCGGGAACAATTCCAGTGCATCTCTACTACCAGAGAGCGGATGCGCGCGCCCGGTTGCGCTTTGGTGCAACATGGCGCGTCTCTCCGAGCGATCGTTTACTTAACGATCTGCGTGGCCTGGTTGGCTCGGAGCAGGTGGAACTAGAGTTTGACTAATACAGGAATACTATGAGTCTGAATTTCCTTGATTTCGAACAGCCGATCGCCGAGCTGGAAGCGAAAATCGATTCCCTGACGGCTGTGAGCCGCCAGGATGAAAAACTGGATATTAACATCGACGAAGAGGTGCATCGTCTGCGCGAAAAAAGCGTAGAGCTGACGCGTAAAATCTTTGCCGATCTCGGCGCATGGCAGGTCGCGCAACTGGCGCGCCATCCACAGCGTCCGTACACCCTGGATTATGTCCGCCTGGCGTTTGATGAGTTCGACGAGCTGGCCGGTGACCGCGCCTACGCTGACGATAAAGCCATCGTGGGCGGTATCGCGCGTCTGGACGGGCGTCCGGTGATGATCATTGGTCATCAGAAAGGGCGTGAAACCAAAGAAAAAATCCGCCGTAACTTCGGTATGCCAGCGCCGGAAGGCTACCGTAAAGCGCTGCGCCTGATGGAGATGGCTGAGCGTTTCAACATGCCGATCGTCACCTTTATCGACACCCCGGGTGCTTACCCTGGCGTGGGCGCGGAAGAGCGCGGCCAGTCTGAAGCCATTGCCCGCAACCTGCGTGAGATGTCGCGTCTGAACGTGCCGGTAATCTGCACCGTCATCGGTGAAGGCGGCTCCGGCGGCGCGCTGGCTATCGGCGTGGGCGACAAAGTTAACATGCTGCAGTACAGCACCTACTCGGTTATCTCCCCGGAAGGCTGTGCGTCTATTCTGTGGAAGAGCGCCGATAAAGCGCCGCTGGCGGCAGAGGCGATGGGCATTATCGCTCCGCGTCTGAAAGAGCTGAAGCTGATCGACTCCATCATTCCAGAGCCGCTGGGTGGCGCACACCGCAACCCGGAAGCCATCGCCGCGTCGCTGAAGGCGCAGCTGCTGGAGGATCTGGCCGATCTGGACGTGCTGAACAAAGAGGAGCTGCGTGACCGTCGTTACCAGCGCCTGATGAGCTACGGCTACGCCTGATCTCTGTAGAACGCCGGGCAGCGCTCACCCGTGCCCGGCCTACAAAACCCGCTCGCCTCAACTATGCTTACCTGTGAATTCGCACGGAGGTAAGCATTGAATATCATCGCCATCATGGGGCAGCAGGGCGTTTTTTATAAAGACGAGCCCCTCAAAGAGCTTCACCTTGCGCTGGAGCAGCAGGGTTTCCAGCTCATCTACCCCACCAGCAGCAACGACCTGTTAAAACTCATCGAACACAACCCGCGCATCTGCGGCGTCATCTTTGACTGGGACCAGCATGGCCTGGATCTGTGCAGCGACATCAACCAGCTCAACGAGTATCTACCGCTCTACGCGTTTATCAATACCCACTCCACGATGGACGTCAGCGCCCACGATATGCGTATGGCGCTCTGGTTTTTTGAGTACGCGCTGGGCGTAGCCGACAGTATTTCGACGCGTATCCGCCAGTATACTAACGAGTATCTGGACCAGATCACGCCGCCTTTTACCCGCTCGCTCTTCACCTACGTGAAAGAGGGTAAATATACCTTCTGTACCCCCGGGCACATGGCCGGCACCGCCTACCAAAAAAGCCCGGTAGGCTGCCTGTTCTATGACTTTTTCGGCGGCAATACCCTCAAGGCCGACGTCTCGATCTCCGTGACCGAGCTGGGATCCCTGCTCGATCATACCGGCCCACACCTGGAGGCCGAAGAGTATATCGCCCGCACCTTTGGCGCAGAGCAGAGTTACATGGTGACCAACGGCACCTCGACCTCCAACAAGATTGTGGGCATGTACGCCGCGCCTGACGGTAGCACGCTGCTTATCGATCGCAACTGCCACAAGTCGCTGGCCCATCTACTTATGATGAGCGATGTGGTGCCGATCTGGCTCAAGCCGGGACGCAACGCGCTGGGTATTTTAGGCGGCATTCCCCGCCGCGAGTTTAGCCATGAGAGCATTACAGAGAAGGTGGCGGCGACGCACGGGGCCAGCTGGCCAGTGCACGCGGTGATCACCAACTCCACCTATGACGGGCTGCTCTACAACACCAACTGGATCAAAGAGACCCTGGATGTGGCGTCGATTCACTTCGATTCGGCATGGGTTCCCTACACCAACTTCCACCCTATCTATGAAGGCAAGAGCGGCATGAGCGGCGATCGCGTGCCGGGTAAAGTCTTCTTTGAAACCCAGTCGACGCATAAGATGCTGGCCGCGTTCTCCCAGGCATCGCTGATACACGTCAAAGGCGAATATGACGAAGAGACCTTTAACGAAGCCTATATGATGCATACCACCACCTCGCCTAGCTATCCGCTGGTGGCTTCTATCGAGACGGCCGCGGCGATGCTGCGGGGTAATCCGGGTCGGCGGTTGATCAACCGCTCCGTCGAGCGCGCGCTCCACTTCCGCAAAGAGGTGCAGCGACTGAAAGACGAGGCGGAGGGCTGGTTCTTCGATATCTGGCAGCCGGAGGATATTGAAGAGGCTGACTGCTGGCCGGTTGCTCCCGGTGAGGCGTGGCACGGCTTCCGCGAGGCGGATGACGACCATATGTTCCTCGATCCGGTCAAGGTGACTATTCTGACGCCGGGCATGGACGAACAGGGCAACATGGGTGAGGAGGGCATTCCCGCTGCGCTGGTGGCAAAATTCCTCGACGAGCGCGGCGTGGTGGTAGAGAAGACTGGCCCCTACAACCTGCTGTTCCTGTTCAGTATTGGCATCGATAAAACCCGGGCGATGGGGCTGCTGCGCGGTCTGATGGAGTTTAAACGCGCCTACGATCTCAACCTGCGGGTGAAGAACATGCTGCCAGACCTCTACGCGGAGGATCCCGACTTCTACCGCAACATGCGCATTCAGGATCTGGCCCAGGGGATCCACAAGCTGATCTGCCAGCACGAGCTGCCGCGCCTGATGCTTCAGGCCTTTGACGTGCTGCCGCATATGATCATGACCCCGCACCAGGCGTGGCAGCTCCAGGTCAAAGGCGAGGTGGAGACCGTCGAGCTCGAGGCGCTGGTAGGAAGAGTCTCTGCCAATATGATCCTGCCCTATCCGCCGGGGGTCCCGCTGCTGATGCCAGGGGAGATGATCACCGAGCGCAGCCGGGCGGTGCTCGATTTTCTGCTGATGCTCTGCGCCATCGGCCGCCACTATCCTGGTTTTGAAACGGATATCCACGGTGCGAAGCGCGATGAGGACGGCGTTTACCGGGTAAGGGTCTTAAAACAGGCCTGACCCTCTTGCGCAGGGATGCGCAGCGTCGTAACGTTGGCATGAAAAAAGGAGGGGTTATGCTTGGTTTAAAAAAGGTTCACCACATCGCGATCATTGCGACAGATTATGCAAAGAGCAAAGCGTTTTACTGCGACATCTTAGGCTTTACGCTGCAGAGCGAAGCGTATCGTGAAGAGCGGGACTCATGGAAGGGCGATCTGGCGCTGAACGGCGAGTATGTGATTGAGCTTTTCTCCTTTCCTTTCCCGCCCGCGCGCCCCAGCCGCCCTGAGGCCTGCGGCCTGCGCCATCTGGCCTTCAGCGTGGACGACGTAGAGCGGGCGATGACGCACCTGCAACAGCACGGCGTTGAGTGCGAGCCGGTGCGTATCGATCCCTTCACCAGCAAGCGCTTTACCTTCTTCAGCGATCCCGATGGTCTGCCGCTGGAGCTGTACCAGCAGGAATGACGCCTTCATCGCTTATGCAGAGCCTGCACGCCCGCCGCCGTTTTCTGGTAGCGTTTAGCGGCGGGCTGGATTCCACCGTTCTGCTGCACCAGCTGGTGCAGTGGCGCATGCAGCAGCCTGACGTCTCCCTGCGGGCGATCCACGTTCATCATGGGCTTAGCTCAAACGCCGATGCCTGGGTGGCCCATTGCCAGCAGATATGCAGCCGCTGGGATGTTCCCCTGAGCGTAGTCCACGTGACGCTGGCGGCGGACGGTTTAGGGATTGAAGGCCAGGCGCGTAAGGCGCGCTATCAGGCCTTTGCCGAGGCGCTGCTGCCGGGGGAGGCGCTGCTTACCGCCCAGCATCAGGATGACCAGTGCGAAACGCTGCTGCTGGCCCTGAAACGGGGCAGCGGCCCGGCGGGACTGGCGGGCATGTCGGCCGAGCTGCCCTTCCACGGCACCCAGCTGCTGCGCCCGCTGCTCAATGAAACCCGCGAGACGCTGGAGCAGTGGGCCTGTGCCCATCGGCTAAGCTGGATCGAAGATGAGAGTAACCAGGACGCCAGCTACGATCGCAATTTTATCCGCCTGGAGGTTCTGCCCCTGCTGAAGCAGCGCTGGCCGCACTTTGCCAACGCGGCAGCGCGTAGCGCGGCGCTGTGCGGTGAGCAGGAGCAGCTTCTGGACGAGCTGCTGGCAGATGAGCTGGCGGGCCTGGTCAGCGTGGAAGGCGCATTAACCGTTGCGCCCTTGATGACCATGAGCGCCAATCGCCGGGCGGCGCTTCTTCGCCGCTGGTTGAGCGGTCTGGGTGCGCCAATGCCGTCGCGGGATCTGCTAACCCGCATCTGGCAGGAGGCGATTCTCGCCCGAGAAGATGCATCCCCGCGGCTGGTGCTGGGATCCCATGAGATCCGCCGCTATCAGGGCCAGCTTTGGTGGGTGAAAAGCACCCCCAGCCAGCGGCAAACCGTTATTTGCTGGCCCGCGACCCTGGCGCCACTGACGCTACCCGCCGGGCTGGGAGAGCTGGCGCTGATGGCGGGGGGCGATATTCGTCCGCCGCAGCCAGATGAGCCGGTGACGGTGCGCTTTCATGCGCCTGGGATGCTCTACATTGCAGGACGCCACGGCGGGCGCAAGCTGAAAAAAGTGTGGCAGGAGCTCGGGGTCGCCCCCTGGCTGCGGGATACCACGCCCATCCTGTTTTATGACGAAACGCCAATCGCGGCGGCAGGGCAGTTTGTGACGCAGGCAGGGCTGGCGGAAAACGCTGAGGGGTTACAGCTAACGTGGCGGAAATGACGGGCAGCATGCTGCCCGCTGGAACAGGATCAGGATTCGCTCACCACAACGGTGCCGATATCCGGGTGGCTAAAGCTGGCAATTTTGTCGAGACGGAGTTCACGCGTTTCACCTGCTGCATCGACGAGCAGGTACTCAACGTTCTTACGCGAGACTAAATCGCTGGCTTTGCCCTTGAGCTCTTCGCCATCTTTCAGCGTCAGCGTCAGTAGCAGATGATGCTGGCAGGCGAGTTCAAGGTTGTCATAGTCATCGCAGTTGATGGGTTGATACGTTTCATTCATTGACATAATCGCTCACCAGTAAGTTCGCGGCAGCATAGGCTGCCTTTTCCCTGACGGGCTCAGGAAGCACATCGTCCGATGCCACTTCATTGAGCGCTTTTAACACGCAGCCCAGCGCATCCGGGATATACCCTAAGTCTCCGCTGGCAATCTCCGCATACCGCTTGCGTATTAACTCACAATAATTGTCCACATGCCCTCCTGTCAGTGTACTGACTTCACCGTGGGATGTAAGTTTAAGCCTACGAAGATAAACTCTGTTTCGCAAGCTGACTATACCATACTCATTCCGGCAATATCAGCGGACTGAATGTTTGCTACAATAGGCGCTATTTTGCGAAGGAGCGACAACATGGCATTGAAAGCAACCATTTATAAAGCGACGGTGAACGTGGCCGATCTGGACCGCAACCAGTTTCTTGATGCCACCCTCACTCTGGCGCGCCACCCTTCTGAAACCCAGGAGCGCATGATGCTGCGCCTGCTGGCGTGGATCAAATTTGCCAACGAGCGGTTGCAGTTTAGCCGTGGGCTTAGCGCGGAAGATGAGCCGGAAGCCTGGCTGCGCAACGATCACATGGGGATCGATCTGTGGATTGAGCTGGGGCTGCCGGAAGAGCGACGCATCAAGAAAGCCTGCTCCCAGTCGAAAGAGGTGGCCCTCTTTACCTACAACAGCCGGGCAGCACAGGTCTGGTGGCAGCAGAATCAGAACAAGCTGTCTGGATTCAGTAACCTGAGCATCTGGTATCTTGATGATGAGCAGCTGGCCCAGCTCAGCGCCTTTGCCTCCCGCACCATGGTGCTTCAGGCCACCATTCAGGATGGTGCAATCTGGCTCTCGGATGCGGAAAACAACGTGGAGATCCATCTGACAACCTGGCAGAGCGCAGCATGATCGCGATTTCACGTAGCGTCGCTATTCCCGACAGCGAGATCGAGCTAACCGCTATTCGCGCCCAGGGCGCGGGTGGACAGCACGTGAATAAAACCTCTACGGCGATCCACCTGCGCTTCGATATCAAAGCTTCCAGTCTGCCGGAAGCGTACAAAGAGCGCCTGCTGGCGGCCAGCCACCATCTCATTACCAGCGACGGCATGGTGGTGATCAAGGCCCAGGAGTACCGCAGCCAGGAGATGAACCGCGAAGCGGCGCTGGCCCGTCTGGTGTCGTTGATTCAGGAGCTGATGGTGGAGCAGAAGAGCCGTCGTCCTACGCGCCCGACGCGGGCGTCGAAAGAGCGGCGTCTGGCAACCAAGTCGCAAAAGTCGTCGGTAAAAGCGATGCGCGGCAAGGTGCGCGGCGGAGAGTAGGGGAAGCAAGCCCGGCAGACAGCGCCGCCGGGCAGAGCAGGGTTTAGCCTTTGATGGCTTTAACCAGATAGTTCAGAATGTCGCCGGTTTTAATCATCTGCTTCTCGCCGTTACGACGGTATTTGTATTCGATCTCGTCGCTGTCGAGGTTGCGGTCGCCGATCACGATAGTGTGCGGAATACCGATCAGCTCCATATCAGCAAACATCACGCCCGGACGCTCTTTACGATCGTCCATCAGCACCTCAATCCCCTGCGCGTTCAGCTCAGCGTAAAGCTTCTCGGCCAGCTCCTGTACGCGGAAGGATTTGTGCATATTCATCGGCAGAATGGCAACCTGGAACGGCGCAATCGCGTCTGGCCAGACGATACCGCGATCGTCGTGGTTCTGCTCAATGGCCGCCGCTACTACGCGCGTCACGCCGATACCGTAGCAGCCCATGGTCAGGATCTGGTTACGGCCATCTTCGCCCTGAACTGACGCTTTCAACGCTTCAGAGTACTTGGTGCCCAGCTGGAAGATGTGACCGACTTCGATGCCGCGCTTGATCATCAGGGTACCCTGACCGTCCGGGCTTGGGTCGCCAGCGACCACGTTACGGATGTCAGCCACTTCTGGAGTAGCGACGTCGCGATCCCAGTTAATGCCGAAGTAGTGCTTGCCGTCGACGTTCGCGCCAGCAGAGAAGTCGCTCATCACGGCAACGGTACGGTCGATAACCACCGGGATCGGCATGTTCACCGGGCCGAGGGAGCCTGGACCGGCGTTAACGATAGCGCGGATCTCAGCTTCGGTGGCGAAGGTCAGCGGGCTGGCAACCTGCGGCAGCTTCTCAGCCTTCACTTCGTTCAGCTCGTGATCGCCACGTACCAGCAGGGCCACCAGCGGGTAAGCGCCGCCCTCTACCGCTTTCACCAGCAGGGTCTTAACGGTCTTCTCGATCGGCAGGTTAAACTGCTCCACCAGCTCGGCGATGGTTTTCGCGTTCGGCGTATCGACCAGGGTCATCTCCTGAGTGGCCGCCGCGCGCGCTTCTTTCGGTGCAAGCGCTTCGGCAAACTCGATGTTGGCTGCGTAGTCAGAGGTGTCGGAGAAGATCACATCATCTTCACCGCTCTGGGCCAGTACCTGGAACTCGTGCGAGGCGTTGCCACCGATAGAGCCGGTATCCGCCTGCACGGCACGGAAGTCGAGATCCATGCGGCTGAAAATTTTGCTGTAGGCGGCGTACATCGCGTCGTAGGTCAGCTGTAGGGATTCCTGTGAGGTATGGAAAGAGTAGGCGTCTTTCATCAGGAACTCACGGGAGCGCATCACACCAAAGCGCGGGCGTACTTCGTCACGGAATTTGGTCTGGATCTGATAGAAGTTCAGCGGCAGCTGCTTGTAGGAGCTCAGCTCGTTACGGATCAGATCGGTGATGACCTCTTCATGCGTCGGGCCGAGAACAAACGGGCGCTCGCCGCGATCGGCAATGCGCAGCAGCTCCGGACCGTACTGCTCCCAGCGACCGCTCTCCTGCCACAGGTCAGCGGGCTGAACCACCGGCATTAACACCTCGATCGCACCGGCGTTGTTCATCTCTTCACGCACGATGTTTTCGACTTTTTTCAGAACGCGCACGCCGGTCGGCAGCCAGGTGTATAACCCGGAGGCCAGCTTGCGGATCAATCCGGCGCGGAGCATCAGCTGATGGCTGATCACTTCGGCGTCGGCTGGTGTCTCCTTCAGTGTGGAGAGCAGATATTGGCTAGTACGCATGTTATTACGATTCCATTTGGACGATGGGCACAGGCCCAAAGCGGGCCTGACACAAAAAAAGTGATTCAGTTTACCAGCGAGACAGCTATGTCAAAAGAGAGCGGGCAGAATTTACCGCGCTTCCAGCGCAAAGACCTCAAAGCCCGCATCGGTCACCCGCCAGCGGACGTTAAAATCGAGCAGCCAGACGGCATACTCCTTGCCTGCCTCTTCCTGCTGGCGATAGGCGGGGCGAGGATCCTGCGCCAGCACCTCAACGATAAACTGTCGAAGATGCGGATAGCGCTTCTCCAGCTGCGGCAGGCGCTCTGCAAGCTCGGGGGTAAAGCCCACCGGCATAGTAGCCTGCGGTGCCTGCTGGGCGTAGCTGGCTTTGGCCTCTGGCAGCGCTTCGGCAAAGGGCAGGTAGGGTTTGATATCCACCACCGGCGTGCCGTCCACCAGATCGAGGCTGCCCAGATCAAGGATCACCTGCTCACCCTGACAGCGGATGCCTTTTAGCTCCACCAGCGACATACCGATGGGATTCGGGCGAAAGGTCGAGCGGGTGGCAAACACCCCCATTCTGGCGTTGCCGCCGAGCCGGGGAGGGCGCACCGTGGGCCGCCAGCCGCCTTCCATCGTTTGATGAAAAATAAACAGCAGCCAGAGGTGGCTGAACGCCTCCAGCCCGCGCACGGCATCGGCCTGGTTATAGGGGGCGATGAGATGAAGCTCACCGCCGCCGCTTTTCACCAGCCCCGGCTGACGCGGAACGGCAAACTTCTCTTTATAGGGAGAGCGAATAACGCCTATCTGCGCAAATTGAAAGGTGCTCATTTCGCCGAAACGTTAAGCGCCGATCCGATGCACACGGCCTGGCGATAGCAGCCCGGCGTGCCGCTGGTCACTTCGCAGCTATGCTGAAGTACCGCGTTAGCTTTCATTTTGGCCGCGTTGATCTGCATACGCTTGCGGGCGGTTGGGATATTTGGCGGAGAGTCCTGATTGCTCGCCTGGCAGGAGTCACCGGAGACTTCACCCAGATCGCGGAACGTTTTGCCAATCAGCTCTTCCGGATTGGTGATGACCCTGACCGGGGCTGGAGGAGACACCTTCGCTTTCACTGTCTCTGCTTTTGGCGGCGTTGCTGCGTTGCTTTGAACGGGTTCGACGGGAGATCTGCTTAGCATGGAGCAGCCGCTGAGCATGAGTGCCAGTAAACAGATCGGTAAAGCACGCATAGTATTTCCTCAATGAATAATCAAATTGTCAGTTATTGAACCAGTTGCCTGCATAAATGACAAGGCGGGCTTACGCCCGCCCTGAATGATATTTTACTGAAGAGAGATTACCAGCCTTTAACCGCGCCGCCGTTGAAGACCTTGTTCGCCGCCTGGTCAACTTCGTCAGACTGGTAGGCCTGCACGAATTTCTTCACGTTTTCCGCGTCTTTATTGTCTTCGCGAGTCACGATCAGGTTCACGTACGGGGAGTCTTTATCTTCAACGAAGATAGCGTCTTTCGCCGGGGTCAGGTTGATCTGGCTGGCGTAGGTGGTATTGATCACCGCCAGGGCAATCTGCGCATCGTCCAGCGAGCGCGGCAGCTGCGGCGCTTCCAGCTCAACAATCTTGAGGTTTTTCGGGTTCTCGGTCACGTCCAGAATGGACGGCAGCAGGCCGACGCCATCTTTCAGTTTGATCAGACCCTGTTTTTGCAGCAGCAGCAGAGAGCGGCCAAGGTTGGTCGGATCGTTCGGAACCGCAATCTGCGCGCCATCCTGCAGTTCGCTCAGGGCTTTGATCTTCT